>Ga0180216_1004156_pt1 | contig 11093 bp, 11 predicted proteins | sample eDN3rd37CBELigMG_FD_128879 | JGI IMG/M metagenome (GOLD analysis project Ga0180216, IMG submission 128879) | Enriched Miracle-Growth compost microbial communities from Emeryville, California, USA - eDNA 3rd pass 37_C BE-Lig MG (version 2)... ...
CCGGTGCCCAGGCGCGAGGACAGCCCGCCCGCCAGCACCACGCCCGTGAACGCGGGACACCGGACGGCCGCAGCCTCGGACAGCCCCGCGCCGCCGGCCTCGGGAATCTCGGTACCTCCGGCCATGGCAGACCCCGCATTCGCGGCCGCGGAAGCGCCCTCGGCCGCAGCCACGGGACGCCCGCCGCTCGGGGCCCCGGGACGGCCGTTCTCAGCCACCGATGTAGCTCATTTCGATCTTGTGCTCGCGGTGCGCCTCGCCGCGGAGCTCGGAATAGCGGTCGCCGCGGGCGCGCCAGACGCCACCCATGCGCGCGGCCAGCGCCGCGTCGCTGGCGCCCGCGCGCAGCAGCCCACGCAGGTCGTGGCCCTGCTCGGCGAACAGACAGGTGAACAGCCGCCCCTCGGGCGACAGCCGCATCCGGGTACAGTCCCCACAGAAGGGCTGCGAGACGCTGGTGATCAGGCCGATCTCGCCCGCACCGTCCCGGTACCTCCAGCGGGAGGCGACCTCGCCCCGGTATCCGGCCCCGACCGGCTCGAGCGGGAACTCGGCGCCGATGATCTCGACGATCTCGGCGCCGGTCACCACCTCCTCCATCCGCCAGCCATTGGTATTGCCGACGTCCATGTACTCGATGAAGCGCAGGATGTGGCCGCTGCCGCGGAAATGGCGGACCATCGGCAGGATCTGGGCGTCGTTCATGCCCCTGCGCACCACCATGTTGACCTTGATCGGCGCCAGGCCGGCGCGCGCGGCGGCCTCGATGCCCGCGAGGATCGTGGCCACCGGCACGCCGCCGTCGCTCATGCGCTGGAACAGCACGTCGTCGAGGGCGTCGAGGCTGACGGTCACCCGCCGCAGGCCCGCGTCGGCCAGGGCCTGGGCCTTGCGCGCGAGCAGGGCGCCGTTGGTGGTCAGGGTGACCTCGAGGGGCTCGCCCTCGGGCGTGCGCAGCCCGGACAGCAAGCCGACGAGGATCTCGATCTGCTTGCGCACCAGGGGCTCGCCCCCGGTCAGGCGGATCTTGCGCACCCCCAGGCCGGCGGCGATCTGCGCCACGCGCGATATTTCCTCGAAGGTGAGCAGGGCGCTGTGCGGCAGGAAGACGTGGTTGGCCCCGAAGACCTCGCGCGGCATGCAGTAGGTGCAGCGGAAATTGCAGCGGTCGGTCACCGAGATGCGCAGGTCGCGCATCGGCCGGCCACGGGTATCGAGGATCCCGTCCCCGGGCGTGGACGCCCGCGGCGCCCCGTTGGAATCATGGAAAATCACACGGCTCATGGAAATCCGGGGCGCCGCAGCGCCCCGCCTCAATCGTTTTCCTTGACCCGGTAGACCAGCGTGGCCACCTTGGCAAGGCCCAGGACCTTGACCGTGACGCTGCCCAGCAGGAGCCTCGACAGGCCGCTGCGCCCGTGGCTGCCGATGAAGATCAGGTCGCAGCCTTCCTCCTCGGCGGCCTGGACGATGCCGTCGGCCACGTTGAAATTGGACACGGCCTTGGCCGTTGCCTTGACGCCGGCGGTCTCGGCGCGGTCGAGCACCGCCTTGAGGTATTTCTGGGCCTGCTCGGCGGCGGTGCGGTCGTAGTCCTCGTCGGTGATGGCGTAGGCCGCGGCCATGCCGTCGAAGCCCACCGTGGCGGCAAACGGCTGGGTCACGTGCAGCGCGACGATTTCGGCACCGATCGAGCGGGCGAAGCATACCCCCTTGTTCGCAGCCTGGGCGGAGAGCTTTGAACCGTCGGTGGGGATCAGAATCTTTTTGAACATTTGGGACCGTCCATAGGGTTAATCACACCAATGCAGCATAACCGCAAGCAACGCGAAAAAACAGTTGGTATCAGCCCTTGGATTGACCTTGCTCAGTTCCGTGGTGCTCGAGCTCGCGCGCCGCCTGATACAAATTGGTGCAGCGCGCCCCCGAACGGCAGAAGGCCAGCACCGGGCCGGGGAGCTCATGCAGCAGGTGCGAGAACTCGGCCACGTCCGCCGAGGTGATGGCGCCGCTGACCACGGGCTGGTAGCGCGCCTCGAGGCCGGCCTCGCGCGCGGCGCGCATGACGTCCTCCGAGCGCGGCTGCCCGGCCCCGCCCTCGCCGTCGGGACGGTTGATGATCACGGATCGGAACCCGGCGTCGGCCAGCGGCCGCATGTCGTCGGGACCCAGTTGCGGCGCGACGGCGAAATCGTCGGCCAGTGCATGATAGGAAAGCGTCATCGCAGGCTCCGGGGCGCTCTCGGCGCCCATGGTGATGGAAACATGGTGGCGCGCCAGCAGGTCCGCCATGGCGTCGCCTCCCAGCACCTCGAACTCGGCCTGGCGCTGGGCCGACAGGGCATCGCGCGGATCCGGGCCCAGGGCCGGATGGCACATCAGCACGTCGCCGTCGCGGCAGGCCGCGAGCCAGCGCCGCATCCAGCCGAGGTAGGCCGCGGCGCCACCCTGGAAATCATACACCCCCAGAAAGCCGCCGCTCATGCGCAGGCCCCGCGCGCGCGCCTGGCGCCGCAGGGACGAGGCCCCCAGGGCGGCGATCACCCAGGCCTTGGCGCGCAGGCGCGCGGGCAGTCCCGCCGTCCGCGGGCGCCCGGCGTCGCGCAGCCAGGGCCGGGGCGCGGGATACCGGCCCACCACCTCGAGCAGCGCCTCGCGCACCCCCGGCAACTGGTGCACGTGCTGGTGCCCGTCGACATAGTCGGGCGCCCTGCCCACGGTGTCCTCGAACCGGCGCATCTGGCGCTCGACGGCGGCGCGCAGCGCCTGCGCCGGCAGGCGCCGCAGGTAGGCCGATGCGATGAAGGCGGACAGCGGCAGGCAGGGCCCGGGCTGGCCAAAATCCTCGGTGAAATTGAGATGCAGGCCCAGCGCCAGGCCGCTGCCGGCCAGGCGGCGCGCGCCCGCCTCGAACGTCGGGCCGTCGACCAGGCAGCTCGCGCCCGAGAGGCGGCCCCGCTCGGCCAGCACGAGGATGCCGGCGTCCACGGAGACGTTCATGCCAAAATCATCGGCGCACAATACAATGCGCCGGTACTCGGCCCCCGCCGCGCTGAACTCGGAATCCATGCTGAAGCTCGCTGTCCAAATCGGATGGTTCGTCATTGTAGGCTGCGCCGCGGCGGCGACGCACTGGGCCGTCGCCGTCGCCTGCGTGGCCGCCGGCGGCCTGGCGCCGCTGGTGGCCAACGTCGTGGGCTGGCTGGTGGCGTTCTGCGTGTCATTCGCCGGCCACTACCGCCTGACCTTCCGCCACCAGCACGCGCCGCTCGCGCGGGCCGCCCGGAGGTTCTTTGCCGTGTCGGCGCTGGGCTTCGCCGTCAACGAGGCGGCCTACGCGGCGCTGCTGCGCGCGACCTCGATCCGCTACGACATCCTGCTCGCGCTGATCCTCGTCGGCATCGCTGGCCTGACCTTCATCCTGGGGCGCTGGTGGGCGTTCCGGCGCACACGCTGAGGGCCGCCCCGGGCGCGAGGCGCCACAGGCCCATGCGCCGCGTCGAGGCCACCGGCGCGAGGCCCTCCAGGGCCGGATGGCCGGGCGCCTCTTTCAGGTAGGCCATGACCCAGTACACCGGGCGGTCCGGCGCGCACAGCGCCGCATGCCACTGCGCGGGCCGCCACAGCACCTCGCGGGCCGCCTCGGGCGCGAACAGGCCGGCGTCGTAGAGCTCGCGGCGCCAGTTGTCGGAACGGGGGACGTCGGGATCGTCCCAATTCGTCACCACGATGGAGGGCTGTGCCCGACGGGCGTAGAAAGGCACGTCGTAGGCGTACAGGTCCAGCATGGCCAGGCGGTCGCCGGGGCCGGCCTGCTCGGCGATCACGCGCGCGAGCGGCTTGTTGGTGGGCTGCGGCGCCACCACCATGGCGAGCACCGCGATCGCGCAGATGAGGACGGCGACCAGGGCCGAGGCCGCCAGCTCGCGCTCGGCCCGCGTCTGGCCGGCCGCGGCGCGCGCCTCGAAGACCTCGGCGATGAACCAGGCGAGCGGCGGCAGCGCGGCGATGACGTAGCCCACGAGCTTGGACGAGGGGATCGAAAAGAACACCAGGATCACCAGCAGCCAGGACAGCATCAGGCCGCGCAGCACGGGGCGGTCGATCTGCTCGAAGCGCTCGGCCGGCGGCACGAAGGCTCGATCAACGGGCCCGTCGCGCCGGCACCAGCGCCAGAGATGGACCGACCAGGGCAGCGTCAGGCCGAGCAGCACCGGCACATAGAACCAGAACGGGTGCGGATTGTTGAATCCGGACTCGAGGAAGCGCTGGAAATGCTGGTGGACGATGTAATAGTCGAAGAAGCCCGGATGGCGCGCCTGCATCACCGCCATCCAGGGCAGGGACAGGACCAGGAACAGCAGGATCCCGGGCCACCACAGCAGGCGCCCCATGGCGGCGAAGCGCCGCCGGCCGAGCAGCCAGAAGAACAGCACCCCGCCCGGCAGGACCACGCCGATCAGCCCCTTGGCGAGGAAGCCCAATGCCGCGGCCCCGTACATCCACAGCAAGGCCGCGCGGTCCGGCCGTGCCTGCTCGTGGCAAAAGACCGCCGTGGCGCCGGCCATGACGGTCGCGCCGATGATGGCGCCCACCAGCATGTCGAGGTTGGCGTAATGCGAGGCGCCGAACAGGAAGGGCTGCACCGCCAGGATCAGCGTGGCGTAGCCCGCGACCCGCGCATTGGCGCGCACGCACAGGAAGCGATGGAACAGCGTGACCAGCACGGTCGCCGCCAGCACCGAGCACAGCCGCGCCGCCCAGGCGTTGGCGCCGAACAGCGCGAGCGATGAGGCCGTCAGCCAGTAGAACAGCGGCGGCTTGTGAAAGAACGGCATGCCGTCGAGCATGGGCGTCAGGAACTCGCCCGACTCGAGCATGTGCCAGGCGACGCCCACGTAGCGCCCCTCGTCGGGCAGCAGCAGCGGATACACCCAGGTGGTGGCGGCCAGCCAGAGGAAGACCAGCCCCGCCACCCATGGCCAGGAATCCGCGGCGCGCCCCTTGAGCAGCAGCCGGTGGGCGCCGTCGACCAGGCGCGAACAGCGGACGCGCAGCGCCCCGGCGATGGCCGGCGTCCTCATGCGCCCTCCTGCCGGCCGCCGGCCGCCGGCCGGACCTCGGACGCCGGCGGCAGGCCCGCCCCCGCGCGCTCGCGCAGCAGGTAGACCGGCCGTCCCTTGACCTCGGTGAAGATGCGCGCGATGTACTCGCCCACCACGCCCAGGGAGATCAGGTTCACCCCCGCGAAGAACAGGATCACGGTGATCAGCGTGGCCCAGCCCTGCACCGGATTGCCGTACAGCCAGTAGCCGACGATGATCAGCAGCCCGTAGCCGAAGGACAGCAGCGACAGCACGACCCCCACCAGGCTCAGCAGGCGCAGCGGCCAGGTGGTGAAGGCCGCCAGCCCGTCCACCGCGAAGCGCAGGAGCTTCAGCGGCTTGAACCGCGACACCCCGTGCAGGCGCACGGGAGGGCTGTAGGCCATGGGCTCGGACTGGAAGCCGACCCAGGCGAACAGCCCCTTCATGAAGCGGTCGCGCTCGGGCAGCCGCAGCAGGGCATCGACCACGATCCGGTCCATCAGCCGGAAGTCGCCCGCGTTCTCGGGCACTCCCAGGCCGTTGGGGGTGCGCATCAGCGCATAGAACAGGCGCGTGCCGATGCGCTTGAAGCGGGTCTCGTCGTCACGCGAGGCGCGCACCGCATAGACCATCTGCACCCCCTCGCGCCAGCGCTCGAGCATGGCCGGGATCAGAGCGGGCGGATGCTGCATGTCGGCGTCCAGGCACACCACCACCTGGCCGCGCGCCGCCTCCAGCCCCGCGGTCATGGCCGCCTCCTTGCCGAAATTGCGCGACAGGCGTAGATACAAGATCTCGCCATGGAGCTCCGTCCAGTGGCGCATCGCCTCAGGCGTGCCGTCCGTGCTGCCGTCGTCGACGACGATGATCTCGAACGCACAGCCCTGCTGCCTCAGGACGTTCAGCAGCTCGGGCAGCAGGACGCCCAGATTGGCTTGCTCGTTGAGGCAGGGGATCACGCAAGAGATGGATGTGAGCGTCGGCATGGCCCTCCCGGCCGTTCACGGTGCGGCGATTTTAGACAGGATTCGGGAAGCAAGCATCATACTCGAAGCCCCGGCCATCGGTCGACGGCCGGGGCCTCGTCGCGCCCCCCCCTGGCGGCCTCAATGCCATCGGTGGACGCCGGCGGCACCCCGGGCACCCCCGACACATCCTCGGTCCATCCCCGCCAGCCGCGCCTCCGCCGGCCGCCCCCGGCGGCAACCCTCAGCCCGGGTCGCGGGCGAGCGCCAGGAACTCGGTGCGCGAGGCGAGATTGGTCCGCATGCCGCCCAGCATCGCGGACGTCACGGTCTCCTCGCCCGGCGTGCGGATGCCGCGGCTCTCCATGCAGAGATGGCGGCAGCGGACGACCACGCCGACCGACAGGGGCTTCATGTGGGTCATCAAGGCGTTGGCCACCTGGATCGTGAGGCGCTCCTGGACCTGCAGGCGCCGGGCGAAGCACTCGACCAGCCGCGTCAGCTTGGACAGCCCGACGATCCGGCCGTTGGGGATGTAGCCGATCGTGGCGGTGCCGAAGAACGGCGTCAGGTGATGCTCGCAATGGCTGTAGACCGGAATGCCGCGCACCACGATCAGCTCGCTGTACTGCTCGGCCCCGTCCTCGAAGACCTTGAGCACCTCGGCCGGGTCCTGGGAATAACCCGAGGTCCAGTATCGCCACGCGCCGATCAGGCGCTCGGGCGTCTCGAGCAGGCCGCTGCGCTGCGGATCCTCGCCGATACTGCTCAGGAAGCGGCGCCAGTCCTCCACGCCAAACTGCTGTGTATCCATTGAAAGGCCATCCCAGGTTACGTGCCGCCGCCGGCGATGCCGGCGGCCGATGAACACCCGGGCCCGCCCCCTCGGGCCGGCCCGCGCTTTCGTGCGTGGTCATTATGCCTCCACCGGCCTGTATCCTGCAGGGGCTACAATCATCCGGGCGACGGGTGGCGGCGATCCGGGCGCTGGTCGGCGGCGATCTGCACGCCGGGCAGCGGGGATCAGTGCGCCGGGCGACGGCGAGGACGCGGCGCCCTTCGCGACGCCGGCACAGGACCAGTGGAACCCAGCATGAGCACCCCGACAGCACATCGAGCCTCCCCCGCGGAGCTTCGGGCCCCCCCCGCGGGGCATCGAGCCTCGCCCGCGGAGGACCGGCATCCCGGGCCCGGCGAGTCCGGCCAGGCATGCTTCGCCCTGCTGGACGATTGCACCGCCACCGCGCAGCGGCCGGTGTCCCGCCTCTATACGGGATACGCCGGGACGCTGGCCTGCGAGCGGGCCGGCCAGCTCGGGGAATCGTTCGATGCCATGGACCGGGCCTTGCGCGCCGGCCTGCATGCGGTCGGCCTGTTTTCCTACGAGCTGGGGGCCGCGCTGCACGGCATGCCGCCCTCCGGCGAGCTCGAGGCCGCGCCGCACGGCATGCCGCCGGCGGGCTGCGTCCCGCCGCTGGCGCGCATCCTCCTGTTCGAGCGGCTCGAACGCCTCTCGGAGGAACAGGTACGCGCGTGGCTGGCGGCGCGGGCGGCGGCCGGTCCCGCCGGGATCTCGGGCCTGCGCGCCGACGTGGACGAGGCGCGCTACCGCGCCGACGTGGCCCGCATCCGGGCCTATATCGCCCAGGGCGACACCTACCAGGTCAACTACACCTTCCGCCTGGGCTTCCGGGCCCACGGCGGCCCGCACGCGCTGTACGCCCGCCTGCGGGCGCGCCAGCCCGTCCCCTACGGCGCCCTCTTGGGGCTGCCCGGCGGCGGGGCCGTGCTTTCGCTCTCGCCCGAGCTGTTCATGCGGCACCGGGAGGGGGAACTGATCGCGCGCCCCATGAAGGGCACGGCCGCCGCCGGCCCCGAAGGGCCGGAGCGCGTCGCCCGCGCGCGGGCGCTCGGCGGCGATGCCAAGAACCGCGCCGAGAACGTGATGATCGTCGACCTGCTGCGCAACGACATCGGCCGGATCGCCGTGACGGGATCGGTCGCGGTGCCCAGCCTGTTCGATGTCGAGGCGTTCGGCTCGGTGCTGCAGATGACCTCGACGATCCGCGGCACGCTGCGGCCCGGGACGGGGCACGGCGAGCTGTTCGAGGCCCTGTACCCCTGCGGATCGATCACCGGCGCCCCCAAGCGGCGCACCATGGAGATCATCCGCGAGCTCGAACGGTCCCCGCGCGGCCTCTACACCGGCGCCATCGGCTGGTTCGAGCCGCCCGCGGACGGGCGGCGCCGCATCGGCGAATTCTGCCTGTCCATCCCGATCCGGACCCTGGAGCTGGACCCGCCGGACCCGGACGGCGCGCGCGAGGGCCGCATGGGCATCGGCTCGGGCATCGTGCACGACAGCGACGCCGGCCTGGAATTCCAGGAATGCTGGCTCAAGGCATCCTTCCTGAGCGGGATCGCGCTGGACGGCGCCGACGGCCATCCCCTCCGGGACGCGCCCGCCCGGCCCGACGCCGTCGAGGTCGGATAGGCACATCCGGCCCAATGCCCCGCCCCGCGCTTTGCACGGCGCATTAAGATTACTATAATATGAACCTTTAAGAACGCAGCGGCCGACATTCCCCCATGCCTCCCGACGACATCTGTACCGAGGACGAGATCACCACGCTCGTCCACCATTTCTACCGCAGGGTTCGCCGGGACGAGGTCCTGGGGCCGATCTTCGACGCCCACATCGACGATTGGGACGAGCACCTCGAACGCATGGTGCGCTTCTGGTCCTCGCTGCTGCGGCGCACCGGCACCTACAGCGGCGCCCCCATGCCCCGCCACGTCGCCCTCCCCGACCTGCGGGGCGACATGTTCGTGCGCTGGCTGGATTTGTTCCGCCAGACCACCGATGAGTTCGACAACCGGCCCTTTGCCGAGCAGGCCAACGAGTTCGCCCACCGCGTCGCGCGCAGCCTCTGGTATGGCTACCAGATCAGCCATGCGCCGGACCGGAACCCCACGGAGTTCGACCATGTCCCGACTGATGCAAGTTGACGAAACGCCGGCGGCGCCCGCCAAGCAGCCCTCGATGGAGGCGTTCCTGGCCCTGGGCTTCAGGCCCCTGTACCTCGCCGGCACGGCCTGGGCGCTGGTTTCGATCGCCCTGTGGATCTATGCGCCCCAGCTCATCGGCGCCCCGCTCTCGGGCGTGGCCTGGCACGCCCACGAAATGCTGTGGGGCTTCATCATCACCATCGCGGTGGGGTTCCTGCTGACCGCCAGCGCGACCTGGACCGGCTTCAACCCCCTCAAGGGGCGGCCGCTGGGCGCGCTGTGCATCCTGTGGGTCATCGCGCGCATCGGCTTCCTGGCGGGCGGCACGGCCGGGTTCTGGGTGGCGGCCGCCGCCGAGCTGCTGTTCTTCCTGGGCGCCGCGGGCAGCCTGATGCGCGTCATGGTCAAGGGCCGCAGCCGCCGCAACTACGGCCTGCCGGTGCTGATGCTGGGGCTGGGCGCCGCCGACCTGCTGTACCTGCTGGCCGCGCTCGATGGCGACTACGCGCTGCTGATGCGCCGCTTCGATCTCGGCCTGATCGGCATGGCCGTCGTCGCCCTGCTGATCGCGCGGCGCGTGATCCCGTTCTTTGCCATGCGCATGATGCAGGGCCTGCAGATCCCCATGCTGACGCGCTCGGGCCACGCCCAGATGGTGCTCGCGCCGCTGGCCCTGGCCGCCGGGCTGCTGGACCTGCCCCGCGCCATGGCGCTCGCCCTCGCGGCGACGGGGGTGATCGCCCTGGCCCAGCTCGTGTACTGGAAGCCCCAGGCCGTGCTGCGCAAGCCGATGCTGTGGATCCTCTACCTGGGCTATGCCTTCATCGGCATCGGGCTGCTGGCCGCCGCCATCCAGTACGGCGGGCTGCTCGACCCGTCCACCGCGCGCGGGCTGTTCGCGCGCAGCGCCACCCACGTCCACCTGATCGGCATGGCGGGCTTCTGCGTCCTGATCATCGGCATGCTCAACCGCACCGCGCTGGGCCACCTCGGGCGCCCGCTGGCGCTGGACGGCAGCATGCTGGCCAACCACTACCTGATGGTCCTGGCGGTCGTCCTGCGCCTGGCCGCCCTGTGGCCCTCGGCGGCGACGCAGCACCTGCTGCACCTGGCCGCGGCCGCGTGGATCCTGTCCATGGGGCTGTACCTGTGGCGCTTCGGCCCGATGCTGATCCGCCCGCGTCCCGACAAGCCGCAGCCCGTGCAGGCCCCGGCCCCGGCCGCGGCGCCGACCCGCTGAGCGCCGGGCCGCCGCCTCGCCGACCGCCGATCCGCCCGCAAGCCAGGGACCCCGATCATGCGCCTGACCAACATGAGCGACTACGCGATCCGCCTGCTGATGCACCTGGGCACGCATCCGGATCGCCTGTGCACCATCGCGGAGGTCGCGCGCGCCTACGGGATCTCGGAACCGCACCTGATGAAGATCACCCACCGGCTCGCCCAGCGCGGCTGGATCCACACCGTGCGCGGCAAGAACGGCGGCATGCAGCTCGCCCACGATCCCTCGGACATCCCGCTGGGCGAGGTGATCCGCGACACCGAGAACGATCTGGCCCTGGTCGAATGCATGGGCGCGCACAATACCTGCGTGCTCAGCGGCCGCTGCGGCCTCACGCCCATCGTGGCGGGCGCCCTGCAGGCCTTCATGGACCACCTGAACCGGCACACCCTGGCCGACGTCCTGCGGCCGCCGTCCCGGCCGGCGCTGAATCCCGGGGCCCGGGACGAGGCCCCCATCAGGATCGCGGCACGGACGCGCTGAGGGAGGATCGCGGCACGGAACTCGCCCCGACCGCGGACGGAACGCGCCGGGGGTCACGCCGGTCCCCGGAACCGGCGTGGCACGCCGCAAGCCAGCCCGCGCAGGCAGGCCGTCGCGTGCATGCAATGCCCGGCTACTGGACGAGGGGCGACTCGGCGCCCTCCATGGGGATGCCCTCGATGCGGGCGCCGCCCACGAGCTGCCGCAGGTACTGGTGCACCGCGCGGCGGCGGCTGGATTCCTCGAGCCAGGCCGCGAGCCGCTCGC
>Ga0180216_1004157_pt1 | contig 11091 bp, 5 predicted proteins | sample eDN3rd37CBELigMG_FD_128879 | JGI IMG/M metagenome (GOLD analysis project Ga0180216, IMG submission 128879) | Enriched Miracle-Growth compost microbial communities from Emeryville, California, USA - eDNA 3rd pass 37_C BE-Lig MG (version 2)... ...
GATGAAGGATCAATATGTTTCGGTTGAGCATCTCTTGCTGGGGCTCGCGAGCGTCAAGAGCCGGGCCCGCGAGTTGCTGGAGGCTCTCGGAATCACGCCGGCCGAGTTGCTCAAGGCCCTTCAGAAAGTTCGGGGGAGCCAGACCGTGACCGACCAGAATCCCGACGATAAATATCAGGCCCTTGAGCGGTATGGTCGCGACCTGGTTGAGATGGCCCGCAAGGGGAAGATGGATCCGGTCATCGGTCGAGATTCGGAAGTCCGCCGAGTCGTTCAGGTCCTGAGCCGCCGGACCAAGAACAACCCGGTTCTAATCGGCGAGCCCGGCGTGGGCAAGACGGCCATCGCCGAGGGGCTGGCGCAGCGGATCGTCTCGGGAGACGTGCCCGAGAGCCTGCAAAACCGCAAGCTCGTCGCGCTCGACATGGGGGCGCTCGTCGCCGGCGCCAAGTTCCGGGGCGAGTTCGAGGAGCGGCTCAAGGCGGTCTTGAAGGAGGTGACCGAATCCAACGGCCGGATCATCCTCTTCATCGACGAATTGCACCTGGTCGTCGGCGCGGGGAAGGCCGACGGCGCCATGGACGCGGCCAACCTTCTGAAGCCGGCCCTCGCTCGCGGCGAACTCCGCTGCATCGGCGCGACGACGCTCGACGAGTATCGCGAGCACATCGAAAAAGACCCGGCGCTTGAGCGGCGGTTTCAGCCGGTCTTCATTGGCGAGCCGTCGATCGACGACACGATCGCCATCCTCCGGGGGATCAAGGAGCGTTACGAGGTCCACCACAAGGTCAAGATCAAGGATTCGGCCCTGGTCTCCGCGGCGAAGCTCGCCTCGCGGTACATCACCGATCGGTTCCTGCCCGACAAGGCCATCGACCTGATCGACGAGGCCGCCAGCCGGCTGTCGATGGAGCTTCAGTCCGTCCCCACCGAGATCGACGTCCTCCAGCGCCGGCTGCTCCAACTTCAGCTGGCGCAACGGATGCTCCAAAAAGAGGAGGAGGAGCACGCCCTGGAGCGGCTCGCCGAGGTTGAGGCCGAGATCGAGCAGGTGGAGAAGCAGTTGCAGGACCTGCGCCGGCAGTGGGAGATGGAGAAGTCCGGCCTCGGCGACGTGCAGAAGGTCCGCGAGCGGCTCGAAGTCGTCAAGAACGAATATGGGCGCCTCTGGGACGAGATCCGCCAAAAGCAACAGCACGGCGAGCGCCCCGAGGAGAAGCAATTTCAGACCCTCGCCGCGCTCGATTCGGAACGCAAGGCGCTTGAGAAGCGGATCGCCGAGACCGAGGCCGCCGGCGAGGCCCAGCCGAAGGATGGGAAGCGGCTGTTGAAGCGCGAGGTCGACTCCGAGGAGATCGCCGAGGTCGTCAGCCAGTGGACCGGGATCCCCGTCTCGCGGATGCTCGCCACCGAGCGCGAGAAGTTGCTGAAGCTGGAGGAGCAGATCCACCTGCGGCTGGTCAACCAGGTGGAGGCCGTCAGCGCCGTGGCCGACGCCGTTCGGCGCAGCCGGGCGGGACTGCAAGATCCGAACCGGCCGATCGGCTCGTTCCTGTTCCTGGGCCCCACGGGCGTCGGCAAGACCGAGCTGGCCAAGGCGCTGGCCGAGTTCCTCTTCGACAGCGAGGCCGCCATGGTCCGCATCGACATGAGCGAGTACGGCGAGCGGCACAACGTCGCCCGGCTCATCGGCGCGCCTCCGGGCTACGTCGGCTACGAGGAGGGGGGCCGGCTCACCGAGGCCGTCCGGCGTCGTCCTTATTCGGTCGTCCTGCTCGACGAGATCGAGAAGGCCCACCGCGACGTCTTCAACGTCCTGCTTCAAGTGCTCGACGACGGCCGGTTGACCGACGGTCAGGGTCGGACGGTCGACTTCCGCAACACGGTCATCATCATGACCTCGAACCTGGGCAGCCACGTCATCGCCGACCTATCCGGCAAGGATGATGAATCGCGGATGCGGGGGGAGGTGCAGAACCTGCTTCGCCAGGCGTTTTTGCCCGAGTTCCTCAACCGGATCGACGAGACGATCATCTTCCGCCCGCTCGGCCGCGAGGAGTTGAGCCAGATCGTCGGCATCCAGTTGAAGCGTCTGGAGCGGCAACTCGCCGAAGCGAACCTGTCCATCCAGATCACCGACAAGGCCCGCGAGCAACTGGCCGAAGAGGGATTCGAGCCGGCCTACGGCGCCCGTCCCTTGAAGCGGGTCATCCAGCAGCGGCTCGCGAACCCGCTGGCCAAGGCCCTTTTGGATCAGCGGATCAACCCCTCGGACACCGTCGCCATCGACTGGGACGGCCACGAGTTCACCTTCGCGCCGGTCAAGCCTTGATCGAAGCGGCCGGCGGTCGGTTGTTGCAATCCGGCCGCCGCCCGCCGATCGTCTTCTTCCCGGAGAGCGTTGGGCGATCGCTACGGGATCGGGGGCGGCGGCGGGATTCTCCGCGCCGGGGGGACCCGAGGCGTTGGAGAAATCGCGCGGGGGCTGGCGAGGGCGCGCGGCGCGTGGGTCCTTGCCGTCGCGCGAGTGGCGGCGGAATGGCGGGGCGGCCCGAAGATGGGGCTTTTGATGTCGCGGATCGTGGCGTAGCCGGCGACCGGCCTTCCCGAGAGGTCGACGCGGCCGTAGGGCCCCGGCGTTCCCAAACTCAGGCCCGGCGGCTTGGGCGCGGATCTCGGCTTGGCGGGGGCCGCGTATTTCTGGCGCTGCGCCATCAGCGCGCTGCGCTGCTTCTGAATGTCCAGATTGTTGGAACTGTTCGAGCCCCAGATGTTGGGCCGGAATTGCGCCGACGCGGGCTGAGCCAGCGCGAGCGAGGCGACGAACGACGCGGCGAGCAAGAGCGATCGTTTCACGAAGATTGATCCTCCCGTGGAGGAGACAGGTCGCGGGGACCCCAAATTCAACGGCGTGATGGTTTCATCTTCGTGATTCGCCGAGGGTTTTTCAAGGGGAGCGCCGCGCCGGGCGTCCGTCGCGGGGGCGTCACCGCCGTCGAGATCGCTCGCGGGCCAACTTGCGCATGTACTGTTCGGCCAGGATTTGGTACAGGTCGTCGCGCTCTCCGGGGCGGGTCAAGTCCTGCCCCTTCTTGACCACGCCGATGTAGCCGACGCACATCTCGTCGGACGCGTCGGGTCCCCAGCCGACGAGGCGGGGCGGGCGGTGGGGATTGCGCGCGTGCGCCGAATTGTCGTAATGGGCCACGACGTGGACCGTCGTTCCCTTGGGCAGCGGGATGCGCTCCTCGAAATAATAGGTGCTCTGCCACGAGGGGTCCCACTGGGGGATGTAAATCAGGTCCTGGACCTTGCCGCCCGGCAGGGCGGCCGTCATTCGAAAGTCGCGGCCGAGTTCGTGCATGTGTGGCGTGACGCCGAGCGCCTCGACGTCCACGGGGACGAACCAGGAGGCTTTGACCTCGATGTTGGACTCGCCGGGAGGCAGGCGGAACTTATCGTTGGTCGCGTTAGCCCATTCGATCGTCTGGCGAACCGGCTTGCGGCACAGGTGAAGGCCCACCCGGGAGCGGTCGCGCTCGACCTTGCCGGTGGGATGGTAGTGAATCTGCACGACGATGTCCGACCCTCGGGGAAGGAACCGGCCGACGCCCTCGGGAAGGTGAACCACCTGATTGCCGGCCGCGTAGCCCCCCAACTCGCCGTCGATGATGACGCCCGCGCCGGAGTACGACGCATAGCCGGGTCCCGACTCGGCCGCGTCGCGCGCCCGGCCGCCGCCCCGAACGTCGATGAAGCCCATCATGTGATGAACCACTCGGCGGTTGCCCGGCCGGAACTCGACGGCCGAAACGTAAACGTCGCGCGAGAGGTTCGACGGCAGGACGAAGCAACGGTAAATGTCCGGCCCGGACGCGGGGACGACGAACTCCTCGGACATTTCCAGAACGATGTCGGGTTTTCCCAGCAACCAATCGTCTTCGTCCGAGGTCTCGGCCGCGGTGGGTGAGGCCTGGGAGGCCGGCTCTCCCCGGGGGGCGTTGGCCTCGGCCCACTCGTGCAACAGCGCGATTTCGGCGCGGGTCAGCGACGGGTCGTGTTTGAGCCGGGGGCCGAAGTCCGGGTCGGCCTTCCACGGGGGCATCGTCCGCGAGTCGACGACCGAGGCGATGTCGAACGCCCGCTTCTTCGCCTGCTCATACGTCATCAGCGCGAACGGCCCGACCCGGCCGCGCTGGTGGCAGTTTGAACATTTGGCCTGGAGCAGGGGTTGAACGTCCCTCGCGTACGTCGGCTCTCGCTCGGACGCGGCGACCTTCCGCTCCGGTGTCGGCTCTCCTCCCTCCGCCGGCGCCCCCAAAGCGAGCGCCGCGAAACAAAGCCAGCGCGTCGTCGTCGAACGTCCGGGCTGGCGCCGCGCGTCCGAAGGTCGATTTTCCAAAAGCACGGGCGCCTCCGTGAAACCCGCGCCAAACCCGAGCGCTCCACCCCGGCGCGCAAGATCCTCGCGGCCAGGACGGACCCTCTTGAGAGCGGACGCGAAACGTCCATGCGGACGATGAGCGCCGAGTCCAGAGGGCGGCTCGAATCGAAAGGACGACGAGTTGTTTTGGTTTTGGAGAAAGAAGAAGAGAACGAACGGACCGTATCATCCTCGGCGGATGGGGGTCAAGAGGCTGAATCGACTTTTATCCCGAATGATGATATTCGGCGACACCGATCGTTTATGAGGAGGCTTCGGCGGCCAGGGCCAGAGGGGCCGATTTGCGGGCGCGGCCGGCTGGCTTGAAGGCGGACTTGTCGATCTCGTAGCGGCGGAGCTTCTCGCTGATGCTCCGGCGCGAGAGGCCGCAGTGCTCGGCGCAGCGGTCGATTCGGCCCCGGTGTTTCTCCAGAACCTTGAGGAGGTACGCCCGCTCGATTCGCCGGGTGAACTCGTCGGTCAGCTCCTGGAGGGGCCGGAGGTGGTCGAAGTCGAGGCTGAAGGGCTCCTCGCGCTTGGCGACGATTTCGTCGGGGAGGTTTTCCGGTTCGATGACCGGGCCCAACGTCGTCACGACCATCAGCTCGATGACGTGCTCCAGCTCGCGGACGTTGCCCGGCCAGTCGTAGCGGACCAGCCGCGAAAGGGTCGCCCGCGACATCGTTTTGGCCGGCAGCCCCCGCTCCTCCATCTTGTGCAGGAAGTGATGGACCAGAAGCGGCACGTCGTCGAGGCGATCCCGCAGCGGCGGCATCTCGATCGGCACGACGTTGAGCCGGTAATACAGGTCTTCCCGGAAGCGCTCCTCGGCGACGGCCTGGGCCAGGTCCATGTTGGTCGCGGCGATGACGCGGCAGTCGGCCTGGATCGGCTCGGTCCCGCCGACGCGCTCGAAGCGTCCGTCCTGGAGCACGCGGAGCAGCTTCGCCTGCATGCCGACGGGCATCTCGCCGATCTCGTCGAGGAAGAGCGTTCCCCCCGCGGCCATCTCGAACCGGCCGATCCGCCGGCGGTCGGCGCCGGTGAACGCCCCCTTCTCGTGGCCGAAGAGCTCGCTTTCCAGCAGGTGCTCGGGCAAGGCGGCGCAGTTGACCGCCACCAGCGGGCCCCCCGTTCGGGTGACGTCGCTTTGGTGGATCGCCTGGGCGACCAGGTCCTTCCCCGTGCCGGTCTCGCCGGTGATCAGGACCGTGCAGTTGGAGGAGCCGACCCGCTCGACCCGGGCGAAAACCTCGGCCATCCGCCGGCTTCGCCCCAGGATGTTGTGGAAGGCGTGGCGACGGCGGAGCCTGTTGTTCAGGGCGGCCACCTCGTCGATCAGTCGGCGGTCCTCCAGCGCCTGGTCGACCAGCATCTTCAACCGGTCGGGGTCGATCGGCTTAAGAACGAAGTCGTAGGCGCCGAGCCGCATGGCCTCCACGGCCGATTCGACGGTCGGCTGGCCGCTGATGGCGATGACGGTCACCGGCAATTCGCGGGCCTTGATCTCGCGGATCAGGTCCATGCCGCCGATCCCCGGCAGGATCAAGTCGGTGATGACCAGCGAAAACGGCCGCTCAACCAACAGCTCCAGGGCCGAGGAGCCGTCGTAAACCGGGGTGATTTCCCGATCGGGCCCGGCGAGAATCTGGGTCAGTTGCCGGGAATAAAGCTCGCTGTCTTCCACGACGAGGATGCGTCGATCCATGGCGCCCTCATCCCGCATGAGGCTGGGTCAAATCCTGTTGCCGAGCCGTCGGATTTCGCGGGCCGCTCCGCGCGCGGAACGACGCAAATTCCATTGACTCAACCGATACTGTACCAAGCCCCCACGCTCCGTCAATCGGAAAAAACGGACGCGACCGATTCCCCGCGCATCACCGGGGTCGCCGATTTCTTGGATTGCGGCATGTTGCCGTCGGATCGGTGAGCCGATACATTCGCGCGAAGCTCCCAGGGCGCGGCCGCGCGCCGCTAATGGATTCAGCGCCAGTAGGTGGCTCCGGCGGCCAGCGCGAAGACGGTGAAGGTTTTGAGCAGGGTGATGGCGAAGATATCCGGGTAGGATTGGCGATGCGTCAGCCCGGTGATGGCCAGCAACGTGATGACCGCGCCGTTGTGGGGCAGCGTGTCCATGCCGCCGGAGGCCATCGAGGCGATCCGGTGCAGCCACTCGGGGCTGATCCCCTGGGCCCCGGCCGCCTCCAGGTAATGGTCTCCCATCATTTCGAGGGCGATCGACAGCCCGCCCGAGGCCGAGCCGGTGATGCCGCTCAGGACGTTGACCGCCACTGCTTCGGAGACGAGGACCGATTGGCTCAGGTTGAACACGGAGTCGCGAATTACCTGGAAGCCCGGCAACATCTTGATGACCGAGCCGTAGCCAACCTCCGACGCGGTATTGAAGATCGCCAAAAGCGCGCCCGATGTCGCCACCGAGAGCGACGACGAGAACATCCCCCGCAACCGCCTCGCGTTCAGCGCGAGTGTGGCCGCGATCCCGATCAAGAGGGCCGCGATCAGGGCCCAGGTCGGCGCCGCCGTCCGGATGTTGAGCGTCGGAAAGGCGGAGCGCAAGGCGTCTTCGGAATACCAGCCGGCGATCGACCACGACGTTCGGCTCGCGACGAAATTGACCGTCATCACCAGCAAGAGCGGGAGCAGGGCGACGGCGAGGCCCGGAAGCTCGCGGTCGGCTCCGGCTTCGGGCTCGTTCGAGTGCCCCTCGCCGTAGCCCTCGCCGGCCTTCTCGGCCGCCTTGCGACGGCGCTCCAGCCACGCCAGGCCGCCGAGCAGGATCGCGCCTCCACCCAGGCAGCCGAGAACCGGGGCGGCGTAGATGTCGGTGCCGAAGGTCCGCGTCGGGATCAGGTTCTGGATCTGGGGCGTGCCGGGCAGCGCGTCCATCGTCAGGGTGAACGCCCCCAAGGCGATCGCGCCGGGGAGCAGCCGCTTGGGGATCTTGGCCGCTTTGAACAGGGCCGCGCCGAACGGATAAACGGCGAACGCCACGACGAACAGCGAGACGCCGCCGTAAGTCAGCGCGGCGCAGGCGAAGACGACCGCCGGAATGGCCCGTCGCGGGCCGAACGCCCGGACGATCGCCCCGGCGATCGAGGCCGCGGCGCCGCTGGCCTCCATCAGCTTCCCAAAGATCGCCCCGAGCAGGAAGATTGGGAAGAACGCCCGCGCGTAATCCGCCGCGCCGGTCATGAACCACTCGGTGTACCCCGGCAGGACCGGCTCCCCCGCCAACGCCAGGGCCACGCCCGCGCAGACCGGCGCGAAGACGATCACCGGCAACCCACGGTAGGCGATCGCCATCAGCATAACCAGCGACAAGACGACCGCGATCGCGCCCGGCATGGATCGATTGTCTCCCTGGGTCTCCTGGGATGTCGCGACCCATTCGATCATGAATTCCTCGGGTTGTCGATCGGGTCGCGTCGGCCAACCTGAGATGCAGGTTGCTCCAGGATGAGTCGGCCGGCGGCCAAAACGCGGGCGCCCCCTCTCGAAAAACGGGCCCCGCGGTCGCGGCGGTCCTCGTCGGGAGCGCGGAGACCGGCCGGGGTCGGATTTTCGGCGCCGCCATGGGCCTGGTCGGGGCGCGCGGAATTCCGGCGCCGGAAGAGCGAGGGGGCGCCCTTGGGGCGGCTCCGTCGAAGCGATCCTCAATGGCTGATCGGTAGTTGCGCCACATCCACCGAGATGGATGATGGACCGGCCCGGCGCCATGACGTTGGGCCGCGAGGCATTCGACATGTCCCTCTCATTTCCCCTCGCTCCGGAAGCGGTCATATCACCGCGAACCCGCGCGAGTGGGTTGCTGTCTGTTCCACGGCGGATGGCAATTCGCATCCTGAACGGATGCGACGCCCCTGACGCCGCGCCGCTTGTGATCGCACGCGCGGGTCGGATTTCCGCGCCCAGGGACGCCCCGCGCCGTCCGGCGACACCCCGCCCGGGACGAGCCGTCGCGTTTACTTGAATCGTCACATGCGCAATTACCCAAAACTCAACGCGCGGCCCGACCTCGGCCCGGCATGGCCAACAAGCTGATTAAATGATGATTCCATGCCAATTAGTCAAACAGGAGCACTTATGACGCGAGCCTCCGTCCCTTTCTTTCTCCTGGTACTCTTGAGCGTTCTGGCCCTGTTTTGGCCCGCGGCCGGTCCGCCGCCGCCGACGAACGGCGAGATCCACGTTGGCGACACGGCCTGGATGCTCACCTCCTCGGCTCTGGTCCTCCTGATGACGCCGGGGCTGTCGTTCTTCTATGGCGGAATGGTGAACTTCCGCAACGTCGTCTCAACCATGTTCCAGAGCATCGTGTCCCTGGGGGTGATCAGCCTTCTGTGGGTGCTCGTCGGCTTCAGCCTGGCCTTCGGCGACGATCTGGGCGGAATGGGCCTGATCGGCGACCCCCGCACGTTCTTCCTGTTCCACAACGTCTCCGAAGAGACCTTCCGGCTGGGAAGCGACCCCGCGACCGCCGTCGGTTTTTCGATCCCGCTCCTGTTGTTCGCGATGTTCCAGCTCAAGTTCGCGGTCATCGCGCCGGCCCTGTTCACCGGCAGCTTCGCCGAACGGGTGCGGTTCTCCTCCTACCTGCTGTTCATGACCCTCTTCAGCCTCCTGATCTACAGCCCACTCGCCCATATGACCTGGCACCCCGACGGGCTCTTGTTCCGCTGGGGGGTCAAGGACTTCGCCGGCGGGACCGTCGTCCACATCTCCGCCGGCCTCGCGGCCTTGGCCGGAGCGATGGTCCTTGGACCCCGCAATTCCCACCGGGAGAAGGATGTCCACGCGCCGGCCAACATCCCGTACGTCCTCCTGGGCACCGGCCTCCTCTGGTTCGGCTGGTTCGGATTCAACGCCGGTAGCGCCGGCGGCGCCAACGGCCTGGCGGCGCTGGCCTTCGCCACCACCAACACCGCCAGCGCCTCGGCCATGCTCGGCTGGATCTTCTTCGACTGGATGCTCGGCAAGAAGCCGTCCGCCCTCGGCGGCTGCATCGGCGCGGTCGTCGGGTTGGTGGCTATCACGCCGGCGGCCGGCTTCGTGACCGTCCCGCAGTCGATCTTCATCGGCCTGTCCGCCAGCGTGATCTCCAACCTGGCCGTCGGGTACCGCACCCGATCCGCCATCGACGACACGCTCGACGTCTTCCCATGCCACGGCCTGGGCGGGATGGTCGGCATGGTCATGACCGGCGTTTTCGCCAAGGACGTCGGCCTCTGGTACGGCCACACCACGATCTTCGTCTACCACCTGATCGCCCTGGTGATCGTGTCGGTCTTCGCCTTCGCCGGCTCGTACGGGCTGTACCAGCTGGTCAACCGGGTCATCCCGCTCCGCGTGTCGCCGGAGGAAGAGCTCGACGGCCTCGACCTGACCCAGCACGGCGAGACGGCGATCGGCGAAAGCCTCCTGGGCCTGTTCCGTTCCAACGGCAACGGCTTTGTCGTGGGCATTGGCGCTGACAATGGCCACGACCACGGCCACAGCCACGACCATGACCAGGTTCCCCAGGGATCGCTCCTCATCGAGCCGGGAACGCCGTAACGCGTCATTCCGTTCCGTAAGCATCAGGCCGCGAGTCGCCACAGCCGGTCGACCGCGGCCTGAATTTCGGCGTCGGATGAAGAAGACAAAGTGGGCATTCCTGAATGGCTCCTTCGCCGGCCCCAGGAATGGCCCCTTTGCTATTTAGGCCGTGGTCTGATCCTTGATCGATTCCCATCCGACCACGCGGATTCGTTTGAGCAATTGCGCGTCTGATGTTATGAGCCCGGCGCTACGGCTTGAGATGCTCATCCAGGAATTTATACGCCTCCGCGCGGGCCTCGTCGTTGAAGTCGTGTTGGGCGTCGGGGTGGACGGCCTGGAGGTCGTCATCGGCTCCGTATAGGGCGTAGACGGGTTGGGCGGCCTTCATGCAGACGTAGACGCCTTCGACGGCGAAGTTGTCGTCGCGCAGGGGGGAGTTGGTGAAGAAGGGCCGGGGAGCCAGCACCGCGATCAACTCGGGGAAGTCGAACGGGACTTTCGTTAGGTCCAGGTTGTACGTGTCCTTGAGCCGGGGCATGTAGCCCTTGTGCGACCAGCCGGTGATGTCTCCCTTCATGTAGTGGGGGAAGGCGTTGAAACCGCACGAGGAGACGACCAATTTGAGCCGGGGCTCGAACAGCGCGGTGTAGATGGCGTTGTGCCCGCCCAGAGAGTGGCCGATGACGCCGATCCGCTCCGGGTCGACCTCCGGCAGCGCGCTCAGCAGGTCGACGGCCCGCTTGTTGTTCCAGATCGCCTTCATCGAAGCGCTCGCGTAGCCCATCGCGTAGACGTCGCGCTTGTATTCGCCGAAGTTGGGGTAGTCGGGCGAGATGGTCACATAGCCCCGCCCGGCCAGCTCGCGGGCGTAGTGAAGCGTGGGTTTGCCGCCCAGGCCCATCGGCTCGTCCTTGCCGATCGCCACCGTCTGATGAAGGCAGAGCATCGCCGGATGCTTCGCGCCCGGTTCGCCGTCGGGAATCGTGAGCCAGGCGGGGACGCGGTCGCCGGGCTCGCTCTGGAAGTCGATCTTGTGGCGGGTGTAGCCGTCCTCCTTGTGGGTCTCCAAAATCCTCCAGTCAAGCGGGGCGCGCCGCTCGGCGCCGGGC
>Ga0180216_1004161_pt1 | contig 11086 bp, 19 predicted proteins | sample eDN3rd37CBELigMG_FD_128879 | JGI IMG/M metagenome (GOLD analysis project Ga0180216, IMG submission 128879) | Enriched Miracle-Growth compost microbial communities from Emeryville, California, USA - eDNA 3rd pass 37_C BE-Lig MG (version 2)... ...
CGCGTCCGCGTCCTCTCAACTCTCTGCTTCTCGCGTCCGCGCCCTCTCAACTCTCTGCTTCTCGCGTCCGCGTCCGCGTCCTCTCAACTCTGCTTCTCGCGTCCGCGCCCTCTCAACTCTCTGCTTCTCGCGTCCGCGCCCTCTCAACTCTCTGCTTCTCGCGTCCGCGTCCGCGTCCTCTCAACTCTGCTTCTCGACGTCCGCGTCCTCTCTGCTTCTCGCGTCCGCGTCCTCTCAACTCTCTGCTTCTCGCGTCCGCGCCCTCTCAACTCTCTGCTTCTCGGTCCTCTCGCGTTCGCGGTTCAATTTTTGGCGCCAAAGCGCGAGTTTCTTGGACACGGGCGCCGTCACCATGAGAAGTGATACGTCGCAAACGCCGTTTTCGTGCGGCCGCGCCACCGTCGGCTGTCGTTCTGCCGCGTTTCTGCCGCAATTCTGCCGCGTTCTGCCGGTATTTTGAATCTCTCTGCGACCGTTGAAGAGCGCCGCCGGCGCCCGCCCAACGCCCGCCATGGCCGACGACGACCACGACCACGAGGAGGACCAGGGGGGGAAGGTACGCCCACGCCCCCAGCGCCATGGCATGGGGGACCAGGCCGCGGACGGCCGCCACGCACGCACAGCGCCGGATGGCCGCAGGATCGCGCGCGGCACAGCGCGGATGGCGGCGCCGATGGGGGTGGGCCTGCCCCGCCGTTGGGCGCGGCGCCATGTCATGAGGGGCGCCCGCCGCGCGAAAAACGGGAAACCGAAAGGGCGAACCCCGAGCTGCACCGAAGGGCTCACAGACACATGCGACGGGCGCTCGCTTAACCGCGGCGGCGTGCAGGATGAGGAGGTGGTGAACAACCCCGACATCCACTTTGAGCCCATCGTGAAGCTGGAGGAGGTCGAGGTGCGCACGCTGGAGGAGGACGAAGATGTCCAGTTCCAAATGTACGGCGGCCCGCGCGTGCGGGAGCGGCGCCCCTGTGATCGCCGGCCCGGCCGCGTCCCGCTCACGGATCGGCGGCTGGAGAGGCTGGGGACGCGGTGCGGGACGTGCGGCGCCGGCTGGCAGGCGCGCCAAGCTCTTCCGCTTCGATAAGGCCACCAACGAGTGGAAGGAGCGCGGCGTGGGCGAGGTCAAGTTCCTCAAGAGCCGCATCAACGGCAAGATTCGCCTTGTGATGCGGAGAGACCAGACCCTCAAGGTGTGCGCCAACCACCTGAGTACGTTGTCGAGGCGCCCTGGGGCAACGCCCGTCGCCCGAAACGTCGCTGACCTGGCGTTCGCGCGCCGCGTGCCCTGCGTGGGAGCGCGCGCGCACACAGTCATGCCGGAGATGAAGCTGACCCCAAACGTCGGCAGCGACCGGTCCTGGGTCTGGAACGTGCTCGCCGACATGGCGGAGGGCACGCCGACCAAGGAGCTCCTGGCCATCCGTTTTGCCAACACCGAGAGTGCGTCCCCCTGAGGGCGGCGGCGGCGGCCGACGGAAACAGTACCGTCCCACTGACACGGCGATGGACGGGCAAGGCGTCGTGCGTGTTTGTCGCGCGGCCCCTCCCAGACGCCCAAAAGTTCAAGGAGGCGTTCGAGAAGGCGCAGCAGGAGAACAAGGTCATCCTGGAGTCGACCAAGTCGGCAGCACCGGCGGACAAGAAGGAGGAGACCGGCGCGACGGAGGCGAAGGCGCAGGAGAAGAAGGACGAGGAGGCCGCCGAGGCCAAGGCCGAGGAGACCAAAGCTTAGAGGCACCCTCATCGCTGTCGCTGTTGCACGTCGCACCCTTGTAGAAAGTCTGGACCCTCCTGGCAGCGTGCCAATGTAAACGAAACAACTTTACTAGTGCCAATGAATGGGCGCTGTACTGCAGCTCTTGGTACACGTTGGGCGTTGGCCGGGCGGTGAGCGCCGGGCAAGGATCTACACAAATCAACAGCGGCGGTCACACGCTACTGTACACGGTCGACGTCTGACTACGCCTGCTCTGCCTGGGCCGCCCTGTTCAGGGTCCTGCCGCAGCGCAGAGCCAAGCCCGAGAGGTGCGCGCGTCCCAGGGGGTCAGCTTGCGCGCGCTGGCAAGGCCAGGGCGTCGTGGTAGCGAGGCGCCCTACCTGACCATGCTCGTGAGCGTCGGCATGAGGTTGTGCGCCGTCGTGCCGCTCATCTCAAAGTAGTCGGCGACCGTGACGCCCTCCAGAGGCACCTCCCGGAGGCGCTGGCATGCCTTTGACACGTCCTACACACCGCCCGCCACACAGAACGCGCAACCATGGCAAGGGGTATAAGCATGATGCACTGTGGGTGTCGCGTAGCGCATCAGCCGGGCGTACCTCGCTCGGCAGCATGTCGACCTTGGTGCCAATCACAAAGTACTGAACCGCCGGATGCCGCGCGAGCAGCGGCGCCCACTTGGCCAATGCTATCGACATGGGCCTGGATCTGAACCAGCGACGGTGCGGCGTCAGCGGTTGCGCCAACCCACGCACGCGGGATGGTGCCTGTACGCTACCGGCAATCGAGGCGCTGTCGTGAGCGTCGCACACGAGCACGACGGCCTCGACGGCGTCGAAGAACTCGCTGAAGGCGCCGCGCTCCCACAGAGTCGGGTTGCTGGTGGTGTCCAGCACCTGCATCTCCAGGAGCTCGCCGTTGATCTCGAGCTTGGCTACATTGAGCTCGATCCTGCGGCGCCCGCCCGCAACAGCGTGGCACCATGTGAACCGCGCGAACGTCAATGTGTGCACGTCGTAGAGCTCCGGCTACCGTCGATCTCGTACCCGTGCGTCGGCGTCACCCGGTCGACCGCGTCCGAGCAGAACCGGCGGACGAGCGTCGTCTTGCCGACCCCTATGGAAACGGCTCCAACTGCATGGAAGGCGCTCTTTTGCCTACTCAGTGCGCACGTCGTCCCGTCTGACTGCGACCGCATGGACACCGACCTTGGTCACCGATGACCATCAGCCGGTAGAGGCGCCTGGGAAGGTTGTCCAGCTCTGTGTTGGCCGCCAGCTTGGTCGCTTGGAAGATCTGGGGCGGCATCCAGCGTGTCGTTAGCGCAACCACCTTACGTTAGTCCCGCCCTCTGATCGTCTGCATCACCACGACCGCGCGGGCGTACGGATCCGCGCTGGACGAGGATGTTCAACGCCATCATGGCCTTGACGACGTTGCCGAGCGTGAACAGGCAGGCCGCGAGCTCTTGCGACGCCGCGGCAGCGCCCTCGGTCGTCGCCGCCAGCAACGCGTCCAGGCCCTGCTGGGTCAGCGACAGCTGGTCTGGCAGGACCGCCAGTGGGCGCTGCGACGCCTCCATGATCGACTGGCTGGCGGCCACCACGTCCGCCAGCAGCTTGCGGCCGTCCGCCGCGACGTCGTCGGCGAGCGGCCGCGCTTCAGGCAGGCCCTGCAGCCACTGCGTGAGCAGGGCGCTGTGCCGGCTGAACGCGGACAGGTACTGCTTGAAGCCGTCCTGGTACTGGGCCAAGCGGATGGTCGCCTGGACCATGCGCTTCCGGCCCTCTGATGGCGGCGGCGGCGGCGCCGGGCCGGTCGCCGGCGTGGCCGCGGGCGTGGCCGGCGACGGCGAGTTGAGCGCGGGCGAACCGAGGCTGGGCGAGCCGGACAGCGGCGTCAAGCTGAGGCGCAGCGGCGGCGCCGAGGGCTGCACCCGGCAAAGAGAACGGGAGGGCGGTGGACAGGGCATCAGCAAGCCACACCAGATGCTTGCCAGATCCGCACGCAGTGGGCGCCGCACGTACGACGGCCGGCAGTGCGCTCAGGACGGCGGTCAGGTCCAGCTCGGGCGGTAGCTCCGAATGGTCGACGGTGCGGGTGACGCCATCCGACAGCGTAATCTGCAGGCCACCGTACTTGGGTGGCTGCGCCGACTGCGGCATCTCGTCGGCCAGCTCTGCTGGCGGCGGCACCGACGTCTGCGGCGAGAAACGAACAACGAAACAAAGCGCGCGCAAGGCCACGGTCCAGCTACCGCCCCGAGGAGGGCTGAGGCTCCGCCACGGGGCGCCTCACGTACGTCAAACGTCGACTCGACACAGAAGCGAATGGCCTCGGACAGATCGCGCAGCTTGGCGGGCACGCGCGCGAGCCCCGACGCGGACGCTGGCCAAGAGGCCAGCGCCTCGTTCACGGCTGCCTGAAGCGCCTGCAGCTCCTCGCGAATTGTGCTGGCGCGCACGACGAGCTTCTGGACAGCCGCTGCGGCCTCGACAATGCCGTCCAGGGCCGCCCGCAGCTTGGCGACGTCCACCGTGGCCGCCTGGCCCTTGTCCACCGCCTGGTTGAGAGCGGGCACGGCTTGCACACGCCGCCGCCACGGCCGTTAGCGACGCTGGCCAAGACGACCTTGGTACAGCACCACGCGGTGTACGTACAGCCGCGGCATCCTTAAAGACCTGGCCGTGCCGGGCGATCGGCTTGAGCGCGTCGTTGATCTCGCGGCGCCGCGCCTCGGGGGCGTCGTCGGCCATCGCGAAGCAGGGAAAACGCCGGAATCGGCCTTCACCGCCGGTCGACAATGGGCGCGTCAATCCAAGCACAGTGCCCGTCGGCTGTCCACAGCGTCGTACGTGGCGGACCGCGCGCTGGGCGGCACCGAAACGACGGCCCGCACGGCGCGCCGAGGGCGAGCTCCCGGGCGCCGCCGCCCACCCAGCCGTTGTAACCGCCTGTGATGACGTCATCCGTCGATGTGAAGGCAGACGGGCAGAGAGCGCGGGAGAGCGCCCGCCCCAAGCATTGGGCTGGTGCAGGGGCGGACGCTGGACCCCGGCGACGTACGCGACGGCACAGTTCGGCAACGGCTGGAAAGGTCGGTTCCGGGCCGGCCTGACCAGCGTGGAGTGGTCGCGACGATGGCGGCGTCACGCACCGGGCCGTTTATCCTCGGCGTGGCCGGCGGCACGGCGTCCGGCAAGGTCCGCGGTGGCGCGCGCGCCCCGCTGCACCTGTCGCTCCCAGCGAGAGGCTAACAGTAGTTACCATCACGTGCTGCGTGTCTACCGATCGGCGGTAGACGAGCGTCTGCCTCGAGATCATGCGCAGGCTCGGGCAGGACGGGGTGACGCCCACGGACCGCAAGGTGGCCCTGATCAGCTTGGACAGCTTCTACAAGGTCCTCACGCCCGAGGAGAGCAAGGCCGCCTACGCTGGCGAGTACAACTTTGACCGGCCCGGTACGCCGAGACCCCCCCAGGCGTGCGCCCGCCCGCGCGTCGCTGACCGTGCCTCGCGCCTCGCTCTTGTCCCTCGCCTCGGCGATGGCCGGCTGCCAGACGCCTTTGACTTTGACCTAGTGCTGGAGACGCTGCGCGCGGTGCGCCGCGGCGAGCCGGTCCAGATCCCTATCTACGACTACAAGACGCACAGCCGCCTGCCACAGACCGAGGCGGTCGGCCGGCCCGACGTCCTCATGCTGGAGGGCATCCTCGTGCTCCTCGACAGCCGCGTGCGCGAGCTGCTGGACCTCATGATCTTTGTCGACGAGGACGCCGACGTTCGGCTCTCCCGGCGAGGTGCGCGGCGTGCCGACTAAACGCGCGCGCGAGCGGGGCCTAACAGGGGCGAGGCACGACGCCGGTTGCGCCTTGGTTGCAGCCATCCGCGACGTGCAGGAGCGCGGCCGGGACATCAAGTACGTCCTGCGGCAGTACATCAATCACGTCAAGCCCGCCTTTGACGACTACATCTTCCCCGTACGTCTAGGCCGGGACACCCGCTAGCACAAGTCGGGAGACCGGTCGCTGACGACGCGACACCGCCGTGTCTGACGGCACGCCGCACGCCAGTCCAAGCGCTATGCGCACATCATCATCCCGCGCGGCCGCGAAAACCAAGGTCTGACTCAGTTTCTCGCCAAGGAGAGCGGTGGGCAAATGATGGCGACAGGAAGGCGCGCCGGCTAACCCTTGTCGCCCGGATTGGCAGGTTGTTCCTCTTTTGCTTCCAGTGGCCATCGACCTAATTGCAAACCATATCCAGGACATTCTGGCATCGTGCGAGCAGCCGGCCGCGGAGGCGCCGGCGGCGCCCGCCGAGAGCGCCGCGCTACCGGCCGCCGGCCAAGCGTCGCCCGCGACGCCGTTCGCCAAGCCGCCGCTGCTCAAGATGCCATCGGCCACGCTCACGGAAGAGCTGGGCCGGACGACGGACTTTCGCGAAATCGCCAGCTAAGCGGTACCTCCGTGCCCGGCGTGTACAGTGTGCCATAGCAGTGTACAGTTTGCAAGCATCCACCGGCCGACGCCCACGACGTCGAACGCGGGCGGTGCCTGCCCGTCGTGGCCGACTCGCGGGGCACTTGGCGCCAAACGCAACATCGCGCCACCGCCCCGCCGCCGCGCCGCTGCCGGCGGCGTCCCAAGCGGCCATGGCCACCACGGAGGCGGCCGCTTACGTCCGCCGCTGCCTCCTCCACAATGTCGAACTCGCCGTAGATGTACGGCGCGCAAAGGCGGCCAGCAGCGCCGCGGCCGAATGCGGCGACACTGAAGCGCTTCCACCAAAAATGGCACGGGTCGGGCCGGCGCGGGAGGATGTAGGGCCTGGTGGCCGAGGCGCAGGCGCTGGCCGCCGACGCCGTCATCGACGACGACAGCAAGCACTTGCAGCTGCTGTGCGCCGCGCTGGAGGCCGTGCTGCTCTACGGCCGCATCGGTGCGTGCCTGGCCGTCGCCGTCGGTGAGGCGCGACCTCGGCGGACGGTCCTGACGACAGGATCCGCCACGACGCCAACCTGGTTGGGGTGACGCCTACCGGGCAGACGGGCCCGGCGGCGGCTTTGGCCGCCGCTACGATGACTACCTGCGCCTGGTGGTGCAAGCTGTGCCGCAGGCGCGGCAGGCGGTCACGACCGTGTGGGCCGTCGCCGAAGTCAAGACGCCGAGGGGGCGCGGCCGCGCCATGGTCAAGTTTGCGCTCATCGAGCGCCGGCTGGAAACCTATTTGAATGTACGCGAGCGTGGCAGTCAGTGGAGCGCCCGATCTGCGTGAGAGGGCCTGACAGTTGGGCGGTGGCGCGTTGCGTGCCGCCCATCTAGGCGCTCACCCGGAATGCCAACCTCACGAGGTCGGTACAGCGTCCCGCTGCGAGGTGGAGGCCGGGGCACAGCCGCTGACGCGCTTGGCTGTGCTGCCGCACCGACGGCGGGGCCCTCTGACAGGCGCTTTTACCGCGACGAGGCCGTGCTGGTGCAGCCGGCCGACTGCACGCGGCTGCTGCGCGCGCTTGTGCGCCTGCGCAACGTCAACTTTTCGCTGTACCTCAAGGACGCCGACACGTCGTTGGAACGCGAGCGGCCCTTGCTGGGCAAGTTTGGGTGCGGCTCACGCGCCCATGTCCTGGCCGTGCCGACGACGCGCTGGGCTGATCCACGCGCGGCCAATGCTGCAGCGGAACCTGCTGCGGTGTAGCATGAGCACGGCGCCCGCGGTCCACGACGGGGCCGCGGTCGTGAGCCACTGCTCCTGGTGCTTCCACCGAACGACGCACCGGCCGAGTAGCGCCGACGGCAGCGCCCGCGTCTTTATTTGCGAGCGCTGCCGCGAGGCCACCGTGGCATGGTATGCGCTGCGTGGCCGCGCCGGGCTGCTCTGCCCACCCCACAAACTCGCTCACGACCGTCGCTGCGCCGCTCAAGGAATGGCGAGCCACAGCGCCAACGAGTGCGGCGCAATGGCGTGCCATGGCCGGACGGACAAGAACAAGCGCCCGGTGTGCGCCCTGTGCGACGGGCGGATCTACGGCTGGGTACGGCGGCGCCAGGCACCGAACGAGCCGATGGATTGCGGGGGGCCTCACCACCTTGCCTGCCGCACTACTGTGAGTGTGGCGCGTTTCCAGGCGGGCAAAGTCTGGCCGTCGGCGCCCGTGCCGCTGGACGCCAGTGGCCGCGCCGCGTCCAGTGATTCCACCGCGCAGGCCGGTGCGCCGTCGTCGCCTGCCTCCTCGGACCGCTCTTGGGCACTGTCCGCCGTCGAGTCGGCGCAGGACGTCGACAGCCCGGGCGGGCCCAAACCAGCAGCCGTCGACGGCGACGGGATGGCGGCGCGGACGCCGCGGACCGGCCGCGTCCGCGATCCGGCGCTGACACCGATCGTCACCGACCTGCCGCAGCGCCGTACGCTGCGGCGACCCAGGCATGCGGTGGCTGTGCAGAAAGGGAGTTAACAGGGCTGTCTTGCCGGTACGTTTGCAATGTGCCATCTGCGGACGCGCAGCATCGCCGGGACGCTCGCTCCTCTCCTTGAGCGCCGTGGGGCGTCGGGGCGACCTGACCGGTGGGCTGACGCCGAGCTCCGCGACGCCGGTCGCCCGGCAGCTGTTTGCGCGGCGCGGCTCGGACGCGTCGTCGGTGGCGAGCAGCCAAGGCGGCGACGCCGTGGGCCACGGCGCGGGCACCGAGCTCGCCCTTTGCGCCGCAGCGGGCTGTGGCCGTCCGTTCGGCGCGACCGTGCCGCGGATCATCTGCGCACGGTGCGACATCGCTGGCGCGGAACACCGCAGACTGCCTTGGCTCGGACGCTCACACCTTTCTGTAAGCCATGCTCCGATGTTCTGGCTGCACAGATGCGGCGACTCGGTGTGCGATCTGCATGGGCGCCACGTGCTGCGGCTCAATGCGCTCGCGATCCCGGACATTGGCGGCGTCGAGCGCTCCGTCTGCGACGACTGCTACAGCACCTTCCGACCGGTGTCTGTCGGTATATCTTGCGCCGGACGCCCACGCGACCGCGGAAGTGGCGCGCGAGCGCTGATCGTTCTTTGCTTCTGATTCCCTTCACGATGTGCCACGTGCAGCGTCGTCGTCGCCGCTGACGGCGTCGGACCACTCGCCATCGGAGCGCGCCGTCTCGGACCGCGCCGAAGCGGGGCCCGCACCGGCGTCGACCACGCAAGCGGCCTCGCCCGTGAGGACGGCGGCGAACGGCGCTGCGCCCGCCGAGGACGACGGCCCGGAGGACGTGCCCTTCCAGCCGCCGCGGTTCAACCACGTGCCCTTCACGCTGGCCAAGCGCCCGCCGACCGTGCCGGCCACGTGCGGCGCCTGCGGCGGCCGCGTGGGGCCCGCGCCCCGGTTCTGTGCCGTGCTGGGCATCTTTTGCTGCGCGGCCTGCCACGATGGCGGCACCGTGATCGTGCCGGCCCACGTCGTGCAGTACTGGGACTTTACTCCGTACGGCTCCATCCACGCGAGTCGCGTCGCCCGGCGCGCAACGCTCATCGCAGGCCGGGTTTAAGCCGCTTCCGTCGGGGGTCCGGGGGGGTTGGCGCGCAGGTACGAGGCGTGCAACCGCATCCGCGAGTTTCTGAACGCGATGATGGACGAGCCCATGTACGACCTGGACGCGATCAACCCGGCGCTGAGCACCAACGTCCGCGCCGTCCGCACGGTCAAGGTTCGCGAAGGCCGCAGGTGGACGAAGCGGGGCGGGCGCGGCGCTAACTTGGCGACATCGGCGGCCTGTGGCGGCTGGGGGCGGGTGCTCATTAGGGCCTGCGCGAACAGGTTGGCCACCTGCAGCCGTACCTCTTGACGTGCACGGCCGCCAAGTCCGCCAAGTACGACGCCAACCATCCCGGGCAATCGCGCGGAGCTGGATCTCGCGCGGAGCTGGATCTCACGCTCGCGTTCGCAGTGCACTTTCGCTGCTACTGCCACCGCCACAGAGTGCAAAGGCTAATGCCTATGATGGAAGCCTTTGACGGCCGCAAGTACTCGATGAGCGAGCTCGTGAGCATCAGCGACGGGACCATGGTGGCGCGGCTCAACGACACGATCAAGGAGCTTGTCGCGCACGTGCTGCAGTGCCCCGTACGAGCGCACGACCCGTTCGGCCAAGCAAGAGTGGCGGGCACCGGCGCTGACGCGGCTCGCTCGGGGGAAGGGCTTGCTCGGCCCTGCCTGCGCCAGCTTTGCCGCGAAAAGGGCTTCATTTGCGAGATCTGCCGGGACCGGCAGCCCATCTACCCGTTCCAAGCGCAGACGGTGCAAGTCTGTCCCGGTGCGTCGCCAAAGTCAGACGGGCGGTAGCACCCTCTGTCTTGTTGCTGACCGTGGAACGGCGCGCCTCAGGTCGCTGGACCCGGTGGGTGCAGAGTGCCGCGGGGCGTTCCACCGGACGTGCTTCAAAGGTCCGGAGAGCTGCCCGCGGTGCGCGCGGAGACGGCAACTGCGCGGGACCAGTGCCGGCACCATCGCGACGTAACTTGCAAAGGTTGTTGTTTACAGGCGTGTGTACAGAACGTGTACAGTGTTCGAGTCCATGTACAGGGTGCGCATCGTGCGGTGCGCCACATTCAACCGAGGGGGGCGCGGTACGTCGCGTTGGACAGGTGCACGTGCTGCAGCGCGGGCCCGTTGAGCGGCACGACGTAGTCGGTGCCATCGCGCGGGCCCACGACCTGGAGCACGACGAGCACGGCGTCCACAAAGTAGCCGATGAAGAGGCCGCCCAGCGTCACCAGCTTGGCAAAGCCCAGGCCGGGGTAGCCCAGGTAGCAGCGGTCCACGCCGAAAACCCCAAGGAACAACGACAGGCCCACGGCCGTGAAGTAGTTGGTGGTTCCACTGGCAGTGCGCGACGAGGAAGGCGGAGAGGCGGGCGTTAGCACCACCGTCGACCATGGCGGCGCGGGACGCTCTGGGACGTACGTATACCGGCACGGCACAAGCTGCGTAAAGTTGCGGTCGCCGTCACACGTTACGCCCGCGAGCGCCGCGCATTGTACTGCGCATGGTCCCGACGGGCAGCAGCGGGCGCCGGCCGTGAGCGGTCTAAAAAGAGGCGTGCTTCCCATCCTGGTGGGCCGCGCCGTACCAGGCGCCAAGCGATCCGCGGTGCAGTTGGGCGAACCGCCAGTGTCCGGGTCCACGTCCAGCGCGGCGCACACGTATCTGACGTGCCCCTCGCCATGCCGCGCACGTCGGCGGCGGGTGTCAGCACCAGGCGCAAACCCAAGCAGCCGGACCGGGCGGCGGGGGGGCGCACTGGCCCATCTGCAGCGCCGAGCAGTTGGCGGCGGTGGCACACGGGACCAGCAGCAGCACGGCCACCACCACCACCAGCAGCAGCAGCAGC
>Ga0180216_1004162_pt1 | contig 11083 bp, 10 predicted proteins | sample eDN3rd37CBELigMG_FD_128879 | JGI IMG/M metagenome (GOLD analysis project Ga0180216, IMG submission 128879) | Enriched Miracle-Growth compost microbial communities from Emeryville, California, USA - eDNA 3rd pass 37_C BE-Lig MG (version 2)... ...
CCGCCTTACGCTTGGAAGAGAATCGACCACGCTCTTTTCCGGACTTCTGCTTTCCCATCGGTACGCCTTTCCGCGGCCATCATGCCGCAGTTGGGTGTCCCAGGAAATCGTGGTGCGGGGGAATCCGGAGAAGATCTCGGGCTATTTTGCGGGATGGGATGAGCCTAACCCTCCTCATGGGCGCACTCCAACCCAGGAGGGGCCCATGATGATGATCACCGGAATCCCTTCAGAGTGTGACCACTGAATTGTAGGTTGAGCGAACCGGCCGGAGGGGCATTCGTCCGGCCGGTTCATGGGGAGATCGATGCGGTTGAGTAGCATTGTTGGCGCAGTCTGTGTGTTGGCGTTGGCATGTTGCGGAAATTCTGACGACGGCGATCGGGATGGCGAATTAATAGGGTTGTCCTTTTCCTCCGACTATCTGGAGCAGTATGGGCCAATCCAGGTCACTCTTGACAGTGGAGAAACCATTGTTCTGGATGATCTGGACGCGTACACTTGCGACAATACGCCTCTTCGTGTAGAGAATGATGAGTTTCGCGTCGAAGCGATGAGTCAGAGATTCTTTTATTGGAGCGATGGGAGACGCGAATGGCGTGGTGATTGCATTGTTGTGCATTTTGATCTTGCTTCCCTTGACACCGGGATTCACTTCTTTTTTCGTAGCGATAACGGAGTGAACCCATGTTTTCCTGTGGAGTATCGGGTTGGTCTGGGCAACGTTGAGGTATCCCTGGGGACCATCGAGAAATCATGGAAGGGCGAGTACTCGAGGGACGGGCTGGTCGAGGCTGCTCGTGACGTCATGGAGAAGGTAAGAGAAGGAAGAGCCGTTGCCGTAGGTGGCTGGAGGTCCCCGGTTCTGTATGAAGTACGCACCGTCGAGCCACCGCACTGCCCTCCTCAGGACTTCTACACGATGGTAAGTCCTCCGCAAGGTGTACTGGGCGGAGATGGGACTCATTTCGAAGGCTGGTAGCATAAGAGGTGAACACGGCGATGGGTCACACCTGCAGGGAGTTGAAGCGACTGGTATTCTTGAGCCTTGTTGGGGTAACCTTCGGCTGCGGAACCGACGGCGAGGACGATTCCCCCCGCGCGATGCCCGCCAGAGTTGTCTTCTCGGTTCAGGATCTCGACTTGCTGGGGACCGTCGAAGTGCACGCGCTTGGCGAAAGCTGGCTTTTCGAAGCCGGGCAGGCCGGTGGCGAGGACGAGAGCGCTGAAGATTGCGATGTGAACGCCATTGAGTTGGACGCCGAGGCTCTTTCCATTCAGGCGACGAGCGAGTTGGGCTTCGAATGGGATTTCGAGCACCCGCTCCGCCGAGGTGAATGCAATGTCGTTCCCATCTCCTTGGACAACCCGACCTCGGGCGTCTTTGCCGTCATGGCCCTGAATGACGAGGCGACGCCGCTCAAGGTCTACGTGGACGATACCCTGGTCGGTACCGCGGTTGAGCCAATATCGGAAGCGGACTTCATCCGGTTGAATGAGCTGTTCATGCAGGTGGATTTTGGTGAATTGCGCCGGAGGTTCGTCCAACTGCGAAGCCTCGAGCAGGTGGCTCTTTTCATCGCTCCCCCTGGCACCTATCGGCTCGACGTGGAAGCCGGAGGGGTTCGTGAGCCGGATAGCATCGATCTGTTCCCGGGCTACGCGGGTTTCAGCGTCCACCAAGTCTTCAATCCGTAGCGACGAAAGTCCGAGGGCAGTTCCCGTCCGCATCTGCGCACCGAAGGGTGTGCGAGGTTCAGTCTCGACGATCATTTCCCTCAACGAGCTGAGCTTTATGGTTGGATTTCGGCCCGAAGAGTTCTAGCGATCACGCGGGGCTAACGCTCCATTTTCGGGCAACGAAGTATGGTGGAGGCGATATCTGGAGCGCCTTCCACTCGGGAAACGGGTGGGAATTCGAACGTCCGTAAAGTCATGAGGTCCAGTATGCAACCTGGTGTTATCCGTTCGGCCTGCCTGCAAATCCAGCTGTGATCTTCATTGGGCTCGAGAACGGGCTTCAGGTCATGGCGGAGCGAGGGAGCTCGGAAGCCGTGATCTTTCCGGATAGCGATCGGTCTGCGGTGGGGAACGGGAGCGACGGCCTTGCCGTCTGAGCCGAGCAATACTTCGGTGAGCGAATGAGTCGGTTTTCTCGAATTCGTATGGTCACCAGGTGAAGAGGTGCGCACCATAGAGGAGTTCACCGGCGACGTTTGGCGGGCAAGGGCTGGAAGTTTACGGAGGTGACGGCCGGCGATTGCGACGAGAACGCCTTCGAAGTCGACACCGAGGATATCGCCGTGCAGCCGATGATCGAATTGGGACTCGCGTGAAACTTCGTTCATTCGCTCCGTCGTGGCGAATGCAACGTCATCCCGATCTCCCTGGAGAATCCCACGACGCCCATTTCGCGGTCATGATCCGCTGGTGGTGGGACGAAGAGCTCCAGGTCTTCGCGGACCTCGAGCTGGCCGGGGTGATCTTCGAAGCGCTCGAGGATGACGACAGCGTAGGGCTGCATCGAATCGAGAAGGTGAAGGACCTTCGCGCCCAACGCCGTCGGCTCCTCGAGTGGAGCACGTCCGGAAAGGCGGTCGTCTTTTCCGCAGAGCCGGGGGCCTACGAACTCGAGCTCCGGAGCTGGGCCGATCAATTTCTCGCGAAGGAGTCCATCGAGTTGACCCCGGGTTCCGTCGGCTACTGGTTGTTCGATTCCGACGAGGTGGAGTGACCACCGGTTCGACGCCGTAGCCCCCGGCCTGCCGCTTCAAACGTCTGCCGAGCGGCAGGCCTCGTTCTCAGCCTTCCTCCGCTCACCCGGAGACCCGCTTCCGGCCGCGCGACCTCCAGGGGATCAGGGATTCGAGGGGACGATTCAGGCCTCCCCGGTGGATCATGGCGTGGCAGTTGGCGCAGACGACGGCCAATTCTTCCAACCGGGTCGCCTCTGGCTTTGCACGGCTCGCCAGGGGCCGGAGATGGTGGACGTGCGCGAAATCCCTTCCGAGTTCGCCATAGAAGTCGTGAAAATCGAAGCCGCAGCCCGGAACCTCACACACCAAACGGCCTTGTCGAGCCAGGACCTCCGCGAGTTTACGGCTTCGTAGTCCCTCTCGCGACCAGCGCTTGTCATACCTTAGGGGATTCCAGGTCAGAAGGTACGCAGGCATATTCCTCCCTCCTCGAGCGGCCGTTCGATCTCTGCGCCTGCCAATTCCGCTCTCGTTGTCCAGGATCCAGTGTGGCCGGGCCCGGACCGCTCGAGGGTAGCCGGACCCCTCATCGCTGGAACTCAGGACCTTCCCTCCGCATCGAGCGACGGTCAATTTCCTCGCCGGAGGAGGGCACACCGAACACGAAAGACAGAAGTTCGAGGGATAGGGGGGAGCCGGATTGAATGGGCGGACATTCGATTGGAGGGAGGCCGGAGCGGACATTCGAGCGGGGGGAGGGACGGGTTCGAATCCGAGGACGTTCGAGCGGGGATCGAATCCGCGGACATTCGGACGGTGGGGGAGGGCGGACGGCTCCGGGGTGGGGCGGCGGGGATCAGAACGGGCCGATGAATCTCGAGTGGCGGAAGCGGCGGATGTGGCGGAGGCCGGGAGGGAGGAAGGGGCGGAGGAGGATCATGCCCGTGACGGCGCCGCCGACGTGGGCCCAGAAGGCGACGCCGCCGCGCGTGGGATCGCTGAGGAGGCCGCCGAGGACCTGGAGGACGAGCCAGAAGACGATGAAGAGGGCGGCGGGGACCCAGGTCAGCCGGATGAAGAAGAAGATGGGGACGGCGGCGAGGACTCTCGCCCTGGGGAAGAGGAGGAGGTAGGCGCCGAGCATCCCGGAAATGGCGCCCGAAGCGCCGACCATGGGGATGTCGGAGTCGGGGGCCGCGAAGACCTGCGCCGCCACCGCGCCGATTCCGCAGAGGAGATAGAAGGCGACGAAGCGGCGGTGGCCCATGACGTCCTCGACGTTGTTGCCGAAGATCCAGAGATAGAGGAGGTTGCTGCCCACGTGGAGGAAGGAGCCATGGGCGAACATGCTGGTGAAGACGGAGGCGATCGCCTTGGGGAGGGTCTCGATTCGCCAGAACTCCGCGGGCACGAGTCCCAAGGTGAAGACCGAGGCCTCGAAAGACGGAGCCCCGCCGAGCTGCCAACCGAAGACGCTCAGGTTGGCCACGATCAGGAGGATCGTGACGAGGGGGATTCTGCGGGTGGGGATGTCGTCCTTGATCGGGATCATGAAAGAAGTTGCCGCAAGGGGAGGTCTCGGCTAACGTGCGCGCGGGCTCACGCCTTGTAGCACACGCCGAAGGCTGCCATGACCGAAATGTCACGGTTCGACGCGGACTTCAGAGTCGGCGGCTTCGGATGGGCCGGTGAGGGAGTGGCGAACCGATGGGCATGACGAAAAAGTCCTCGGGAATACAAGGGGTTCGCACTCTTGGAGGCCAAGGGCCAGCGGTTGGGCCCATAGTTTGCATGCGCGCCCGCCCCACGGCCGCAAGGCCTGCTGCCGCTTGGAGAAGGATCTGATGAACCAGCTTTGCCAGCGCACCCTCCGCTCGAAGGTGAGCTGCACCGGAATCGGGCTGCACTCCGGCGCCAAGATCACCTTGACGCTCAACCCTGCGCCCGCGAACACCGGCATTCGCTTCGTCCGCGTGGACCTCTCACCCGAGGTGGAGATCCCGGCGCTCGCCGACTACGTCGTGGACACCACGATGGCGACCACGATCGGCAAGGATGGGGCGCGGATCGGCACCATCGAGCATCTGATGGCGGCGCTCTCCGGGTTGGGGATCGACAACTGCCGCGTGGAGCTCGACGGCCCCGAGGTCCCGATCATGGACGGATCGGCCGCGCCCTTCGTCTATCTGATTCAGTCGGCGGGCATCGAGCTGCAGCGGGAGATGAAGAAGTTCCTGGTCATCCGCAAGCCCGTCTCGGTCGAGGACGGGGACAAGGTGGCCAAATTCCTCCCGGCCCCCCAGCTCTCCATCTCCTTCACCATCGATTTCGACCATCCGCTGATCTCGAACCAGAGCTTCCGGATGGACTTCTCGGATCGCTTCTTCCATCGGGAGATCGCCCGGGCGCGCACCTTCGGCTTCTACGAAGAGGTGGAGATGCTCAAGCGCATGGGCCTGGCGCGGGGCGGCTCCCTGGACAACGCGATCGTCGTCGACGACTTCAGCATCCTCAATCCCGACGGCCTGCGCTTCCCCGACGAGTTCGTGCGGCACAAGATCCTCGACTCGATGGGGGACATCTCGCTCCTCGGGATGCCGGTGATCGGCCACCTCGTCGCCTACAAGTCGGGGCACATGCTCAACCACAAGCTGGTGACCGAGGTGCTCTCCGACGCCTCCTCCTACGAGATCGTGGAGGCGGAGGAGCGGACGGAGCTGGAGCGGCTCGACATTCGGATCCCGGCCTGGGCGACCGCCGAAAAGGTCGCCTAGAGCGGGCGTCGCGGGCGGGGCTGCGACCGCCGTGCTCGCTCCTTCCTCGCCTCACGTACCATTCGTACGCTCGGCTCGGTCGTCGCTGCGCTTGACGGTCTCGCCTACCGCCGGCGACGCCCGCAGCCGAGGGCCCGAAGCGTCGCGGGCGGGGCCGCGACGCCCAGCTCAGGGGATGCCCACGGCGTCCCGGCAGCGGTCGAGCGTCTCCCGGGCGATCGGCCGGGCCCGCCGCGCTCCCTCCACGAGGATCTCCTCGACGCGGTCGAGGTCCTGGGCGAGTTCGCGTCGCCGTTCGCGCGCTTCTTCGAAGTGCTCGTCGATCTTGGCCAGGAGTTCTTTCTTCGCCTGGCCGAAGCCAATCGCGCCGGCGAGGTAGCGCCGGTTCATGTCCTCGATCTCCTCCGGGCTGGCGAGCAGGCGGTAGAGGGCGAAGACGGTGTCGGACTCGGGGTCGAGGGGCTCGCCGAGCGGGATGCTCGCCGTCTTGATCCCCATCACCTTCTTCTTGAGCGACGCGCCCTCCTCGAAGATGCCGATCGCGTTGCCGTAGCTCTTGGACATCTTTTGGCCATCGATGCCGGGGACCTTCTTCCCTGGGGAGAAGCGGGCGACCGGCAGGCGGAGGATCTCCTCCCCCTTGCCGAAGGCGTTGTTGAAGAAGCCGGCCATGTCGCGGGTGAACTCGATGTGCTGCACCTGGTCCTCGCCCACCGGCACGATGCTCGACCGGTAGATGAGGATGTCCGCCGCCATGAGGAGGGGGTAGGTGAGCAGGCCCGCCGAGGTCGGGAGGCCGCGCTGGACCTTCTCCTTGTAGGAGACACCCTTTTCGAGAAGGCTCACGGGGGTGACGGTCGCGAGGAGCCACGCCAGCTCGCAGACCTCCGGGACGTCGCTCTGGCGGAAGAGGAGGGCCTTCTCGGGATCGAGGCCGAGGGCCAGGTAGTCGAGCGCCACGTCGACCGTCCACTTGCGGAGGCGCTCGCGGTCGTGGAGGGTCGTGAGCGCGTGGTAGTTCGCGATGAAGTAGAAGGCCTCCCCCGGGAACTCGTGCTGCAGGGCCAGGTGCTGCTGGATCGCACCGAAGTAGTTTCCGAGGTGCAGCTCTCCCGAGGGCTGGATCCCCGAGAGGACCCGCTTCTTCTCAGCCGATTGGGTGCTCAAGTTCCGCTCCTGTTCCATTCCCTTGCACGATATACGACCTGGGGACGGGCGAATCCAGCGCCGGGCGCACCTCTTCCGGCATTTTCCTTGACCTTCCAGGCGTTGATTCCGAGACTGCAACCCCTTCCCGGCGTCGAGGGCGCCCAGGAGTTCACCATGAATCGAATTCTTCCTCTCATCGCGATCGTGGCGATCGCCGGCTGCAGCAACTCCGCTACGGTGCCCACGCCCACGCCGTCTCGGCAGGGAAACGAGGACGCCGCTTCCGTGGTCGTCGCGCGCATCGACGGCGAGGCCATCACCCTGGCCGAGGTCGAAAAGCCGATCCTCCCTCAGATCGTGGAGAAGCAGCAGGAGATCCACGACCTGCGGTCGAACTCGCTCGAGCGCATCGTGGCCGAACGCCTCCTGGAGAAGGAGGCGGCCAAGCGCGGGATCACGGCGGATCAGCTCATCGAGCAGGAGGTCTTCGCCAAGGTGGGCGAGCCCACCGAGGAGGAGATCCGGGCCTTCTACGATCAGCGCAAGGGAATGCCGGGCCTGCCTCCCTACGAGCAAGCCCGCGGCACCATCCGCCAGGTCCTCGGCCAGGAGAAGGCGCGTGAGGCGACCCAGGCCTTCTTCGACGGACTGAAGAGCGCGGCCAAGGTGGAGATCCTCCTCGAGGAGCCCGAACTCCCGCGGATGGAGGTGGAGGCCAAGGGACCGAGCCGAGGTCCGGAGAACGCCCCCATCACCATCGTGGAGTTCTCGGACTTCGAGTGCCCCTTCTGCAGCCGCGCGAACGCGACGCTCGCGCAGGTGGAGGAGGCCTACCCCGGCAAGGTCCGCGTGGTCTTCCGCGACTTCCCGCTCTCGTTCCACCCCAACGCCAAGAAGGCGGCGGAGGCGGGGCACTGCGCCGACGAGCAGGGGAAGTTCTGGGAGATGCACGACAAGATGTTCGCCAACCAGCGGGCGCTCGACGTGGCCAGCCTGAAGACCTACGCCAAGGACATCGGCCTGGACGAGGAGGCCTTCGACGCCTGCTTGGATGGTGGCAAGAAGGCCGCGCTCGTGCAGGAGAACCTGGACGCCGGTATGCAGCTCGGCGTGCGTGGAACTCCGGCCTTCTTCATCAACGGCCGGATGGTGGCGGGTGCGCTCCCCTTCGCCGAGTTCGCCAAGATCATCGACGAGGAGCTCGGCATCGAGAGCGCCGCGGCGACCCCTTGACGAGACCGCGCCGCCGACTTAGCTGGTCGCCGAGGATTCCATGAGCGGTGTCGGTAGCGAAAGCAGCAAGCCACTCGCGCCGCGGCGGAAGTCGCGGCAGATCCGCATGGGAGCGCTCGCCATCGGTGGCGACGCTCCCATCTCCGTGCAGTCGATGGCGACCACGGATACGCGGGACAAGTGGGCGACCATCGAGCAGTGCCGCGTCCTGCAGGCCGCGGGGGCGGACATCGTGCGGGTGGCGGTGCCCGACGACGATGCGGCCGCGAACCTCGCGGACATCGTCAAGGGCGTGACCATCCCGATCGTCGCGGACATCCACTTCAACTACCACCTGGCCCTCCGCGCCATCGAGGCGGGCGTGGGTGGCGTGCGCATCAACCCGGGCAACATCGGGAGCCAGAAGCGCGTGCGCGAGGTGGCCAAGGCGGCGAAGGAGCGCGGCATCCCGATCCGCATCGGGGTGAACGGCGGCTCGCTGGAAAAGGACCTCCTCGAGCGATGGGGCTACCCCGCGCCGGAGGCGATGGTGGAGAGCGCCATTCGCCACATCCGCATGCTCGAGGAGGAGGACTTCTTCGACATCAAGGTCTCGCTCAAGGCCTCCGACGTCCCCACGATGGTGCGCGCCTACCGCCTGGCGGCCCGAAGCTTCGACTACCCCCTGCACCTCGGCGTGACCGAGGCGGGGACGCTCCTGCAGGGCACGGTGAAGAGCGCGGCGGGGATCGGTGTCCTCTTGGCCGAGGGGATCGGCGACACGCTCCGCGTCTCGCTCACGGCCGATCCCACCGAGGAGGTGAAGGTCGGCATCCACCTCCTCAAGGCGCTCGGGTTGCGCGAAGGGGGAATGACCCTCGTCTCCTGCCCCACCTGCGGGCGCTGCTCGGTGGACATGATCGAGGTCACCGAGCGGATCGAACGCGCGCTCTCCGGGGTGAAGGAGGAGGTGCACGTGGCGGTGATGGGCTGCGAGGTCAACGGTCCCGGCGAGGCCCGCGAGGCCGACATCGGCATCGCCTACGGGCACAACAACGTGGGCCTGCTCTTCAAGAAGGGTAAGGTCGTGCGGCGGATGGCCGCCGACGAGCTCGAAGGGGCCCTGCTCGAAGAGGTGGAGAAGATCGCCGCCGAGCGGAGGACCCGGCTCCCGGTTTTGGAAGAGAATTCGCGATGAGACTTTCGAACGCCTTCGTCCCCACCCTCAAGGAAGCCCCGGCCGACGCGCAGGTGGTCTCGCACAAACTCCTGCTCCGCGCCGGTTTCATCCGTCAGCTCGCCGCCGGCATCTACTCGCAGCTCCCCCTGGCGCGCCGCTCGCTCCGCAAGATCGAGGCGATCATCCGCGAGGAGATGGAGGCCATCGGCGCCCAGGAGTTCCACCTCCCCGCGCTCCACCCGCGCGACGTCTGGGAGGACTCCGGCCGGTGGGAGGTGATGGGCGACAACATGTTCCGCCTCAAGGATCGGAAGGGCGGCGACTACTGCCTCGGGATGACCCACGAGGAGATCTTCACCGCCATCGCCCGCAACGAGATCCGCTCCTACCGCGACCTCCCGCAGACCTGGTACCAGATCCAGACCAAGTTCCGCGACGAGCCCAGGCCGAAGTCCGGGCTGCTTCGGGTGCGCGAGTTCACCATGAAGGACTCCTACTCCTTCGACGTGGACGAGGCGGGCCTGGACGTGGCCTATGAGAAGCACCGCAAGGCCTACCACCGGATCTTCTCCCGCTGCGGCCTCTCCGTGGTGGCGGTGGAGGCGCACTCCGGGGTGATGGGCGGCACGCAGTCCATGGAGTTCATGGTGCGGACCGACGCGGGCGAGGATCACCTGGCCGTCTGCCCGGCGTGCAACTACGCGGCGAACGTGGAGAAGGCGGAGAGCCGGATCGCGAAGGTCGCCGACGGGCCGGGCCTGGATGCGCCCGAGGCCTTCCCCACGCCGGGGGTTCGGACCATCGAGGACCTGGAGCAGCCCCCCTTCCACGTGGAGGCCGCCCGCCAGCTCAAGACCCTGGTCTACGTCGCGGACGGCCGGCCGGTGATCGCGGTGGTGCGCGGCGACCAGGAGCTCAACGAGGCCAAGCTGCAGACCGCCTGCGGCGCGCAGGAGGTGCGTCCGGCGCACGCGGAGGAGATCTTCGAGCTCCTCGGCGCCCATCCCGGCTCGCTGGGCGGGGTGGGGACGGAGGGCAAGGAGATCTACGTCGACCGGAGCCTCGCGGGCCGAAGGGACATGGTCACGGGCGCCAACCGGGACGGCTTCCACCTCCGCGGGGTGGACGTCGACCGGGACCTCGCGCACGCCAAGCTCGCCGATCTGCGGACGGTGCAGGCCGGTGAGGGCTGCCCGAAGTGCGAGGGGCCGCTGGAGCTCTGGAAGGGCCTCGAGGTCGGTCACATCTTCAAGCAGGGCACCCGCTACTCGGAGACGATGGGCGCGACGGTGCTCGACGCCGAGGGCCGCGCGGTCCCGATCGTCATGGGCGCCTACGGGATCGGGGTGGAGCGGATCCTCGCCTCCGCGGTCGAACTCCACCACGACGAGAACGGCATCATCTGGCCCATGAGCATCGCCCCCTACCACGTGGCGCTGCTCTCCCTGCAGCCGGGCGACGAGGAGGTGGCGCGGGCGGCGGACGAGCTCTACCGCGCGCTCACCGAGGCCGGCATCGAGGTCCTCTACGACGACCGGGACGAGCGTCCGGGCGTGAAGTTCAAGGACGCCGATCTCGTGGGGCTCCCGATCCGCGTGGCGGTGGGGAAGAAGGCCCTCGCCGACGGCGCGGTGGAGTTCAAGCTGCGACGCGACACCGAGGCGACGAAGATTCCGATCGGCGACACGGTCGAGCGGGTCCGCCAGGCGATGCGCGAGCTGATGCCCCCGATCGTCGAAGGCTGAACCCTCCCGGGGCGCTTCCCATCCCCCGCAAGGGAGCGCCTCCTTGTCATCCCTCCCCCAGCGCCGAACCTTTGTCTCGGAGGCGGAAGGGATGGGCCGATCGGGGAGCTTCTGGGGGATCTTGTTTCTTTTGGGCTGCGCGGGGGTCCCGAACCGGCCCTCCGATCCCGCGGCTGCGGAGGTCGATCCGAAGAACCGCTACGTCAGCTTCGACTACGGCTTCGAGATCGAACGGCCACCGGGGGACGACTGGGAGTTCACCGAGGGGAAGAGCGCCCCCGAGGGAATCGCGATCCCCGTGACGGTGGTCCACCCGGCCACGGGTTC
>Ga0180216_1004168_pt1 | contig 11078 bp, 10 predicted proteins | sample eDN3rd37CBELigMG_FD_128879 | JGI IMG/M metagenome (GOLD analysis project Ga0180216, IMG submission 128879) | Enriched Miracle-Growth compost microbial communities from Emeryville, California, USA - eDNA 3rd pass 37_C BE-Lig MG (version 2)... ...
GAAGCTCCTCGTTTCGTTGTGCGGATATCTCACGCCGACACTAGCCTCTGGTGCGCGAGTAGCAAGCGCGACGGCCGCGGTCACTGAGCCAAGTCAATCGGACCGCCATCGCTACGGCTGCGCTGCGATTGACGAGCGCCCATTCCCTGCCGACCATGGGGCGAACGCCGTACCGAGCCGAGGAACGCCATCATGAAGATCACCGACGTCCTGACACAGATCGTCGAGCTGCCCGCCGACGAGCCCCTTGCCGATGGCCCCCAGGCACCGGGCGCCACCCGTCCCTTCGTGCTCGTCAAGGTCGTCACCGCGGATGGCACCGAAGGCATCGGCGTCGCCTTCTTTGGCGCGACCATGACCCGCACGCTCAAGCAGGCCGCCGACGACCTCGGCGCCCTGATGATCGGGATGGATGCGCTTGCCACCGAGCGCGTCGTCGCAAAGCTGCGCGAGTCAGCGTCGAGCGCCGGTCCGCAAGGCATCTTCACGCTGGCGCTCTCGGCACTCGACATGGCGCTCTGGGACATCAAGGGCAGGCACTTCGGCCAGCCCGTCTCCAAGCTCCTCGGCGGCCATCGCGACAAGGTACCGGCCTATGCCTCGGGCGCGCTGATGCGCCAGTTCTCGCTGAAAGATATCGAGAGCGCCGGCCGCAAGCTCGTCGACCGTGGCTGGAAGGCCATGAAGACCCAGCTCGCGCTGCCCGGGCACACCACTCCCGAGATCGAGGTCAATCGCATCAAGGTGCTGCGCGAGATCATAGGCCCCGATATCCAGCTCATGTGCGACATCAACCAGCGCTGGACCACGTATCAGGCCGTCGACATCGGCTCCCGGGTCGAGCCTTATCACCTGCACTGGCTGGAAGACGTGACCCGCGCAGATGACTTCCAGGGCCTCGCCACGGTGACCGCCGCTCTCAAGACGCCCATCGCCGGCGGCGAATATGTCTGGGGCATCGAGCCCTTCCGTCAGATGCTCGAGCGGCGCTCGGTCGATATCGCGATGATCGACCTCGTCCGCGTCGGCGGTATCACGCAGTGGGTGAAAGTCGCAGGGATGGCCGAGGCACACAATATCCCGGTCGTCTCGCATCTCATTCCGGAGGTGCATGTCCACCTGATCGCTGCCGTCCCGAACGGCGAGATCGTCGAATACATGCCTTGGTGCCGGAACCTTTTCGACGCGCCGCCGCTGCCGGAGAAGGGCGAGATCGCGGTGCCCTCCTCACCCGGCCTCGGTCTGGCTTTCACCAAGGCCATCGACGGCGGCTTCAGGAAAGCCTGACCGCCTTTCCGGGCCGCGCGCTCGCGTCGTCAACCGCCGGCCCGGACACGTCTCGCGGTCATGGGCTGAGGACCCACGGCTCGCTCCTGCGCGATCGTCGTTCGATTCCCGCCCCGCATCTCCCGGTCGGCCGCGCGCTCTATCGGGATCGGAGCGAGCGCGTTCGGCTTGGCGCGCCGCGTGTCACGTCCCAGCACCCGCGCCAGCACATGCGGCGGCAGCCCGGCCCCCTCGGCGGCACCGACATAAGGCTCCCAGAATCGCCGGAACGCCTCGCGCGTGGCCTGGGCAGAGGTCGAGGAGATGTCGATCACCTGGAGCGACTGCTCGGCAATCCACGCGTGGACGGCCTGCCAGACGGCGGGCGGCGCGCGACGGTTGCGCGGGCCTCTCACTTGCGAGATGCACGGCGTGCCGGCATCGTCCGGCTTCAGCGTCACCTCGACGTCGGCGATGGGCCGCCCATCGCGCCGGACACTGAAGATTCGGACGCGTCCATAGGCCAGATGTGCCGCATACTGGTCGAGGCAGTTCTCCATCGCCACGCTTTCGGCAACGAAGTCTTCCACCGTCTTCAGCGCCACGATGTCGAGGCCTGAGAGGGTCGCATCCCGCAGCCACGGATCACGCATCTCGCCAGCGAGCGCGCCCACCAGATCGATGCGCTTGCGCCAGATCGCGACCTCGTCGCGCGCCCGCTTCCAGCCGATCGCCGGCGTCCAGGCACCGCGCAGCAGCCGGTAGCCTTCGAAATCCGCGTTGATGCTCGCCCAGGCCCACGCGAGCAGCCATTGCATATCCTCGTCGCTGGTATGCGGTGGCAGCATCCGTGGCTCCCGCAGGCACCAGAGCGCGAAGTCACGCCCGGCAAGGCGATGACTGACAAGCAGCCGATCGAACCAGATCGCCGCATCGCGCGGATGCGCCGGAACCCGGTTTGCGGCAGCGATGGTGAACTCGTCGTCGCTCGGCAGCAGCGGCAGCGGCTGGGAGAACGCCTGCGCCGGAAGGCGACGCAACCATAAGGGCAGTTCCAGCAGCCCAGCCGCGAGCTTCAGCGAATCGCCCCCGACAACCGCCTCGAACGCGGCCTGCCTCTGGCGCACGGTGCCGTAGCCGGTGGCGAGCGCGAACAGAAGCGCGGGATACGAGTCGGCCAGATCCTCCACGGCCGGCGCGCATGAGGTCAGGCCGGCGATGTATTTTCGATAGGGCTGCGGGAACGCGTTGAGCCGCCGCATGCGGCGCTCAGTAACCGTCTCCGCCATCGGCTCGAATGGACGAGGCGCTCCCGGTGCCATTCCGTACTCCCGACCCGTAGTCTGTCCACCACCAGAAGCTAGCTGGATATGATGGCAAAAGCGCGAGGGCGGCAGCGGCGCGCAGGTCTTGTCGCCGGCTCTTGTGCGCCGGCACATCCTGCAACGAACGAGGTGTCCTCGTCGCCACGCGGTGCACGCTGCGCCACCTCGCTAGCATATACGTCTTGCACCACACTTTTATAAAGGGGTCGCAGCGGGTCTTCTACTTCAACTCTGCAAGAGCTTGCGCAAACCCGCTCAGCGAAATCGGAATACCGATACCGGCTTCCTCGGTCTGAAAAATGATGAAGACGGCCGTCTTTCCGGTCTTCAGCTGCTCCACGAGCGCATCCTCGGCCACCACCTGGGCGTAGCACGCAAAATTCTGGCAGCGCAGGAAAGGAGCATTGCCGACGTCGCGGTTGTCGATCTTCAGCCCCAGCCCCGGCGGCAGGAGAACGCCCAGCGGAGCGAACACGCGCAGCACCCGCTTTCCGTTCGAGAATGTCTGGAAATAGACCGTGAGCCCGACGTTGTTCCGGTCCTCGGCGGTGACGCTTTGAACCAGGGCGCACACCTCGTGCCGGGAGCCGGGTGGCGGCGGCTTGCAGACCACCTGCCAATCCCCATGCTGCGCCTTCACGGTGCCCGATTGCGCCATGCCCGGCACGGATGAGACGACTGCGCATGCCAGAATGGCGGCGCAGACACAGGCAATCCTCGCCAGCGCCCGTACGATGCCGCTTTTCCAGAAGCGCCAGCGGTCCGCGATCATTCTCTGGCCTTTCCGGGCACACGCCGAGCTGTCAGCCGCATCGTCCAAGTTCTGGCTCCCCTAGGTGCTCCGTGCATGGCCGTCCCCACAGCCGACGCGACGAAGCCACGTCTCGATTGCCGCCTGCAGCCGCTCTGCAAACGCGAGCACCACACCATCGAGGTCAATGCAAGGCAGGATTGGGGCCGAAGTTCGACTGCCTCCCCCGATGTTTTCCTCGCGCCTGTCTCCCCCTTTTCCTCGAGTCCCCGTCTCGATGCGTGAAAAGGTCCCGGATAACTGCTGCGCAGTTTCCGGGAACTCGAAAGGAAAGCTCGAGCCCCGGCCAAGCGCCGCCCAATCGCCGACAGGTGCCCCGAGGCCTGATTCCTGTTGCTCCTTCGAGCAATATGCCGCAGCGCCCTATGCTTGAGTCCTCGCGTCGCGATGTGCTCACTTGCGAGGCAGGATGCGAGTGAATCCATTGCTGTCGCGGGCACTCGTCGAACTCTTCACGAGGCAATATGGCGGTTCTGTCGCGGGCTGGGCGTGGAGCGGCTGCGACGTTTGATCTATCGTCGCTTGGGTCGTTGGTACGTTGCGGAAATGGGGCCGTCATGGCATTCCAGCCGCGAGCGCTGTCCGTGGCTCTTCGGCGGGCTCGCAACAGGCGTGCGCTTTCACGCGAAGACTAACTCGGCGCGCCGGCAAAGGCACACCGAACGAGACAGACGGCAGGTCGAGGACGGCGGGATGATGAGACGGCTGAAGAATGCGTTGCAGAGCACACTGATCGGCGCTGCCGCCGGCATGTCGATCGCGGCGGTGCCGGCACTCGCGGGCAAGGGGCAGCCGTCCGATTGTCAGATGTGCATGCAGACGTCCGTCACCGAGATCGCCGATCGGATCCATACCTTCCACGACAGCGTGAACATCATCATCATCGCCATCGCGGTGTTCGTCCTCATTCTTCTGGCGATCGTCGTCTTCCGGTTCAACGAGAGAGCCAATCCCACGCCGTCGAAGACGACCCATCACACGGGTCTCGAGGTCGCCTGGACCATTATCCCGGTGTTCATCCTCGTCGGCATCGCCATTCCGTCGTTCAAGCTGCTGTTCGCCCAGTACACCTATCCGAACGCGGACGTCACCCTGAAGGCCACGGGCAACCAGTGGAACTGGACCTACTCCTACCCCGATCAGGGCGGATTCAATTTCACCTCCATCATGCTCACGGACGCCGAGCGCGAGGAGCGCATCAAAAAGGGCATCCCCTCGCCGCGCCTGCTCTCCGTTGACAACGAGACGGTCGTTCCTGTCGGTAAGGCCGTGCTGGTGCTGATCACCGCCAGCGATGTCATCCACAGCTGGGCGGTCCCCTCCTTCGGCGTGAAGTCCGACGCGGTTCCCGGGCGCACGACCGCCACCTGGTTCCGTGCCCGCGACGAGGGCGTCTATTACGGTCAGTGCTCCGAGCTCTGCGGCAAGGACCACGCTTTCATGCCGATCGCCATCCGTGTCGTGAAGCCGGAGGTATTCGAGCAGTGGGCGGCTCTGATGAAGGACCGCAAGCGCGGTCCCGCCCGCGAGTTGATCGAGAAGATCGCGATCGAGCAATCCAAGACGAACGTCGCGAGCGGGACGTCCGTATCGGTCGCTCAGGCGGCCAAGCAATAGGAACACCCCTCGCGGCCGCCGCGCCCCATTGGTGACGAGGCGACCCTACCAGGGGCAGGCAAGCCGGTAGGCTACTCAAGACGAGGCAGAAGAAGATGGCCAGCAGCGCGCACGCCGGACACGACGACCACCACACGCCTTACGGCATGGGTCGTTGGCTGTTCTCCACCAACCATAAGGACATCGGCACGATGTACCTTATCTTTTCCATGGTGGCGGGGATCATCGGCGGCTTCCTATCGGTCATGATGCGCCTCGAGCTCGCCGAGCCGGGGATGCAGTATTTCGCCAGCTCCCATCTCTTCAACGCCTTCGTGACCGGCCATGGCCTGATCATGGTGTTCTTCATGGTCATGCCAGGCTTGATCGGCGGCTTCGGCAACTGGTTCGTTCCGCTCATGATCGGCGCCCCCGACATGGCTTTCCCGCGGATGAACAACATTTCGTTCTGGCTGCTGCCGGCGGCACTCGGACTGTTGCTCACCTCCCTGTTCATGGAAGGCGCCGGTACATGCGTCATTGGAACTGACATGTCCGGCTGCGGCTCCGGCACCGGCTGGACCGTCTACGCACCGCTCTCGACCGTGGGCCATCCCGGACCGTCCGTCGACTTTGTGATCCTGTCGCTCCATCTTGCGGGCGCCTCGTCGATCCTCGGTGCCATCAATTTCATCACCACCATTTTCAATATGCGCGCGCCGGGCATGACGCTCCACAAGATGCCCCTGTTCGCCTGGGGCGTGCTGGTCACAGCGTTCCTGCTCCTGCTCTCGCTGCCAGTTCTGGCCGGCGCCATCACGATGCTGCTGACGGATCGCAACTTCGGCACCACGTTCTTCGCGGCCTCGGGCGGCGGTGATCCGGTCCTCTACCAGCATCTGTTCTGGTTCTTCGGCCACCCCGAAGTCTACATCATGATCCTGCCGGCCTTCGGCATCGTCAGCCACATCGTGTCGACCTTCTCGCGCAAGCCCATCTTCGGCTACCTCGGCATGGCCTATGCCATGGTCGCCATCGGCGTCGTCGGCTTCGTCGTGTGGGCCCATCACATGTACACGTCCGGCATGGGCGTGAACTCGCAGGCCTACTTCGTTTTCGCCACGATGGTCATCGCAGTGCCGACCGGCGTGAAGGTTTTCTCGTGGATCGCGACCATGTGGGGCGGCTCCATCCGCTTCACGGTGCCGATGATGTGGGCGCTCGGCTTCATCTTCCTGTTCACGGTCGGCGGCGTCACGGGCGTCATGCTCGCCAACGCCGGCGTCGACCGTGCGCTGCACGACACCTATTACGTCGTCGCCCACTTCCACTACGTGCTTTCGCTCGGCGCCGTGTTCGGCATCTTCGCGGGCTGGTACTATTGGTTCCCGAAGATGTTCGGCTACATGTACTCCGAGACGATCGGCAAGATTCACTTCTGGCTCACCTTCATCGGCGCCAACATCCTGTTCTTCCCGCAGCACTTCCTCGGACTCGCCGGCATGCCGCGCCGCTACGTCGACTATCCGGATGCCTTCGCGCACTGGAATCACGTGTCGTCGTATGGCTCATACATGACGGCTCTCGCGACGCTGATCTTCTTCTTCGGCGTGATCCTGGCCTTCACGAGAAAAGTGAAGGCGCCCGACAATCCATGGGGCGAGTCGGCAACCACGCTCGAATGGACGCTCTCCTCGCCGCCTCCGTTCCATTCCTTCGAGACGCTGCCGCAAATCGAAGCTGGCGATCATCATTGACGGGACGCTGACGAAGGATCGTGCAAAAGGACGTGAGACGAGTGGCGGGTGCCGCTCGTCTCGCGAGGTAAGCAGACGGAACGCCGAAAGAAATCATGGCCGAGATCGGTTTCAGCTCTGACGACACGCGCGCACCGGTGCTCGGCGGCGATGTCCGTGACTACGTGGCGCTGCTGAAGCCTCGCGTCATGTCGCTCGTCATTTTCACCGCCATCACCGGCATGGTTGCGGCTCCCGGCTCGATTCACCCCGTGCTCGGCATCATCGCTCTTCTTGCCATCGCCGTCGGCGCCGGCGCCTCGGGCGCTCTGAATATGTGGTGGGACGCGGACATCGACGCCTTGATGCAGCGGACGCGCTCGCGTCCCGTGCCCCAGGGACGTGTGACCCCCGAGGAAGCGCTCACCTTCGGCCTCGTGCTTTCGGCGCTTTCGGTATTGACCCTCGGCATCACCGTCAGCTGGGTCGCGAGCGGGCTGCTGGCGCTTACCATTGCCTTCTACGTCGTCATCTACACGATGTGGCTGAAGCGCAGCACGCCGCAGAACATCGTGATCGGCGGTGCCGCCGGGGCCTTTCCACCGATGATCGGCTGGGCCGCCGCCACCGGAGGCGTGAGCCTCGACAGCGTGATCCTGTTCCTCATCATCTTCATGTGGACGCCACCGCACTTCTGGGCCCTGGCGCTGTTCCGCACCAGCGACTACGAGCGGGCCGGCGTTCCGATGCTGCCGGTCGTTGCCGGCGATCGGGAGACGCGCAAGCAGATCGTCGTCTACAGCGCGCTGCTCGCGCCGCTGGCCGTGACGCCGGTCTTCACGGGCCTCGGCGGCATTGCCTACGGCTTCGCATCCGTCGTGCTCGGGGGTATCTTCATGGCGCTCGCGATCTCGGTGTGGCGGGAGGGCGAGGGTCCGCCGAGCGACAGGGCGGCGAAGCGCCTCTTCGGTTTCTCGATCCTCTATCTCTTCCTCCTCTTCGCCGTGCTCCTGGCCGAGCACACGGTTCGACATCTGCTGGCCTGAGGCACGAAAGGAATGTACGTGGCGACCTCCGGAGATGATGAAGGCAAGCGCCGCCAGCGGATGCGCTCGGTGGCGATCGGCCTCGCACTCGGGGCGCTGGTCATCGTCTTCTATGTGGCGACCATCGTGCGGCTGGGTCCCAACGCAATTCGCAGGAGCGGATTCGAATCCAACCCGGCCGTAAATGTTCCAACCCAACAGGCCCCGAAATGACGTCTCGCAGCGGCCGACTCAATTCGAATGGGAAGGTAGCCGTCATTTGCGCCGGCGTTGCCGCGGGCATGATCGGCCTCGCCTATGCCTCCGTCCCGCTCTACAGTCTCTTCTGCAGCGTAACGGGCTACGGCGGCACCACGCAGCGTGTCGCGGCACCGTCCCACGAGGTGCTCGACCGCATGGTCACGGTTCGCTTCGACTCGAACGTCGCACCGGGGCTTGACTGGGAGTTCACGCCCGCCGTCACCAGCATGAAACTGCACATCGGCGAGAACGCACTCGCGATCTACCGCGCCACCAACCACTCGAAGGTCCCGGTCGTCGGCACCGCCACGTTCAACGTGACGCCGGAGCAGGCGGGCGGGTTCTTCAACAAGATCCAATGCTTCTGCTTCACCGAGCAGCGACTGGAGCCGGGCGAGACCGTCGACATGCCGGTGAGCTTCTATGTCGATCCCGCCATCGTCAACGACGTGGACGGCGCCTTCATCCGCACGATCACGCTGTCCTACACCTTCTATCCCGTAGCCAAGCCGAGCACGAGCGCGGCACTCAATCCGTCCGCACCCGTACCGGCGAAACCACCACCGAATGGCTGAACTGCACGGCGCGAGATCTGCTCGGCTGGTCCGGGCACCCCGCGCAAAGATGAGCGTAACCGAACAACGGGCAGGACGGCCGAGCCGAAGCCACCCGCCAGCATAAGGGGGACGAGGAGACCCGAGATGGCCGACACCCATGCGAAGCACCACGACTACCATCTCGTCGACCCGAGCCCATGGCCCGCGGTCGGCTCCCTGTTCGCCTTCATCACGGCAGTGGGCGCCATCATCTGGATGAGGACGCACGCCACCGAGGCGTCGACCTTGCTCGGCATGCGCGGGCCCTGGTTCTTCGGGATGGGCGTGCTCGGCGTGCTGTTCACCATGTTCATGTGGTGGCGCGACGTCATCCACGAGGCCAACCGAGGCGACCACACGCCGGTCGTCAGGCTGCACCTGCGCTACGGCATGATCATGTTCATCGCCTCCGAGGTGATGTTCTTCGTGGCGTGGTTCTGGGCCTACTTCGATGTCTCTCTGTTTCCCGCCGCCGTGCATCCGCTGCCGATCACGCAGCCGGACGGCAGCATCATGGAGGGCAATGATCTCATCGGGATGGTTCAGCGCAATGCCCTCACGGGCGGACACTGGCCGCCGAAGCCCAGCGATAATTTCTCTCACGCCTTCAATCCATGGGGCCTGCCGCTCGTCAACACGCTGATCTTGCTTCTCTCGGGAACCACGGTCACGTGGGCTCACCATGCTCTGCTCGAGAACGACCGCAAAGGGCTGGTGCAGGGGCTTCTGCTGACCGTCGTCCTGGGCCTGTGCTTCACCCTGCTGCAGGCCTACGAGTATGGCCACGCCGCATTCAACTTCTCGGGCCATATCTACGGTGCCACGTTCTTCATGGCGACGGGCTTTCACGGCGCCCACGTCATCATCGGCACGATCTTCCTCACGGTTTGCCTGTTCCGCGCGATGAACGGCGCCTTCACGCCCCGCCAGCATTTCGGCTTCGAAGCGGCGGCTTGGTACTGGCACTTCGTCGACGTCGTGTGGCTGTTCCTGTTCATCTGCATCTACGTCATGGGTGCCGGATCATCGACAGGCGTTGCCCACTGAGCCAGACGCCACCCGGCGACTGATCCATTTTGACGGAGGGCGGCCCGGCATCGGACCGCCCTTTTTGCTGCAGCACCGAAGGGCGTGATAAGACCCATCTAACGGGCCGGCGCAGAGCCCGCAAACTCCCACCAGGGCACGCCGTCCGCAATCCAGAGGTCACATGAGCAGCCAAACACCGAGCTCCGAGCCAGAGGTTCTGGCGCGCATCGACGGCCGCGCCGGCCGCATCACGCTCAACCGTCCGAAAGCTCTCAATGCGCTGACACTCGGCATGGTCCGCGAAATCTCCACAACGCTTCATGCCTGGCAGAACGAGCCGAAAGTCCAGCTCGTGATTTTCGACGGCGCCGGCGACCGCGCCTTCTGCGCCGGAGGCGACGTCCTCTCGCTCTACGAGAGTCGCACCGAGGGGTCGGGCGTCGCCCGCACGTTCTGGCGCGAGGAATACCGGCTCAACGCCTTCATCCACCGCTACCCGAAGCCGATCGTGGCAATCATGGACGGCATCGTCATGGGTGGTGGCATCGGTCTTTCGGCGCATGTGCAGGGCGGCGGTCGCATCGTCACCGACCGCTCTCTTCTGGCCATGCCCGAAACCGGCATCGGACTCATTCCGGATGTCGGAGGCACATGGCTGCTCGGACACGCGATAGGCGAGCTTGGCATCTATCTCGGCTTGACGGGAGCACGCATGAACGGCTCGGACGCGATCCAGACCGGCTTCGCCGATGTGCACATTCCCCATCAGAAGCGCGAAGCATTGGTTGCCGCTCTGTCTGACCCCGACGCCCCCGTCGTCGCAGACCTGATCGACGAGGCGGCCGAGGCCGATCCGATCCCGGCGTCTCCCCTGATGGTCCGGAAATCCGACATTGACCGCTACTTCTCGAAGCCGACGGTCGAAGCCATCGTCTCCGAGTTGCAAACGACGACCGATCCGTGGGCCATGAAAACGAGGGCAGATCTGCTCGCCAAATCACCGCTCGCACTGAAGGCTACGCTTGCGGCACTGAGGCGCGCCCCTTCGCTCGGCTCTCTGGAGGAAGCGCTCAACGTCGAGTTCCGCCTGTGCACTCACCTCTTCGAACGGGACGAGTTCCCGGAGGGCGTCCGGGCGTTGCTTGTCGATAAGGACAAGACGCCGCGCTGGCAACCGCCACGGATCGAAGACGTCACGCCGCAGATGGTCGAGAGCCTATTCGCGCCGGTGCAAGCCGAGGACGAGCCGGGATTGGCACCTCCCGCGTAGCATTCCCCGAGGCGTTTTATGCCGCTTACGCCATAAAACGCGCTCACATCAAGCAGACGCAATCGCGAGAAGGTGACTTTACCCCAAGCTTGCGTTCCCGGACGACGTGCGCAGCCCGGCGATCCGGGATCGCGTGGTTGGTTTGGTTTGCGAGAATCGAAGC
>Ga0180216_1004169_pt1 | contig 11077 bp, 10 predicted proteins | sample eDN3rd37CBELigMG_FD_128879 | JGI IMG/M metagenome (GOLD analysis project Ga0180216, IMG submission 128879) | Enriched Miracle-Growth compost microbial communities from Emeryville, California, USA - eDNA 3rd pass 37_C BE-Lig MG (version 2)... ...
ACGGGTTGAGCTCGGGCGCGCCAGGTGAGCGGGCGAAGCCCGGCATGTAGAGCTCGGGCGTCGAGCCGTCGAACAGGAAGATGTTGGTCTTCAGGGCCGAGAAGCCCCGTTCGCGCACCGTTTCGCCAAGCTTACGGAGATCGTCGAGATTGCGCACCGGCGGGAGGTCCATTTTGTCGGCATGGTGCAGACGGTACGTGCCGCAGTGCGACCAGTAGAGCCGCAGGCGATCGTGTACCGGGCCGCCCAGCATCTCGCTCACGGGAACGCCGAGCGCCTTCGCCTTCACATCGACCAGCGCGTTCTCGATCGCTGCGATGGCTTGCTGGATGAGGCCGCCCGGCGCCTGCCGCGTCAGTCCGTGGAGATAGGCAACGATGCGCTCGACCGGGCGCGGATCCTGGCCGATCAGTGTTTCCGCCAGATTGAGGATGACGGAGGTCAGCCCCTTCGAGCCGTACTTCTCATTGTATTCCGACCAACCGACGATGCCGGCGTCTGTCTCGATTTTGAGGAACGAGAAGACCCGCCAGCCGGCGTCGGCATGCAGATCCGTAATGCGTGTGATTTTCACGGGGCGTCCTCCAGAGGATATGTGCGCGTTGCTGCGTGCGGGGGCGATTTTTGTCCAAGCATAGCCGCACGCACGGCGCCGGCAAGGTCGCACGCATTTGGATTTGATGGTTCAGCCAAAGCCGGAGTTCAGCCTGCCGCCACCACCTCTAGCGCCCGTCGAGCGCGCGGCGCAGTGCGCCGGCAAGCTCGGTGCTGGAATACGGCTTACGCAGAATCCGCAGCCCGGATGAGGCTGGTTCGCCGGCCTGGGACACACCTTCGGCAAAGCCCGAAGTCAGCAGGATTGGAATTGCGGGAGTATTCTCTCTCATCCAATCCGCGAGTTCAAAGCCGGACATTCCCGTCATAACGACGTCGCTGAATACGAGGTCGAAGCGAGCGTCTGCGCCAAGTATCTCAGTCGCTTCGATGCCATTTTCGGCTGCGGTGACCGTGTAGCCCAGCTTGCGCAGTCGCCCGACGGTCACCGCGCGTACGTCCGCATTGTCCTCGACGACGAGGATCCTTTCGCTATTGCCGATCCTCGCGGACTCTGCGGGCGCAGGGGAAGTCCTTTCCTTCGGTGGTACGGTCGCACGTGGAAGGTTCAGCTTGACCGTCGTCCCCTTGCCGAGCTCGCTGGAGACGGTCACATACCCGCCGGACTGGCGCACGAAACCATAGATGACGCTGAGGCCGAGGCCGGTGCCCTTGCCTGGCTCCTTCGTTGTGAAGAATGGCTCGAATGCCTGCGCCAGGACTGCGCGGCTCATGCCAGTGCCCGTATCGGACACGCTGAGCTGGACGAATTCGCCGGGTGCGAGACCGGGCTCCGCAACGACGTCCGCGTCATCCAGAATGACATTGCTTGTCTCGATGGTCAGCCGACCGCCTCCGAGCATCGCATCGCGCGCATTGATCGCGAGATTGAGAACGGCGTTCTCGATCTCGCCGGGGTCGGCTCGTACGCTCCAAAGTCCCGGGGCGAGCACGGTTCCGAAAACGATGGACTCGCCGAGTGTGCGTCCCAGCATTTCCGCCATCCCCAGGATCTGCTCGTTGAGATCCAGCACGGCAGGCTCGAGCAGCCTGCGACGCGCAAAAGTGAGCAGCCGGTTCGTCAACCGGGCACCCATCAGCGCTGCATTGTTGGCCCGCGAAAGCAGATCCAGCTGCTCGCTGTCCTCGAGCTCCATTTCCAGAAGCTCGTGATTTCCCGTGATGATGGTCAACAGGTTGTTGAAATCGTGCGCAATGCCGCCTGTCAGCTGACCTATGGCCTCGAGACGCTGTGACTTCCGCAGCGCTTCGTCTTGCGCCACCTGTCTGCTGATGTCGCGCACCAGAAACAGAAAGCCGACGGATTCCCCGCGCTCGCCGCGAAGCAGCGAAATCACCGTTTCGGCAGGGAAGACTTCGCCGGATGCGCGCCGGAACGTAACCGTGGACGGCGGGTGGAACTCCTGGTCACTCAAGCCGCCCTTGAGGGCGCGGACGCGCAGCGCTTCCGCATCGTCCTTGTAAAGCAGGGTGGTGGTCTGCCCGATCAGCTCCTCGGGAGAGTAGCCAAACACCCGTCCCACCGCCGGATTGCAAAGCGCGATCGTCCCTGCATGATCGCTGACGAGGACGGCTTCAGGCAGTTGATTGAAAATACTTTGCAGAAGCGTCTGCTCGCGCAGGACGGCCGCGTCATTCCGCTTGGAGAGATCGTGGATGATCCCCGTGAAATAGCGTGCCCCCTCATGCTCGAATGCGCTCACGGCCAGGTGGACGGGAAAGATCGCGCCGCTCTTGTGGCGCGCCATCACATGCCGTCCCGTACCGATTATCTTGCGTTCGCCGGTATCGAGATAATGACGGATATATCCGTCATGCCGGCTGCGGAACGGCTCCGGCATCAACGTGCTGACGTTATGGCCGACAAGCTCGTCGGTCTGAAATCCGAACACGGTCGTCGTTGCCGGATTGACGGTCCGGATGATGCCGCGCTCATCGATGATGACCACCGCCTCAACAGCCGTTTGAAGCGCCGCCTCGAGCATTTGCGCGGAGAAATGATGTCCAGCCGTGCTCGTATCTGGCATGCGAAAGCCCGTACGCCCTCGTCGGCGCGTCTCCCAACCGAAACGCAATCGTCAAAGAACCAAAACCGGCGGCGCGGTCAAGACTGGCGCCGGTAAGGCGGTAAGCAAGCTGGCGGCGCCGAAGGCCTGCGTCGCATCGCGGCCGGCTGATGCAACCTTTGGATGCGCCGTGATCTGTGTTCATGCCGCTCGTTGGCTGCCCCGCAACGATCCGGTCACATGGGGCGTCAGCGCCTGATCGTTGTCTGTGAAGCAAGGGGACTGGCGCATTGGACGAGAACGAATCATAAAGGGGCCGGGATGAGGACTGCCGCGCCCGCCCGGGCGCCTGAAGGGAGCGTTCGATGCCCATCGATTGGATGTTCTGGCTGGCCGTTGCTGCCTTTGCCTGGGGGCTTTCGCTGGCAATGTATCGGTGGTTTGCCATTCATAATGGCTGGCCGATGGGAGAATGGCAGGCGCATCGGCCGGGATTGCCGATCGCCATCGGCCTGTTCGCCGTTTTCTTTGCCGCGCTGTTCGCCGTGGCCCGAGGCGGGACTTCGATCTATTACCTGCCATTTCTGGGAGTTATCGGCGCTTTCGGATGGACTGCGCTGATGCGGGTGGCGGCCCAGTCGGCCCTCCTCCTTGCGCCGATTTCGGTCGTCGCGCTTCTGGTGCTCTGGATGACAGCCGCCTCGCACATCTCGATGGTGGACGCGTCATTAACTCCGCCGGATGCCATAACGTCGCGTGCTCCTGCGGCAACTGAGCGCGAGGCTGACATCGCCGACCGTGATCGTGGTATTACGCAGCCGCAACCGCCGGGTGACGCATCGCCGCTCACCAAACGCTAAAAGCCTTGCTCTGAGAAGGACATCATGGCCGTCCGCCGCCTTAACCCCGAGCAGCCCGCCTCGTTCGCCTTCACGCCTGAAAATCTCGAGTGGGCGAAGGCCCGGATCGCACAGTATCCGCCCGGCAAGCAGGCGTCGGCCGTCATCCCGTTGCTGTGGCGCGCGCAGGAGCAGGAGGGGTGGACCACGGAGCCCGCGATTCGCGCTGTGGCCGACATGCTGGGCATGGCCTACATCCGCGTCTACGAGATCGCCACCTTCTACACCATGTTTCAGCTCTCGCCGGTGGGCCGGAAGGCCCATTTCCAGGTGTGCGGCACGACGCCATGCATGCTCCGCGGCTCCGAGGGTCTCATGGAGGTGTGCAGGGCGCGCATCCATCACGACCCGCATCATCTCTCGGCCGACGGGAATTTTTCTTGGGAGGAGGTCGAGTGCATTGGCGCATGTGCCAACGCACCGGTCGTCCAGATCCTGAAAGACGTTTGGGAGGATCTCACGCCTGAGCGTTTCGAGCAGGTCCTCGATGGATTTGCCGCCGGAAATCCGCCGCCGCCGGGTAGTCAGATCGGCCGTAAAGCGTCGTCGCCGGAGGGCAAAGCTACCACGCTCCAGGATGCCGGTCTCTACGACGGCTCCAAGGTCGGGAGCTGGCAAACGGCCTTTGCCGAGCGCGAGAAGGCCGCAGCAGAAGCTGCTGCGAAGGCGGCAGCCGAGGCGCAGGCGAAGGCGTGAATCGGTGATGGGAGGCAGCCATCCGGCGCGTCGAGGGCAGCGACGAGGGCAATGCGGCGTACCAGCGCCGGCTCATGCTGTTCGTCGTCCTCGATGCAGCGGCGATCCTTCTGGTGCTGTTGCCGGGGCTGATCTATCTGTTCGTCCTCGATAACGGGTTGAGCGAGCAGGAGCTTATGCTCTATCTGGTTGGTCTGCTCGCCGTTCAGGCCGCCATTGTCGGCCTCCTTCTTTGGAAACTCCGGATCCTTCAGGGACCTCAGGCGGAAAAACGAGATGCTCGCTGACAAAGACCGCATTTTCACGAACATCTACGGGTTCCACGACTGGACACTGGAAGGTGCCCGCAAGCGCGGACTTTGGGACGATACCAAGCGCATCATCGACAAGGGCCACGACTGGATCATCAACGAGATCAAGGCTTCGGGACTGCGTGGCCGCGGCGGCGCCGGCTTTCCGACGGGCCTCAAGTGGTCGTTCATGCCGAAGAACGATCCGCGGCCGTCCTATCTGGTGGTCAACGCCGACGAGTCAGAGCCAGGCTCCTGCAAGGATCGCGAGATCATGCGGCACGATCCGCACCATCTCGTCGAAGGCTGCCTGCTGGCGTCGTTCGCGATGCGGGCGCACACGTGTTTCGTCTACGTGCGGGGCGAGTTCATTCGCGAGCGCGAGCATCTGGAGGCCGCCGTCCAGCAGGCCTACGATGCCAAGCTGATCGGCAAGAACAACATTCACGGCTGGGATTTCGACCTCATCGTCCACCATGGCGCCGGTGCCTACATCTGCGGCGAGGAGACGGCGCTTCTCGAAAGCCTCGAAGGCAAGAAGGGCCAGCCGCGCCTGAAGCCGCCTTTCCCGGCCAATACGGGCCTCTACGGCTCGCCGACGACCGTCAACAACGTCGAATCGATTGCTGTCGTGCCGACCATCCTGCGGCGCGGTTCGGCATGGTTCTCGAGCTTCGGCCGTCCCAACAACACCGGCACCAAGCTCTTCCAGATCTCAGGCCACGTGAACAAGCCATGCGTGGTCGAGGAGTCCATGTCGATCCCGTTGCGCGAGCTTCTCGAAAAGCACGCGGGCGGAGTCCGCGGTGGCTGGGAAAACCTGCTCGCCGTTATCCCGGGCGGCTCGTCGATGCCTTGCATCGCAGCGAAGGACTGCCAGGAGCTGCTGATGGACTTCGATGCCATGGCGGCGCTCAAGTCGGGCCTCGGCACCGCCGCGGTGATCGTGATGGACCGGTCGACGGACATCATCAAGGCATTTGCCCGGATCGCATACTTCTACAAGCACGAGAGCTGCGGGCAGTGCACGCCGTGTCGCGAGGGCGTCGCCTGGATCTGGCGCCTCATGGAGCGCATGGTGCGCGGCGATGCAACGAAGGATGAGATCGACCTGCTGTTCAGCGTCACGAAACAGGTCGAGGGCCACACGATCTGCGCGTTCGGCGAAGGTGCGGTGTGGCCGATCCAGGGGTTCCTGCGCAACTTCCGCACGGTTATCGAGGAGCGTATCGACGAGCGAGTCGCCGCCGAGGCGCGTCAGGCCGCCGAATGATGGTTGGTTGCAGCTGTGCCCGATCGGCTTGCGACAGACGAGCTGGCGAGCCGGCCGATCACGCGACGGACCGATTTCGGCATCTTTGTGATTGCGCGTTTGATGCGGCTCCGGAGCTTGAGAACGCCGCGCGTGTACACCCAACCCTTGGCTGAAAGCGCGACAGCGTAATCACGCACGAAGACGCTGCCGTCAGCGAAATCCAACTTATAGTTGTGGCGAGGGGGCAGAAGGTCGAACTCGCGCCGTCCATCCGTGATCGTGCGTCCAATGGCGTGCTCGAGGAGTAACGCGCCAACGCCGCATTTCTCGAAGCGGGGTTCGAAGACGGCGACGTGGAGGAAAGCCGCGTCCTTCGTTTCGATGAGGATCTTGAGGGCCGCCGGCGTGCCCTGCGATGTCAGGGCGAGCACCGTTGCGCCCGCCGGTCGTCCGCAACCGTGCACGACGTCGGCGAAGAAGCGCTCGAAGCGTGGATCAGCGAGCGTGAGCGAGATGTCGCCTTTGTCGGCGAGCGTATCCCGCTTCAGTCGCACGGCATGTGCCGCCAATGCCGCCGCTTCCTCGCTCCCGGTCAGTGCGACGAAGCGAATCTCGCCCTGCTCGGCGAGCCGGCGCTCCTGACGTCGCCGATTCTTGATGGCCCTTGGCTTGCGGCGGTTCTCCCACCCCTTGAAACACCGGTCTGCGCTCAGCTCGAGGAACGGAGCCTCCTCTGCCGTTGTTACCTCGGCGGCGAGGTGGTCGAAGAGGCGCGCAGCGATGGCATCGTCCCGCACGCGTCTCAGATTGGCGACATCTGCACGGCTTTGGGTCACTGCAAAGCGCCAGGCCGCCTCCAGATGCTCGATGGCTGCGGCTGCTGGAGCGGCAAGCAAGTCCCCGTACTGCGAGACCGGCTCGCCGAGCCATGTAAGCTCCATCAGCCCCGATTTGCGCTGGGTGACCAGCGGCATGACGAGGGCGAGGCGCGCACCGATCCGCCCCGTCACAATGGCGAGCGATGGTCTCGTCCTGCCGTCTCCAAGATAGTGGCGGCACCAGTGCCAGCACCAGTTGAAGCTCTGGAAAGCATGCGACTTGTGACCAACTGCCCGGTGCAAGGCATTCCAGTCGTCCTCGAGCGCTTCGAAGGCCTCGATTGTCGTAACGAGGGACCATTCGATACCCGTAACATCGCCGGCCTGCCGCGACCGACCGGAAGTTGCTATTGCAGGCGCAACCACACTGGGGGCGACATCTCCGAAAGAGCCATTGCGGAGAAGGAGCTGGGTCATTGCGGGACGTATCCGATGCGATTGCCGATGTTCGTCCGCGGCAATGCAAAGGCCGTGCCCGGCCTAACCGGCACCCGCAGGTGATCCTGCGGCTATATCCAGGCCAACTCGAACAGCGACAGGATGGTCAGAACCGCAATCGCGAGGATTACGGCCACGCGCCCGCGGCGGGTAGGGCCGGCGCGCCCCATGATGAGCATGCCGATCACAGCCAGCATCGTGGCAAGGTTGATCGCCACAAGACCCGCGAGCCCGAGCCCGTTCCGCGCCACGAGCTGCATATCGAGGAACGTTGCGACCCCGAGACCCATCAGCAGGGCACCGAGCAGGCGTGGCCAGAACGTCTCGCCCACCGGCGGCAATCCCAATACACGTGCGAGCGAGCGGGGGAAGAGCAGCAGCAAGGCGCCGCCGATCCCCTTCAGGACGATTTCGACGAACAGAAGGTTCTGTACCATCGCGGAGGCTCCCGCGGCTCAGGTGGCCACCACGATCGGCTCCGGCGCCGTCTTGCCGAGAATCAGGTCCGACGCCTTGTCCGCGATCATCATCGTTGCCGCATTGAGGTTCGCCGAGAGCATGGTCGGCATGACCGAGGCATCGACAACTCTAAGTCCCTGCAGGCCGTGCACCCGAAGCTGGTCGTCGACAACCGCCATCGGATCCGTCTCCGGCCCCATGCGGCAGGTGCCGTTGGGGTGGAACGTGGTCGTGCCACGCTCCTTGGCAGCGCCGAGCAACTCGTCATCGCTCTGCACCTTCGGGCCGGGGAAATCCTCATGATCGTAGTAGGGTTCGAGCGGCTTCGATGCCAGCAGGCGGCGGGCAAGGCGCATCGCGGCCAGCAGAACCCGGCGATCGCCTTCCTCGGTGAGATAGTTCGGCTGAATGATCGGCGCCTCGAACGGGTCCGAGCTGCGGATGTGCACATAGCCCTTGCTGTCGGGGCGCTGCTGCCACGACGCGACCGTCATGCCGGGCTGCAGCTCGAGCTCGCCTTGTACGCCTTCGCGATAGCTGGCCGGCGTGAACGTGAGCTGGATATCGGAGTTCGCGATGTCCGGGTTCGATCGCCAGAAGGCATAAACGAGCGTCGGCGAGAGCGACAGGATGCCCTTCCGCTGGAACACCCATTTTGCGACCTCGGAAGCGAGCTTCAGCCCGCGCACCCGCTCGTTGATCGTCTCGATGTTCTTCACCCGGGCAACGAAGCGCGGCGCGTAGTGATCCTTGAGGTTTTCGCCGACGCCGCGCAAAGCGTGCCGCACTTCGATCCCATGACGCGCCAGAAGCTCCGGCGAGCCGATCCCCGAAAGCTGCATGAGCTGTGGTGAATTGTAAGTGCCGCCGCACAGAATGAGTTCGCGCGATGCCCGGACCTCGATGGCGGGACCACCGCGGCCGCCCTTGGCATAGCGTACGCCGCGCACCCGCTTGCCTTCCATGATGAGGCTTGTGGCGTGCGCCTCGGTGACAACGCTGAGGTTCCTCCGGTTGCGGATGGGATGCAGAAAGGCCCGTGCGGTGGACACCCGCCTGCCGTTCTGGATGGTGCGCTGGGCGTAGGCGACGCCTTCTTGCTTGCCGCCGTTGTAGTCGGGATTGCGTGGGATGCCGGCCTCGACCGCACCCTGGATGAATGCCTCGCAAAGCGGGTGCGTCCAGTCGATGTCGGAAACCGTCAGGCTGCCGTCGCGGCCGCGGTAGGTCGCGTCGCTCTCGCCCTGACGTGCCTCGAGTCGCTTGAAATAGGGAAGGACGTCCGCATACCCCCAGCCTCGATTGCCCATTTGAGCCCAAGTATCGAAATCGAGGGGCTGGCCGCGATTGTAGATGTGTCCGTTGATTGACGACGATCCGCCGAGCGTCTTGCCGCGCGGTGCGTGAATGCGCCGTCCGCCGGTCCATTCGGACGGCTCCATGCTGTACATCCAGTTCACGCCCGGATGGTAGAAGGTCTTGATGAAGCCGGCGGGGATATGAATCCAAGGCAACCAGTCCGGCGGACCCGCCTCGAGGAGGCAGACACTGGTTATGCCGTCCGCCGTCAGCCGGTTGGCTAGGACACAGCCGGCCGAGCCGGCACCGACGATTACGTAGTCGAACGTCTCCACGAACGCCCCCGTGCTTCACACTTACCTGACAGGAGGCGATGCCACATTAGGCGGCAGAACCGCAAGGGGCGCGTATCGGTGACACTCGGGCGCTCGAGGCGCGTCAAGGCCTCATGCTGACCGAGGCGAGCCGGATCATGGCCGCGTTGATGTTCTCGATCCGCTCCAGATAGCCGTCGACATCCTTGCCGGCGCCTGCCCGTTCGAGAAGGGCTGTCAGGCGCGCAACGTATGCCGCACGCTCGATCTTGAGGCGTTGCAATGCCTGCTCGATGGCTCGGCCAGGCCGGTCGGAAATGGAGGTGGTCATGGCTTTGTCTGGGTCCGAATGTCGATGCTCTCCCCGCAGCGTTAACGATTTCGGCCCATCAAGGTTCCGTCGAACAGGCAAATCCAGTTCGGCTTCGTGGTGCTTGCGAAGCCCATTGCGGAGGCTTTTTCCGTTGTTGCGACCGCAGGACCGTGGCAGCGTTGCAAGGTCCAAGACGTGAACGATCGGCGCCAGGAGCGAGGCATGAAGGCATTAACGGTTGGTGAGGTGACGATCACCTCGCTTGTCGAGCGCGAGGGACCCTGGCGACGCCCAGTCGATATGTTCCCGTCGTACGATCACGAGACCGCGAAAGAGCATTTGCAGACGCTCGAGCCCGAAGTCTTCGATCCGGCGACAGGCCTGATGTGCATCACGTACCAGACCTTCGTCGTGCGTACGCCGAAGCACGTGGTGCTGGTCGATACGTGCACCGGATGCGACAAGGGCTACGGTCCTCCCTTCGATTTCGACCAGAAGCCATGGATGCATAATTTCGAGAAGGCCGGCCTTTCGTTCGACGAGATCACGCACGTCTTCTGCACGCATCTCCACATCGACCACACCGGCTGGAACACGCGCCTCGTTGACGGCCGCTGGGTGCCGACGTTCCCGAATGCGAAGTACATCTTTCACAAGGACGAGTACGCCTACTGGGAAAAGGCCACGCAAGAGGGACGCAATCCGCCGGGGAATGTGTGGACCTACAATTGTCGCCCGGTCGTCGAGGCCGGGCAGGCGCTTCTGGTCGACAATACGTACGAGCTCGACGACACGTTCTCGCTGACGCCGACCCCCGGTCACTCGCCACGCCACGTCTGCATCAACATCAAGTCGAAGGGGCAGCGTGCCGTTGTGACGGGCGATATGATGCACCATGCGCTGCAGTGCCGGGAGCCGGAATGGTCGACCATCTTCGACGTCGATCGTGCCGAGGCCGCCCAATCGCGCCGCTCGTTCCTCAACCGGGTCTGCGATACGCCGACACTGATCCTGCCGATTCACTTTCCGAGGCCAACGGTGGGCCTCATCATGCCGCACGGCAAAAGTGGTTTCGACTACCGTTTCGTAAGATGAAAAGCGACGCCCGGACGCGGTGCAGCGCGGGGCGAGCCGGGATCGCGCGATTGATCTGGTTTACCAGAATCGATCCAGGCGACACCGGGTCTTCGCTGGAGTGATGATCGCGTGATCATCACTCTTTTCCGGTGGTATCCGAGGCCGCGCGCGCTGCAACAAGCGCCACGCTCTTGATCTGAGCGAAGACGTCGTCGCCCGCGCGGAAGTTCAGGTGCTCGAGCGATTTTCGGGTGATCCGGGCGGCGATCCGGTTGTCGCGGCCACCGTCTCCGAGCGCGAGGATAACGCTGACTTGCGGCGCGTCCCGGCTGCCTTCGATGCCTACGATGCGGGCAGGGAGGCAATTGAGGATGGTGGAGTCGATCGGCGCGGATCGTGCAAGGCTGACGTCGGAAGCGGCAATGCTGAGGCGTCGTTTCTCGCCCACAGAGCCATGCCGGCCGGAGACCGTCAGGCGTGCTCCCGGCACCGTGAGCGTTGTTAGCGCGTAATGGTCGTCGATCGATTCGACACGGCC
>Ga0180216_1004173_pt1 | contig 11069 bp, 8 predicted proteins | sample eDN3rd37CBELigMG_FD_128879 | JGI IMG/M metagenome (GOLD analysis project Ga0180216, IMG submission 128879) | Enriched Miracle-Growth compost microbial communities from Emeryville, California, USA - eDNA 3rd pass 37_C BE-Lig MG (version 2)... ...
GACCTACCGCTACGCCGGCCGAGACTTCCGCCTCACCGACGTCAGCGGCCAGGTGATCGAGTCGATCCTCGCGTGAGGGGCTGTTCCGTATGGTGATGGGTTCGCGCTCAGGTGTTTCCAACATGGAGGACAGGCATTCTCGCCTGTCCAGGCTTGCATCTGGGCAGACAAGAATGTCTGCCCCCCGGGGAGTTGACAACAAATAACGGAAATCCATCAGATGTTTTGAATTCGGGGGGGCGGGCATTCCCGCCTGCCCGGACTTGGCGCCGGACGGACAAGAACGTCGGCCCCCGAAGAGTTGAGAGCCGGAAGCGGGATTCTTTTGCCGCTTCTTCAAACCCCGACGGAAACCCAAACGGATCCAACCGCATGACGCGCGTCATCGCCCGCCCCGATCGCATTGATCTCGACTCCCCCGGCCGGCGCGACTACTGGGTCGCGCTGGAGCACGACAGCATCTGGGGAGACCACCTGATCCCCCTGACCGTCTGGGTCGGTCCCGAGGCCGCCGCCGGCCGGGGCCTCGTCGCCTTCGGCTCCAACCACGGCAACGAGTACGAGGGGCCGGTCGTCCTGAAACACCTGATGCGCCAGGTCAGGCTGGAGGACGTTCGGGGACGGATCATCTTCATCCCGGTGCTCAACCCCTCGGCCTTCCGGGCCGGAACGCGGGAGAGCAGCCCCGACGACGGCGTCAATTTGAACCGGGCGTTCGTCCAGGGCGCGGGAACGTCCCCGGCGCTGGCCGGAATCACCCACCGGATCGCCGCGTTCGTCCGCGAGTGGATCTGGCCGCGGGTCCACGTGGTGATCGACCTCCACGCCGGGGGCGACGTCGCCCGCTTCGCCCTTTGCGCCAATTATCACCGGGTCGACGACCCGAAGCTCGCCGAAGAGATCGAGCAAACCGCCCGGTGGTTCGGCACCCCCTGTTTGATGGTCTACCAGAACCTGACGCCGGGCCTGCTCCCCAGCGAGGCCGAGCGGCTGGGCAAGATCACCGTCGGCACCGAGCTGGGCTGGGGCCGCGCCGTCAACGTCGACGGCGTCCGCTACGGCAAGCAGGGCGTGATGGCCGCGGCGATCCGTCACGGCCAGCTGCAAGGCGAGATCGAGCCCATCGACCACCACAAGGCCGGCACCCAGCGCGTGCTGGAGATGGTGGACCGCGACTGCTTCACCGTCGCCCCGTTCGACGGCCATTACGAGCCGCTCCTGGAATGCGGAACGGCCGTTCGAAAAGGCCAGACGGTCGGCCTGCTCCACGACTTCGACCACATCGACATGGACCCCTGGCCGGCCACGGCCGGCGTCGACGGCGTCGTTCTGGCCCAGGCGTGGGCCGCGCCGGTCCCCCGGGGCCAGCACATCGTCGTCGTCGGCCGACTCGCCTCCTAACGGCCCATCGCCGTTGTTCCCCTTCCCGTCCCGTTCGGAATCGGATATGAAAATCACCGAGATTGTTTGCCAGATTCTCAGGATCAAGAACGTCGAGGCCAAGACGGCCAGCAGCCAGGATTCGATCCTGGTGCGGGTCCGAACCGACACGGGACTTGAGGGAATCGGCGAGGCCGACTCGTCTCCCGAGATGGTCAAGGCCGTCATCGACGCCCCGTTCAGCCACAACGTCGCCACCGGCCTGCGGGGGCTCTTGATCGGCGAGAACCCGCTGGAGACCGACCGGCTCTGGCAAAAGATGTATCGCCGGACCATGTATTGCGGCCGAAGGTCGACGACCATCACGGCGATGGCGGCCGTCGACATGGCGCTTTGGGACATCAAGGGGAAGCACTTCGGCGAGCCGATCCACCGGCTTCTGGGGGGCAAGCTCCACGACCGCTTCCCCGCCTACGCCTCGATCCTCTTCGGCCGCGACGGCGAGGAAACCGCCGCCATCGGCCGCCGCTGGCGCGAGGCCGGCTACAACGCCGTGAAGTTCGGCTGGGAGCCGATGGGCCAGAGCGAGGCGGTCGACCTTGATCTCGTCGCCGGCGCCCGCAAAGGCCTGGGAGACGACGCCACGCTCTTGATCGACGCCGGCTGCGTCTGGGACGCCCGCACGGCGCTCGATCGGGCCAAGGCGTTCGCCGAGCACCGCATCGGCTGGCTTGAGGAGCCGCTCCACCCCGACGATTACGAGGGCTACCGGTGGCTCCGCGACCGCTCGCCGGTGCCGATCGCCTCGGGCGAGGAGGAGTGCGGCCGGCAGTCGTTCCGCCCCTACATCGACGGCCGCTGCCTCGACGTCTACCAGGTGGACCTCTCGCGGAACGGGTTCACCGACTCGGCCTACATCCGTCAGCGGGTCGAGGAGATCGGCGCCCGGCTCTGCAACCACTGCTACACCAGCCCCGTGACCGTCGCCGCCAGCCTCCACTGGCTCTCCACCTGCCGCGACGCCTTCCTCTTCGAGGACTGCGTGGAGGACTCCCCACTGCGGCACGAGCTGACCCATGAGAAGGTTCAGGCCGTCGACGGCTGGATCACCGTCCCCGACCGCCCCGGCCTGGGCGTGACGATCAACGAGGACTTCGTGAAATCGACCCTCGTCACCGAGTCGCGATGACGCGGGCGATATTCCATCATGTGGATTGCCCGCCAGGTCGTATGGTCCGGGTCCGTCCCGAACGCACCCGTTGGCGACCCGAGGGATTATCTCCATGAATGTTGTTCTAAAATCGGGGGGCAGACATTCCTGTCTGCCCTAAAACCATCATCAGGATTAGGGCAGGCAGGAATGCCTGCCCCCCGAAGAGATGGTAATTCTGGGTTGAAAGCCGCGGCGATTTGCTCGCGCGGCGCTAAACACATGCTACCGAACCCAGGCCAACCCGCCGTCGCGGTCGAGGAAAATTGCCCATGAGCGTGCTCCCCTCCGACCGACCGACCCGCGTTCGCCTCGGCGTGCTGGCGATGGTCTGCGCCCTGTCGATGGTCACGTACCTTGACCGGGCCTGCTTCGGCATGGCGGCGCCGTCGATCGCCTCGGAGCTGGGGCTGGCCGACGTCGCGGAGCTGAAGTGGGCGATGACGTCGTTCGCGATCGCCTACGCCGTCTTCGAGATCCCGGCCGGGGCGATGGGGGATCGGGTCGGCCCCCGGTCGATGCTCCTTCGGATCGTCCTCTGGTGGTCGGCCTGCACGGCCTTGACCGGGGCGGTCGGCCTTCGGGTCGGCGGCGTGGCGCTGGGGGGGCTCGGAACGCTGGTGACGCTCCGGTTCCTCTTCGGCGCCGGCGAGGCTGGGGCGTATCCGAACATCACCCGGGCGGTTCACAACTGGCTGCCGGCCCGAAGCTGGGAGACCGCCCAGGGGATGGTCTTCATGTCGGGCCGGCTGATGGGGGGGCTCACCCCACTGATCTGGGCCTTCCTGGTCGGCGGAACGGCGGGCTCGGCGGGCCTTGTCACCTGGCGCGAGGCGTTCTTGCTCTTCGGCGGGCTCGGGGTCGTCTGGGCCCTCGTCTTCGCGTTCTGGTTCCGCGACCGTCCCGACGACCACCCGGGCGTCAACGCGGCCGAGCGCGCCCTGATCAACTCGGAGTGGCGCCCCCGGGCCCGGCATTCGTCCGTCCCATGGCGCGCGCTCTTGACCAACCGGAGCCTCTGGGCGCTCTGCGTGATGTACTGCTCGATCAATTACGGTTGGGCGTTCAACATGACCTACCTGCCAACGTACATCCAGGAGCGGTTTGGACTGGCGGGGGGAGACAAGATCGGAGCGATCTACAAGGGGATGCCGCTCTGGGTCGGCGCGATCGGCTGTCTGCTCGGCGGCCTGTCGGTCAACGGCCTGGCCCGGATGCTGGGCGACCGCCGCCTGGCGCGCCGGACGCTCGGCGTGGTGGCGCTTTCGACGGGCGCGGCGTGCTGGTGGGGGGCGATCCGGGCGGGGAACGTCCACCAGTTCTGCATCCTCATCTCGCTGGCCGCCTTCACGATCGACCTGACGCTGGGCGCGGCCTGGGCGACCTGTCAGGACCTGGGTCGCGAGCACGCCGCGGTGACGGCCGCCTGCATGAACACGATCGGCACGCTCGGCTCGGCCCTGGCCGGCTGGCTGACCGGCACGCTGGTCGAGCGGTCGATGACCGCCGCCACCGTCGCGGCCGGCGGCGCTCTCTCGGCGACCGAAAAGCGTCTAGCGGTCCTCTCGGGCTACGACGCCGCCTTCGCCTCCTACCTCGCCGTCTTCATCCTTGCCGCCGCCTGCTGGCTGCTGATCGACCCGAGAAAACCGATCGGCGCGAGCAACGAATAAGGCGAGCGGGGAGCATCGGATTTCGGGGCGGGTTCGGCGAGCATGTCTCCCGGGAGGGCAATACCCTCCCGCCGAGCCGGGGCTATTCGTCGGCGAATTTGGGAGCCCCGCGCTCAATCACGGCTCGGCGGGAGCCTCGCCCTGCCCCCGGTTCAAAATCACGGCGACGGCGCAACGAATCCGTGATGCCTGAACGCGACGAAATGCCCGGTCAACACCGACTTTTCATCGGGCCAGCCTCGCCCTCCCAGATTCGCCCCACGCCCCAAAGCATTTCCGTAAACGCCGCGCCCCTCATCCGCTCCGCGGCCCGACCCCACAAGTACAAGTGGGGTTCCCCCCGCTCCCGGGGGGAGAAGGAGCTTGGCCGCGGCCTTTCTTATTCGCGTCTCAATGCGGGTTGTCGAGCGAGGCGACGACTTCGCCGTCCTTGGGTCGGGCGGCGTCCTTCAGACCGGCGCGGGGGCCGATCAATTCGGTGATCTCGGCCTCGGTGAGCACCTCGCGCTCGATGAGGGCCTCGGCGACGCGCTCCAGGTCGTCGCGATGTTCCTCAAGCACGCGGTAGGCGTGCTCGTCGGCCTCGCGGAGGATCCGGGCGACCTCCTCGTCGATGATCTGCTGCATGTACTCGGAGTGGTCGCGGGGCTCGGCCATCTCGCGGCCGAGGAACGGGTTCTCCGAGACGGTGCGGAACGAGACGGGGCCGACGCGCTCGCTCATGCCCCACTGGGTGACCATCCGGCGGACGAGCCGGGTGGCCTGCTCCAGGTCCTGGGCCGCGCCGGTGCTCAGGTCGTCGTAGATCAGGCGCTCGGCGGCCCGGCCGCCCATGAGGGTGTAGAGCCGGGCCTTGATCTGGCTCTCGTTGTTGCTGACCCGGTCCTCCTCGGGCATGAACTGGGTGACGCCCAGGGCGCGGCCGCGGGGGATGATCGTCACCTTGTGAACCGGGTCGGACAGCGGGGTCAGCCAGCCGACCAGGGCGTGGCCAACCTCGTGATAGGCGGTGGCCCGCTTGTCGCGGTCGGTGATGACCTCCTCGCGCTTGGCGCCGAGGATCACCTTGTCGAGCGCCGCCTCCATGTCGAGGGCGTCGACGGCCGCCTTGTCCTCGCGGGTGGCCAGAAGGGCCGCCTCGTTGACCAGGTTGGCCAGGTCGGCGCCGCTCATGCCGACGGTGTTCCGGGCGATCTTGTCCAGGTCGACGTTGTCGGCCAGCGGGACGTTGCGGGAGTGGACCTTCAGGATCTCCAGCCGGCCCTTCTTCGTGGGCAGGTCCACCGTGACGTGGCGGTCGAACCGGCCGGGGCGGAGCAAGGCCGGGTCGAGCACGTCGGGGCGGTTGGTGGCCGCCAGGACGATGACGCTCTCGCTGGGCGAGAAGCCGTCCATCTCGGTGAGGATCTGGTTGAGGGTCTGCTCGCGCTCGTCGTGACCGCCGCCGAGGCCCGCGCCTCGAACCCGCCCGACGGCGTCGATCTCGTCGATGAACAGGATGCAGGGGCTGTTTTCCTTGGCGGTCTTGAACATGTCGCGGACCCGGCTGGCGCCGACGCCCACGAACATCTGGATGAACTCCGAGCCCGAGATCGAATAGAAGGGCACGCCCGCCTCGCCGGCCACCGCGCGGCCCAGCAGGGTCTTGCCGGTGCCCGGCGGGCCGACCAGAAGCACGCCCTTGGGAATCCGCCCGCCGAGGCGCTGAAACTTCTCGGGGTTTTTGAGAAACTCGACGATCTCTTGCAGCTCGGCCTTGGCGTTCTCCAGACCGGCGACCTCCTCGAAGGTCGTCCGCTGCTTCGATTTGTCGTGCCGCTTGGCCGGGCTCTTGACGAAGCTTCCCAGGATGCCGCCGTCGAACTGGTCGCGCGCCCGGCGCATCATCAGGTAGATGAAGCCCAGGACGACGAACGTCGGCAAGAGCAGCATCAGCCAGACCACGCCGTTGGCCGAGTTGGGCGCGGTCGTCTCGATCCGAACCGGCGGGTTGTCTCCCTTGACGCCGCTCCGCAGCTTGTCGATGACCGGCTGGATCGCGTCTTCGGAGGGGAAGTAGGTGACGAACTGCTTGACCGGCACGCTGTTGGTGGAGTTGGCGCCTTGATACTGCCGGGTCTCGCGCAGCTCGCCGCGCACGTCGGTCCCCGTCAGGGTGATGCTCTTGATGTTGTCGCTCTCAACCTGATCGAGAAACCAAGGGCTATAAACGACCGGGGTTTCGGGTTTGGGGATGAATTGCCAGAAGATGATGGCGAACCCGCCGATCAGGAGCAGCCAAAGCCAAGGAGGCGTGGGAGGCCCCCCCGCCCCGTTCGACTTGCGTTGAACGGGGTTCGGCCGGCGCGGGGATTCTGGCGGTTGAGGTCGGTTCTCCATGCGGTCTCACTCTATTTTTGTCCAAGGCGGCGCGCCTGCGGCGCGACGGAATACCCCCACCCGATTCGACCGGCGGCGCGGCTCGGGCCTCCACAGCCGACAAGGGCTCACTGAAATTGTAACCAAGCGGTCGCCGAAATTTCAGGGGGTACCCCCCGCAACCGCTCCCATCGGTCGATTTTAACGGCGCGGCGCGCGATCCCCCGCCCCGAACGGACGCCCGGAGCGACCACCGCGAAATTTCGCCTAAATTGGACGAGCCGTTCCCCAATCCAAAGGAGACGTCAATTGACACCCGGCCGAAGCGCCCTCGAAACCCTGCTGACCCAATGCGGAATCAACCTGGCGCCCGAGCAACTCGACGCCCTCTGGGCCTACCACCGGATGCTCCGCGCCGCCAATCCGGAGTTGAACCTGACCCGGATCCACAACTTCGAGAACATGGTCCTCAAGCATTATGTCGACAGCTTGCTAATTCTCAAGTTCCTGGACTTGCCTTCGCCTCTGATCGACATGGGTTCCGGCCCCGGTCTGCCCGGAATCCCCCTGAAAATCGCCCGCCCCGAAACCCGGATGATCCTGGCCGAGCCCCGCGCCGCGCGGGCCGAATTTCTCGCCGAAGTTTGCGTCAAACTGAACCTGCCCGAGGTCGACGTTTACCCCCACAAACTGGGCCCCGATTATCCGGGCCAGGTCCGGGGAGTCGTCACCCGGGCCGTGGCCTCGATCCCCGAGACGTTCGAGCGCGTGGCCGCCTGCATTGAGCCGGGCGGCTGGATGATCTTCATGAAGGGCCCCGGCTGCGACCCCGAGATCGCCGAGGCCAAGCGCGACTGGAACCGCTATTTTAAACTTGAAGCCGACCACGCCTACGCCATCCCCGGCACATCCCACGACCGCCGGCTGGTCGTCTACGAGCGGACCGACGCCGACGCGCCGGTCGCGGGCAAATCGTCGGCGCGGGCCGCGCGCCTGCACGCCGGGCCGATCCGCGAGATTTCGAGCGAATCGAACCCGACCTACCGACAGCTTCACGACCTGCTGACGGGGCGCGGCGTCCGCAAACACGGCCAGGCGATCCTCGCGGGCAAGCGGATCACCGACGAGGTTCAAGAAAACTTCCCCGACCGGGTCCTCGGCTGGATCAGCGACCCCGACGGCCCTCCCCCGGCCGACCCCTCTTGGACCTGGCACCGCCTGAGCCCCGCCCTGTTCAAGACGCTCGATACGGCCGGCACGCGCTCGCCGCTGCTTCTGGTCCAGACGCCCGAGATCCCAGCCTGGTCCGACGCCGAGCCCTGGCCGGAGGGCTGCACGCTGTTCGTCCCGTTCCAGGATCCGGAGAACGTCGGCGCGGTGATCCGCTCGGCGGCGGCCTTTGGCGTCCCCCGCGTGGTGTTGCTTCAGGAGGCCGCCCACCCGTTCCACCCCCGCGCCAGTCGCGCGGCGGGACCGGCGCTCTTTCAAACGGAGCTTATGACGGGCCCCTCGGCGCAAGCCCTTTCGTCAACGACCCATCCGTTGATCGCGCTCGACGCGGCCGGCGACGAGATCGGCGAAAAGCCGTTCCCGGAAACCTTCGGCCTGGTGGTCGGCCTGGAGGGTCCGGGCCTGCCCGATCACCTCCGCCGAGGCGAGCGCAGGCGCATCGGCATGGCGCCGGGCGTCGAATCCCTCAACGCCGCCACCGCCGCCGCCGTGGCGCTTTACGTCTGGTCGCGGGGGAAGAGGGGAGGGAACTGAGAGGCCGATCTGGAGCGCGGCGGCTTGCCGCCGCTCTTTCCGATCCGCGCGGGGTTTTCGCCCGGCCACGCGGGTTGGACGCGGAAGCGAGCTTCCGCACCTGTTTAGCGTGACGCGCGGTCGAGAATCCCAGGCTTATAGCTCTGGGTCATCATCTTCTCGGGGGGCGGACATTCCTGTCCGCCCTAATCCTGATGTCGGTTTTAGGCTCTGATTGAGAAATCAGCCAGCCTCGGTCCAGCCGGCACGGGAGACTTGTGGCGCGGGCGGCTCGCCCGCGGTCCAACCGGCTTGGGATCATCCGACGCCGATCCGCGGTCGGGCCGGCCGCGCCACGATCGAGGAAGCCCTGGGGATTTCTCAAACAGAGCTTAGGGCGGACAGGAATGTCCGCCCCCCGTAATTCAAGGCAATCCGCGCGGAGATGGCCTCTCGGATCGCTAAACACATACAAGCTCCCACACTCCAGATCGGCGTTCCCGCTGGCCGAACCCTCTCTGAGCCCCGCCCCCCTCGCCCCGCGCCTCACGAATCAAACGATCCTTCGGGCGCCCGCGTCCGTGATCTCGAACCAGGCGCCCGCCGAATCTTCCTGGTCATGAGCGGTGGTTAGGATTTCCGCCCAGCGCCACTGGGGTGGTTCGACGCCGTCGACGAGAAGACGGACCTCACCGGCGCGAAGCATGGCCATCGCCGCGCGCTGGAACCGTTCGCCGTCGCCAAACAGCCCACGAATGACGGCCAAGGGCATGCCTCCCGTAAGCAGTTGGTCGAGCATCTCTAGTTCCGGCGACATGCGACCTCCACCATTTCATAATCACCGATCCAGCGCCTATTTCCTCGCTTCGCGGATCAGATGCGGCAGCTCGGGGATGATGATCTTGGTCATGGCCAGCTCGACGGCCGCGCGCGAGCCGGGCATGACCAGCACGGCCGAGCGGCCGACCAGGCCGCCGATGGCCCGGCTGAGGATGCAGGCGGGGCCGATCTGGTCGTAGCTGAGCATCCGGAAAAGCTCGCCGTAGCCGGGAAGGGGTTTGGTCAGAAGGGCCGAGACGGTCTCGTAGGTCTGGTCGCGGGCGCTGACGCCGGTTCCGCCGGTGATCAGAACGGCGTCGGCCTTTTGGTCGCCAATGGCCGACCAGACGAATTCCGTCATGGGCTCGGGCTCGTCGGGGAGGATCGCCCGCTTCACGACGCGGTGCCCGGCGGCCTCGGCCAGCTCGACGATCAGGGCGCCCGATTTGTCGGTCTCGATCGTCCGGGTGTCGGAGACGGTCAACACGGCGACGCTCAGCGACGACGGCGCCTCGGCCCGGTGTTCGGCAACGCTGCTGCTCATAAAGGCTCATCCCAGGTTTGGCGTTTGGTTGCGGGCTTCACCCTCCACCATCTTGAAACAGGCGGCGCGGCGGGGCGATACTGTGGCCTTCGAAAATTGACCACAAACCACGATCGAGCCCGGGGGTTTTCCGCCGTGCCCACGCCTGACGCCTCTTCGTCCGTCTCCGGAAAGTCCCCTCGTCCCCCGGTCGTCTCGGCGGGCATGGTGCTGGTTGACCACCTGACGCCGCCGATGGACCGCTTGCCGAAGTCGGGCGAGTTGATCGCCGTCGACGAGCTGTTCCTGAACATCGGCGGCGGCGCGGCCAACACGTCGGCGGCGCTGGCGCGGTTGGGCGTGCCCGTGACCGTCCGCGCCCGGGTCGGCGACGACGCCTTCGGCCGGTTCGTCGCCGAGTCGCTCGAATCCGCGGGCGTCGACGCCGGGGGGCTCATCATCGACCCCGACCGCGAGACCAGCCAGACCCTCATCTTGAACGTCAAGGGCGAGGACCGGCGGTTCATCCACACCCTCGGCGCCAACCGGGGGTTCGTTCCCGCCGACATGGACGAGGCGCTCGATCCGCCCCCCCGCGTCCTGCACATCGGCTACTTCCTCATCCTCCCCGAGCTCGACGCCCCGGGACTGGCCAAGCGCCTGGCGCGCGTCCGCGAGGCCGGCGGGCACACGATCCTCGACGTCGTCACGCCCGGCCCCGGCAATTATGTTGAGCCCCTGCGCGAGGTCTTGCCCCACACCGACGTCTTCGTCCCCAACACCGACGAGGCGGCCCTGATCCTGGGCGAGACCGACCCGATCCGCCAGGCCCGGGCCTTCCACCAGATGGGCGCGGCGCGGGTCGTCATCACCCAGGGAGAGCGGGGCCTGGTCTCCATCTCGAACGAAAACCAGGTCAAAATGGGCGCCTACCCGGTAACGTTCATGGACGGCACCGGCGGCGGCGACGCCTTCAACGCCGGCTACATCGTCGGACTGCTGGAGGGCCGATCCGAGCTGGATTGCCTGAAGCTCGCCAGCGCCGTCGGCGCCAGCTGCGTCCGGTCCGTCGGCGCCACCACCGGCGTCTTCCAGCGCTCCGAGGTCGACGAATTCCTCGCGCGCCATGAGATCACCATCGAGCCCTTGAAGGCTTAAATGTCGACGATCACCTCGGCGAGCCAACCGTCCCCCTCGCGCCTGACGAACAGGCCGTGATGGGTGGCGGCCTTCACCTCGTGGTCGAGGGCGTGACGGTCGGGGTCGATGGGCTCGCCGATGATCGTCCCGGAGAGACTTCGGCCGTCGTCGGCGACCTTCACGTCGAACCGGGCGTAGAACCGATGTCGCACCTCGACGCGGA
>Ga0180216_1004180_pt1 | contig 11065 bp, 12 predicted proteins | sample eDN3rd37CBELigMG_FD_128879 | JGI IMG/M metagenome (GOLD analysis project Ga0180216, IMG submission 128879) | Enriched Miracle-Growth compost microbial communities from Emeryville, California, USA - eDNA 3rd pass 37_C BE-Lig MG (version 2)... ...
CTGCTCCGGCTGCTCCGGCCGCCCCGGCTGCTCCGGCTGCGCCGGCTGCCCCGGCTGCTCCGGCTGCTCCGGGTGCTCCGGCTGCTCCGGCTGCTCCGGCCGCCCCGGCCGCTGGGCGCCCTCGGGCGGCGCTGAGGACGGCATGTCCTTCGTTGGGGTTGGCATCGACTTTTTTTTGGCGCCAAACTAGTTTGTTGATCTTGGACGCAGTTTAACCACGGCGCTTGCCGTGAGCCCTGCGCACGGCCCCGATGCATTGTGCACGCCCTTGGGCATCCCTGCCCTCACGCGTGCACGACACGGGGCCCCGTATGCGGGAGCTTGTATTATGCTTTAATATGTGGTAGCGTGCAAAGCGGGACATGTACAGATTGCAATATTGGGGTCGTCGTATGGAGTCTATGACACAACGCAGTTTCCTCCTTGTTCTGAACCTTCTTCTGCGTCCTCTTCGTCGTCTTCCTCCTCCTCGCCCTCGTCGCCGTCTCCATCACCCTCCTCCCCGCCCTCCTCCTCCTCCTCATCGTCACCCTCTTCGTCCTCTTCATCCCCGTCGCCCTCCTCCTCCTCCTCCTCTTCCTCGTCCTCTTCATCGTCCGCCTCATCGTCCTCCTCCTCCTCCTCGTCTTCCTCCTCCTCGCCGCTGCCTTCCTCTTCTTCCTCCTCGTCCTCTTCGTCGTCCGAGCTGTCGTCTTGCTTTTTCCCTTTACTCGACGCCTTCGCGGCGGCCTTGCCCTTGGCCTTGGCCTCGTCCGCGCCCCGATCCTTGCCTGCCCCCGCGGCATCCGAGGCCCCCGCGGCCTTGGCAGCCTTGGGCGACTTGGCGGCAGGCACGCCCGCCGCTGCACCGCCACTAGACACGTTGGGCGCCACTGGCGCAGCCGGTTGCGGGGCTTCCGGCGCCGCCGCCGCGGCCAGGCCGGCCGTGGTGACGTTGAGGCTCGCGAGCGGCACGGCCCCCGCGACCGGCGCCAGCGGCGCTGCCGCGGGTGCCGAGACCGGCGCTGCGGACGGCAACGGCGACAGCGCCGGCAGGCTGCCCGGCGTCAAAAAAGCGGGCGACGCGGCCTGGCTGGCCATCGCCGAGCCGAGCTGCGAGCCGCCGTCCAGCTGCGCGACCAGCAGGCGGATGAGCGCGGCGCGGCACTCGAGGTACCACGCGCGGCCCAGCGCGTCGAGGGCGTCGATGTTGGCCGCGTGCGTGTCGTCAAAGTCGTCGCTCACGGACTGGTTGATGCCGCTCACGCGGACGAGGTCGACCGACGGCCCGAGGATCGCCCGCAGCTGGACGTCGGTGAGCCCGGCCTCCGTGGCGATGCCCACGAGGTCCGACTGGGGAGAATTGCCCGCCCCCCCCACCGCGTGGGTGACGGTCCGCTTCGTTAGCGCCGCGCTGTCGCCCCGCTCCCGGCTCCCGCTGCGGGCCCCGCATCGGTCCGCACCTGCAGCCACTGGGGCCCGCCCATGCCGCCCGGCAGCACGACGACGGAGCGCGCCGGCCGACCAGGGCCGACGACCACCGCGACGAACCGGTCCTCGTGCGGCCAGAGCCGCCGCGCCTCCGCGACGGCCGGCAGCAGCGCCGAGCCGCTTACGACGGACCCGTCGATGAACGCGTGCTGCATCGGCACGGGCATGGACCGCCCGGTGCCCTGCAGCCCGTCGGACATGCCGGTGAGCGTCACCGGCGGGAAGTAGATCGGCGTGGCCGTCACGGCGTCCAGCGTCTCGCTGATGAGCGGGTTGAACGCGGGCCGCTCCGCGCGGCTGCTGAAGGTGACGGCGGCGCGCGCCGCGATGTCGTAGGCCAGCAGCACCACGGGCTTCTCCACGTCGCTCAGCGGCGTGTTGTCCTTGAACGCCGTCCGGAAGAACTCGCGCTTGGCCGCGCCCGTGGCCAGCGGCGCGTCCTGCACGATGCCGCGCGTCCGCCGCCAGACGTTGGACTCGAACACGTGCGCGAGGACTTGCTTGCTCGCGAGCTTGGCCTGCGCGCCGTGCGCCGTGAACTGGTCGGAGGCCAGCGCCAGCGCGAGCACGCCGCCAAAGCCGGCGCCGGCGAAGAGGTCGAACCGCCGGGAGAGCGCCTGGCCGAGGTCGTCCTCCAGGTCGGCGAGCACCCGCGCGGCCGTCGCGACGTGCACGCCGCCGGTCTCGACGACCAGCAGGTACTTCACCATGGCTGGCTGGCCGCGACGGCGAGCCCTGTGGGCTCGAACTGCCACGCCGCCGTCTCCCGAGGAGCCCCCTGGCCCAGATGCCTGTTCCTCTGCGTCCCTTGGCTCAGGCGAGGGCCTCGTAAGGCTGGCGGCCCCGCATCCGGCGGCGTCCGCGCCCTTGACCGGCCCGCCCCTCCTGCGCCGCCGCCGTGTCCCCGCGCCGCAGCGACGCACGCCGTCCGGCCCGTGCGATCCTCTTCGCCGTCCTCTTCCGTTTCGCTTCTCAGCTGGCCAGGGCCGTGCAACGCCGTCCAGCGTCCCCAGGCGCGCCGTCCCTCTGCCGCCTTCGCGGTCGCCGTCCTGGGCGCCCGTCGCGCGGTCCCTTCGCGGCGCTGCCCCCGTGAACGCGTGGAGGGTTTGGGGTACGGCGGCCGGTCGACGTTGGGCTCCACGGGAAAGGTCGGGCGAGACGCACGCGTGGCACAGGTTCTATACGGGGCGACGGCCAGCGCGGGCGGCCTTGGTGAAGGCGCTGCATGGACGCAAAGACGCGGCATGGACGCGGAAGACGCATGCACGACAGCGCGCCCGGCTGCGCGAACAAGCCGATCCCCGCGCAGGCCCACCCGCCAACTATCACAACTCGCGTATCAATACAGTAGGGCTACACACACGCGCACGCATCTCTATGGTACAGACTTAGGCGGCATCGGCCGCGGGGGGCCGCAGCGTGGCCACAAAGGCGCTCAGGAACGTGCGGATGCCGGTCATGCCGCACTGCGACGCCAAATACTCGAGCAGCTTCTTGCGCAGCTCCAGCACCGGCAGGTTGCTCAGTTGCTGCGGTGCGTCGAATATCGGCGCGGGCCAGCACCGACCGAGCACGGTCAGCGGCCCGCCGTTCGCAACGCCTCCGCTGCGGCGGTCGCGGCGTACCTGGAGCCGCCGCAGGCTCAGGTCGTCGTACGCCACCGTCTGGGTCGCAAAGCCGGCCTGCGCAAACGCAGTCTGCACAAACTTGCGCGCCATGGCGATCGTGCCCGGCGAGTGCGACAGCGACACCGCGCGCGCCGCCTCGGGGTCCGCCTGGCAGAGCTGCACGACGTGCCTGGCGATAGCATCGCCTCCACCGCCGCCGGCCACAGCCACCGTGGTGAGTCCGCGCGCGCCGTGCCGATGCCGATGCCGACACCGCCGCCTCCGCTCGCGGCACGTACGGCGGCATCTGCAGGATGAACGATGGGAGTGTGTTGCGCTCGTCGGCGATGCGCTGGCGCCAGATCAGGTTGCACAGGTCCGAGACGTACTTGTTGAAGTCGTTGATGCTCTCGATGCCCGTCACCGGTCTGCGCGCGGTGAGCCGCCACCACGGTGGACTATGTGAGTGCGCGCTTGCCCACCTGCCCAAAGCCTGCGTCCCCCGGCCGTACTGGTCCGGGCCCGGGAACTTGAGGCTGTCCGACCGGCCCTTTTGCTTGAGCACATCGTACGCCCGCTTGTACCTGCGGCGAGGCAGAGCGCGCGCCCGTGGACTGGGCCGCGTGAGGACAATGCCGTCTAGTCCAACAATATCGGGTGAAAGGAAACGCACCGCTCCAGGACGGCGCACACACGCGCCACCGCAAAGGCGTGCGGCGACAGCGCCAGATGGTAGACGATGTACTGCGACGGCGGCACGACGAAGGGGAGGTCGTAGTCCGTCGGCATCGCGACCGCCGTCTCCCAAAAGCCGAGCACGGCGTGCTGCAGGTGGACGTGGCCTTGCTCAGCCTGTGCTCGGCACGGCACCTCGCTGGCATGCCGCGCGTGTTGCATCAGCCACCGCTGTGCGGCGTCTGCGACTGGCTGGCCGCGCACGCGTACCTGGAGGCCGAGCACACAGAGCTTGTCGACGTGCGCGATGAACTCGCGCATCGTGTCCAGGTACGAGACGTTGGCCTTGAGCGGCTGCAGGACGTGCAGGCCGGCCTCCAGCGGGCCGCCGGGCCGGAAGTAGTGGTGTTGGATGAGCCGCGCCCACCGCGCCAGCATGGCGGTGTAGCACCGAATCAGGTCCGCCTGCGCCAAGGACGGGGTTGGACGGGGCCGACAACGCCACGCAGGCCGTGCCCATCAGCAACGAGCCGCCAGAGCGCGATGGCTCTGCCGTCAACGCCCGCGCACCTTCCACGACGCCGACGAGACGATGAACAGGTTGTTCAGCGGGCTCAGGTACTGGTGCAGGTCTGCGGCGCGACATTTCTAATATCAGTGGTAGCCATCATTCCGTGAGCCGCCGTCCAGCACGGCCCCCGTGCGCCCGGCTCCCCCCCGCGTACGCTCCAATGGCCGTGGGTGGACATTGGCGAGCAGCGCAAACACCAGCGAACGGTGTGTCTCACCGTTCCAGCGGGCCAGGTAGCTGACCAAAAAGTCCTCGACCTCCACCGAGCCCTCCTAAAACGCGCGGGCGCGTGGACCAGCCGCGGTCGCCAGCTAGCAGCGTCGTCAGCAAACGCGGCCACGCACTACACGGCCCGGCGGCCACCGTCCGCCGGCGCACCTGGATCAGGTTGCCAAAGGCCAGCAGGCGCTGCATGAGCATGCGCAGCTGCGCCTGCGTTTCTGGCGTCGGCTCCAGGCCGTTGTGCAGCTCGTCGAGCGCATGCGTCAGCCAGTGGCTCAACCGCATGGTCGTGCTCCCTGCACCCGTGTGCGGTGCGGTGTGCACAGGCGAGCGAACCCCATGAGTGGCGCGCCCCCAAGTGCCCAACGCTGCCCCGCGCGGCTGCCTACGGTTGGGCACGACAGCGACAAAGTGCTGCAGCCAGCGGTTCTCCAGCACCGCGGCGACCTGCGCCGGCAGTGCGAGCCGGTCCAGCGACTGCGCCAGCTCCTCGATGCTCGTCAAGTCCGACACCGTCACCGTCGGCTGTACGCGCGGCATCCAAAGCTATGTGACGGTGCCCTGTCAGCCAGTTCACGTCTTGCGCGAGCACGGCACTCCGGACGACGGACCTTGTCGTCGGCGCCGGCGCGAATGGCCGGAAGGTATCGCTCCTTGCGCCGCAGCGCCCCCGGGCCGAGCTGTGTGCAACAAACAACACCTACGGAAAGCTGCGCTGGCGTGGTGAGACGGAGCAGTCGACAGCAGCTGTTTCCGCGCCTCGCTGACCGTACCGTGCTCAGGCCGGGCCGCAACGGCTCCGGCCCCAGCCGCACGAGCTGGCCCGAAATACGCTCCATGACCTGCTGCCAGCCGCGTTCACCGGCGACCTACGAGCCCCACGGCCCTGAAGCGACGAGCAGCCAGGAGTTAGGACGATCGCGCGCGCTGCATTCCCGGCCAGGCCGCGCTCGCCGTACCCGCAGGGCGGCCGGGCTCGTGCGCGGCATCACCAGCGTCACCAGCGTCGGCGCGTACGCCTTGTACACTGCCAGCAGCATGGCCAGCGGGCCCTCGTGGCCGACGCGCCGGTACAGGTCCATGCTGGCGTGCGAAGCAACCAAAAGAGACCACCACGATGAGCCTCTACAGCGCTATTGATCCCAACGCCTCGCCGGCACGCACAGCCGCCGGCAGCGGAAGCCCAGGACGTGCTGCTTGCGCGTGATCTTGTAGAGGATCTGGCACAGCACCGGCCTGCCATTGGGCAAACGTGCGGGCCACGTGAAGACACTAAAACCATCAAGTTGCTGCTGCTCCGTCGCGCACAAGCGCGGCGTCGGGCACGCACCGCAGCGTGTCGTAGTCGATAAAGTGGAAGAACACGCCGTAGCACGCGCTGATCGTGCGCTGCGAGTCCAGCCGGTCCAGCACCAGTCGCAGCCACGTGATCATCATGAGCTGTCCAACGGCCAGCGCCCGGCCCGCTGCCCGTCGCCACCGCGTCAGCGCCGGCGCCCGCATGCCGCCCAGGGACCCAGCGCGCGCCGTGCCTTAATGGACAGCGACGTGGTCGACGACAGCACCGAGAGAAGCGGCACGACCACCTCCTCCGGCACCTTGTCGCGCGGGTACATGGCCCGCACCAGCCGGCGCTTGACGTGGTCATCTGGCCGCCGCGTGCTCGCGGCACGGGGGCGCGACGTCTCGTGCGACGGGTTAGCACGAAGCACGACGGCCTAGGGTTGTTCCGGCAATGGTATATCGCACCCTTGGCTTCGGCGGCGATCCGCGCGAGCGCGACGAGCTGGCCGCCGTCCAGGCCGTCCGCGGCCGCGACGCGCTCGATGCTGTGCGTGCAGGCGTCCACAGCGCTCTTGCTGTAGCTCTCCTTCGGCGCCCCCAGCAGCTCTGCGGGACGTGCCCAGTCCAAACGTCGCGAACAAAGTCTTGCATCAGGTGTGCTGTCCACGTCAAAGGTATTGAGACTGTTGCTTGCTTTCGCACCTTTCAACTGCGTGATGGCGGCGTTGACGGCGGCGTCCGCCTGCCGGTACGCGGCGACGCCCGCCATGGTGGCGTTCGCCCACTGCGCCGTCTGCTGCGACGATGCCGGCGCCGTTGCACGTCCGGTTGGCGTGCGCAGTTGCAGCCGCCGCGCTGCTCCAGCAGCACGCTGAGCGAGGTACCGTTCAGCGGCGTCGCTGCGACCGCTCGTCGTCCGCTGCGTTGTCGGCTGCGTCGTCCGCTGCGTTGTCCGCTGCGGCGTTGTCCGCGTCGTCCGCTGCGTCGTCCGCTGCGTGTCGTCCGCTGCGTCGTACGCTGCGTGTCGTCCGCTGCGTCGTCCGCGGCGCCGTCCGCTCAAACTTCCCGCCAAAACGTGCAGTAACGGCCGCCAATGACGTCACCACGCGCGGGGCCCGTTAATTCCGCCAGCGCCAGCGTCGCCGGCGGAAGAATCGCGCCAGCTGTTTTCCTTGGCCAAACGGCAGAATCGGGTGAGCCGCAGCCACAACAGGAGGGGCACTGACGTTCTGCCTTTGTTGGGGTCGCCGACGGTAGAATCACGCCAGCAGGTTTCGTTAGCCAAACGGCAGAACTGGGTGAACCGTAGTCGCAGCGGGAGGGGCGGCAGCGTTGTTCTGCCGTTGTTCTGGGTCGCCAGCGGCAGAATTCCACCCGCGAACCGCCATAGCACAGCGGCAGAATTGGGTGAGCGATGGACTACTGCGTCCCTGCGGCGCGCATCGACGGCGGCCTAGCGAGCGCGCGCACCCCGCTACCGCACGGCCGCGCCGCCTCCCGCCGCCTCACGGACGGCTAGACCACGCTGGAGTGCCGCTGGCCGCTGGCTTGCTGCAAGGACGGCCCGCGGACGACGGCGGGGCGACGTGGACGCGCGTCGACGTGGGCCGCCCCGCTGAAACCGGGCCAGAGCAGGATTCGGCGCCTGGGCACCGCTTCTCGCACGTCTGGGCCGCGGGCACGGCTAAACGAGGGCCTGGGACGCTGCGGCAGCCAGCACTGCGGGACTGGAGCAGCCCACACCGCGCGGGACCGGCGGCGTGGAGACCACGCCTAGCTGCTGCTGGCCGGAAGCCCTGCCCACTTTGAAGGCGGCGACGAGCCCTGGGAGCGCCCGGCCAACCATGTCGCTGGCAAAGGCCCGCGTCGGCGGGGTCGCGCCCATCGTCGCGAATGGCCTCGATTCCGCCTACAGGTAGGGCCGCCCATAGCAAGCGCCGCCGTGGCATGCAAGGCGGCACCTCACCCCCAACAGCCACGCTCACCACACTCCCCGGCCGTGGTTGCGCCCGCTCGCAGCCTGGCCTCGCCGGCCTGGCGCATTTCCAGCGGCGTGGACAACTTTCACCGCTCGCACCTGCAGCAGGCGTCCACGCACAGCCGCGAGACGGCCCGGACGCTCCGCCAGGGCAAGCTCCACTGGGACCAGCCGCCGGAGAACGTACTCATTGTGAAGAAGGTGTGCCCGCGGCCGGCGACCCACGCACCCGCACCGCCCGGCGCCGGCCGCAGCGCCGCGATGCTGACACGCGTGCGCCGTGCCATCCGCCCGGGGGTGGGGGGGCTCGCGCCGTGTGCAGTACAAGAACAACAAGATTGCGGAGCTCATGTTCCGCATCGCCATCTGGCTCGTGGAGGAGAAGCGGCTCAAGGTCTTTGTGGAGCCGTCCGTGCTGGAGGAGGAGACGCTGCGCCGCTGCCGAGACGAGGTGCACGGGTCGCTGTGCAACATGCTCAACCCGTGGTACGGCGCGGCGAGCGACCAGGACCGCGCCGCCGCGCTGGAGACGCCGCACGACTGCGTGACGCCCAGCCGCAGCCGGTCCAACAGCCGGCCGATCGAGCGTATCGACTTTGTGATCACTCTCGGCGGCGACGGCACCGTGCTGTACGCGGTGCCCGCCCCGCCCGCACCGTGGCAAAGGGTGATGAGACTGCTCACGGGGCTCGCCACACCCGGCATGGCTGTCGCGCGCGGGGATGGCAGCTACGTGGCGTCGCTGTTCCAGCAGGCCGTGCCGCCGATCGTGGCCTTCCACCTGGGCTCGCTGGGCTTCCTGACCAATTTTGACTACAGCCGGTTCCAGGCCACCATCACCAACGTGATCGAGAGCAACGCGCGCCTGAACCTGCGCATGCGGCTCGCGTGCTCCATCGAGCGCGCGTCGAGCGCGAGCCACCCGATCCACTGCATGAACGAGCTCGTGATCGACCGCGGGACGTCGTCCTACCTGGCCCACCTGGAGCTGCACGTGGACGACCACCTCGTCACCATCGTCCAGGCCGACGGCCTCATCGTCGCCACGCCGACCGGCTCGACCGCGTACTCGGTAGGGTGAGCGGCAGCCTGCTCGCGCTTGACGTGGCTAGGGTCTAACCACACCTCGCATTACTGCGTGCACTTGGGCGCGCCAGCTGTCGGCGGGCGGCGCCATCGTCCACCCCACGGTGCCGGCGATGCTGTTCACGCCCATCTGCCCCCACACGCTCTCGTTCCGGCCGCTCGTGCTGCCCGACTCGGTCGAAGTCAAAGTGGTCAACCCGATCGGGTCCCGCAGCTCTGCCTGGGTATGGGTTGTGGGGCGTGGTTCGCGCGGTGGCGCGGGCGGCCGGGTGGACGGTCCAACTGACGCGCGCGCATGCCAGCGGCCGATCCTCTCTTGCCTCGCAGGCCTCGTTCGACGGGCGAAACCGCGTGGAGGTGCCGCAGGGCGCCGCCGTCCGCATCCGCGCGTCGGAGTGGGCGGTGCCGACCGTGTGCGTCACCGACGCGACCCTCGACTGGTTCGACGCACGCCGGTGGCGCGCGCGTTCACCCTCGCGGCGGTCCTAACAACGACGTCGCGCCACCGGCTTGTTCGCCATGCGGACCCAGGTTCAACTCGCTGAGCCGGTGCCTGAACTGGAACAGCCGGCAACCGCAGAAGCCGTTGGAGGAGGTACCGCCGGAACGCGCAAAGCTGTAGCGCGGCCCTGGCTCGCGCCCACGCCGGCGTGCTGGCCCCTGCTTCCCGCTGTGGCTGAGGGGCACGTTTCACAGAACGAGGAGGGCGACGAGGCGTCGGCCACGCTGGTCCGCCACCGCATCCGCCCCGAGTCGTCGTCGGTATCAGGCCGATGGGACGGTGATGACGGGTGCTAGGCGGTTGTGCCCTGCTGCGTGCTGCTCTGCGTGTGCCGGTACATACTGAACAATTGTTTATTCTTTGTACAGCCCTGTAATTTATGTTCTACAATCGTGTTGACCGCCATTACACTCAGTTTAGATTGAAAAAGTTCATTCGCTATGCGATGCATCGGACGGGATATGAACGGAGGTCGCGCGGTGCACCGGCATGCGCGCGTCCACCGGCACGCCGCTGGACCGCAAGGGCTATGATCGGACCGGCGTCGGCACGCTGCGCTGCCCGCATAGCCTGGCGCTTGCCTTGGTCGACGTGCGCGCCGGCGAGCGCTTTTCGCTGTCGCACGCCAGCGTCGCGCACCTTCGCCGCCAGGGCGCGCAGTTGGAGCGGCTCATTTACGACGTCGGCGACGCGCGCTTCAAGGCGAGCTCCGACCACCCCGACCGGCTTGCACTGCTGCTGGGCGAGTTGCTGTGCAGCGCCCCGGCCATGCACATGCGCGTGCACGACTTGGTCTGCCAGATCTTGTACCGCGTGACGACGGTGTGCGGCCTGGGCCGTGCCCGTTGGATGGCTGCTTCAAGCTCGCGCATGTTAAGAGCGTCCTGGTCGACACTGACCCAGACCAGTGCACCATGGCCGCGCACCGGCTGTTCGTGCCACTGGCCGTCGTGGACCGGTTCAACGCCTTCGGCAAAAACGCTCGCCGTAACGGGATGCGTCTGCACGCTCTCGCCTCCCACGGGCGCCGCGGCGACGGGTATGCTCAGGTGTCACATGACGCAGGTCGCCCGAAGAGCGCAGTCATCCGGCGCTTACGCGCCCTCCGAAGCCGCGGCACAGCGCCATCCTGTCGTCCACCCGCTGCTCAGCGGCGCTCAGCGGCGCCTGTCGCCGACCGACGGCACGATGACGCACGCAGCCAAGGCAGATGCGGCAGCGGCACGGGCGCGGCGCGCGACAGTCACCAGCTTGCGGCGGCACGCTCCTTGCAGGTCACGGCACTTGTCTGCCAGGGTAACACCCGGCGCCGCCCAGGGGGCCACGGCACGGCATCTTCCAGGAGCCCGCCGTCTTGTTTTCATTTGGGGCGGGATGCCCTCGCCCAGCCATCATCATCCAACGGCGCGATAATAAAAAAAACACCGACGCGCAGCCAGGAAGAGAAGCACAACCAGGTACGCCGCGTGTAGGCGCCTGTTTTTCAAGCAGACCATAGCGCACGCCGGCCCTCTGTCCCTTGGTCTACACTTGGTCTACACTGCCTGCCGCTACACGACGCCGGCGACGGTGGAAAAGAAAGAGCGAGAAAACGCACACTGCGAGGCGCCTGATGTGACGTCACCAGCCCTATGACGTCACTGATGACGTCATGGACGTTTACTGATGAC
>Ga0180216_1004184_pt1 | contig 11059 bp, 8 predicted proteins | sample eDN3rd37CBELigMG_FD_128879 | JGI IMG/M metagenome (GOLD analysis project Ga0180216, IMG submission 128879) | Enriched Miracle-Growth compost microbial communities from Emeryville, California, USA - eDNA 3rd pass 37_C BE-Lig MG (version 2)... ...
CCCGGTCGTCTTGGCATTGGTGACCACTCGTTCAGCCAGGGTCTGGTCATTGAGGATCTCTCCAGTCACAGGATCGATCATCCCGACCTCGTTCGGTTGTTCTGTCACAGCCTGACTTCCTTTTCATCAGGCCAACTCAGATCCACCGTTTTTCTGACAGTCCCGGCATCCGAGATCAATGCATTCAATTGAAGATCCCGATGGTCGTGTGTGTTTTAGTGTATGCACGCGTGTACGATCTGGTATAGGTTGTTCAATGCACCGTTTAGGAGCGATGGGACCCATCGCTCTGTGAGCGTGGCAAGGCGGCGGTTGCGGCAGTGCGCCGGATCGGTGGAAGGTGGGAGAGGCCAACGTGACGATGAAGAACGAGTACGACGCCGTAGTCGTCGGAGCTGGAAACGCGGCCCTTTGCGCAGCTCTATCAGCGCGAGAGGCCGGGATCGAGGTGCTGCTCCTGGAACGAGCTCCGAAGGCGGAACGCGGCGGCAACACCGCGTTCACCGCGGGTGCTATGCGCGTCGCATACAACGGAGCCGACGACATCGTTGAGCTATGCTCGGACCTTACGGAACAGGAACTAGAGAGCACCGATTTCGGGGTGTACACGGCTGACCAGTTCTACGACGACATCGCCCGAGTCACCGAGTATCGGACCGACCCGGATCTCACCGACGTCCTCGTGCGTAGTTCGTTCGACACCCTGAAATGGATGCGTTCCAAGGGAGTCAAATTCCATCCCATCTACGGTCGCCAGGCCTTCAAGGTCAACGGCCGGTTCAAGTTCTGGGGCGGCCTCACGGTTGAGGCGTGGGGCGGCGGCCCCGGCCTCGTCGACGCCTTGTGCGACGCCGCCGACCGGAACGGCATCGAGATCGCCTACGGAAGCCGGGCTGTCGCTCTGCTCCAGGACGGCCCGCGTGTCAACGGCGTGCGCGTCGAAGTCGACGGGGTCACCCGCGACATCAAGGCCAAGGCCGTGATCCTCGCCTCCGGTGGATTCGAGGCGAACCCCGAATGGCGCACCCGCTACCTCGGACCCGGCTGGGACCTGGCCAAAGTGCGCGGTTCGCGCTTCAACATGGGCGACGGGATCAAGATGGCCCTCGCCGTGGGAGCCATTCCGTGGGGACACTGGTCGGGTGCGCATGCTGTCGGTTGGGACCTCAACGCTCCGCCATTCGGCGACCTCGCTGTCGGCGACGGCTTCCAGAAGCACTCCTACCCTTTCGGCATCATGGTGAACGCGAACGGCGAGCGCTTCGTCGACGAAGGCGCCGACTTCCGGAACTACACCTATGCCAAATACGGGCACGTGATCCTGGCTCAGCCACAGCAGTTCGCCTGGCAGATCTTCGATCAGAAGGTCACGCACCTGTTGCGCGACGAGTACCGGATCAAGCAGGTCACCAAGGCCACCGCGAACACACTTGAAGAACTGGCCAAGAAGCTCGACGGCGTCGATCCGGAAGAGTTCTTGTCGACGGTCACCAAGTACAACGAGGCCGTTCAGCAGGAACAGGCCTTCGACCCGAACATCAAGGACGGTCGCCGTACCCTCGGTCTGAAGCCCGACAAGACCAACTGGGCCAACACCCTCGACGAGCCGCCCTACGAGGCGTACGCAGTCACGTGCGGTGTCACGTTCACCTTCGGCGGAGTGAAGATCACCCCGAAGGCCGAGGTGCTCGACACCGAGGATCGGCCGATTCCGGGACTGTACGCCTGCGGTGAGCTCGTCGGCGGCATCTTTTACTTCAACTATCCGGGCGGCAGCGGGTTGACTAGCGGTTCGGTGTTTGGCCGGATCGCCGGCGCTTCGGCAGCTTCGGCCGTCACCAGCGAGGCCATCGGATGAGCGCCAACATGACAAATCACGACCAAGGAGATGCACGTGACATTCACTGAATACGACCTCGTCGTCAAATCCTCGACGATCGTGACGCCGGGCGGGACGATTGATGGACAGGTTGCCGTGCGGGACGAGAAGATCGTCGCGGTGCTCGGTCCGGAAGAATCGGCTCCGGCGAAGAAGACGATCGATGCCGGAGCCGATCCGGTGATCCCGGGTCTCGTTGACACCCACTGTCACTTCCGCGACCCGGGATACACCCACAAAGAGGACTACTACCACGGCACGATCGCTGCCGCCGCCGGCGGTGTGACGACCGTCTTCGACATGCCCAACGTCGATCCCCCCACGACCACGGCCGATCGCCTGAAGGCCCACCTGGAGAACGCGCAGTCCAAGTCGGTCGTTGACTTTGGCCACAACGCGTCGGGCGTCGTCCCCGAGAACATCGCCGAGCTGGCCGAGGCGGGAGCCACCGCCTTCAAGGTGTGGATGATGAAGGACATCGGCCGCGACTACCCGCACCCGCCCGGGACGTCTCTGACCAATCACGCCGCCCTCTACCGAGTCTTCGAGGAGGTCAAGGAAACAGGTCTCCCGCTGTACATCCATCCACACGATCACGACCTGTACGAACTGTTCGTCAAGCGGTCCCAGGAGCAGTGGGGCATGGACTTCCGGTCCTATGCGCGCGCCTTGCGTGGCGGCGATGGTGTGGTCCTCAACACCGCGATCTCGACGATCCTGGAATTCCAGCGTTCCGTCGGTACCAAGCTGCACGTGCTGCACCTGTCAACCCGCGAGGGCGTACGAATGATCGCGCAGGCCAAGGCCGAGGGCCGTCCGGTCACGGCCGAGGCGAACCCATTCGCACTGTTCTTGACCAATGACTGGGACAAGATCGAGCAGCGCGGGCCCTACACGCTCGGGTTCTGGGTCCCCGAGGCCGACAATCCCTCGATGTGGCAGGCCGTGCTCGACGGCACCATCGACGTCATCGGCAGCGACCACGGTCCGCACACCAAGGAGGAGAAGGAGGTCGGCTGGGAGGACATGTACACCGCTCCCGGCGGAAGTCCGATGATCGAGCAGTACCTCCGCCTGATGCTGACCGAGGTCAACAACGGCCGGCTGAGTCTGGAGCGGGTCGTAGAGCTGTGTGCGCAGGAGCCCGCCCGGCTGGCCGGCTACGAAGGTCGCAAGGGCTCGATCACAGTGGGCGCTGATGCCGATCTGGTCGTGCTCGACATGGATCACGAGGAGGTCCTCCACGCGGAGCACTCGCACTACATGTGCGGCTGGATGTCTGCGGAGGATCTGCCTTCCAAGGGCCGTCCCCGGATGACGATTCTGCGTGGCAAGGTGATCATGGAGGACGGCAACGTCACCGCCGAACAGGGCTCGGGTCAGCTGCTGCGTCCGCAGCGCTGATAGCGCCCGGCAGAACGGAGTCGAGTAGATGAACGAGTCGTCGACGGCCGATGTCCTGGCTCGCGGCCTTGCCGCAGTCGGCATCGGTCACATCTTCGCCTATCCCGGTGACCCGATCATCGAGTTCATGGAGCGGTCGCGGGTCGGTGGCCTCAATGTCGTGCTGGCTCGCCGTGAGGGCACTGCCGCGTTCATGGCGGAGGGATACGCGATGGCGACGGGAGGACCGGGAGCGTGTCTCTCGACGCTCGGCCCCGGCTCCAGCGCACTGGTCAACGGAGTAGCGGCGGCCAACACCGACCGCGTGCCGATGATCGCCATCTCAGGCCAGATCGAGACGTCTCGCGAACAGTTCTTCACCCATCAAGTGGTCGATCACAAGCTCATGTTCTCGCCGATCACCAAGTGGGCTGGACGATTGGAGCCGGGGTCGGCGGCGACCACGTTGCGCAAGGCCATCAGCACCGCGAGAGCTGAGCGACCGGGAGCCGTGCACCTCACGATTGCCGGCGACACCAGTGCCGAGGTTGCGACGGATGCCGACTTCGCTCCGCCTCCGGCTCCGGTGCTGTCGACGATCAGCGTCGCCCGCAGGCCGGGCGCGCCCGATCCGCTAAGACTCATCGCCCAGGCTCGCCGGCCTGTCGTGCTCGCCGGCATCGGCGCCACCAGGGCGGGCGCGACCGACGCGCTGGTCCGGTTCGCCGAAACCGCCTCCGTCCCGGTCGTCGTCTCGCCGATGGCCAAGGGTGTCTTCCCGGAGGAGCATCCGCTTTTCGCCGGTGTCCTAGACATGGCTTGCAACCAGGTGCTGTGGAGCTTCCTGGCCGAGAGCGACCTGATTGTCACGGCGGGATTCGACGCCGTCGAGCTGATCAAGCCATGGACGATCACGACGCCGGTGCTGCACGTCGATGCCCTGCAGAACAGCGATCAGGTGTACTACAGCGAGGTCGAGTGCTTGGGCGACATCGCGGCGATCTACGACTGGTTCGCCAGCCAGTGGACGGGCGAGCCGAGGTGGTCCGAGGCGGAGGTCCAAGAGCACCGCGACGTACTCCGCGCCGCCTACTACGCCGGCCGCGTCGAGGGCGTCCTGAACCCGACGGACGTGGTCGACGTCGTACGAGCCGCCAGCCCGGACGGAACCATCGCCACCTGTGACGTCGGCTCCCACAAGCTGTTGATCGGGCAGGGCTGGACGACGAAACGGCCCCGCGAGCTGCTGATGACCAACGGGCTGTCGTCGATGGGTTTCGGCGTCCCGGCAGCCATCGCCGCGAAGATCGCGCGCCCCGACCGGCCGGTGGTCGCGATGATCGGCGACGGTGGGTTCGCGATGACTGCCACCGAGGTGCGGCTTGCGGCCTCGCTCGGCCTGCCGGTCGTGTTCGTGGTCTTCGTGGACGGCAGCCTCAACCGCATCGAGCTCAAGCAGATGGAGCGTTCCTACCCGAGCACCGCGACCCGCATCGAGGACACTGATCTGGTGGCCCTGGCGGGAGCGATGGGCTGCGATGGCGCACGGGCCGACTCGGTCGCCGAGCTCGAGAAGGTGTTGAGTGATCTCGACTCATTGACTCGTCCGCTCGTTGTCGAGGCGAGGATCGATCCCGCCCAGTACGAGTCGCAGTTCTGAGGGAGGCACACACGATGCTGGTCGAAGACTTCGCCGAGTTCGCGGTCGGCGCGCGCGAAGAAGGCCTCTCCAGCGAGGTCGAGGCGGCGGCGGCACGCGCCTTGGTCGACTGGTATGGAGCGACAGTGGCGGGCTCGGTGCTGGACCCTGCCCGAGCGCTTCGCCAGGCGATCGACTTCGCTCCGGGCGGGGGCAGCAGCGTCTTCGTCGGCGCAGGCGGCCGGACCGATCCCAGGACCGCCGCCCTGGTCAACGGCACGGCGTCCCACACCGTGGAGATGGACGACATCTTCCGCGAGGGCGTGTATCACCCAGGCTCGCCGACCGTGGCCGCCGCTCTCGCCGCCGCTCAGCACGGGCACGCGACGGGAGGCGACCTGCTTCGCGCTATCGCGATCGGCTACGAGATCGGCGACCGCATCGCGGCGGCGATCCAGCCTGCGCACTACCGTTACTGGCACACCACCGGAACGGTCGGAACGATCGGCGCAGCCGCAGCAGTGGCTGAACTTCTCCGATTGCCGGCCGACTCATTCGCGCATGCCCTGGCCACGGCCACCACGAACGCCGCAGGCCTTCAGCAGGCGTTCCGGTCGGAATCGATGAGCAAGCCTCTGCATGCCGGACATGCGGCAGACGCCGGCCTGGTGGCCGCCTACGCCGCGAGCGAGGGCTTCACCGGAGTACTCGACATCCTCGAGGGCGAGTCGGGATTCGGTGCCGCCATGTCAGAGGTGCCCGACTGGGAGTCGGCTGTGGCGAACCTGGGACGCCCCTGGGGCATCACCCAGCCGACCGTCAAGTTCCACGCCTGCTGTGGGCACACCTTCGCCGCCATCGACGCGGCCCTCGAGCTGCGAGCCGAAGGCGTCCGCTTCGATGACGTGGCCGCAGTCTCGATCGAGACTTACACAACGGCGACGAAGGTGGCCGGATACGCCGATCCGGCCACTGTGTTCGAGGCGAAGTTCTCTCTGGCCTACTGCGTTGCCGTCGCCCTGCAGACCGGCTCGGTGAGACTGGCCGCCTTCGCGCCTGACAAGCTGGCCGATCCGGCGCTGTGCAGGCTGGTCGGCGCGACGAGCGTCGCGGCCGAGCCGGCGTTCGACACCGACTTCCCCAGCAAGCGTCAGGCTCGGGTGACGGTCGAGTTGGCCGACGGCACGACACGCAGCTTCCTGCGGCACACCCGCAAGGGCGACCCCGATGATCCCTTGACGGCCGACGAGCTGCGCCAGAAGTTCATCGACCTGGCCAGCCCGGTCGTCGGGGATCGCGCGGAGACCCTGTTCGACGAGTTGATGAATGTCGCCACGGTGACGGACCTGGCTGACTGGACGGATGAAAAGAGGACATGATGACGCGCGATGCGCGGCTCTTCGTTGGCGGCCGATGGGTAGATGGCGACTCACGCCAGCAGGTGCTCGACAAGTACAGCGGCGAGGAGATCGCCACCTTGCACCTGGCCGGCCCCGAACAGGTGGACGCGGCCCTTCGTGGTGTGCGCGACGCTCAGTTGGCGACCGACTTCCGTCCGTACGACCGGTTCACGGTGCTGTCGCGAGCATCGCAGCTGCTGGCCGAGCGCGCCGAGTCGTTCGTCGAGACGATCGTCGACGACGCCGGGTTCACGATCGCCGATGCTCGCCGCGAGGTCGAGCGCGCCACCCAGACACTGTTGCTCTCGGCCGAGGAGGCCAAGCGCATCCACGGTGAGGTCATCCCGTTGGACGGCGCGCCGGGTGCCGGTGGGCGAATCGCGTTCACGGTCCGCCATCCGCTGGGTGTCGTGTGTGCCATCACGCCGTTCAACTCGCCGCTGAACACGGTTGCGCATAAGGTCGGCCCCGCATTGGCGGCCGGCAACGCGGTGATCCTGAAGCCCTCCTCTCTCACCCCTTTGACCGCGGTGGCGCTCGTAGAGCTCCTGCTGGATGCCGGACTTCCCGACGGGCTCATCAGCATCGTCCACGGCGGCGGCTCCACCGTCGGGCAGCAGCTGCTCGATGACAAGATCCCGGCGTTCTACGCCTTCACCGGCAGCACTCCGGTCGGTGAGCAGATCCGGCGCTCGGTCGGCCTGCGCCGGACCCAGCTCGAGCTGGGCAGCCTGTCGAGCACCATTGTTTGCGACGATGCGGCACTCCCACGTGCCGCGCAAGCCTGCGTCGGAGCCGCCTTCCGGAAGGCGGGCCAGGTGTGTACCTCGGTGCAACGGTTGTACGTGCACCGTGCCGTGCGGGACGAGTTCGCCGCCCTGCTCGCCGAGGAGCTGAACCAGCGGTCGTGGGGCGACCCGCGGGCCGATGGGGCCTTCGTCGGGCCCGTTATCAGCGCGGGCGAGGCCGAGCGAGTGCAGTCCTGGGTCGACGACGCCGTCAGCGACGGCGCACGGGTCGTCGCGGGAGGACAGCGTGACAAGACGGTGGTCGTGCCGACCGTGCTGAGCCAGACCACGTCGGCTATGCGAGTGATGTCCGAGGAGGTGTTCGGTCCCGTCGTCTCGCTCGTGGACTTCGACGACCTGGAGATGGCCATCGCCGAGATCAACGACACGCCATACGGCTTGGCCGCCGGCATCTTCACCGCCGACATCGATCGCGCGCTGACCGCGGCCGAGACCCTGCGGATGGGCTCGGTGCACATCAACGAGACCTCCAGCAGCCGCGTGGACCTCATGCCTTATGGCGGCGTGAAGGCCAGCGGCACGGGCGTCGAGGGTCCCAAGTACGCCATCGAGGAGATGACCGAGCAGCGGCTCGTGACGATAGGACGGCCATGAGGACGCACGATATCGAGTTCTTCAGCGGCCCTGACCGGGTTCGCGCGATCTGGCGCACTCCGGACGAGGGGGGTCCGTTCCGTGCCGTGGTCCAGGGTGCTGGCTGGCTGGGCTTGAAGGACGCCAAGGACTATTTGCGCTATCACGAGGGTCTCACTGCCGCAGGCTTCGGCGTTTTGTCTGTCGACTACCGGGGCTTCGGCGACTCCGAAGGCGAGCGGGGCATCGTCAACCCGACGCATCAGTTGGAGGACTTGATCAACGCGGTCACCTACTTGACCACGCGGGACGATGTTGTACCGGGTGCGATCGGTGCGTTCGCGACTGGAGGCACCGGAGGCGGTAACGTCGTCATGCTGGCGGCCCACGACGAGCGGGTCCGAGCAGTGGTCAGCCAATTCCCGGTCGCCGACGGTGAGGACTGGCTGCGCCGCCAGCGCACGGAGTGGGACTGGGTGCAGTACAAGCGGATGCTGGAGGAGGACCGCCGGCAGCGCGTCATCACCGGCGAGAGCCGGATGATCCACCCCCGAAACGAGATTATGGTGCAGACGCCCGAACGCACGGGATCTGACTTCAAGAGCGATGTGGACAAGAAGATCCAGATGTCGGTGCCGGCGTCGATGGTTGACCCACTGCTGCGCTACCGGCCGATCGACGCGGCACGCGGCCTGCGAACTCCGCTGATGGTGGTCACCGTCGAGGACGACGCAACGACACCGACTGATCACGCGACCGCGATCTATGAGGCTGCAGTCGGGCCGAAGCGGCTGCTGGTTCAGCGCGATGCCGGGCACTACGACGCGTACGCGAAGTACGGCGACCGGGTGATCCCGGAGATCGTCCGCTGGCTCGATCAGCACGTCCAGCCCGTCGGCGACATCATCATCAAGGATGACGAAGCCACCGTCGAACCGTTCACCAATCTAGGAGATTGACATGCAGACCGGACTCCTGCTCCCGCACTTCGGCGAGCACGCGGCCCCCGAGAAGATCATTGACGGTTCGAAGCTCGCGGAGCGTCTCGGCTTCGACTCGGTATGGGTGCGCGATCACCTGATCTTCGAGCCACACGGTGAGTTCGAGAACCCGGACCTGACCTTCTATGAGGCATTGACGGTTCTGACGGCGATCGGTGCGTCTACCGATCGGCTACGACTGGGCACGGGAGCGTTGATCCCCTTCCGGCATCCCATCAACCTTGCCCACATTCTGGCGACGATGGCCGAGTTCTTCGGTCCCCGGGTCATCCTGGGCATGGGAGCGGGCAACTTCGACCACGAGTTCGACGCAGTCGGGCTGGGCGGCGTGCCACGGCCCGATCTGGTGATCGATAACTTCGACATCCTCCGGAGGATCTGGAACGAGGACGGTGTCGCGTGGGGCAAGGCGCCGTTCGACTTCTCCGACGTCTCGCTGACGCCGAAGCCGGTCGGCAAGCAGCCTCCGCTCTGGTACTGCGGAACCACGCCCAAGTCCGCGCGTCTGGCCGCCTGGTCGTGCGACGGCTGGATGCCCGGTCGCGTCGGGATCGAAACGCTACGGGCGCGAGTCGCAACGATGCACGAGGAGTCGGCGTCACGCGAGCGTCCAATGCCGACGGTGGGCATCATCCCCACGGCATCGATCGCGCGCACCCGTGAGGAGGCGCTGTCGCGGATCAACGTCGAAGGGCTGCTGACGTGGGCGAACAACTCACGATTCTGGGTCAAGCCGGCGTCCGGCTCGTTCCAGACCGTCGATGATCTCGCCGGCGTCCTCGTCTACGGCACAGCCGACGACGTGCTGGAGCAGGTCGCCGAGTTGCGTGACGTCGGAGTCGACCATCTTGCGTTTGACTTCCGGCTCTCCTTCCCTTTGTGGGAGGAGCAGATGCAGATGTTGGGCGAAGAGGTGCTGCCGAAGCTCGCGACTCTCTGAGTGTCGAGGGGCGTCAGCGCAGGTCGAGGACGACCTTGACCCTGTCCGCGCAGGCGCTCCCGGCGATTTCGAACGCCTGTTGCGCATGGCTTCGGTCGAATGTGTGTGTTACCAGTAACTCGTTGAGCTCGGGATGTGCGGCAAGATGGCGGTCCGCCGAATCCAGTGCACGACGGTGGTCGACGGTTACCCCGCCGATCAGTGTGAGGCGAGCCCGCATGAGCCGTTCGATGTCGACCGGATAGATCGCCTCGTCGGGTATGCCGAAGTAGATGACCGTGCCGCCCGCAGCCGTTGCATGGAGCGCGTGATTGAGCGTTTGCGTCTGGTGGCCGACCGCTTCAATGCAGATAGCAGGACGGTCGCCGTCTACGAGCGCCTGGAGCCAGCGATCACTGTCTGCTTGGACCGTGTCGAACCCGAGACTGGATCCAAGGGCGGCGCGGTCGACCGGATCGACCCCGGTGACCTGGCTGGCGCCTCTGGCGCGGGCGGTGTGAGCGAAGAGCGCACCGATCGGGCCCAGACCCAATACCGCGACGTGTCGGTTCCTTACGTCGACACGATCAAGCGCGTTCAGTACGCAGGCGAGGGGCTGGACGAGGACCGCGTCGATGGGATCGAGGGCGGGATCGTACGTGGCGACACGATCCCCGTCCGTGACGACATATTCGGCGAGTCCATTGCTGGCAGAAGCCCAACCGACGACTCGATCACCAACATTGAGCTTATCGGCCCGCGACACGACCACCTCGCCCACAATCTCGTGAAGCGGAAATCCGATAGGACCGGGAAGCGGTCGACCGCCTGGCGCACCGGGTTGCGGGCGTGCCTCGAACTTGGGTATGTCGCTGCCGCAGATGCCGCCGGCTAGCGATCGTAGAAGGACCTCGCCATCCTGTAGCGAGGTCTCGGTCGGCGCGGGGAGTTCCACCATGGTGAGCTGGTGAGGGGTGGTCAACTGATAGGCCCACATGGCTTCTCCCTGGCGAGGATATTCTCAATGACGTGTGTACAATCGTATGCGAACGTGCCTCTGCCTCGAACAGTGCCCCACGATGCCTAAATCAGGTCCGCTTCACGTCGTCAGCAAGGGGGCGCTAAGTAAGATGCAAACACGTTCGATTCGTCGCTTAGGGAGACTTGTGAGTCAGGGGCTCAACTGAGATGTCAACGATTGGTGTACTTGGAGGAACTGGCGCACAGGGCCGCGGTCTTGCAGTGCGTTGGACTGCGTCGGGCCTTGATGTCGTGATCGGGTCGCGCGACGCCGAGCGCGCGGCCGTAACCGCCGCACAGGTCGCTGGGGTCTCGGGAGGCAAGGTCGCCGGCGCCGACAACGTCGCCTGTGCAGCAGCCGCGGACGTCGTGCTGGTCGCGGTGCCGTGGGACGCGCACACGCCGACGCTGGAATCGGTGCGTGAGGCCGTCGCGG
>Ga0180216_1004185_pt1 | contig 11059 bp, 10 predicted proteins | sample eDN3rd37CBELigMG_FD_128879 | JGI IMG/M metagenome (GOLD analysis project Ga0180216, IMG submission 128879) | Enriched Miracle-Growth compost microbial communities from Emeryville, California, USA - eDNA 3rd pass 37_C BE-Lig MG (version 2)... ...
AAGGGCGCTTGTGCTGCAACGGCCGCCAACTCGCACGAGTGCCACGCGGCATGTCACATAAGGCGCAAGGGACTGCATGCCAGCTGGTCGATGTGTAGCGCCACCGTGCAGTGCACGCTAGGCGAACTGTATTGGCAGCGCAGGAGTAGATACCGACTGATTCCAGCAAGGTGCCCCACAGGGCGGCCCAGTAACGATGACGTACATGCCCGCGGCGCCTGCGCTACAGATGGAACTCTGTATTCTGTGGCGCATGGCGCTCGAATTCTCTTTAGCGTCAATAGACCAACACCAATACCAATACCGCGGTTTAGCGGTGGCTGGACGCCATGAACGGCTGCTGTGACGAGCGCGTCTATGGAGCATCAAAGGTCGAAGAATGGATAGCGCGCAGTAAAAGGGAAAAAGGCCACCGTGGGTACTTGTCCATGGCAGCGTGCCGCGAGGGGCATGCATCCTTCCCAACGCGTGCGGCCTCCTCCGTGTGCGTTTGAAGTTTGCTGTATCACTATACATCGCCCGCATTCACGGGCAGTGGCTGGTTTGTACAGTCGTGGTCTGAGCATTCGCCCGGCGGCCGCTCAAGCGGAGGACGTCGCAGAGGCGGCCGCTTGCACCGACGCCTTGGCCGTGTTCAGCGGCGTCAAGCTGGGCTTGTAACTCCCAAACACCAGGTCTGGCGGTGTGTCCTTGGGTCCCGCTGCAGCCCGACGGCCAGCTCGGCGAACCGGCCCCCAAAAGTGCTTGCTTTAGTTCCGCCCCAATGTGTCCAAGGCGTGCGTCGGCGCGGGCACGCACTTTCGTAGTCGGGCCGCTTCGCGAGGATGGCCGGCCGCTCGATGATGAGGCCGCTCCGCTTCGACACGCGCACCTTGCGGTAGCTGTCGCCCTCCTGAATGTAGCGGAAGCTCACGCGCGTGGGCTTCCTGCGCGTCCGGCGCCGCCAAAAACAGACGTGCCGGCGCGAGGACTGGCAACGCGTCAGACCCGCGGCGGCCAAGGAGCGGCGCGGGCAGGCACGGCGCAGCCCACGCACTTGTCCTTCGGGTCCAGCAGCGCGACGTTGGACACATGGACCGGCGCCTCGCGCTGGAAGATGCCGCCGGCCTGGTCGCCCTGGCCGCGCACGTGCTTCTTGACCTAGTACAGGTCACGCACCCCCCGCGCGCGATGCCCAGCCGTCGGGGCTCCACGGGCGCCGGCATCAGCGCGCGCCCCGTTTCCGCCACGGCCGTTCCGTCCCGTGGCTGTCCAGCGCCGCACCAGGTTCAAGCCAGCGACGACGACGCGGTTGTGCTTGCGCTGCACCTCGATCACTTCGCCCTGCTTGCCCTTGTCCTTGCCGGTCATGATTTGGACCTGTCCTCGGCCGGCGTCCCCCGCGCCAGGCCGAGCGCGCCGCGAGGGCCGGCAGGCCTGCATCAGCATCCGCGTGGCCCCGGCGGACCGAAAAAGGGACCCGCGCTCGCCCAGCGCGCGTACCGTGTCGCCGCGGACGACCTTCCACTTGGCAATCCGCTCCTCCGGCTTGAGCGCCTGGCGCTGGCGGACGAGGGCCTGCGCGGCCCGCTGCGCCGCGCGCATCATCGTGTCGGCTGGCTCCGCTCGGCGGGTGGGGGCGCCCGCGGTGCGCCAGGCGAGGCGAGAGAGAGAAGCTTCGCGGCGTCACGGATGATGTCATTCAGTGGAGTGCTATGACGTCATCGGACGCCGCTGGCCGTCGCGGAGCGCCGAGCGAGTGGACGAACGGCGGCCACCGCCAAACAACGACGGCGCCGCGGCACGCCACGGGAACGAGACGGCGCTTGGGAGGCGGCAGGGCGGTAGGGCGCCACCGGAGCAGCTCGCCGCGGCTCCCGGCTGTCGGCCGAGCCGCCGTCGGCCGCCATGCCGGCCCCCATGGCGGCGGCGGCGCCGCCGCAGCCGCAGGCGGCCACCGACCAGCGCGCGCCGCAGGGCGAGCCGGAGGCCAGCCCCGCGGTACGGCCGTGTCCAGCCGGGGCCGTTGCTAGCGATAGATTTTGCCTAATCACGACCACCTCGGCTAGCGGGCCGCGTCTGCCTCGCAGGTGGCGCCGCCTAAGTACCTCCGGTTTCTGGCCCGGCCGGAGGGCCGCTTCGTGCGCCTGCTGCACAACTACCTGGCCCTGGGCCAGTGGGAGATGGCGTCGCTGGCCATGCGGCAGCTGTGCCGCGCCGACGAGCAGCAGCGCACGCTGGTGTTTACCGTGCTGCGGCATCTGATCGAGCACGGGCCGCAGCCGGACTGGTGCGCGCCGCCAGCGCCCCGTTGGTCCTGGCCGCTTGCGGGGCCAGCTAACGGCCGCGCGGCGGCGTGGCTTGCGCGTCCCAACGAGCGTTTCCAGGCTGACGTCCAAGAGCGTCCCCTCGGGCGCACACCTGCAGTGGCTGGCCGCCGTGGAGTACCGCTACCTTGCTGAGCAGTGGCCGGCGAGCCCCGGCGGCCAGGAGGCCCGCGCGGCGTTGGTGTCGGCGACGTGGCAACAGCTTGAGCTGCGGCTGCTGCTGGAGGCGCTCTTTGGCCAGGAGCTGCGGACGGTCCCACCCGGCAGCGCCGCCGACCAGGTCCTGCGCGATGCCATCGTGGAGATCCAGACGTACCACGCGCACCTGGTGGCCAGCGTCACCGCCGGCGGGGGTGCGGCCGCGCCGGCCGCCGCCGCGATACCGGCGGTGAGCGTAGGCGACCGGCACCGCACCGAGCTGTCCGCCGACACGCTGCGCAAGGTGGCCGAGGCCATGCGCCGCCAGCCGTGGCTCGGTACGCGGCCACCTGGCCAACGGGCGTGCGACCTGCGGAGAGAGTAACCCCGGCGATCGCAGACCGCATGTGCCTGTGTGGCTCCAGCGCGCGCCCTGGTGCAGCGGCTCACGACCCACCTGCCGGCGTACATGCCGACGGCGGAAGCGCTGCAGCGCCTCTTTATCGAGCTCATCCGCGAGCACCTGCAGGCACAGCGGCTCGACGACGCGTTGCAGCTGCTCCACTTGGTGGACATCACCCCGGCCATGACGGAGCTGCCGCTGCACGAGCTCTTCACGGCGCTGCTCGTGCTCTCGGGCATGGACTTGCCGACTTCGGTTCGCAGCGCGTTGGTGACCGGGCGCCGGTGCTGATTGCGCACCGCCTGACCGCGTTTGTACGTTCATATCTGAGGCGCTCGTGGCCCCTTGCACAGCCCGCGTCCAACCGGTTTCTGCCGCCGACCGGAGCCGACGCGGTGCTGGATCGAGCGCGCCTCTACGAGGCGCTCATCCGTCCCGACAACCCGTTCATGCTGGTGCTCTTCGCGAGCTTGGAGGCCGAGGCGACGGTGCGCCGCCTTCCCAGCGCGCCCGCAGCCGGGGCGGATCGATGGCGTCGCCTAACACACTGCGGCAGCGACTCTGAACGTGCGCGCCGCCCTGGGGCCGGCAGCGCTACGTCGCCACGTCCACGCCCGCGGCGGCCCTGCCGCCGCCATACAAGGCGTGGACGGCCGGCGCGCCCGAGGCGTTTTGGACGGAGCTTGCGCTCAGTGTACGGGCGCAAGGGACGCATTTTGTCGACGTGATCCTTGCCAAGGGGCAAGACCTGGTTCGCGCGCACAAGTACGTCCGACCCGTGCTGCGGCAAGGGCGGTCGGAGCACTCGTCATAATTGCTAGTCGGTAGTGTCCACCAACAACGCTGGGGCTGGCTGCAGTTGGCGAGAGCTGGAGACGCTGGTGGCGCCCGTGGCGCCGCTCAAGCCCCTGCTGCTGCTGGCGTGGTGGCCGCTGGTTGCGGGCAGTTTGGACGACGGCGACGCGCTCCTGCGCATCCTCTGGAGCGACCCCGAGGTTGCGCACAAGGTCGGCAGGGCGCCAGGGCACTGCGACGCCCACTGCATCCTAACAAAAACGTTGGGCATTTGTGACCGTCACTTGTGTCCATCAGGGGCCAGCGATCCCGCCGGCCGACCCTGCGCTGCTAGCGGCCTGTGCGGCGGTGGCGTACGAGCACCGCGTCGCGCGGTGGTGCCGCCAGCTGTGGGCGACCCTGGAGCCGGACAGTGAGGTGGGGCCGCCGCGCGACCTGCACGAGCACTCGCTGCTGTACGTGCTGCGCAGCCACCTGCACAAGGTCGACGAGAGCGCCCTGCTGGCCCTGCTGGAGGCCCAGCCGGTGCCGACCAGTGCGACCGGCGCACCCGTCTTTCCGCCGGTACGCGGGGTGACGCTGGCGGGGACGTAGGCCGCCATGCCGAGCGTGAGCTTGGTGCCCACACGGTCAGCATCGAGCAAGGTGGTCGTACGGGGCGAACGCAGGAGCACCACTGGAAGACGGCGCAGGTGGCGACCTACCATGCCTATCTGGCGCTCTGCCAAGTCGCGGCGATGGTGACCGACGCGGCCATGGCGGCTGAAGACGGCGCCGCGTTGGGCGCGCTCCGGCGCGTCGAGGGTCACCTGGCGGCCATCACGCTGCCCGGCCGCAAGCTTGAGACGCTCGAAAGCATCTTTGCGCTCATCTTTTTGCGCGCCAAGGACGTCACCGCCGCCGAGCTCGCGCCGCAGGTGCCACGACCACGTGCGTCGACGCGTTTGCGCTTGGACGCGGGCGACCTGAGCGACCGCTTCCTCGCGTCGCCGCGCACGACGCGGCGCCTGCTCACCCTGTTGAAGGAGGCCACCGCCGGCTTGGACGCTGTGCTGAAGGCAGCGGACGACGAGGTGTGCGCGCGCGTGCTGGGCGCAGCACATCGGCGACGACGCGCTGGTGCTAACGTGCGGATGCCATCGATGCCGTGGACTCTGGTGGCGGCAGTACGCGACGGTGGCCGTTGTGCAGGCGCGTTTGGAGCATCTGCAAGTGTGCGTCAACGAGGCGCTGTGGCGCTTTCAAATCGTGGCCGCCGATACTCCCCTCGGCCCCGCCGCGCAGCAAGTACGTCCAGATGGTGTCGAGAAATGCGGTTGTCGCGTCGAACGATTGCGAACTGTCTGCGTCTTTCGTGCTGTCGTGGCCGCTCCCAGGACGCGCTGCCGGACTGGGAATTTATGCGCCGCCTGATCGCCACGCCCGAGACGCTGCTGGCGTCGAGCCTGCGAGCGCGGCAGTACCCCCGGAGCCGCGAGATCATTGCCCATTTTGGGCTGGGCGACGCCGCTGGGAAACAGGTCGCTCTGGCCGAAGCGCTGCAGCGCTTTGAGGAGCAGCTGCGGGGCATGTGGGGCGGCAGGTGCGTTTCGCCTTCTCAGTTGCTGGCATCATACGGTACCTTACGCGTGCCACCAGGCTTTTGCCCCCAGCTTTTATGTCCGCCAGTGGCGCGCTCAACTTGCACGGCTTGCCAGGGGCCGAGCCGCTGGAGCTCGTCGGCATTCTGGTGGACTTTGCCACCACAACGGCGCCCAACCTGGTCCGTCGCGCGCGTCGCCGCACGTGCAAGCTGCCGCTGCATGTGCGCGCCTGACCGTGTGCGCCGCTTGTCGTGTGGTCGCGACCACTCCCTCCAGGCCCTGGCGCACCAGTTCTTGGATCACGCCAAGGAGCGCTTGGAGCGGTCGCACGCCCCCTCCGGCAAGAACGCCGAGTACTACGCGCGCTTCACGCAGGTCGCCAACGCCCTGTCGCGGGCGTCGGCGGTGCTGGAGCGGCTGGCCCAGGCCTCGCAAGCGCCGGCAGCGGCCGTGCGCGACCGCGACACGGCGTGGGCTATGGGCCTCGGCGGCCCGCTGGTGGGCTCGTCGCTGCGCGAGGTTCTCTCGAGCCACGTCCTCTTGCCGGACGAGGTGGGGGAGTTGCACAGCATGATTGAGCGCGACGGTGAGTGCGTCGCTGGCGGGCCAAATCGACTCCACGGCGGTCGAGAGTCGCTAACTGTTGAGCGTCGGCAGGGCTTGCTGCGTGCCTGGGCGCGGACGCAGCACGGGTGCGCGCCGTGCTGCAGCGGCTGCAGGCCCTGTCCAAGACCATGTTTGGGGCGAGCCACCGCGCCGGCAGCGATCGCTTCCCGCCGATCGCCGAAGTGCGGCGCGTCCTGCAAGAGTCACTGGCCGCCTTGACCGACGAGGTTTGCGACCAGCTAGTTGTCATCGCCAGCGAAGAAAGATGGCATCCTGATTCGGAGCGTTGTCGCTGGACTGTGCACCCGTGCTCTGGCGCGCAGGCCAACCACGTCCACCCGCCGCTGCACCCGGTGGGCCGGCGCAGCGAGGCGGCTGGCCCGTCGTACGTCGTGCTGTACCTGCAGCACTTGCTGTTCTACGTCGACAAGCTGTCCGCCGAGCCGCTCGGGGGTGGCCAGAGGAACGAGCAAGTCCTGACCGAGGTCCTCGTGGACGGGCCCGCCAAGACGATCGCGCGCCTGGTGCTGGAGGCCAAGGCCTACGAGGCGGCGGACCATCTCGGTAAGAGCGCGGCGGGGCAGCTAGCGCAAGGACGTATCGCTGTGTGTAGGCTGACCCCAGACGATGCGTGCGAGGATGGTGCCGCCTGGCAGCCCAACTGCTCAACGTCAACTTGGACGCGGTCGTCGTGCGCGCCTGCGTCGCTGCCGCGGACGCGGCCCATGCCCAAGCGGCTGGACACACCGACGGGAGCGCTGACGCCGAGGCAGGCCGCCGCTCGCGCACCACATCGACCGTCCGCCGCGGTTATCTGGCCGCGGCCGCCGAGGACCAGCTGGAAGCGCCGGACAGCCAGCCATCTGGCGTCGTCGGTACGCGTGGCGTGCGCGCTCTATTCTGCGGTAACGCGTTCGAATGCGCTAACGCAAAGTTGGGCTGGCTGGCGCGCGGGCACGCTGGCGCGGTCCCCAGTGCTAAACCGGCGCACTGTGATGACGCGGCCGTGCGCCGACGCCGCGGCCACGACCGCGCTGCTGCTCAATACGCTCCTGCAGCTGGTGACGGAGGCCGCCGTGGACGCCAACGCGTGCCTCGTGGCGACGTCGCTGCAGCAGCGGCGGCAGCTACTCACCGGCCTGCTCACCCTAGCCAGCGGGCCGGCCACGCCCGCGGCCGCGGCGGCCCAGGCGGCGCAGCTGGTAGCCGCGCCCGCTGCGTGGGCGCTGGCAATGCTCGAAGAGCCGGCCTTGGTAGCCGCGCTGCGCCGCAGCACGGTGCGTCGTTGGGCCTGCGTCGCTTGTTGCTCCGTTTACCGCGGCACTAGGTCCTCACTCGCTCCCCCACGGTACGCATGCGAGTCCGACGGTTGCAGGCGGTTCTGGATGCCCTGACCGCCACATCGGAGCTCCAGACGGCGCGCACCGCCTCCATCCGCGGCACGGAGCGCCTGTGCTTGCTCATCAACTTGCACAACCTCATGGTGGTGCACGGCGCCGTCGCGGCCCTCAGCCGCGGCTCGCTAAAGGCGGACCTGGCGGCCGCGGCGCAGCAAACCGCCGACGGGGCGCCGCTGCGCGACGCCATCCGCGCGTGGCGGCAGACACTGTTCTACCAGGTTGGCGACCTGGGCACCGTCAACGCGCACATGGTCTGCGGCCTGGCCTTGGAGCAGGCGACGGGTGCGTGACGGTCCGCCCGTTTCCAGTCCCGCGCTTTCTATGCGGATCGTGGGGCTTACAGATGCCACCCATCCTTGTGAGCAGGAGCGGAGCGGGATGCGGCGCAGCGTTGGACCAAGAGCGGCCGTCGCAGGACGTGACGTGGCGAACGCTCGTGCACTTTGCACTGGGCTGGCCTGGCGTCACGGCGCCGCCGCTGACCGTGTTCACCGTGGAGGCGCTGCGGACGCGCCTCGAAGTCGCAATGGACGACTACCTGGCCGAGTCGGTCATTGTCGACGCCGCGGGCGGCGTACGCGGCGCGCCGTCCGTGCGGGGTGCTGGCGTCGCCGCGCTGACATGCCCCATTTCTGAGTGGGCGCGCAGCGTGGCGGTGGGCCGTCTAGCTGCCGCCAACCGTGCCGGCCCTGGTCGAGGACGCCTTGCCGCTGCAGAGCCACCTGCCCTCCCAGCGGAGCCGCGAGATGCTCACCTTTGTGCGGTCTCGGTTGCCAGGTGCGGGAGGCCTCCGGGGGGCCGCCGGCGAAGGCCGGCGCCGGCGCGCTCATCGCCTGCCCGCTGCTGGCGCCAGAAAGCTGCCCGTGGATGCTCCCCCGGCCGCAGGGACCGTCGGGCTGGACGCGGCGACGACGGTCCACGTCCAGCCGAGCGCGCTGTCGCTGGCGGCGGTGCGCATAGGGGCCACTCCGGCGCTGGCGGCGCGGCTGATCAAGCTGTCGTCATCCACCTCCCCCGCGCCGTCCAGGGCGGCGCTCGCGGCCGCGAGTCCGAGTCGCGCCACCGGCGTGCTCGCGCACAGCCAGCCGCGCTGGCGCAGCCAAAGCGTGGCCCGCCGAAGCCAGGGCGCGGCGACCGCCGGCGTTGCGCTGGCCCCGACGGTGGCCATTGTGCAAATGAGCGCGAGCGGTCCTTCGTTTGCCAACGACGTGCTCAAGTTTCTCGAGGCGCGGCAGCCAGCGCTGGCCGCTCTGGTGTGCCTGCTGGTGTCGCCCGTCGGCACTGGCCGCGACGGTGTGGTGCACGTGAACTTGGCGCTCCAGCTCACCAAGGTGGTGGTTTTGGTGCGCCGCAGCGCTTAAATCGCGGGCCGTTGGCTCACCGTGACCGTCCGGCGCCCTTGCGGATGGGCGGTGCTGCGGCGAGATTAGAACTACCCCCTGCTGCAGCGCTACGTCGCCGATCGGTACCGGTGGCTGACCGACCGCACCCTTGACGACTACCTGCGGGCGGCGGGCGATGCTGACAGCTTGGACGCCGAGGCGGGGTATGGCCGCTGCGCCATTCCAAAACTTTTTTCGGTCACGCTGAGGCTGACATACATTCGGCGCGGCGTCGCGGTAATTGGCGCGTGCCCAGGCCCCGGCCCCGTGGCGAGGGATCCTTCGTGTCCCACCACAGCGGAGGCGGCACAGCCGCAGCGGCCCCGGGCGACGACAGTGCCGCGGCAGCGTGGGTGCCCGACCGGTCGTTCTGGGAGCTCGACAAGGAGGTGCGCTGTGGCTCCGCATGTCCGGCAAGGCAGGCCCCCCTTGCGCTCATCGCCCGTCGCGGTTCAGTGCCTTGGACGGGCCCTTTCTTCAGGTCAAGTGGTGCATGCTGTGCGACAAGTCGTTCACGGCGTTCCGGCGCCGTCACCACTGCCGCGAATGCTCCAAGGGTGCGCGTCGCAACGGTGGGCTCCACCGCGTGCGGCCTTGGGGCATGGCTCACATTGTCCGATGCATCACGCAGGCGTTGTCACCACCATGAACAGTGGTGTGCGACAGTTGCTCGAGCCATCGAGTCGTAGTGCCGCGCCGCGGGACCAACAAGCCCACGCGCGTGTGCGACGAGTGCTACGTGGCTCTCACCACTGGTACCCACTGTGGACGGAACGCGATGGCTGAATACGACGCGTGCCTGCCGTGGGCCTCACGCTCGCCCCCATACGCTCCACGCCTCCGCAAGTACGACAGGAACGGACGCCACGTCCCCGGAGGCGGCCCACCCCGGTAAGGCCAGCTCGCCGGCACCCGCGGCGGCGCAGCCGTCTGCCGAGACGGCAAGCCGTCACGCCACGCCAGAGGACACCAACGCGCTGGCCGTCCTGCCCACGCTCAAGCGCCTCGCGGTGCGGCACCCGGAGCTGGCCACGCTCGAAGACCAGCGCGCTCACCTCGAAGCGCTTTATGCCAAGGTAGACGTAGCCCCGCTTCGACGGCATCCGCGTCCAGAGAGAGAGAGAGAGAGAGGAGCGCTCACGATGTTGCACCTGCATCACGTCCCGCTGCGAGCCCACAGGCTATCGACGCGCTCGTGAGTGCGCGCGAGTACGCCGAGGCGCTGGCGCTGATTGACGCGGGCGTGGCCGGGCCGATCCAGCCACCGGACTACCTGCTGCTGGCGCTGGCCGAGAAGCAGCCAAAGGCGGCGGCGCGCTACCTCGTGCGGCTGCGCGACAAGCAGGCGGCCGTGGAGCGGATTCTGGAGTGGTACCCTGTGTGGCCCCTCCCGACGTGCCTCGATATGCTCTTTTTTGCGCGCACGCACATTGCGTCGCTGCCGGCCAACCTGAAGGCGGAGCTCGACCAGGTCTACGCGCGCCTGCGCCTCTACGAAGCCGTCCTCAAGGTGCGCCGGCGGCGGCACGCGAGCTCCACCAGAAAGGGGCCGCCGGGATGCTGACGCAGGCGGCACCGCATGCGGCGACGCGGCGGAACGGACCCGGGCAGGCAACCACGCGCTGGCCCGTGTGGCAGGACCTGGACGTGGCCTGCAAGACGTCGCCCGTGGACGTCGTGGAGAGCCTGCTGGTGGAAGGCAGCGACCAGTTCGACCTCGCGCGGCGGCTCACGGTGGAGCTCGATCTCGACCGCAGTTTGCTCAAGGCATGCACCACCGCCGCATCGCACTGGAGGCTGGTCAGCTGGTGTACTAACCAGACTCTTCCTCTGCAGTAACGGGCGGTTAGGGGGGAGCGCAGCGCATCGAGACAAGCCACTTGCAGGTGCTGCTGCAGCAGGGCGACACGATCGCGTCGTTCCAGCGGCTCGAGGCCCTGGGCTCGGACGCGGTCGACGTGTGCGAGGTGCGCGCCGGCGCGGCGGCCGGTTCAGCCCGGCCAGTGCAGGCCCGCTTACTCGGGGTGGTTCGCGGCGTGGTGCCGTTGCTTCACACAGCGCATGCTGGCGACGCAGCAAAACTACAACATGCGCCTCTTCCTGGTCAGCTACATGCTCAACTACCTGCGCGACGTCATGTCACTCGAGATGTACAACCGGCTGTACTCGGAGGAGCTGGCCATCAAGATCCTCGTGCGCCTGCCGCCTAGCGACCAGGAGCGCGTCAAGCACCTGGCCACGCTGCCCAACCTCATCGTCGAGTCGCTGCTGATGGACTCGCGCGTCGAGCGCGTGTTCAGCATCATGCGCGAGTTCCCCGAGCTGCAGTCTGACTCGCTCGCGCTCACCTACGCTGCCAAGGCGGTGCTCTTTGACCGCCCGCGCGCGTCCGTGGGGTCGGGCGGCGAGCCCGCCGATAGCGCGGCGGGCGGCGACGCCGGCGCAG
>Ga0180216_1004188_pt1 | contig 11057 bp, 11 predicted proteins | sample eDN3rd37CBELigMG_FD_128879 | JGI IMG/M metagenome (GOLD analysis project Ga0180216, IMG submission 128879) | Enriched Miracle-Growth compost microbial communities from Emeryville, California, USA - eDNA 3rd pass 37_C BE-Lig MG (version 2)... ...
AAATCTCATTGGTGATGATGTCGATGCCGCGGTTGCGGGCGACCGCAACCACGGACTTGAAGTTGCCAAAGTCAAAGCCGACGGCAGCCATGGTGCGTGCGTGGGGCTGCCGTGCGCCCGGCGGCCACATCAATCGGGGCCAACCTCCACAGTCAAGTCCACCCGCGCGTCGACCGTGCGGCGCGGGCGGCCACGCGCAACGCACCTGCTGATACTGCTCAGCAGGACCAAAGAACGACCACGGTTCGGTGCGGCGGGACCGTTTGTGGGGCCCCGACGAGGTTGCCGCGCGGCTGCGGCTGCTGCGCGAGCGGTACCGGTTCCAGAGCGCGTAGACGGCGGCTCCGGCAACAGCGGCGGCGGTGACGCCGGCCACAAAGAGCAAGGAGGGCTCGCCTGCCGAGTTGCTGCTCCAGAGATCGGGCAGCTGACCAGAACTGTGGCGGGACGCCGTTCCTGGGGTTACGCGTGCCACGTGGGGGGTTGGCGAAGCAACGGCGTGAGTCGGGTCACGGCGCGGCCGACGCGGCAGGTGCCTTCCAGGGGCGGCGTATCGCGTACTGCCGTTTCGTCACACCGCACGACGTCGGACGCTCCACGTCAGACGACGGGCAGCGTGTCAGGGGTCGACAGTCGACAACAGCCTTCCTAAACCATGCCGGTGCCGGTGCGCCACCGCGGTCTGCGTCAGCCTCTCGGGGCCTCAGCGGGCGGGGCGTGCGAGCGCGCTTGCGTGTGGCGCAGCGTTGGCGTACCGTACAAGCAGCGGTGTGCGTGTGCGTGTGTTCGTGCCGTGGGGGCGGGCCGCGGGGGGCGCGTCGTCCGTCGAGGCAAGCAGGGCGGCGGCGGCGGCGATGAACGGCGGCGCAGAAGCAAGTGAGCGCCACATGGCGGGGCGGCCCTGAGACGCCGTGCGCGCCGTCGCAGCGCTGCGCCGCGAGCGCCGTTTTCGCGTGGGCGCGGCCGCCACGTTGGCCATGGAATGTTCTGGAAAAAGTGGCCAGATCGCTAGCCAAAACCCTACACCGGGCGATAGCCCCTCGGCGCCCCGCACCACGCATGCCCATCCCACGGTGCTACATCCAGCGGCGCGTGCACGTCCCGCGGGCGCGCGGGCGCTTGCGTGCATCCCCGTCCGCGCCTAGTAGGGCCGTGGGCCTATGCTAAGCTGGGCGATGTGGTCGATGGAATACGTCATATTCTAAAGCGCATGGCGTCGGATTCCGGCGACCAATGCGAACGTGGGTTGGAGGCCATGGGCCACGCCAGCTTAGTCCGTATTGGGATCCGCTCAGGGGAGACGCAGTATCAACGCCTGCACACGGTTCGAACGCGTAGGGGGAGCCTTTCAGGGAACAAGTCGGACTTGGGTGGGGCGGCCGAGCCTATGCTTGAAGCGTGGGAGGATCCCTTGATTCGCCGCATCCGCCGCTTATAAGCAGCTTCCTTTAGCGTCAATATACCAATACCAATAAACAGCACACGGCCGCATGCGCCGCGCGACCGCGGCCGTACGCACTGCACGACATTCAGCCATCCGAGAAGGCGGCATCCGTAGGTGCGCCGCGCTGTGTCGTTGCCCGGCCATTTTTAGGGTCCCCGCCAGGGCGGGCGCCCCGTCGGCCCTCGCCCATCGCACTACCGTGGCCCTGGGTTCTCTGCGCTTGTTGTACCTGCTGTGGTGCGACGCGCTGCCTGCCGTCCATAGGCGCTCTTGTCTGCGCCGCGCCGCCTCCATCTATCTGCGCCTTGTATCTGCGCGTGGCTGCGCGTGGCTCGCCGTGGCAAAGGCGGCGCCAGTCTGCCAGTCGTCATCCGCCGCCGCTGTCGCCACTTTTTGGCGACCCGCGCACGCGGTCGACGGACGCGTGGAGGCGGAGGCGTGGAGGCGGACGACGGACCACGGACGCGTGGAGGCGGACGGCGGACGCGTGGAGGCGGACGCGCGGAGGCGGACGACAGACGACGGACGCGCGGAGGCGGACGCGTGGAGGCGGACGGCCAAACTCAGGCCGTGGCGACAAGCACCCAAGGGGTGGCCGAGGACGCCCCGCAGGCCAAGACCGGCATCAGGTAGCAGGCTCCAAGGGCCGTCACGGACGCGTCTCGATTGGGACGCCACGACGGACAGCCACGGCGCAGCGGCTGCGCGACCCACGCGGCGGCGGACCAGCGGCACAGACAATTAAACAGCGGGCGCACGAGCGCGACCGGCACGATGTTGCCCAAGGCGACCGCGGCGGCGGCGGCGGCCGACCTGGACGACGCCAAGACGGCCGTGCTCTCGAGCGTGTCGACGGGCCGCGCGTCCTCGCCGTCCGACGACAACTTTAACTATGTGGAGGACGACGACAGCGACGAGGAGGTTTCGGACGCCGACCTGGCCAACGCCGGCGCGCGGTTCCCCGGCCGGCTCCCGCCCACGCTGCTCCCGGCGGCCGAGGCCGTGTGCACCACCGAAAGTACGCAGCGGGCATCCGCGGCACGTGCCGCCGACTGCGAAGTCTGACCTCGCCCGCTTCAGCGACGCGCCTTGCCCGCGCAACACACAGCTGGCTGCTCGGACCGCTGCATCCACGAGAACTGCGATCCAGAGCGGTGCGCGCTGCCGCACATTGACGATGTAGACATTCGGCCCATCGCCGAGGCCGACGAGCAGGCGCACCGGGCCATTGGCGAGCACCACGGCGCCGGGTGCGAGCACCACCACCACATGGCCCGGCCCGGCGATCACCCGCACGGCGTCGTCCACACGCTTGACTACCACCGCCACGGCGGCGACTGCGGCCACATCCCCGTGGTGCACAACGACCACGTCGACTACCTGGTCGACGGGTTCCTCCACCACACCCACGGCGACCACTGCGACCTGCACGGCCTCGTGGCGCCCACCAAGCCGCCGGCAGGCCTGCAGGGACCGGGGCCATCCGCGCAGTCGGCCTACTCGCCCTACGGCGGGCCCCTGCCGCCACCGCCGCCGCCGGCGCCCACTGGAGGCGGCGGCAATGGCACGCCCTACGGCGGCATGCCCGCGGCGACGGCGGCGGCGGCGGCGGCGGCGGCGGCCACGACGGCGGTAGCGGGGCGTTCGCCGGCCTTCCAGCCGTACCGGCCGGTCACGATGGCGCCGCGGCAAAGCGGCTCGCCCAGCAGCGGCCAGCTCGTGCGTCCGTTCGCGACGCTGCCCTCGGGCGCGCCGCTGCCGCCATTCCCGGGACCGTACCTGTACGGCACCGAGCCGCCGGCGCAGCACCAACACCCGCACCAGCACCAGCACCCGCACCAGCAGCAGGCGGTGGCGGCGTACCCCACGCCGTACAACCCGTACAGCCACACCCATGCCTACGGCCCGACGCTGGCGTACGCCGGCAGTGGCGCGCAGCGGGCCACGCTGCACCTGCACGCGCAGCCGGCCCCCTACGGCGCCGCGCACGTGGACGGCCACCTGGCCGGTGCTGGCACCGGTTCGGCGCCGCGACCAGACGCGCCCCTGCACGCGGCCGGGAGCGCGCCGGTGGGCCTGGCGCCGTACGCCGTTCCCGGCCACGATCACAGCCACGTGCACGGGACCATGTACACATGCGACGAGACGCACTACCCGGTCGCCGAGGTACCGCCCTTCGAGATGACGTCGCAGCAGCACGAGGTCGTCCTGCACGAGAACCACCTGGACTACGTCGTGGACGGCCACATTCTGCACCAGCACGGCCAGCACCTGGACGACCACGGCGCTCTGCACTCCACCGACGTCCCCGCGGACTTGTGCACGTGCCCCACCAATACTGCACGCACGGCGCCGCAGCGCAGTACGCACGCCTATCCGACCGCGCCAGCGCGCACGCGCGCCGCCCCTCACCCTTGGCATGCGCTCAGTAGCTTTCTGCTTGCACTGACCGCCCCACAGCAGACATGGAGACGGCGCCGCCCAATTGCGGCGTGTGCAAGAAGAAGACGGTGCGGACGGCGCTCTCGGTGCAGACCATGACATCCACCGAGCGCTTTAACTACCTGCAGCGCTGGGTCAAGACCAAGCACCTCGGCCACGTGGGGTCCAACTCGGCCATCACGATCCTGAAAGGTCTGCCGGGCCGCACGATGCAAACGGCGGGCTGCAGTGATGCGCGTTGCTCATGCGATCGGGCGGTGTTGGGTAGATTGGGTGCGCATAGGCATGCGGTCCGAGACGGCAAACAAGCTGGAGCAGCTGTGCAACACCCTGCTGAGCCGCCGGTGCCGCACGCTCGCCGAGCTGTCGCAGATCAAGGACGCCGACGTTCGGGTACGCCACTGCGCGCATCGCAGCGCCGGGCGTAGCGCCGGGCGTAGCGCCGGGCATAGCGCCGGCATGGCGTCTCATGCACCACACCCCCGCGCTAGCGTGCTGCGCTCTGCAGCGCCTGCAAGCGGAGCAGCCGGCCCTTTTCCGCAACCTCAAGGCGTTCCGGAACAGCGCCCTCGCCCTGGTCGACCTCGAGGCGCAGGAGATCAGCCTGCAGCGCCGCGCGCGCAACGCGGCCTGCTGCGCGCGCTTCCGCCAAAAGCGCAAGGACCGGGTACGCGCTTGCGTACCCAGGACGGCGCTGCCCGTCGCATGGCCCAAGGTGTCGCTAACTCGAAGGCGCGCGCGGCGTGACGCCCCGGCGCGTCTGGGGGCCCGGCCCAGGCGCTGGCGTGGGAGCGGACTGTCGAGACCAAGACGGTGGAGTGCGACGAGCTGTCGAAGCGTTTGGAGGCGCTCGAGCAGGAAAAGGCACAGCTGACCAAGGAGCTGGCGAGCCTCGGCGTCGATCCCGAGCGCGCCGCGGCCGGCGCGGCCGAAGCCGCCGTCGCCGCCCTCCCAAAGGACGCCGCGTCGGCGGCCCCGGCCACGGACGCGAAAGGGCCGCCAACAGCCACCGCGGCTGCGTCGGCGGCCGTGCCGACGTCGGTGGCGCCGCAGGTCGTGATGGCGGTCCCGGGCGCCACCGCCGCGACCGCCTAAGTTTGACGGAAGCAGAAGCAGGAGCAGGAGCAGGAGCCGGGCGGGCTGTACAGCAGTAGTCGAGTGTGTACAGGCCGCGAGCACTTGTTGATGTTGTCGGTTGTGTGGGTGTTCTCTTTTTTTCATGTACCTTGGTGTATTATGCAGAAAAAGTTTATACAACGCTCACTCTTCTTCATCGTCATCGTCGTCTTCCTCCTCGTCACCGTCGTCCTCGTCGTCGTCGCCGTCGTCGTCGCCGTCGCCCGCCTGGGCGTGCCGCGAGCTCGGCCCTGCCGCGCCGGCGCCGTCCTCATCGTCGTCATCATCGTTGATGTCCAGCTCGCCAATGTCGACCTGGGCAAACAGCTCTTCCTCCAGCACCACGCCGCCGTCCTCGCCGAGGTACTGCGCCCCCTGGGGCATGGGCACCGCGACCCGCATCCGCCGCGGGCGACCGCCCGGTGAGTGGCAGCTGTTGAGACGACGCGATCGGTGCCGCGGCCCAGGCGTACCGGCTCCTCGTCGTCCTCGTGATCGCTGGCATCGCGCTGGTAGGCGTCCGCGCCGCCGGCCTCTTCGTCATCGACGAAGAGCTCGGGCCGGTACATGAACAGATCGCGACCGGTGATCTGCTCGCGCATCCCCGCCCCACGCTAAATGCGCGAGATGCCCACGTGAGCAACACGGGTCCGCGCGGCGCTGCCAGGCCAGTCCCGGCGGCCATACGCCGATGCCGCCGAGCGCCTTGCCGGCCTTGATGGCGGCCTCCTTCTTCTCCCGGAGCTCGCGCTCTTCCTGCTCCTTCTTCGCCTTGCGGGCGGCCTTCCACGCCGCAAAGGACTCGGCCGTCACCGGCGTGAGCTTGCCCGTCAGCTTGTGCCGCTGCGGCCCCGGCACGAGCAGAACCCGCGGCCACGGAACAATCCCGCATGAGCAGCCGCCGCCCGGCCAGCTGGCGCGACGCGCCAGACGCCGTGAGCGCGCACTCCCGCACCTCCGTCTCGATAAACTCTTCGATGGAGATCTCGGTCTTGCTCTCGTCCTTCTTCTTGTCCTTCTTCAGGGTGAAGCCCGGCGGCAGCGCGTGTCTAGTCATTCGGAGGCATGCCGTTCACAGATGCCACCGGCAACGTAAGCGCTCCGCACCGTCCACCCCCGCTCGCTTGCGACACCATCGGTGCCGGCCGTACCGGTAGTGGCAGTTGGGCCCGTTCGGGCACTCCCAGAACCAGCCGTACTGGCTCTTCTCGACGGCGTCCAAGAAGTACTTGCACACCTGGTCGTCCACGCATCACCGCAGCGGCCCCACCGACGGCCCCGCCACCCACCCAGGTCACCATGCGGCCCACCGCGCCCTTGCCGGCTGCGCGCGCGCCGCACAATGTCGGTCTCGGGCAAGGAGCCCTTTTGTTTCTTCCGGATGACCTCCTCCAGCTGTGCCTGGTCCCAGTTCTCCATGGTGTCTGCGGGGACATCCCCATGGCGCCCACCAACGCTCGGGCGTGCTGCGTCGTTCAGCGCGGCCGCGGCGCGCAGGCCCCTCGTGCTCTGTTGTACGTACCGCCCTTCTTGGCCTCGTCCTCCTTGCCGCGCCGGTTGTCCGAGTACAAATCAATCTTCTCGGACTTGCGCTCGATGTTGAGGTCGTGCGAAAACTTGCACTTGGCGCCCTTCTGGCACGTGCCGGCCTTGAAGTACTGGCAGAGGATGGACTTGGGATCGACGCCTGCCCCCGACCCCAGTGGCCCGACCATGCCTTGCGGCGGCAACCGGCGCGTTAAGCTCGCGGACAGCGACGTGGGCGCCTAGATTGCGGGCGAGCAGTACACACCAGGGGCAATCTTTTGCACCTGCTGCACCGGCTTGATCAGCGCCGCGAGGGCGGCCTTGTGGGCCTCCTCCTCCTCCTTCTTTTTCTGGGGTGGGGCGGCAGACAGACAGCGGCGGCAAGGGCTTGTGCGTCGGTTGAGCAACCGCATGCGCTCTCCAGGCGTGCGTGCCGCGACCACCGCCGTCGTTACCTTGGCCGCGGTCTTGTCATCTTCGGGGCCGCGCTTCTTTTGCGGGTTCACCTGCTTCTGCAGCTCGTTGACGTACTTGGCGACCTTTTTGCTCTTGTTCTTGTTCTTCAGGCCAAAGGTCTGTCCAGCCGGCCCCGCTTCTTCGGCTGCGAGGCCACCTCTAGCCGTCAGCAAAGGGCGCTTGTGCCTGTCGCACGGCGACCCGGGGCGCAACCACAGACCTTGTCTTCGACGACTTTGGCCTTGGCCTTTTGCTCGGCCTTGGACGGCTGCTTCTTTGGCGGCATGGTTGCGACGACACCCGCCGGATGCGGGAGGAGGCCAGGTCAAACAAAAAGGCCAACGAGCGGCGGCGCGGTTGGCTCCGCCGCCGCCAATAATAGCTCTGGCCACCAGCGGCGAAAGAGGTCGAGGGGGGAGGGGCTACGGTTAGCTGGAGGACGCGCACAGCGCAACGAACAGCAGCGCTTACCGGGGCAGTGTGGGAGGGACAACACGTTAGGTGGCCTGTCGCTTCACTTAACTAAGGCGTCCGCTGGTTCGCCCGCCGGAGGTGGCGGTCGCACGTCTCTTTCCCGTGCACACGTGTGGGCCAGCGCCGCACCCTCCACGACAATGGGGCCGCTGGCGTGCCGCTTTCGTGCCGTCCGTGCTGTCACTATCAGCACCGGGTGCCTGCTGACTGCCCTCGCCACTGGGGCTGCGTGTGTGCACGCCGTCCAGCGCCGTCCTCCGCCCGTGAGCAATGGCGTCCACGTCTTTCGGCGTCCGCGTCTTCAGCAGCGTATCGCTTTTTGGCGCGAAAGAAAGTGGCGGATCGCCCACGTGGCCTGCAGCGAAACGGGGCGCTGCCCTACGACGACGCCCAAAGCACAAGCGCCCTCATGCATTTTATTACGTCATCACATTTACGTAATGACGTCGCCCGTGTCCACGTGGCTGGCAGCGATTTAGGGCGTTGCGACGCTAGCGCGACGCGGTGGGCAACGATGCGTCGCGGTCAATGACGTCATCGCCTTCTGCCGCACTGCGCAGGGCTGCGAGCGGCGAGCGGCGGACCCGAACGCGAAGGGAAAGCAGGCGGCGCCGACGCCAGAGCACCGTGCCAGCGCGCCAGAGGTAGGGAGAGCAGCCTACTGGGTGTAGATGACGCGGCAATCCGCCGCCCACCGTCTACGGCCCCTGGGATCCACCAGCTCGCTCGACGCCCAACCCCCCAAGTGTGCGTCACCCACGCCGCCGTCGCTGAAACCCGCGGTGTTTGGTCGCGTCGCTGACGCTGCAGGCGCATGTCGTGCTGCCGTGGCGCCCCCCGGCAAAGCAGAAAGACACCATGGACGTCCGCCGTGCTTTTGCCGAGATCGTGGCGGGCAACCGCGACCGCCATGCGGCGCTGCGCGAGCTCCTGGCGGAGGTGCTGCGCGCCGCCGCGGCGTCGCCCGACGGGCAAGCCCACTTTGCCGCGTTCCTCGATTGCTATATCCGCTGGCCAGGCATGGCGTGCCTTGGTGGGCCGGGGACGGGGAGCGCTGATGTTGCGCTTTGCAGTTGAAACTGTCCGGGTGCCCTTGACATGGCGTCGGGTTTGTCGTCATGGGGTCCTGCTCGCGCTGCACTGCTCCAGGAGAGCGTCAGCCTCGTGCTGTCGCGGCAGGTGCTGCAGGACCTCGGTCAGGAGCTCGCGCGGGCGCCGGACGAGGTCGCGATGCCCCTGCTGGCGCAGACGATCGAGCGGCTGCAGCCGCGGCTGGTCGTGTTCGAAGAGCCGGTGACGGACCTGCGCAAGAAGCTGGCCGCGCTGTACGAGAAGAACGGCGAGTGGGTGGAAGCCGCCAAGGTGCTCATCGGCATCCCGCTCGAGTCGAGCAACCGGTGCGGTCCGCCGCCGAACGAACCCACCTGCGCGACGGCCGGTGCTGAAGCGGTCGCGGGGGACTGCCCCCCGGTGTTGCCGTGCGGGGGGCGGCACAGCGTCGTTCCGGTCACCGACAAGCTGGAGACCTATGTCAAGATCGCGCAGCTGTACCTGGAGGTGCACGACGAGACGTCTGCCGAGGCGTACATCAACCGCGCGTCGCTGATCATCCACGAGTGCCAGGACCCCAGCATCCACATCGGGTTCAAGGTCCGCTGTGCGCCCGCGTGCGCGTGAGGTAAAGCCCCGTCGTCTAGCGACGAGCCTGCTGACCCTTGTCGTTCGCGGCGGTAAGAGGATGCCGCGGCCGGCCAACGCCAGGTCTGCTACGCGCGCATCCTCGACTACAAGCGGCGCTTTCCGGAGGCATCGCAGAAGTTCTTGGAGCTCTCCTACCAAGTCGGCGACGCGGAAGAGTGCGAAGGCGGCGGTTGGCTTAAGTATGGCGCGCACTGTTGCCTCTGACCCCTAGCAGCACAGAAAGCTTTGGTCTCTTGCTGCTGCTGCTGCTGCTGCTGCTGCTGCTGCTGCTGCTGCAGGATCTCGCTCACCAAGGCCGTCATCTGTGCGATCCTCGCACCGGCCGGCCCGCAACGGACACGCCTCCTGACGACGCTGTATAAGGACGAACGCTGCAGCCGCCTGGAAATCTTTCCGATCCTTGAAAAGATGTACGGCCGGGCAGGCCCGGTGCCATGTGCGTCGGGCGTGGCACTGATGCCCGCACGCCGGCCTTGGACGCTCCGCCTGGGGACAGGTACCTGGACCGGCTGCTGTCGCGTGAGCTCGTCGAAGCCTTTGCGCGGAACTTGCGGCCCGACCAAATGGCCACGCTCGCCGACGGTGCGTTGGCCCCCAGTGGCAGCACGGCCGATGCCACCGCGGAGCTCACCGCTCGAGTTGCGCGAGGACGCGCCTGGGCCCGCGCGCGGTTCGCGCACAGGGTCGACCGTGCTGGACCGGGCCGTCTGGGAGCACAACCTGCTGGCGGCCTCCAAGGTGTACACCAACATCTCGTTCGTGGAGCTGGGCGCGCTGCTGGACATCGACCCCGCCAAGGTACCCGCCGCGCCCGTCGACCGTGCGTCAGAGAGCGACTGAGGTGGTCCTCACGCGATTCGGCGCAGGCCGCGAGGGGCGCGCAGGCGGAGAAAATGGCGCGGTCCATGATGGCGGAAGGCCGCATGCCTGGCTCGATCGACCAGGTCGCGGGCCTGATCCACTTTGAGACCGGTACGCCTCGGCGCGCGGCCATGGCGCGGCGGCCCTCCCAACGTTTCCGGCTGACTCGTCTCGCGCCTGCGCATCCCACCAAGGACATGCCCACCCCAGCGGGGGCGCTCGCCTCCTGGGATGCGCATATTGAGAGCCTGTGCAACCAGGTGGCCGAGACCGCCGAGGCCATTGTGAAGCGGCATCCGCAGTATGCCGCCACCATGTAAGCAAATCCATATCACTGTACAGTTGGGCGTCCAGTTACCACCGTTTCCAGCTCAGTGCCCCCTCCCCCCCACCCGCTCCCAGTTTGCCTTTTGGTCCGTTTGACGTTAGGAGCGCGGCGGCGCCGGCTCAGGCAGAGACCAGCGCCCCCGCATAGTTTCTAAAGATTGTGCTCCCCAAATGTCTGGATGGCCATTCGGCGGACGGGCGCCGGCGCCTGGGCGGCCCAGCACGCGCGGCCACGAGGGCCGCGGCGCGGATCCTGTGATTACCAGGCAGGGTGCCGGCCTCGCGGGGCTCGGGGCCGGCGCGGCGCGCCCGCGGCAAAAGTAATGCGGGGCGCGCCACCGGCCGCACCGCGTCCGTGTCATGCATCGACAGGAGCCCTTTGAATGGGTTCGCCGCACCGGGCGGCGGCCCTGCGTCGGCGGCCTCGACATCACGCGGTCGACTTGTGGGTGCACGCCTCCTATCAGGTCCGAGCTCCGAGCTACACCTACTAACATGTCCGAGGTATCTATCCATCTGGCCACAGCGCCCCCGATGTCCATGCCATGCCGCCCATGCTTATCCATGCATCCTGCGCTCCGTGGTCCTGCAGGGAGCCCTTACACTGGGCATACAGGCGACGGGCGGACGCCGACAATACGGAGGGGTCACGAAGACGAGGCCTTCCAGAGCCGAGTCGGGTTTTTCGCGCCAAAACTGCTGCGGCGAC
>Ga0180216_1004191_pt1 | contig 11046 bp, 7 predicted proteins | sample eDN3rd37CBELigMG_FD_128879 | JGI IMG/M metagenome (GOLD analysis project Ga0180216, IMG submission 128879) | Enriched Miracle-Growth compost microbial communities from Emeryville, California, USA - eDNA 3rd pass 37_C BE-Lig MG (version 2)... ...
GGCATCAAGCCGGTCCCGATACGTCTGCTTCCACAAATGTCGCCATCTCGGCGTGCAGGGCACAGGCGAGCCGCACGATGGGCAAGGCCACCGCCGCCCCTGATCCCTCGCCGAGCCGCAGTCTCAGATCAAGGATAGGCTCCGCGCCAAGCGCATCTAGAACCTGCTGGTGTCCCTGCTCCTGTGAACGGTGCGAGAAGATCAGCCACTCCCGGCAGGTGGGATTGAGACGCACCGCCGCGAGGGCTGCAACTGTCACGATGAACCCATCGGTCAGCACGGGTATCCGGGCTTGCGCGGCGCTGATGATTGCACCGCTCAGGGCCGCGATTTCCAGACCACCAACCCGCTCCAACACTTCCGTGGCGGACACATCGGGTCTCATCAATCCGTGCAGATCGAGAGCCTCACTGATGACGCGCGACTTCTGCTTCAAGCCTGCGTCATCAAGGCCTGAACCGGCCCCGACGAGAATGGCCGGCGGCTTCGCCAGAAGTGCGGACGCGATGGCGGCGGAGGCTGCCGTGTTGCCTATGCCCATCTCGCCCAGGATGAGAAGATCGAGAGCGTGTTCTCTTGCGCGCTGCACAGCTCTGCGTCCGGCTTCCAGGGCAAACAGAAGCTCTTGCCGGGTCATGGCCGGCTGGAGTGAAAAGTCACGCGTGCCACACAGCGGCTTGTCGCAGATGACACCGGGAATTCTTTCCGTTGCCAGTGTGCCGGCGTCGATGACTTCCAATGGCGCGCCAAGCTTGCGCGCGAGCACGGAGATTGCAGCGCCGCCCTGCGCGAAGTTGTGGAGCATCTGCACTGTGACGGCGGGTGGATAGGCCGAAACGCCCTGTGCGGTGATGCCGTGGTCGCCCGCGAACAGAATGATGCGTGCGGCATCGGCGCGGGGACGTTCGGTTTCCTGCAGCGCGGCCAACCGTATCGCGAGACGTTCCAGTGTGCCCAGAGATCCGGCAGGCTTGGTCAGGATCTCCTGGCGCGCTTCGGCCGCGGCCCGGTGCTCCGCTGAGGGAGCCGGACAGGGCATGGTCATCCATTCGTCGGTCGTCACACTGCGCCCTTCGTATTCTTGCCGGGAGTTCAAGCCGGACGGACTGGTCTGGCAGATCCGGCTTATCACAGGTTCGAGCGCGGGACACACGACGGAGAGACGCGGGTCCGCTGGTGCACTTGCAAAGCTGATCGCGTTCAACTTATTGGAAACTGGCCTGGAAGGTACTCGCTGTCAGCGACACATGTGCATCAAGCGGAGGGTGGAGCTCGAACGCTCTCGGTTCTCTCGAAAAATTCCATAGCCGGAACAAACACCATTCGGAGCGACGTTCTTCCGCCACCTCTAGTTCGTTACGGGTAATGTGGAAGGGTGTGCGCTCCCAACCGTTCGTTGTCTTGACTTCTATGAGCCGGGCGCGTCCATCGGGCCAGAAGCTGGCGATATCGTACCCCGCCCCGTCGCCGTCCTCCTCTGATACCCAGCGCACTTTTCGTGCTAGATCAGGTCGTCCGGCGTCCTTCAACGCCGATCTTTCATGCGCCAATACGCGCTCTTCACCAGCCCGGCCAAGGGCACGGTTGCGCTCATCCCGGCCCGCTACGTCGAACTTGTGAGCGATCCGGAGCATCTGTTCTAGCTCTTGCGGCGGAGGCAGGTTGGAAAGGGTCGGCGGTGGCCCGACCCAAAGTTGCGGCGCTTCATAGAAGCCCAGCGCGGGATTGGTGCTAGGAACCCGAGTCACCCACTCTGGATGGGAGTGAAGCCATCGGAGAACTGCGCTCTCGAGCGAGGCCTGAAAATTGAAGGCCGGTTTGTAGCCGGGAATCCACTCCTCACCGAGTCCTTTAAGCACAGCACTGATGTTTTGGCGCTTAAACTCGATTGACCCTTCCGTGCGATTATTCAGCAATGGCTGGAGTGCGCGGCGGTGTTGTGCCTTGTTGTAGGGACGTCCAACCGTGTCGTTGGCCAGCATCGCGAAGTAATCCGCGACGATCAGGTCGTTTTCTTCATCTGTCCAGTGTTGGTTTGACATGCCTAGAGCGGAAAGTAGCGCAAGTCGTCGATCACGAAGGCTGCGATGCGACAAGTGGCTTACGCACTATCGAAACGCGAGGCAAGGACATGCTTCCGATTGGACGAACGCCTGCTAAGCCTCAGTGTCCCAATCGGGCCTTGGCAAAGCGTTCCAGTTTGCCAAGCGTTTGCAGGCCCAGTTCGATTGCGCCGAAACCTTTTGCATCCTGGAACTCGGCTTCCGTGCTGAACACCATGCCCAGCGTCACCTTCGTTGCCCCGTCCTGCTCCTCGAACGAGGCCCAGGCGTCCGCATGTTTCGGCCCGTTCTCACCCCATAGCAGGGAATAGGCGATCCTTTCTTCGGGCCGAACCTCGGCATAGAGGTGATGGTTCGGGAAGACAGTGCCATCCGGGCCGATCATATCGAACACCCATTCACCGCCCGTTCGCAGGTCGATCCGGTTTGTCCGGCAGGAGAACCCGTCCGGACCCCACCATTGCGGCAGCGTCTCCGGGTTCATCCAGGTCTTCCAGACGATGGCTCGCGGTGCCTGTATCACCCGCTGCAGCACCATGGTTCGCCCGGCCACTCCGGCGAGATTGCGCAGTCCCGCGCCGAAGCCGTGCCGGTAACCCGCCTCCATATCAGCGGCCAGCGAGGAAAGCTGCACGGTAACGCGCAGCCGGCTGCGTTCCTCCGTGCCAGAGAAATCAGCCGTGACCAGCGCTGCCGATTGCCTCACATCACCGGAGGAGACCACCTCGTAGTTCACGCTGCGTACGGCGGGCTGCAGCTCAAGCCAGCCACATTCGCAACGGGTATCGGGCTGGTCCTCGACCTTGCAGAGCGAGACTTCGCGCCCACCCACGCGTGTGTCAGCTTCGACGAACTCCACCACGCCCGAGGGGCCGGGCGCTGCCCAGATTGCTCGCACGGCAGGGGCCGTCCAGACCTGCCACAGCACCGATACGGGTGCGGCCACGTCCTGCTCGAAGGTCAGGGTCGCAAAACGGTTTCCTGCATGATCGGGTGTTGCAGGTGTGCGCTCCGGGTCCAGTTGTGACATCATTCCGTGCCCTCCTTCATTGCCTTCACCGCAAAAGCCTCCAACCGGTCGAGCCGGCTTTCCCATATGGCCCGCTGTTCATCGAGCCATGTCCGGACCGGCTCCAAGGCCTCCGGCACGATGGCGCAGGTGCGCACCCGCCCATCCTTGGACGTGGTGATCAGCCCGGCTTCCTCCAGCACCGAAAGGTGCCGCATCACCGTAGGAAGGCGCAGCCCCGTGGGCTTGAACAAATCCGTGACCGGCGCCGGTCCCTCTGCAAGCCGGGTCAGGATCGAGCGACGGGTCGGATCAGCCAGGGCATGAAAGAGCAGCGAAAGTTCCGGATGATGCTTAGTCATTCTTCTAACTATCATCCGTTCGCATACGGCGCAATAGAAACTTCGCACATCAGCTAGGTTATTCTTGCATAGGCAGGCCGGAGCAGAGGAACCGAGAACGTTTGGAGCGCGGTCGATACGAGCAGGGACTGGGCCAGGCAGGGGAAACCACTGGCGAAAACCTCAGCGGGTCACGGCCTTGAGGCTATCCCCACGCATGCCGTGACGTCATCCATTAGATGGCCATACTCGATGCAAATTCACTTCGGCGCCGATCAACCGCAAGACCGGGCTTGAAAAATTCACCATGACATGTGCGTTGGCAACGGCTCGTTGGAGATTCTCGATAGCGCTGCTGGAGGCGGTGGGAGACGGGCGGCCTTCAAGTTCCGGCGGCATTTTCCATCCGGGATCAATCCCTTGCATATCGGGCAACTCATGCGCGATGCCCTTGTGGCAGTCGATGCAGGTCGCCTTGCCGGTCAGCAGGTATTTCGAGTGGATGTCGGCGGCGCGCTGCGTCTGCTTGGTCAGGTCCATCGCTACGGCCGAATGGCAGTTGCGGCATTCGAGGCTGTCGTTTCGCCTTAAGGTGGCTCCATTCGTGCTGGGCAAGTTCCAGGCGCTTGTCGAGGAGCTTCTCGCGTATTGAAAGTCCGTGCCGAGGGCCTGTCACAGGTCGTGATCGACGCCGCCGGGCTGGGCAAATGCGACGTCCGCGTCGGGGTCGACCTGGTCAAGACCGGCGGGTGAGGGCAGGACTTGGTCTTGGGGCCGCGGAACGGGAGTTTAAGGTCTCCCGTGCTCCGACTGTAACTTTTCTGGCTTCTGGGAACGCCTCGCGCACCCAGGCCGTCAAGGTGATCTCGTCAGTTCATTGAAATGTATGGAGATTTCGAACCCGTCTCGCCGAGAGCGAAGGGCGGGTGGCAAGAAGCGGTGGGCGTTCAGAGACTGATTTCGCGTGGGCGGCCAGTCTCCGAAGGGCGGCTGGTCCCTGCAAACCCCTTTGCACATAAAGGAAAAGGCCCCACGAGGGACCTGTTTTCGGTTTGCGATGTGCAAGTGGCGGAGAGGGAGGACTCTTCACCAAACTCGCTCGAAGTATGCCCCACATCGCGCCAGCTTGCCTTCGTATTCGTAGGTGAATCTTCGCTTCCGCAGAACTTCTCTATTCATGACGAGGCAAAGCAACGCCCCATTTTCGCTGCTCACGCCAGTATTACCTTGATAGTGTTTTCCGGCCACGCCTTCGTTGTGTCGCAGTCAAACAGGCCTGAGCGAAAGGAAACGGAAATGAAGGCAGCGCACATGAACCAAATGGAGTTGGCCGCACGCTGGCGGATTAGCCCTCGCACTCTTGAGCGATGGCGGTGGATTGGCGACGGGCCACGTTTCGTCAAACTCGGCGGCCGGGTCGTCTACCGCTTGTGTGACATCGAGGAGTACGAGCAGGCGATGATCCGGTCGAGCACCTCGGACCACGTTCATACCGAGCAAGCGGGCGCGTGACCATAGCCCCAGTATGGCGGTTGGCCGAGGCGCTGCCGCCATCCTCGCCCTCTCCCCTGCTTGCACACCCTACCAATTTCGATTGAACCCACACCGCTTCTCAGATAGCTTGACCGAGAAACCAGAAACTGGGCTTGCCTAGTTTCAAGATGGATCATGCCACTGGGAGTGCATGGTGGGAACAACGAAGGTCGATCTGCGATGGGGGGTCGAGCAACGACTCGAATTCATCGAGTTCCGGCTGTTTTGGGAGGGGCATGTGAACCGGGGCGATCTGATGGAGGCGTTCGGGGTGTCGGTGAACCAGGCGTCCACCGATCTGAACCGCTATATCGGAATGGCGCCGCAGAACATCCACTACGACAAGAGCGCTCGCGCCTATGTCCGCGGTGCAGAGTTCGTTCCACAGTTCCTGAAGCCCAATGCGAGCCGCTATCTCGCGCAGCTTAGATCTGTCGCCGACGGAATTCTGGATCGCGCCGATGCGTGGATCGGACAGTTTCCCCCCTACGTTGCTGCGCCGACACCCGTGCGGGGCGTCAATGCCAAGACGCTGCGCGCAGTAGTCGCTGCGATCCGCCGGTCCGAAGCGATCGAGGTCAAGTACCAGTCCCTTTCCCGGCCGGAGCCGCGCTGGCGCTGGATTGCGCCACACGCAATCGGCTTCGACGGGTTCCGCTGGCACACACGGGCCTTCTGCCTCACCGACCACAGCTTCAAGGACTTCCTGCTCTCGCGGATCATCAAGACCCGCGGCACCAAACCGAGCGAGGTCGGTGCTGATCGAGATGCCGACTGGAACGAGCAGGTGACTTTGGAGATCGGACCGCACCCTGAACTGTCTGAGACGCAGCAAAAAGTCATCGCTCTTGATTACGGAATGCGGAGTGGTCGGGCCAAAATCCTCGTGCGGAAGGCACTTCTTTACTATGCGCTTAAACGACTGGGTCTGGACACAGACCCAGTCGCACGCCAGCCGCATGATCAGCAGATCGTTCTTCTCAATACTGAGGTGCTAAAGAAAGCTTACCCGCTTGAAGACCGGAGGGAGAGCGCCTGATGGACGTGTTCGATCTCGATAAGACTGTTATCGACCAATACAAGGCGTTTGCCCGCTCATTTACAAAAATTCGGTCGCCTGAACTCAAGGCGAAAGTTGACGCGCTTTATGAGACAAAGCGGTTCTGGCCCGAGCCGTTAATCCAACTCAATCCCCATTACTCCGCCGGCGGATCCATTCAGGATTTCATCCGCGCCGGCGATCTAGAGCCGGAATGTGCCGAAGTTTTCCGGGACCCCCGTGCCGCTCCTGACGCGACGGACCGAACGCTAAAGCTACGCAAGCATCAGCAACAGGCTGTCGGCTACGCCCTGAACAATCAGAGCTATGTCGTGACTACCGGAACCGGTTCCGGCAAGTCTCTCTGCTTCTTCATTCCGATCATCAACGCCGCGATCAAGGCCCGCAAAGCTGGCAAGCCAGCGCAAACCCGCGCAATCATCATTTATCCTATGAACGCGCTTGCTAACAGCCAAGCTGAGGAGCTGAGGCGATATCTCGGTTCCGATCATCCCCACGTTCCCACCTTCGCGCGATATACAGGACAGGAAAGCCGGGAAGAGCGCGAGGCGATCAAAGACAATCCACCCGACATCTTGCTGACAAACTTCATGATGCTCGAACTCCTGATGACGCGGCAGGACGAGCTCGATCGCAAGGTCCTTGAAAACTGCCAGGGATTCCAATTCGTAGTCCTTGACGAACTTCATACCTACCGCGGTCGTCAGGGGGCTGATGTCGCCATGCTCATGCGTCGCCTGAAAGCGCGCATTGGTGATCCGGAGCATCCAGCCATCTGTGTGGGCACATCCGCGACTATGGCAAGCGAGGGCGGAACCGACGAGAAAAACGCAGCGGTTGCCCGGATCGCGTCAAAAATATTCGGCACGACGATCGGCCCGGACGCCGTCGTTACCGAAACACTCCGACGGGTTACGGACACGTCGAAGAGCGGGGAGCGGAAGCTGCCCGGGCTCGCCGCTACCGTCGAGGCGGCTGCGAAGGGAGATGTTGGTCAGCACATATCGAACAGTGAACTTGCCCAGAATGATCTTGCGATCTGGATCGAAACGCGGCTCGGCCTCAAGAATGTGGACCATAAGCCCGAACGGGCAAGCCCCAAGTCACTGCAAGACGCAGCGAAGGCGCTGGCCGAGGATTGTGAGCTTCCCTACGAGAACTGTGTAGCCGCGTTAAAAAATGCGCTGATCGGCTTCAGTACTCCGGAACGTCAGCGACGTGTCGCGGCTGGCAGCGACGAGCCACTGTTCGCCTTCAAGCTGCACCAATTCATCGCAGGCGCCGGCCGTCTCTATGCGACCTTGCGTCCCGAAGGGCGGCGGGACGTGACCTTCTCCGGGCAAATTTTCAATCCAAACAATGAGGATGAACGTCTGTACCCGACCCATTTCTGCCGCAACTGCGGCCAGGAATTTCATCCTGTTACATTGCGCAATGATCGCGGGCGCCAGTATTTCGAGAAGCGTGAGATCGATGATGTTCCGGTCGAGGCCGACGAAGAGGATGAGGGGGCAGAATGGGGTTTCCTCATGCCAGAGCCGGCCGATCCGGATTTCGCCTTCTCCGGCAATGATGCAGACTATCCGGAATCCTGGCTTGAAGAAACGAATAGCGGCGAGCGAAGGCTGAAACCAGCTTATCGCAAGCGCCGCGCGGTGCTTTATGAAGTGGCCCCCAGTGGTGATTGCGGAACCGGTCATCGAGCATGGTTCATGGCGGGCAAGTTTCGTTTTTGCCCCACTTGTCGAGATGTTTCCAATACATCCGCCCGCGATATCAATAAGCTTGCCTCTTTGAGCGGTGAAGGCAGAAGCTCCGCGACGACGATCCTTATCTCGAGCATCCTCAACTGGATGAACGGCGAAGAGTCGGACTTGCCGGAACACACGCGCAAGCTGTTGGCTTTTACGGACAACAGGCAGGATGCAGCGCTTCAGGCGGGCCATTTCAACGATTTCATTTTCGTCACCCTTCTCAGGGCAGCCATTCTCTCGGCGCTGAAATCGGCGTCGTCTGGCTTCATTCCCGAACCAGAGATGGGCGCGAAAATCCAAGCGGCGCTGGGCTTTCTTGCTGACCGCTTCTATGCAAGCCGGGCAGAGGAATGGCTTGAGAACCCCAGTCTGAAAGGCCAGGCCAGAGAAGATGCCGAAGCGATCTTAAGAGAGGGGCTCCAGCACCGCTTCTGGATCGACCAACGCCGAGGCTGGCGATTCACCAACCCTAATCTCGAGCAATTGGGCCTCGTACGCGCCGAGTATCAGTATCTTGGCGATTTAGCTTCAGACGACGAGGAGTTTTCCAATTCGCCGGTTCTTCTGGCGGCTTCATCGGATGAGCGTCACGCGGCGTTCCAAATTTTACTGGATCACATGAGGAAGGGCTTAGCGGTCAACACGCCTGCGCTCGAAAGGCAAAAGGTCGAAGCGCTCGCCCAGAAGATGCGCGGTCAGATCAAGGCTCCGTGGTCGCTCGAAGAGGAGGCCGCAATAGGCGCATCAGTCTTGATGCTGAACCCGCCGAAGCGGGCACAAATCGGGCCGCGCGACGAAGATCGGATCCTGCGGGGCACGCCAATGAGTGCATTGGCCAAGCAAATCCGCACGGTCAAATTCGCAGGTCGAGTCATTGCGGCAAAGGATGTGCCGGAAGTTTTGGAGGCCTTGCTCCGTGCGGCGAAGAACTACGGTCTCGTGGAAGAAGTTGCGTCCCCGATTGGCGGCATGGGATGGCGCCTGATCGCAAAGACTGTCCATTATCGCCTGCAGACCGGTGGTCAGGATGCGGAGGTAACCAATAGGTTCTTTGCCGATTTGTACGATTCAGTTTCTGCCGCACTTGCCGCAGATACGGCTCTGCTCTTTGGAATGGAAGGGCGCGAGCACACAGCGCAGGTTGAGAGCGACCTAAGGGAGTTGCGTGAGTTTCGCTTCCGGTATGGACCGGACGATCAGGAGAAGCTCGCTGAACGGCAGGATCAGTTAAGGGAGCATCGCGAAAGCGCGCGCTTTCTGCCCGCGCTATTCTGTTCCCCAACCATGGAGCTGGGCGTCGACATTTCTTCGATGAATGTCGTCTATTTGCGTAATGCACCTCCCACAGCGGCGAACTACGCCCAGCGGAGCGGACGTGCCGGACGAAGCGGCCAAGCAGCGCTGATCGTGACCTACTGCGCTGCGCAAAGCCCTCACGACCAATACTTTTTCGACAGGAAGCAGGATCTGGTGGATGGGGTCGTTGTTCCGCCGTCGATCGATCTCCGAAACCGGGATCTGGTCGCAAGCCACCTTCACGCCGAATGGCTGGCGGCCACTGAAGCGGAACTGCAGGCCAGGATTCCTGAGAATCTGGACATGATGAGTAGCAAGCGGCCCCTGTTTGACCATATTGCCAGCGTCATCAGCGGTCCGGAGGCGCGGCAGCGGGCGCAGCCGCGCATCGAAGCGGTACTCGCGGCATTGGAGGATGATTTCGCCGGCAGTCCCCCAAGCTGGTACCCTGGCCGAGCCGAGTTTGCGCAGGCGTTGATTGCTGGCGCGCCCGCTACCTTTGATCGTACGTTTGACCGGTGGCGCGATCTTCTGGCGGCGGCGGAGCGGACCGTAGATCTCGCCACGCAAACCCTCAATGACTATTCGATCTCACCGCAGGAGCGGAAAGCGGCAGAAAGCCGACTTGCCATGGGCAATTGGCAGCGGAAAACGCTGCTGCAGGCGTCCTCGACCCAAAACAACGATTTCTATCTGTACCGGTATCTTGCGACGGAAGGCTTCCTGCCAGGCTACAACTTTCCGCGCCTTCCCCTGATGGCCTATGTCCCCGGAAACTCGGACGGCAAGACCCAACGCTACATCCAGCGTCCGCGGTTCCTGGCCATATCGGAGTTCGGCCCTCAGACCCTCGTATATCACGAGGGGCGTGCGTTCCGGGTCGACCGCGCACTTCTAAAAGAGGCCGGCGACCGGCCGGACGGCCTGCTGACCACTCAAAGCCGCGCCATTTGCAAAATGTGTGGCGCAGGGCATCCGGGAGAGCATCCCGAGAAGTGTCATGTTTGTGGCGCCAAACTGGGTGGCGCGATCCTGGTTCATAATCTCTATCGCATTGAGAATGTCGGCACCCGTCCTGCGGAGCGCATTACCTCGAATGATGAGGACCGCAAACGCCAGGGATTCGATCTGCAAACGACATTCTCCTTCGAGAAGGCGAGCTTCAAGAGCCAGCAGACGATAACAGATGCAGACGGAGAGATTGTTACGCTCGACTTTGCACAGGCTGCCTGGATCAGCCGAATCAACAAGGGTCTGCGCCGCCGCAAGGACAAGGATAAGGTTGGGTTCTTCATCAATCCGAAGTCCGGTGTCTGGCTCGGCGAAAAGAAAGAGAACGGAGAGGCCGGTGAGGAGAACCGGCCTGAAATTCTGCGACAGCTCATCGTTCCCTTGGTCGAAGATCGCAAGAACGCACTGCTTCTACGCTTCCCGCAACGCTGGATCGCTGATCTCGGACACGACAACCGGAGAACCCTGACCACGATTCAGCATGCATTTGCCCGAGGCATTGAGGCAGTCTTCCAACTGGAGGAGGGAGAAATCCTCGTCGAGCCCACGCCGAGTACCGAAGAGCGCAACGCATTGCTGTTCTATGAGTCGGCCGAAGGCGGCGCTGGCGCTCTTGCGCAGCTCGTAGGTGAGCCCGACGGGCTTATCCGGGTCGCCAAAAAGGCGATCGAGATCATGCATTATGATCCAGCAAGCTTTGCCGCCGCACGGACCGATCCAAGCAAGCTTGCTGAACTGGGCAACCCTGAATGCGTGGCTGGCTGTTATCGGTGCGTGCTGTCCTATTTCAACCAGCCGGACCACGAATACATCGATCGGAGAGACGGAAACGCCCTGTCCTTCCTTCTGCGCTTGGCGTATGCCGACAAGTTGTCCGCGGAGAGCTTCTCCTCCCCGAGCGGAAAGACCGACAGCCTCGTGCCGCCGGACAACAGCCCGCTGATTGTTGACGGGGTGAGTTTTTCGAATGTCTGGCGCA
>Ga0180216_1004195_pt1 | contig 11041 bp, 6 predicted proteins | sample eDN3rd37CBELigMG_FD_128879 | JGI IMG/M metagenome (GOLD analysis project Ga0180216, IMG submission 128879) | Enriched Miracle-Growth compost microbial communities from Emeryville, California, USA - eDNA 3rd pass 37_C BE-Lig MG (version 2)... ...
TCTCACTTTGCGGCAACTGGAAATTCTGGTCGCAGCCGCGGATGCGCCGAGCTTCAGTGAAGCGGCTGCCAGGATCGGGATATCTCAGCCATCGCTCAGCGAGACGATCCGCCGGGCTGAGCTTGAGCTCAACGTAAAGCTGTTCGATCGGACAACGCGCTCAGTGACGCTGACAGAGGAAGGTCGTCACGTCGTTGCGGTGGCCCGGGAGATGATCCGCAGCTTCCGCCATGGCCTGGAGAATATCGCGCGATGGAGTGGCGCTCGGCGCGGCCGGATCACTGTCGCTGGTCTGCCTTCTGTGGCCTGCGCGATTATGCCCGCTGCCATCCGGCATTTCGCTCGGGCGCATCCCGACATCGAGATTAACGTCCACGATCTGCCGCACGAACGGGCCATCAAGGATGTCGAGAACGGAATAGCCGATCTCGCATTGACCATTCGGCCGGCGAAGCTGAACGAGTGCCGTTTCAAGGAACTTGGCGCCGACAGCCTCTATCTGGTGTGCCCGCCTGATCATGCGCTTGCGGAAAAGGAAAATGTCAGCTGGCGTGATCTCGCGCCATATCCGTTCATCGGGCTCTCGCGCACATCGTCCGTCCGGAGAATGACCGACGCAGCATTCGTCAACCGCGAAATTTTTGTCGAGCCCGTCTATGAGCTCGAGCAGATCCCGTCTGCCGTCGCGCTCGTCGAAGCCGGGCTGGGCATTTCAGCGCTTCCCGCTCTGACGCTGACGATGGTCAGGGGCGCACGGGTCGTAACAAAACCGCTTTCTGATCCTGTGATGAAAAGGCGGATTGGCGTTGTCACGCTCTCGGGTCGGTCGCCGCCAAGCTACGTCATAAGCTTCATCGAGGTGCTGCGACGGTGCTTCGATGACCGCCGGCTCGCGGTCGGGGAACGGAGGTAGCGCTCCGTTTTCTCCCGTTGATCAGGGTGCCTTTACCTCGCCAAAGTCGAAGCCAAAAGGAACGCCGGTTCTTCATCGGTGAGGGACACGGATGGATTACCTTGTACTTCTTACCGGGATTGCGTGTGGGCTGGCGTTCATCGGGGTCGGCGGTGCGTTCTACGAGTTCACCGTCGTCGACCCCTTCTGGCCCAAGCGCCCCGATCTCATCCAGCCACAGCGCGGCGGGATCTCGCGGAAACGGTTCTGGATCCCGGCGCATACTGCATTTGAAATCGTGCTGATCGTAACAGTGATCATTGCATGGTCGGCTGCCGAAATTCGGTTCTGGCTACTCGTTGCTGTGGTAAGCCACGCAACCATGCGGATCTGGTCGGCTTTTGATTTCATCCCAAAGGCGCTTGCCTTCGAGACAGCTGATCCTCAGACCATCAATGAAATCGACGCTCGGAATTGGACCCGCCGCAGTGTCATGCGGCTACCGTTGGCTCTTCTGACCTCTTTCGCGACGCTGGCAGCTTTCTTCGAGAGCGTTCGATTGTCCTAATTCGAACCTTGAATTAGCCCCCAGACGTACTCGCCAATGGCGAGCGCGGCGGTCAAACCTGGGCTTTCGATGCCAAAGAGCATGACAAGCCCGGGGTGGCCGTGTTGCGCCTCTGCGTGAATGGCGAAGTCCGGCACAGGCTCGCCCTCGCGATAGAGTTTCGGGCGAATTCCTGTGTAGTCAGGATGCAGCCGCTCTGGATCGAGCCCCGGATAGTAGGTTCGAATGAAGTCGAGAAACTGCGTCAGCTTCTCAGGCTCGAACGTGTAGTCGATCTCTGGGATCCACTCGATATCGGGCCCGAATTTGCAGCGGCCGGACAAATCCACCGTTGCGTGGAGGCCGAGCCAAGCCCCGTGCGGCATGGGATAGATGTGACGACCGAAGGGCGAGCGGCGAGACAGGGCGTAGTACTGTCCTTTTGCGTAGTAAGTCGGTGGCGGCCGGTAGCCAGAGGGATACGCCATCGTCTCAGCAAGGCGTGAGGCGTGCAGCCCGGCAGAAACGACAAGCTTGCTGCACGTCACCGTTGTCTCGGATTCGCCGGGCGCTCCAATAGCGAGGGAGAACACTCCAGGCTTGATTGCTGTGATTTTCCGAACGGGGCTGTTCAGCACGAGCTGCGCGCCGTCGGCTTCCGCATGACCGAGCAGGGCCAGCATCAGCGTATGTGTGTCGACGATGCCAGTCGAAGGCGAGAGCAGCGCCGCCACGCAGCTCACCTCTGGCTCTAGCTTCTTTGCCTCAGCCGCCGAAAGCGCTACAAGGTCGTCGACGCCGTTGCGCAACGCCGTTTCGTGGATGGCCTTCAGCTTCGGCAGCTGGTCTTCGGCTGTAGCGACCAGAAGCTTCCCGCAACGGCGGTGAGGCACGCCGTTCTCCTCGCAAAAGCGATAAAGGCGGGCTTTGCCCTCGACACAGAGCCGCGCCCGGAGACTGCCCGGCGGGTAATAGATCCCGGCGTGGATCACTTCGCTGTTCCGGGAGCTCGTCTCCGAGCCGATCAGATCGTGCTGCTCGAGGATCATCACCTCCTGCCCGGCTGCAGCCAGGCTGCGCGCGATGGCGAGCCCGACGACACCCGCGCCCACGACGATGGTCTCGACATCCGCTGCCATATTTTTCCCCGCCACGGCCAACCTCGAGTGGGGTCAATTCATGGGCCATGGGCCGCGCCCACGCAACTGCCCGAGATATCCACAGGGCGTACTCCCGATCCGCATGGAAGCCTCTTGTCACGGGAACATAATAGGAACAAACTGCCGCTATGTTCACGTTCGTCCACACGGCCGATTGGCAGATCGGCAAGTCCTATTCGAGTTTTCCTGCGGAAAAGGCGCCGCTTCTGCGGCAGGCCCGGCTCGACGCTATCCGGCGGGTGGCTGGGGTCGCGAGGGGGGCGGGAGCCGGGCATATCCTGGTTGCCGGCGACGTTTACGACGCGCCGGACGTATCCGACCGCGATCTTTTGCAGTCCCTCGACCGGATGGGTCGCGAGCAGGACCTGATCTGGCACCTGCTGCCGGGCAACCATGATCCTCACCAGACGGGCGGAGTTTGGGAGCGGCTTCTTCGATCCGGTCTGCCGCGGAACATTCGCCTTCACCTCGAACCGCGGCCGGCGATGATCGCGGAGGGGGTCGCCGTACTCCCGGCGCCACTCACCGGGCGTTCGTCTCCGGATGATCCGACATCCTGGATGGATGGAGCGGGTACGCCGGGAGCGCGGTATCGAATTGGGCTCGCCCATGGCTCCATCCAGGGCTTCGGGGCCGAGGAGGGTGAGGCTGCCGTGCCGATCGCCCCCAACCGCGCCGAGCTTGCCGGACTCGACTATCTCGCCCTCGGAGACTGGCACGGTGCCACGCAGGTTTCTGCGAGGGTGTGGTACTCGGGGACGCCAGAGCCGGATCGCTTCCCGGACAACGAACCTGGTTACGCCCTTGTCGTCAGACTGCCTGCGCCGGGGCAGCCTCCAGTCGTCGAACGGCACGCCACGGCGGAGTACACGTGGTGGAAGAGGGCAATCAACATCACCGGTCCGGAAACGATCCTTCTCTTCGAAAAGAGCATCGCCGCCACGGTTCCGGCTCCGGAGCGACTGCTCGTGAAGCTTTCTCTCGGGGGGACTGCTTCTCTTTCTACGTGGTCCGATGCTGAAAAGAGGCTCGCCGCCCTTGATCAGCGCCTGTTCCATCTCACCGTCGACAACACGGCGCTTCAGGTCCTCCCCGAAACGGTTGAGCTCGAGGAGTTCGGTGTCGGCGATCTGAGGCGTCTGGCCGAGATGTTGAGTGCAGCGAGTCGTGAGGAGGAAAGCGAAAAAGCGGCAATTGCCTCGCTGGCGCTCCGGAAGCTGTACCTCGCCTGGCAGGACACGCGATAGGGGGATTGGCCATGAGAATCCGCGCGATAAGACTGCGCGAGCTGGGCTGTTTCTCTGATCCGATCGCCCTTGAAGGCCTGTCCGGTGGGCTAGATGTGCTCGCCGGTCCCAACGAGCTCGGCAAGTCGACCATTCTGACCGCGCTGCGGACGCTGTTCACGGTTCGCCACTCGGCGCAATCACGGTTCGTCGAAAGCTTGCGGCCTTACGGCGGAGGGGCGCCGCTCGTCGAGGCGGACTTCGAGGCGGAGGGGAAACTCTGGCGGCTGCGAAAGCAGTACTTGAACGAAAGGCAGACGGTTCTGACGGATCTCACCGCCGGGCAGGTTGCCGCCCGTGGGGACGAAGCTCACATGCGCGCGCTCGAGCTGATCGGCCGCAATGGGGAAGAGCACGGGCTGGGGCTCATCTGGCTGGAGCAGGGCGCGTTGCTGGAGCCGGCGAGGCTTGCCGAGGGCGAACGCAGTCTGCTGGGGCAGGTCATAGAACGCGAGATCGCGACTGCCAGTGCCGGTGGTCATGAGCTGAGGGCCATCCGTGCAAGGATCCTGCAGCAGCGGCGCGAAATCGTAACCGACCAACGATCGCTGCCGAGAGGAGCCTTCGCCGAGATCATCGCGAACCGAAACGAGGCGGAACGAGAGCTGGAGGCGGCTCGAATCCAGGCGCGCGCAGCCGCGGACCGTCTGGCCCAAGCGGAGGTGCTGCGCAACCGCCGCACGAATCTGAAGAATCCTTCCGTCATCTCGGCTCGTCAGGAACGAGTTGCAAAGCTCAAGCGGAGTCACGAGGAAGCACTCGCCGCGCGCCAGCAACTCAAGATTGCCGAGGCCAAGGTCGAGGCCTGCGCGAGCCGGGAAGCCGAAGCGCGTCGGGCGCACGATTATCTTGCCAGATCCCTCGCTGCGGTCGCCGAGCTCGAGGCCGCGCTCTCCGCTAGCGATGTCCAGCGGCGCGCGCTCGAAGTGAAGCAGGAGGCACTCAGTCGTGGTCTCGATGAGGCCCGCGAACAGAGAGACGAGCTGCGCCGGGAGCTTGAGAGGGAACGGCAGCAGCTGCAGGCTCGCCTGGAACTGGACCGGCGCCGCGAAGCTGCAGTCCGGCTCGCCGAGGCATCGACCCGGTTGGCGGAGGCGCGCAGCGCGAGTCAGCGGGTCGACGAACTCCGCCATCTTCTTGCGGCGGATAAGGTCACGGAAGAACGCGTCTCTGCCGCCGCACGAGAGGCAGCCTCCATTGCAACGCTTGAAGCGCGGATCTCCGCCCAGCTTCCGAAGGTGCGCATTCACTACGAGCCGGGAGGTTTCGGCAAAATCCTTGCAGATGGTCGGCCGTTGCCGGACGGTGCGCTCCTCACGCCGTCGCGTCCGCTCGCGCTTCATATCGAAGGTGTCGGCACAATCACCGTTGATCCAGCCGTTTCGGAGAGCATCGAGGAGGACGAGGCGGATCTGGCTGCCCACCGCTCCGTATTGGCCGACCTCCTGGCTGGCATGGGTGTCGGTGATCTGGATGAAGCTCGTAAGCGTCTTGCTGAGCGCCAGCGGCTTGAGCGGGAATTGGAGCAAGCCGCCGATCGCGTCGAAACGCGCGCGCCCCACGGCTTGGAGCGGCTGGTCCAGGAGGTGGAGCGCCTCACCGAGCTGGCAAAGGGGGACGAGAGCTCGGTGGGGGATGCCGATGACCTCCCGGATAGGCCAGCCTTGGAGGCCGCCGCTGAGCGGCTCGAGTGTGAGCTGCGAAAGGCCGAGGCCGGCCTTGAGCGCCTTATCCAGCAACAATCCGAGGCCCGCGAGGAGCTTGCGCGGCATGCAGCCGAAAGCCGAGCCAGGGGCGAACGTCTGGCAGCGCTCAACAGCGAGCTGCCGCCGGCCGATCAGAGGTCAGAGCGCCTCACGGCCGCGGGGGCGGCGCTTGCCGCAGCCCTGGAGGCGGTCAATGAGGCTGTTCGTGAGCGCACGGCATGGCGCGAAAAAGCTCCGGACGATGCTCAGTTGCGGGCGCTCGAAGCTGAACTCGCCGAAGCGCAGCGACAGGAGCAGAACGCAGCGGAAGAATTGGCAAAGGTCGAGAGGGAGCTCGCCGTACTCGAACGGGACATCGAGCGTGACAGTCAGGATGGGCTCTCCTCCCGCGTGAGTGAGCTGGAGCAGCAGGTCGCCTCCTACCGCGAGCAGGTGCGCCAGTTCGAGCGCGAGCTGGCGGCACTAAACCTCCTTCTGGAGACACTGGACGAAGTCGAGCGCCAGTCCCGAGACCGTTATTTCGGCCCTGTCGTGCAGCGGCTAAAGCCGTACGTACATCTGATCTTTCCCGGCGCGGAGGTTAGCTTCGATCAGAACCTGGGAGTCGAGGCGATCGTCCGGAGGGACGTGCGCGAGCCGCTGCAGGCCTTGAGTGACGGCACTCAGGAGCAGATTTCCGTTCTCGTGCGGCTCGCTTTCGCCAGGCTTCTCGCCGATGCGGGGCGGCCGACCCCCCTCATCCTTGACGACGCGCTCGTCTACTCGGACGACCAGCGGATCGAAACGCTGTTCGATGTGCTCCGACAGGCTGCAGCCTCGCATCAGGTCATTGTGTTTACCTGCCGCTCGCGGACGTTCGATCAGCTTGGCGGCACGCGGCTGAAGCTGGAGCGCTGGGCTGCCTGACGAGGGAAGTCAACAGCTATCAGCTGAACTCGTAAGCAGGCTCTGCGGCTGGCAGCTCGGGGCGTTGAACGCCGGCAAGCGGATCATCGAGCCGCCGCGACTTGCCTTCGAAGTAGGCGCCCTGCTCGATTGCGAGGGACTTGTGATAAAGGTCGCCTTCGACCCTGCTGTCGGACTGCAGAATGATTTTCCGGCCACGGATGGAGCCGCTGACAGTACCGCGGACGACCACTTCCTCCGAGACGATCCCTCCGGTGACCCGGGCGGCCTCGCCGATCACGACGTGGCTGCCGTGTATATCGCCCTGCACCTCACCATCGACCTGCACCTGGCCGTTCGAAACGAGGTTGCCGATGATCACGAGGTCGGGGCCGATGATCGAGATGCCGGCACGCTCCCCATTGAGGCCGCGAGACGGCGATGTCGCCGCGAACGAGCCGTCCCTCTCGCCTTTCTTGCCGGAGAAACTGGACAACATGAATATGCACCTCCACTCGTACTCGTCATGCCCCACGACCGGCAGGTGCAGAGCGCTCCCCCGCGTGCGACCGCACCTTCCCCGGATCTCATATGCCGTCAGGATTACGGCAACTTCTCAGCCTATCACGCATCCAGATCAGAATCACCGTGGCGTTCTCAGGCCATCAGCTCACGAACAGCCTTCAGCACCGCATCGGCGTGTCCGCGCACCTTCACTTTTCGCCAGACTTTCGCGACTTTCCCACTCCGGTCGATGAAAAACGTCGAACGTTCGACACCCATGTACTTGCGGCCGTACATGGATTTCTCCACCCAGACACCGTAGGCTTCGGCGACCTTCTTCTGCTGGTCGGAGGCGAGAGACAGAGTCAGCCCATGCTTCTTCCGGAACTTGGCATGGCTCTCGACGCTGTCGGGGGAAATCCCGATCACCGCGACACCTGCCGCCTTGAACTCGCCGCTAAGCGCCTCGAAGGAGAGAGCCTCTGCGGTACAACCGGAGGTATCGTCCTTCGGATAGAAGTAGAGAACGACCGGAGCTCCTCGGAGCTCATGCAACCGGATCTCTCCCTCTTCCGTCGGCAACTCGAAATCTGGCGCCTCGTCACCCTCAACGACCATCTGATCGTGCCTTTGTTTCGACGCTTTGCACTCGCAAATCGTTCGTGGACGTAACGTGAAGAACGCGGTACCGCAAGCAGCGATTCTCGGTCAGGATTGGACTTCCGGAACGGTGCGCTTTGGGGGGCAACTGGCGTGCCGCAATGCCGGGCCAGTCCGTTGCAAGCGCGACGGCTGGGCGCAACGCGGCGGGACCCTTGTGGCGGTCTGACGAGAGGGACAGGCGTGATCAGAAGGCCAGGCGGAATAGCGGGGCCGTTGCGGCGCGCGAGCCAGGCTGTTGGCTCGAACCTGCGCGCTTGGCCGTGGCTTCGCTATGGGCGCTCGCTTGCGAAGCCGTGTTGGGCTTGCGGCAAGTATCTGCTGCCTCTGGTTGCACTCGTTCTTTTGACGGGCATTGCGTTCTACGGGCGTATTCTCTACGGGCCGATTTCTCTCAAGGTCCTGGCCGATCCGATCGCGCGCAGCATCGCGGCCGAGATGCCGGAACTCGGGGTGAATGTGGAGGACGCGCTCGTTCGACTCAATGAGCAGGGCGAGCTTGAATTCCGCCTGCGGAACGTTCGCCTTCTGGATGCGGAAGGCAGCCCGGTTGCCGTAGCGCCACTCGCAGCTCTCGAGCTCAGCGCGGATGCGTTGTGGTCGGGGCGGCTGTCGCCCGAGAAAGTAGTTCTCATCGAGCCGCGACTGCTGCTCACGCATTCGCCGGAGGGTGGCCTCGCGTTCAGCTTCACCCGGCCTGCCGAAACCGGCGGCAGCATGCAAGTTGGCGGAAGGGATATAGCACTTGCGCCGCCACCGGATGACGTTCCGGCAGGGAGTGAGGCAGGCGCCGGGCTTCCGATCGCGCTCCGTCAGGTCGATCTTGCGCGGGTCATCGCCGAAGCCACTTCCAAGGCGAGGGAGCGCGAGGACGCCTCATATTTTCTTCGGGAAGTCGGGTTGCGCAACGCCACCGTCATTTTCGATGAAGGCGGCCGGCAGCGTGTGTGGCGCATTCATCAGGCAGAAATGGCGCTCCGCCACAAAGACGCGCGCAGCCAGATCAAAGGCTCTCTGACGATCGATTCAGGACAGGGCCCGTGGGACCTGCAATTCTGGTCCGAAGCCTCCGGCGAAAAGCGCGAGGTCAGCCTGAAGGCGTCCGTGCGCGATCTCATTCCCCGAACCATCGCTGACACGCTTCCAGCCCTCGCGCCACTGAGCGCTTTCAACCTCCCGACAAGCGGAGACGTGCATCTCCAGCTCACGTCCCAAGGTGAGGTCGTGGGCGGCAATTTCTCGCTGAACCTCGCCGGCGGTGAAGTAACGCTGCCTTGGCTGGGCGGCCTGCCGCTGAGGATTGGCGGCGGCAATTTCGCTCTGAGATACAACCCTGGCGCAAGCTCCTTGCTGATCGAGCCCTCGACGTTGCATTGGGGTAAAAGCCGGGTCACCATCCAAGGTGAAGTGGCGAGTTCCATAGGCCCGGATGGGCTGGAGACCTGGGCCTACAGTGTCGAAGGGCTGGATGGCTGGCTCGCTCCCGAGGAGTCCGACATTGCACCGGTTGCCCTGGAAAGCCTGCGCGCCCAGGGGATGTTCAAGCCCGAAACCGGAGCCTTCAGCATCAAAAAGACGTTGATGGCGGGCGGCGGTGAGCTGCACCTCGAAGGCGAGGTCAGCGGCGGCCCCGCTTCGCAGGTTCAGCTCGAGGGCCACATGGGTACGGTGCCGGTAGCGACCGTGCTGGGGCTCTGGCCGCGCGCGCTCGGCAGCAATGCGCGGCTGTGGGTTCGCGACAGCATCAAGCAGGGGAAGGTTCTCGGCGGCAGCTTCCGGTATGTCCGCGGCCCAACTACGGCTGGAAGCGATGATCTGCAGCGGCTCTCAGTAGCTATCCAGGCCGCCGACGTTCACCTGCGCCCGAATCCTCGGTTCCCGCCGCTCTACATTCCGCGCGGGCTGATTCGGCTCGAAGGACCCATGTTCGAGGTGACCGTGCCGGAGGCCGTTCTTGCGCTTGCTGAAGACCGCCAGCTGTCGCTCTCCGCAGCGCGTTTCATGGCGCCGGAAATCACGGCAGACCATCCGGCTGCCGAGCTTGTCTTCCAGGGCGACGCTCCCGTGTCTTCGGTTCTCGCTCTGCTGGAGCACGAAACCTTCGGGATCGGACAGATCTTGGACGAGCGCACTGGGGGCATCGAGGGACGGGTCGAGGCTGCGCTGAGGCTGAAGTTTCCGCTGAGCCGGTCGATGACGATCGCCGACGTGCAGGTGGAAGGGCGGGGTAAGCTGATCGATGGCCGCGCGCGCGACCTCGTCGGGAACCATGATGCCCAAGCAGCCACCATCGCGTTCGACATCACCGGACGGGCCGTCGACGCGCGCGGAGACCTGCTGATTGCGGGCGTTCCGGTCAAGATCGAGTGGCAGCACATCTTTGAGGCGCCGCCGGAGAAGCAGCCTCCGCTGCGGCTGACGGCGACCCTGGACCAGGCCGACCGGGATCAGCTCAGTATCGACCCAGACCATCACGTTCAAGGGGAAGTGCCCGTTGAGATCACCATCTCAAAGGAAGCGGACGGGAACCGGCGCGTACACGTCTGGGCGGACCTGACCAGGGCGGAGGTCGAGCTCGACAGAGTGGTGTGGCGGAAGCCGGCCGGACGTCAGGCAATCATGCAGTTCGATCTGTACCCGGGGGAGCGCTACCACACGGAGCTGCGCGACTTCAAAGTCATCGGCGACGATATCGCCATCAGCGGGTGGATCGGCCTCGACGCCAGCGAGAAGATCCGCGAATTCCACTTCCCCGACTATTCAGCCCACGTCATCACGCGGCTTGATGTACGCGGCCTCCTGCGCGAGGACAATGTCTGGCACATCCGTGCCAACGGCCAGACCTATGACGGGCGGGAGGCTTTCCGCGCCTTGTTTGCGGTAGACACGCCGGAAAAAGAACCGCCTCGCCGGAAGGATGCTCCCGGAACGGATTTAGAGGCGAACATCGCGACTGTGGTCGGCTTCTCGGATGTCTCGCTGCGGAATCTGAAGCTGCAGCTTTCGAAACGTGGCGGCAAACTGACGAGCTTCGACGCGCAAGGCGTGCTCGACGGCGGCAAGCCACTCAAGTTGGAGCTGCAGACGGGGCCCAACCGAGCGAGGCAGCTCGTCGCGACCACGGACGATGCCGGGCAGGCATTCCGTCTCGTCGACTTCTACCCGAACCTGGTCGGCGGCCGCATGCGGCTCGATATCAATCTCGACGGACGCGGGGCTGCGGAGAAGACCGGCCTTTTACGCGTCGAGCGTTTCAAGATTCTCGGCGACCCGGTTGTCAGCGAGGTGCTGCAGGTTCAGGACGACACGCGGCCGTATGTTGCCGAGCGCCGGCAGCGTGTCATTCGGCAGGCATTCGACTTCGACTGGATGCGCATCCCGTTTTCGATCGGGCATGGCCA
>Ga0180216_1004197_pt1 | contig 11039 bp, 8 predicted proteins | sample eDN3rd37CBELigMG_FD_128879 | JGI IMG/M metagenome (GOLD analysis project Ga0180216, IMG submission 128879) | Enriched Miracle-Growth compost microbial communities from Emeryville, California, USA - eDNA 3rd pass 37_C BE-Lig MG (version 2)... ...
AAAAGATAAGATGCAAGCTTATCGAACGGCGAGCCTGTTCGTACTACCGACTCATTCGGAAAACTTCGGCGTGGCGGTGGCTGAGGCGCTCGCCGCTGGTTGCCCGGTCATTACCACCAGAGGTGCGCCCTGGTCCGATCTTGCAGAAAAGCGCGCGGGATGGTGGATCCCTGTTGGTGTCGACCCGCTTCGGCGGGCGCTCGAGGAGGCCATGTCGAAGCATCCCATTGATCTTGCCGAGATGGGAGCTCGCGGCCGTGCCTGGATGGAACGAGATTTTTCCTGGAGGCAAATCACGGAGCAGATGATCGAATCCTATCGCTGGATTCGCGAGGGCGGCGCCCGTCCGCAGTGGATCTGCCATGACTGACATGTCCGGCTCTGGCCGCGCAATGATTGCGTCCGCTGAAGCGCCGAAGTGGGCAGGCGGGACGGTGCCAATCGCGGTGGTCATGATCAGCCTCGACGAAGCGCACAACATGACGGAGGTGCTGCAGAACCTCAAAGGCTTCGCAGCAGAAGTATTTCTGGTAGACAGCTTCAGCAGTGACGAGACGGTGGATATCGCCCTGGCGCACGGCGTTCATGTCGTACAGCGCAAGTTCTGCGGCTTCGGTGATCAGTGGAACTTTGCGATGCGCAAACTGCCGATCAGCGCGCCATGGACGATGAAACTCGACCCCGATGAGCGGCTGACCGAGGAGCTGAAAATGAGCATCAGCGAGGTCGTTGCAAACGGTGATGCAGACGCCTTCACGGTCCGCCGTCGACTTTGGTTCATGGGCAGGCCCCTGCCGGTCAAGCAGGTGATCCTGCGAGGATGGAAAACGGGAACATGCAGGTTCAGCGACGTCCTGGTGAACGAATATCCGCTGGTGGAGGGGCGGGTGTTCGAGGCCGCCGGCGACCTAGAACACCACGACAGTCCGGACCTGCATCACTGGTTCGACAAGCAAAACCGATATTCTTCGGCCGAAGCCCTCGCCGCCTATCGAGGCAGCTCGCTTGCGGCATCGCCCCGGTTGCTGGGTAATCAGCTTGAACGCAGGATGTGGGTTAAATCAAAACTCATGCACATGCCGTTCCGCTCGCTTCTCGTATTTTTGTACTGCTATCTGTGGCAGGGCGCTTGGCGGGCCGGACGCGTGGGTTTCATTTGGTCGCGACTCCGCGCTGATGTTTACAGAATGCGAGCCCTGAAACTGCTTGAAATGCAGCTTAGTGGGAAAGAGATACGATTGCCCCAAAGCCGACCTGAAGGGCAGATTTCCGGACGTCGTTGCCGACAGTCAACGGGAAACGATGTGGGCAGTAGCGAGTGATGCGAGAGCAACGTTCCGCGCGAAATAAGGAGAGGCTATAATTATGGCTCTGGCTGATCGGCCCCTTCCCAACCATTTGGCTTTAATGTCAAACATATTCAATCGCCGCATGTTTCTCGTTGGCGCAACGGCGACATCCACAGCGGTTCTGCCGACTGGGGCGAGTGCCGATCCTCCTGAGAAGAGCGCGGCGGGACGGGCATCCAGAGGGGCAAAAGCCGTTGTGGAGGCGGCACGTTTCGGAATAGTTGGCGATGGCCGTGCGGATGACACTAAGGGCATCCAGGCAGCGATCGACCATGCTCTCGATGCAGGCATTCCTCATGTCATTTTGCCGCCTGGTCGCTTCCGCACGACGGACACGCTCCATCTCGGATACGGCGAAATGTTCCGGACGATCGTTTTGCAGGGCGCCGGGGAGTTTCCATATCGCGGCGCGACGGCTGGGAGTGTTCTCGTGCCCGAGAATACTCGGAAGCCAGCTATCAACATTCAGGGCGGACGCGGCTCTGCGGTTCGGAACTTGGGTATCGTCGGCCGGAATTTCGAATGGATTCGCAAACGCACCGAGCACTTTTCGGCATGTGGCGAGCCCGACCCGCAACGCTGGCTTGATCCCTCGCTCAAGGGTGCTTTATTGCGCTTCTCGCCCTATGCGGCGATTACCATCGATGCATTCTCCGGGCAGAAACGGGTTGAGGCCGACTATGGTGACCCTCCAAATGTCCCATACGCGGATCGCCAGCCTGAGCAAGGTTCTCGCGCACTTTCGAGCGACATCATTATCGACCGATGCTGGCTCGGTGGATTCGGTATCGCAGTCGCGGTCCAGCCATGCGATGCGGACGGAAACGGTGATTTCGTAAGAATCACAAACTGCTGCATCGAGAATTGTGTCTATGGGATTGCGGTCGGCAACTCGCAATCGCGCAATGTTGCCGTCCGCGACTGTGTCTATGCCAGAGTCCACACGTTCGTCACAAATAAGGCGGTTGGACGGGGAAGAGGCACGTTGGGCGGAGTGTTCGATAACGTGTCGGGTGCCATGTCGTTTCAATTTATGGACCTGCACGCTTCTTACAGCCAACCCCTCACAGTGACCTCTCTATATGTCGAGGCCCAGAGTCGGATCGGCGTCTGGAGCAACAACTCTCAGATGAATAATTCGATCGTATTTCAGACGTGTATTTTCTATCTCGGCGAAGGATTGACCGGGGTTGCAGGAAATTGCCTTCTGGAATGTGGAAATCTCGGATCGGTGCGTTTTATCGGCTGCACCTTCCACCATGGGCGTCGCATCTACAATGTCGTTCGAGGTGCGAGCCAAGTCACGATGGAAGACTGCCTGGTCGGTTCGGTGGATGATCTTCGTGACGAACGACTTTTCGATCGGAAGCGTGGCGATATGGTGAAGGCTCTCGAATATACGGCGGGCGGCCTGTTCATTCACTCCGATGCGATGGGATCGCGTGCTCGTCTTGCTGGGGGTGGCCTCGGCCTCTCCGCCGCGCCCGGGAAGGACGGGACCGAGATGCGACCATTCGGTGAAGTTCTTGTGGCTCGGCCCGGCAAGCGTCTTCGCGTCCATCACTATGCGAGAACGTTTCTGGATCGGTACGGCGTGACGTGGCGTATCCGTTACAAACGCGAGCCTTTCGCTTTAGGCAAGAAGGCCGGCGAGGGAGCTCTGAAAAGCCTTACCCGCATCTCCGGCGATCGCATTGGCTTGGTCTTATTGGAGCAAGCTCAGGCCCGGTTGGAATCCCACACGCAGCCAGGAGACATCATCTACGATTCTGAGCATGGAACGGTCTTCGTGGTGGCCGATGTCAGGATCGAGACGGGCGATTGTAAAATTACTGCGGTGCAGATGAATGACTTCAGGGTCTTCGATGGAGTAACGGTTCCGAACAGATCCGAACTGGGAGGCGGAGGATATTTCTGGTTCTACCGATGCAGCACGATGATAGGCGATGCCATTTTCTACGGAGACTTCACCGCAGGGAGCGATACTGTACGGAATGTTCATTGCGGGAATGGCGACACAAAGGGCCTTGATCTTGCAATAGAACCTGGTGAGTTTCTGTATCAGGGGAGGCTTGGCGCGGGCGTCACGGCTGCAGCATATCCCGCCATGACCCGCGTTACTGCGGTTGATCCCGCGGCTGCGGAGGTCCGCCTCGACCGGCCCGCCACATCGACTGGACGTGGCCTCGTCTCGACCATCTGCGTGGACTGATGTATCGGGGCTTGCACCAGCAAAGCAGCGGACGTGGCGCAAGCTTGATTGAGGTGAAACAGATCCTCCCGTCTCCGAAAATCGGCTCCGACGAGGCTGCCGAAGCAGCTGCCTGCGGGCCTGCTGCTGGTATCTGCTGATGTGCTTGTCGCACGCTTGTTCCGGCCGGCTAGTCGACCGCATCAGGGCCGTTGCGCGTTCCGCTACTGCCGGCCTGCGGCCCACCAATGCCTTCACGTGAAGAATGTAGCAGGTTCATCCGCCATGAAGAGTGCCGTAAAAAAGTTCCTTCCATCGTTCGTCATCGATGCATGGATATCTTCCAGACTGAGAATGATGGAATATAGGGATCGCAATAAATCTGCAGAAGATGTTTTCGGTGACATATATACCAGGAATAGGTGGGGCGGAAAGGCGGGAGAGCTAAATTCAGGCTCCGGGTCTGACGATGTCGTTATTTTGCCCTATATCGAAATGATGGAGGCCCGTGCCGAAGCGGATGGCTTCAAAGGCTCTGTATTCGTCGATCTCGGATGCGGCGACTTTCGCGTTGGTAGGAAGCTTATGCCGTTGTGCAGCAACTATATCGGTGTCGATATCGTCAAGGCTGTCGTAAAAAGAAACGCGGAGCTGTATGGAAACGAGACCATCACGTTCAAACATCTGGACATCATCGATGAAGACCTGCCGGATGGAAGCGCTTGCACAATACGTCAGGTTCTGCAGCATCTGTCAAACGAGCAGATTTCCAAGGTGATCAGTAAGCTTGATAAATATAAATGGGTGTTCATCACTGAACATTATCCCTCGGATAACAAGAATATCTTGCCGAATGTGGACAAGGTTCATGGAGGAGGAATTAGACTCTACAAGAACTCCGGCGTATATCTGTCTGAATTTCCATTCAATATCCCTGCTGAACAGATCGAACAGGTTCTCGAGGTTCGCCCGCCCGCAACGAGTGACGGAAGGGATGCCGGTGTCATCCGCACCTTTCTTTACAGGCCGAGGGCCGCATGGGGTGCGGGATTCAAAGATGAAAGGCATTCGTTGTCCTCTGATGGCGCGGACTATTCCGAGCAGGATTGAACGGGAATGAAACAAATCCTCCAGTCCCTAAAGACCGGAGCCACCGAAGTTGCGGACGTGCCATGCCCGGCACCGGGCCGCGGTCAGCTTTTGATCCGCACCGCGTGCACGCTGGTTTCGGCCGGCACCGAGCGCATGCTGGTTGATTTCGGTAAAGCGGGCTTCGTCGGTAAGGCGCGTCAGCAGCCGGACAAGGTGCGTCAGGTGCTCGATAAGGTCCGGACTGATGGACTGGCGCCGACGCTGGAAGCTGTATTCAATAAGCTCGATCAGCCGCTGCCGCTCGGCTACTGCAACGTCGGCACCGTGCTCGGAGCCGGCTCGGGGACGACGGGATTCTCCTATGGCGCTCGTGTGGTCTCGAACGGGAAGCATGCCGAGGCCGTGGCGGTACCTGTCAATCTCTGCGCGAAAGTTCCGGACGCAATTTCGAATGACGAGGCCGCCTTCACCGTGCTCGGAGCCATTGCACTTCAGGGGATTCGACTGGTTCAGCCGACACTGGGTGAAGCTGTGGTTGTGACCGGCCTCGGTTTGATCGGCCTCCTCACAGTGCAGTTGTTGCGCGCTCACGGGTGCCGGGTGCTCGGAATAGACTTCGATCCGGAAAAGCTCAGATTGGCGGAGAGCTTCGGCGCAGAGATTGTTGACCTGTCGGCTGGCGTCGATCCCGTCGCATCAGTGACGGCGTTCTCGCGGGGACGCGGCGCGGACGCGGTCATCATCACCGCTTCCACGAAAAGCAGCGAACCGGTGCATCAAGCGGCGCTTATGAGCCGCAAGCGTGGCCGCATCGTTCTAGTCGGAGTGACCGGCCTTGAGCTGTCGCGGGCGGATTTCTACGAGAAGGAACTGACGTTCCAGGTTTCCTGTTCGTACGGCCCCGGCCGTTATGATCCAAATTACGAAGAGAGAGGACAGGACTATCCGGTGGGTTTTGTGCGCTGGACGGAACAGCGCAACTTCGAGGCTGTGCTCGATATGATGGCCGATGGCCGCCTCGACGTGAAACCGCTTATCTCACATCGCTTTCCCATTTCCGATGCCGCCAGCGCCTACGAGCTTATTTCGGATGACGCGCCGTCGCTCGGCATCCTGCTCGACTATCCGGATGCTGCAGCGCAGCCCGTCAGTGTGTTGACGCGGCAGACGTTGGAGGTTGTGCCTGCGGAGGCGGGAATCAAGGGCAGGATTGCCGTCGGAGTAATCGGTTCCGGAAACTATGCGACTGCGGCCCTTATACCTGCTTTGAAGGCGGCAGGGGCCCGGCTTGAGAGCGTGGCCTCGAATGCCGGCGTCAGTGGTCTCCATGCAGCGCGGAAGTTCGGGTTCAGCAGAACAACGACGGACAGTGGCGTCGTTCTGCATGATCCCGAGATCAATGCTGTCGTCATTGCGACTCGCCACGACAGTCATGCGGATCTGGTTTCGCGGGCAATCCGTGCGGGGAAACATGTCTACGTGGAGAAGCCGCTTGCTCTTTCGCACCAGGAAATTGCGGCTATTCAGGCGGCCCGAAATGAAGCCATGGCGTCAGGCATTGTGCCTGTCGTGATGGTGGGTTTCAATCGGCGCTTTGCGCCGCACGTGCGGAAAATAAGGCACCTTATGGGCAGTGCGCCGGGCCCCAAGTCCTTTACGATGACCGTCAACGCAGGCGCGATCCCGCCCGATCATTGGACGCAGGATCGGGTCGCTGGCGGCGGACGAATCGTAGGTGAGGCCTGTCATTTCATCGATCTGCTGCGCTTCCTGGCCGAAGCACCGATTGTTTCGCACCACGTTGAGTTTATGAAAGGCACCCGCGATACAGCTACGATTGTGCTCAAGTTCGAGGACGGCTCGGTGGGGACGGTTCATTACTTCGCGAACGGCAGCAGGGCGTTTCCGAAGGAGCGGCTGGAAATATTTTCAGCCGGCCGCATTCTTCAGCTTGATAATTTCCGCACCCTCAGGGGTTTTGGTTGGCCCGGCTTCCGCCGCATGAATTTGTGGCGTCAGGACAAGGGACAGAAAGCGTGCGTGGAAGCGTTCGTAAGAGCGGTCGTCGATGGCGCAGCTCCTCCGATTCCGTTCGACGAGCTTGTGGAAGTCGCTGAGGCAACGGTGGAAATCGCTGAGGCAAAAGAGTAGCCGCCGACACTGCTCGCGCGTTCTTTCGATATTATTGATAAGCATATCGTGACTGCGCCCGCAGGATTGTTGTCGGCATGAGAGCCTCGCCCATCCGGCTCCGTCTCTATTGGGAGACTGTGCGTCATCTGCGTGGAGTTCAGATTTTTGGACGATTGCGTTTTGCTGCAATGCTGCCAAAGCCGGATGTTCGACCCGCGCCGCCGATAAGGCCACAGGGTGAGTGGGTCTCGCCGGCGCGCAGGCGTCAGAGTCAAATTGGGCCTGACGAGTTCTGCTTCCTTAACGAAGCACGCTCCCTATCGCAGCACGGGTGGGATGATCTCGCCGTGTCGAAGCTGTGGCGTTACAATCTTCATTATTTCGACGATCTGAATGCGATCAAAGGTCATAAGCGTGCGGATTGGCATCGCGCTTTGGTCGAACGTTGGGTCATGGAAAATCCGCCAGGGAAAGGTACGGGGTGGGAGCCTTATCCGACGTCTTTACGAATCGTGAATTGGATCAAATGGGCGCGTGCCGGCAACGCGCTTCCGTCAGATGCGGTTCAAAGCCTGGCGGTGCAGGCGCGCTGGTTGTCGCGGCGCCTCGAGCACCACCTCTTAGGCAATCATCTGTTCGCGAATGCCAAAGCGCTCGTTTTCGCCGGTTGCTACTTCGATGGCGCAGAAGCACAGAGCTGGCTTGATCTCGGCTCGTCACTGCTCGATCGCGAAATCCCCGAGCAGATCCTGTCGGACGGCGGCCATTTCGAGCTGAGCCCGATGTATCATTCCCTTGCGCTCGAAGACATGCTCGATCTCGTCAATATGAAGCGCAGTGCAGGCTTTCCCGTCCCCCGCGAGTGGGCCGATAAAATCACAGCCATGCGCCGGTGGCTTGGCGCCATGTCACATCCCGATGGCGAGATTGCATTCTTCAATGATGCGGCGATCGGGATAGCGCCTTCACCAGCAGAGATCGAGGATTATGCGTTGCGGCTCGGCTTTGTGGCGCGAACTGCCCATGGAGATGGTCTCTGTCGATTGCGCGAAAGCGGTTATATTCGGCTCCAGCGTGGAAATGTGGTGGCGTTTCTGGACGTCGCGCGCGTAGGACCGGACTATATCCCGGGACACGCCCACGCCGACACACTCTCATTCGAATTGTCGATTGGGAGGCGGCGCGCCATCGTCAATTCCGGGACCTCGGTCTATGGCACCACTCCCGAGCGCTTGCGCCAGCGTGGAACGGCGGCGCACAACACCGTGATAGTCGATAATGAGAATTCCTCCGAGGTCTGGTCCGGATTTCGCGTGGCCCGACGTGCGCAGCCTCACGATCTTACAATAACGTCGGATCAAGACGAATGGGTCGTGGCTTGCAGTCATGATGGCTATAAGCGCCTCAGACATCAGCCGCTTCATCGGCGAACATGGCGCTTCGGCGAGACTCAGTTGGAAATTATCGACAAGATCGAGGGCGGCCACCAGTCCGCGGTTGCGGTGTTTCATTTCCATCCGGCATTGGAGCCTTCACTCGCGCCCAACGGCATGTCCGGCGAACTCGCCATTGCGGGTAAATCAGTATTGTGCTGGTGGATCAGAAAAGGGGTCGCGTCGATCGAACCTTGTACCTGGCATCCGGAGTTTGGCGCCGGCGTTGCAACTCGAAAGCTCCTGCTGACGCTGGCGGATGGTGAGAGCGATATTGTATTTTCCGGGTTCAAGATCTGAATGCACATCCTCTTTCTTACCGATAATTTTCCGCCAGAAGTAAATGCGCCTGCAAGCCGTACGTTCGAGCATTGCCGTGAATGGGTGAAGGAAGGCCACCGGGTAACAGTGATCACCTGCGCACCCAACTTTCCCAATGGTAAAGTGTTCGAAGGATATCGGAACAAGCTCATCGCTCGCGAAGAGATGGAGGGAATTCAGGTCGTCCGGGTCTGGAGCTACATCACGGCCAATGAAGGGTTCCTCCGCCGTACGCTCGACTACCTGAGCTTCATGGTCTTTGCGACACCCGCCGGCCTGCGTGTGCAACGGCCGGATATCGTCGTAGCAACATCGCCCCAGTTTTTTACCGCGTGCGCGGGCTATCTCGTCAGCCGCTTGCGCAATGCACCTTTCGTATTCGAGCTGCGCGATCTGTGGCCTGAATCCATTCGCGCCGTCGGGGCGATGAAGCAATCGACATTGCTCGACTGGCTGGAGAAGCTGGAGCTTTTCCTCTATCGCAAAGCGCGCGTGGTCGTATCGGTCACGGAGGCATTCAAGCGAAACCTGGTGGAGCGACGGATCGAACCGTCAAAGATACATGTCGTGACCAACGGGGCGGATCTCTCCCTGTTCCGGCCGCAATGCAAAGATGTCGATCTCGTTCGGTCGCTTGGGCTCACAGGAAAATTCGTTGCCGGCTATATCGGAACGCACGGTATGGCGCATGCGCTGGAGACTTTACTCGAAGCTGCGCGTCTACTGCAGGAAGAAAAGCGTGACGACATTCACTTTCTTTTCCTCGGTGACGGAGCATCGAAAGCGAATCTCCAGAGATGCGCAGTGGGAATGAGACTGCGTAACGTAACCTTCGTCGATACCGTTCCTAAAGCGGAAGTCGTGAAATACTGGTCCTTGCTGGATGTCTCGATCATTCACTTGCGGAAGACGGATCTCTTCACGACGGTGATTCCATCCAAGCTATTCGAATGCATGGCCATGGGTATTCCAGTCGTCCATGGGGTTGCAGGCGAATCGGCGGCTATCGTGAAGGGCGAAAACGTAGGCGTTCCTTTCGAGCCCGAAAGTGCCTGCGAGCTGAAGACAAGCGTACTAAGAATTCTTGATAATCCGGAGCTGTTTGCCGAGTTGCGCCGAAACGGTCCGATTGCGGCAGCACACTACGATCGGCGAGTGTTGGCTCGTGAGATGCTGCAGCATCTTAAGAGTGCGGCTGGGCGTTGCTGATGGAAAATTCGGACGACTGTCGAGACGTGGCGGGTTTATCTCAATTCACTGACGTGCTCGCCATCGACCTTCACCTTGACTGGCCTGTTCAGTAGATTCATCAGCACAACGAGGCGGTCATTGTCATCCAAGGCGATGATCTTGGCGACGATGCCTTCGAAAGGGCCGGCCACCAGTCTGATTTCTTGATCGACTTGATAAGGAGACGTTGGCCGCGTGATCGCGCCGTCGATTTCGCGTGCGCGCAGGGCATCGACAAAAGACTGCGGCATAAGGCTCAGTTTGTCGCCATTCCTTACGACGGTTCTCACACCGAATGTGGAGAGCAGCGAGCGCCATCGCTGACGGTCGATGTCCATCGCGGCAAATACGTAGCCAGGGAACATGGGCCTCAAGACAGTGTCGGAGCGTCTCGCATGTCGGACGGTCCGGCGAAGCATGGGGCAATATGCCTCGAAGTCCTGCCGCACCAGGTTCTCGATCGCGAAGCGCTCCTTGTGCGGGTGGGTGTTGATCACAGCCCATCCCTGTGCCTGCTTCGACATTTTTCCCCCAAACGCGTGCGTGAATTCGGTCAATGGACCTTGGGCGGTCGGAACCTAAGTCAGATCGTGGCGATTTCGTGGTCTCATCGAGGGTATGTGGGTAAGACCGGTTTCCCACTTGCGCGGAACAAAAAAAGAACATAACAGTGCGTCTACCGTTGTTCGGGAGAGCGCCCACGTCATGGGGTTCCGGTTCATTCACACGGCCGATTGGCAGATCGGCAAGGCCTTTGCCCAGTTCGAGTCCACCGTGGGCGTGCAGCTTCGCGCGGTGCGCCTCGAAGCGATCGATCGGATCGCCAAGGTCGGGCGGGAGAGGGCGATCGGACACGTGGTGGTTGCGGGTGACGTATTTGATTCCGAGCTCATCGACGATCACGCTCTGCGGCAGCCGCTGGCGCGCATGGCAGCGTACCCGGACGTGACGTGGTGCTTGCTGCCTGGCAATCACGATCCCGGGCGGGGTGGCGGCGTGTGGGAGCGGCTGCTCGCCTTCGGTATGCCATCGAATGTCACTCCTTTGCTGACTGCTTCCACCTACCGCATTCGATCTGACGTCGTCCTCCTGCCCGCACCGCTCTTCGCTAAGCAAACAGCCGATGATCCGACGACCTGGATGGACCAGGCCGATCGGACGGAAGGCGATTTTCGGGTGGGGGTCGCCCATGGATCTGTGCGCGGATTTGGCAGTCTCGGAGAGGCTTCCGTGCCGATCGAGGCGTCGCGGAGGCAAAGCGCATATTTGGACTATCTGGCGCTGGGCGAT
>Ga0180216_1004199_pt1 | contig 11034 bp, 9 predicted proteins | sample eDN3rd37CBELigMG_FD_128879 | JGI IMG/M metagenome (GOLD analysis project Ga0180216, IMG submission 128879) | Enriched Miracle-Growth compost microbial communities from Emeryville, California, USA - eDNA 3rd pass 37_C BE-Lig MG (version 2)... ...
CAGGTAGCTATGGCGATAGAGCTCCATCACTTGTGTATAGGCGGTTGGCAGTGACAGCAAGCCCTGCTGCGGATTGGTCATAGCGGTGATTACACCGATCTGCGCGTCCTTAAGCGCAGCAGGTAATGCCCCAGTATCTATAGCTGCATCAATCGCAATAACAAGATGAGGACGATGCTGCAAGCAGATGCATCCATTTTTACCGAAGACGCGATAGGCAATCGACTCTATGCTATGTGAGCTGCTTGCATTCGGCTGGTTAATCCATAGCTCCTCACGCAGCAAACATAGCCGATAATTACTCCAGAGCTTAGAATGCTGCTGCTCGGTCTCACGCAGCCATACCTCATCGGTTGCTGAGCCCTGCATAAACATACACAGCTCTCTTCGATCTGTTTCTTCGGCCCGGCGAGAAAGATCCTCCATATTGCGTGACAGTGCCTCACTTGTCTTTACTTCTTGTAACACATGCTCTACTGCAGTTTGCAGATCCGCACGCTTTACAGGCTTAAGCAGATAGCCCTTGGCACCTAATCCAATCGCTTTTTGTGCATAAGCAAAATCACTATAGCCGCTTATAATTAAGAACTCTACCTTAATCTGCTCCTCTTTGGCATGCGCCATCAGCGTTAATCCATCCATATCCGGCATCTTAATATCGGTAATAACAAGCTGAAAGCTGATTTGACGCAATAGCTCAAGTGCCTCAACTCCACTTGCAGCACAATATATATGGTCAATATGCAGCGGAAACTGGCTCAGCATTGCCTGCAGACCTTCACGGATTTGCTTCTGGTCGTCCACAATCAAAATGTTGATCATTCTACCACCCCCCAAGATTCACATTTTCCCAAGGTAAATGTATCGTTACACATGTATAGTTGCCCTTCACACTGTCGATCCATAAGCCGCTGTCTTTTCCGTAGTGAAGCTGCAGCCGCTTATGTACGTTTTCTAGACCAAGTCCATTTTTGCTTGCAACGATAGGTGTATCCAAATCTTCATGCAGCACCGCCTGTAGCTGAGCCAGCACTTGAGGCTCTACACCGACACCGTCATCTCGTATCTTAATGAGCAGCACACTGTCACTTTCCACCTCAACGGTAATGTGAATACGGATAGTGCCGTGCGATGGAGCTGCATGATGAACAGCATTCTCCACGATTGGCTGCATACACATTTTAGGAATTGCATAGCTAAGCACCTCCTGAGGAATATCAGTGGATAGCTCTAAGCCTCTTCCTTCCATAAAGTTAATAAATTGAATATAGCTCTGTATGTTCGCCAGCTCTTCTCGAAGTGCAACGGTATCACTGCGCCATTGCATGCTGTAGCGCAGCAGCGAACCGAGCGACACGAGCGCATCTGCGATAGCCGGCTGACGCTCAACCTCTGCCAGCATTCGAATCGACTCCAGTGCGTTGTATAAGAAATGAGAATTGATCTGCGAATGAAGCGAGTGCAGCTGGGCGTTTTTAGCAACAAGCTGCTTATCAACCACCTGCGTCATAAGACATTGAAGCTCATCCAGCATTTTGTTATAGCTAATCGCTACCTCGTCGATCTCATCACCTGTTTCGTTCCCTTCAAGACCCGTATCGATCTTCTCGTTTAACTGACCCTTACGTACCTTGCGCATCGAAGACAACACAAGATCTAAGCGGCGCAGCATACGTTTCGTTGTCTGTGACACAATGAGCAGCATTAACAACAGCGCAAGGCATGTAACCGCTACCACAAGTCCGTACCAGTAGCGTGGCTCTTTCATTAAGGCGTGATGTGATGCAATATCGACGACATATGCCTCGAGCGGAGCGATGTAGCGATACAACGCATAGTAGGTATTGTCGCCTACCTTCACCTTAATCGGACTGTTCTGCTGCAGCATATCCAGCTGCTGGTGTATGCTGCCTAAAATTACTTCAAGTTGATCGCCTGCGTGTAGCGAAAATTGATGCTGGGCATTGTATACATGCTTAGAAGGATCTGCTCCATCCATGATGACAGAGAAAAAATCTCCACCCGTATCATCTAGCAGCTCACTAAAAAACACACTGTGATCCATACGAATTTCCATAATGCTAGGATGCTTTTGCTGCTGCTCCTGAAGGCGTACGAGTCGATAATAGGAGAGTGTATGCTCGCCATCTTTATAGGCAAACAGTCGGTAAGCCGCTCCCCCTTCATCGCGCAGGGTTAACCAATAATCCTGCGGCCAAAACCTATCATAATGATAAATTTCAGGCCAGATCTCATAGAGATTCGGGTTATCGACATAAAAGCTCAGCTCACTAATCATTTCATTGCTTTGAATAATATTGTGCATCTGCTCAAAGTGGTTTTGTCTGAATTTCACTAGCCGCAATCCATCTTCTCGCATGTTCGAGTGAATAAAGTCGATAAATGTCTTTTGAGTCAGCACGGTAGAGGACACATTCTCCAGCATATCCATCCTGCTCCGCAGCTGCTCGTTAAGCCGTGCGACATGGCTGCTGCCATTGGCCATTGCCTCATTGTACAGCTGTGTTTCCTGCGTGCGAATAAATAAGAAAGAAACGATAAATACAGGAATAGCAATGGTCATACTGAACGCTAAAAACAGCTTTTGAGATATACGGGCATTGCGGTAAAGCTTCCTCATTTTAGACAGCAAATATTCCATATCATTGCCCCTCCCCACCTCTGTAATATACCATATATTACAATTATGCTGGTATGTCATATCACGCTTGTACTGCAGGGAGAGCGTGATTGCGATAAAAGCAGAGAATACCAGCCGCCAATACGGCGGCTGGTATAAGCTATGAGCCTTAATGCTCTCTCACTTGCTACTCTTGCATTTACTGCTCTAGCATTTACTATTCTGCCATTTTCGCTTTTCGTGCATCAAGCTCAGCTTGGCGGTATTCCATTACTTGGTCAAAGCCGTATTCTACACGGCGATCAAGGAAGCTATTGAAAATTTTATCGAAGGCTGCTTCATCCTTTGCCATAATGAGCTCAGGCAGCACTTCCTCCCAGTTTTGAGAGATGCGAGACCAGGCTACCGCTACATCAGAATCACCTAGTGGATCTAAGCCTTTATAGATACCGCTATCAATATCAGCTTGACTGTTAGCAAAGTCCTCCATTTGCTTAATCACTGGAGCCTTCTCTGGTCTCCATTGGTTAATAATAACTGGGTTACGCATCATCCAGTACGTATCCATAATGCCGTATTCCTTCTCTAGCTTCTCAATATCATTATCAAGTAGCTGGACCATTTCAGGCTTAAGCTGTGGCTTGCCATCTACCATATCCCACGTTTCGCCTTCTTTACCAAGGAATAAATCTCTTTGGCCTTCCTCACTCGCTAGGTACGTTAAGAAGCGAATCGCGCGTTCAGGGTTTTTCGTAGACTTGCTAATCATCGTAACCATCCAACCGTCCATATTACCAGGGAACAGCTTCGCGCTTTCTCCTTTGCTGTTCTGAGGTCCATCAACTGCGATGTAATAGGAGTCAGGGTTTTCACTTGCAGCAAGCATTGGATTAACAGCTGCCATTCCCGTCCATTCGCGAACCATCATAAAGTAACGAGCATTGTTTGTTTTTTCCTCTACCTGTGAATCAGAATCCACTAGAAAATCTACATTAATAAGTTCGCGTTCGTAGGCTGTACGGAATGTTTTTAGCCATGTAACATAATCTGGATCTGTTATGCGATCATACACCTTACCGTCCTGCTCATACGGAACAGCAAGTAGGTTTTGCAGATACTCTGTCATACCATATGGAACATTACCCTGTGCAAAGAAAGGACTGATTGGCTGACCTTTGTACTGACCGTATTGGTCCTTCAGCAGCTGCAATGCACCAAGGAAGCCTTCTGGTGTTGTTAGATCTGGACTACCCATTTCCTCATATAGATCTTTACGTACGAGGAATGTTTGGTTAGCAGCAGTCATCCCTGTTTCATGCATAAGGTTAGGGCTATAGGAATCATTAGGCACACCATACGTGTTGCCGTTCTCCTGGCGGTACCACTTCAATGTACCATCACCAGCTACCTTGAAGAAGTACGGGTCATACTGATCTGCCAGCTCATTCAGTGCATAGACATGATCGCCTTCCCAAAGCTTTTTAACAGCAGTTTCCCAAGATCCCATCGAGATGATGTCCGGCAGCTTGCCAGAGGTCATCATTAGTGTAATGTGCTCATTGGCTTCACCAGATGGCACCTCGATCGTTACGTTAACACCTGTTTTTTCTGTTACATATTGAGATGCTAAGCTTTCTCCCCAGCTATGAGGGTACCAGTTTGCCCCTACGAACCACGTTAAATCTACTGGGCTAGTATCTAGCTTCCATGCTGGCTCATCAGGGTTCAATGTTACTTCTGGCTGCTGCTCCTGTGACTGATTAGTTGGTGATGTCGTCGGTGTGTTATTGTCACTGTTGTTAGATTTGCTGCATGCGGCCATCGTTAGTATTAAAATTGCCGCTAGAGCTATCGTCATGCTTAATTTGTTGAGCTTGATCTTCATTACTAAATCATCCTTTCTCCGCTTTAGTTGTATTGATATTACCCTTTAATCGCACCAATCATGACGCCCTTGACCAGATAGCGCTGAATGAAGGGATAGAACAATAGAATAGGCAGTGTTGCTACCATCATTGAAGCGAATTTGATCGAGTTGCCCGGCAGCCTTGCACCGAATTGAGCCATCGCTTGCTGCTGCATAAACGACATGGAGTTCTCCGCAATAATTTTGTAGAGCATCGTTTGCAGTGGCAGCTTATCCTGCGAGTGAATGTAGATAACACCTTGGTAGTAGTCATTCCAATGATAGACCGCTGAAAACAGTGCGATCGTAGCGATAACCGCCATACTGTTCGGCAGCACAATTTTGAATAGTACACCGTAGTCTGAAGCACCATCAACCTTAGCAGATTCCTCTAAGCTTTCCGGAATGGTTCGGAAGAAGCTCATAAATATAACCATATTGAAAAAGGTGTACATCGCAGGAATGATGAATACTAAGAAATTATCGTACAAGCCAAGCTTCGTCATTAGTATAAAGGTAGGAATTAGTCCACCTGAAAACAGCATCGTAATTAAGGCGATCTTCATATAAATTTTTCGACCGATCAAATTCGTCTTGCTCAGTCCGTAGGCAACAATCGCCGTAAACAACACATGCACCACCGTCCCTATGACGGTACGCATTGTCGTAATATAAAATCCGTGCATCAGACTTTTATCGTTAAACACGACACTGTAGCTTGCCAAAGAAAATTGAGTCGGAAACCAATTAACTGTACCAAGCAACGCTTGTTCAGGTGCATTAAGCGAGTTAATGAATACAAACCACATCGGGTACAGTGTAATAAAGCAAACGGCCAGCATAAGCAGCGTATTGCAGACCTCGAACACTCCGATTCTTCGAAACCTTCTACGTATGTCCATCGTTCCGTCTCCCTTCTTAGAAAATTCCGTCGCCCGTCAGCTTTTTGGAGGTGTAATTGGCTAAGAACAACAGCCCAAGTGCTACAATCGAGCGAACAAAGAGGACGGCTGTCGAGAACGAATGACGTCCAGATACGAGACCCATGTTATAAATGTACAGGTCTAAGCTTTCCGCCATCTTCATATTCATGTTGTTCTTCAGCATGAATATCTGCTCAAAGTTGCTTCCCAGTATGCCTGCGACTGCAAGAATAAACAAGATCGCAATCGTTGGGCGAATACTTTGAACCGTAATATGCCACATTCGCTGCCAGCGATTGGCACCATCGAGCTCTGCGGCTTCGTACAGTCCAGGATCAATTCCTGCAATCGCAGCAATATAGATAATGGCGCTCCAGCCGGTCTCCTTCAGCGTATCGGTAAAGTACGTAATCCACCAGAAATATTTCGGATCGCTATTGTATAGAATTTCGCGCTCTTGAAGTCCCAGTCCCATCATCAGCTGATTGACAACCCCACCTTCGCCCAGCCAATTGAGCGTAATACCACCGAATATCGTCCATGCGATAAAGTGCGGTAGATATGAGATCGTTTGTACCGAGCGCTTAAACCGGATGCTCCGAATCTCATTAAGCATTAACGCAAAGAGAATCGGGATTGGAAAACCAAGAACAAGCTTAATCGTACTCATCCCCAATGTATTGCGGATGGAACGCCAGAAACGATCATCCGACAAAAAGCTTTCGAAGTGTTTCAAGCCGACAAAGGGTGATTCCAGCATCGGTTTCGCTATACTGTAATCCATAAATGCAATAATGAGCCAAAACATGGGGATATAACAAAAGATGAACATCCAGACAATGCCAGGGATAACCATACTTTGCAATTGCCACTGTCTGAGAAATGACTTCATAAGTCCTGTTTTGTGTTGATGCATATTCCCTGCCCCCTTCTATTTCATCGTATGAAAACGCAAACATAAAAAAAAGGCCATCATTTTTGACCCTATCCCATTTTTTTAGATTTGTTTGACCAAGGGCTGAAAATCAGTATGCTGAAACTATACGAAAGGGGTGTAAATGTGATGAGTAAGCTTATATGGCATCAAGATTTCTTGAAGGAAGGCGCGAATTTGAAGGATTGGAATATTCGGATCGGCAATGACTTACTCGATGACGAGGGAAATGTCATCGTTGCGGGCTGGGGCAATGGAGAGCAGCAGTATTACACTGGGAAATCGAACAACCTATATATCGATGAATCGGGCCTTCATCTGTGCGCATGTCGTGAGGACGTTGAAACAGAGGATGGTCGAAGCTTCGCCTACACTTCCGCTCGTCTGGACACGAAGGATCACTTTTCTTATCAATACGGTAAGCTAGTTATTCGTGCCAAGCTGCCGGTAGGTCAAGGCTTATGGCCTGCGATATGGCTACTGCCGCAGCACCAAACATATGGACCTTGGCCTGCTTCCGGTGAAATCGACATTATGGAGGCGAAGGGTCGCCTTCCACAGCAAGTGTCGGGAACTCTCCACTACGGCAAGGCTTGGGATGACAAGGCAACCGATGAGTATGCTTATCAGCTGCCAAACAGTACGATTAATGAATTTCATGATTATGGCTTGGAGTGGGATGAGCATTCGATCCGCTGGCTTGTTGACGGGCATTGCTATGCTGAGCATTTATTGAAAAAAGATAATACACCTTACCTAATTCCGTTTGATCAGCCCTTTTATGTTGTTCTCAATCTTGCCGTAGGCGGCTGGTACGATCGTGTGGAAGTGGACGAGACAGCCTTTCCAGCACATATGACCATTGAAGGTATATGGCTGTATGAGTAGTATCACGAACGGATAACTACGCAAGCTGATTATGCTCCTCCTCTACGCAATAAATGGAGCGCTCACTGTTAGACACAACCGAAAAACTCTTAATGATGTGAATGGAGACACGCAAGCGGATACAGCACCCATACGATTAGACCCGCGTCTAACGGTTTGAGTGCTGTTTTTTTATTGAATAAGCGAGTTGTGGAACAATATGGTATAATATATATGAAACTATGTTTCATTGTACGAAACTTATTATTGGAAGGAGTCGATCCCGTTGCCAATAAACTTTCACGATGAGCATAACAGACATACCTATGCGATGAGAAGCGCTGATGACTCTTGGAAATCACTCATACTCGATACCATTGATGTCTCGAATAAGCAAATTGCTGACATTGGTTGTGGGGGCGGCATTTATACAAAAGCGCTGTTAGAGATGGGTGCAGGTCATGTCATTGGTGTTGATTTCTCAGAAGAGATGTTAAAAGGAGCCGCTGCGAACTGTCAGCATATGGGCAATGTTGCGTTTCATCAAGGTGACGCATACCACACAGCTCTCCTCTCAAAAAGCTTGGATATTGTACTAGAGAGAGCTCTAATCCACCATCTGGATAATTTAGATGCTTGTTTTGTCGAGGCTTCTCGCATTCTTAAGGAAGGCGGGGCTTTGATTATCCAGGATAGAACCCCTGAAAACTGTCTGCTACCGGGAGATGAACATCACATTAGAGGTTATTTCTTCGAAAGATTTCCCCAGCTAAAACCTAAAGAAATTGCTAGAAGATATGAATCGGAGCAAGTACAACAGGCATTAGAATCAAGTGGTTTTCAAGTCGTTAAAGTCGAGACACTTTGGGAGACTAGATATATTTATGATAGCTTCGAGCAGTTAGCAAATGACTTGATGCAGCGAACAGGGCGGTCTATTCTACATGAATTGAATGATGCAGAGCTGCTTGATATGATCGATTTTTTAAAGGAAAAGCTTAGCCATAAGCAGTTTCCGATTATCGAGAAGGATGTATGGACGCTATGGTTCGCCGTAAAGAAAAGCAGCTAGCCTAGCTATAACGAATAAAAGCTGTAAGGACATGTTGAGATGCCTTACAGCTTTTGGTTCTTATTGCCGAATATATTTCCAGCTAGTTTACTTCGTCTATTGGATTGTCAGTGGAATAGATGCCTCTAACGTATGCCATTGTGCTCCTGCTTCAACTTCATCATCAAGTTTATACTCAGCTTTTACGGTGATCGTATATTCACCTGGTGGAAGCATAGACGGACGATCTGCATTATTCAAGTAAGCATTCACATCGTCAATATTGTCGAACCCAATTTTATTGAGATGATACACTAAGAAATCATTACGACCTAAGCTCATATTCAGCTCATCACCAGCTTGGAATGTGCTGGACTCCAAAGCTAATCCAGCTAACAAATGGCTCGTGAAGCCGTCCTCGTCGGTGATGTAATAATTGATGAGTAATGGGCCATGCCATATATTCACTACGCGATCCGTATCGTTAGATAATCTGGCCCAGATCTCGATAGGCTCTCCGTATTCATATTCCGATTTACTGGCGAAAGCATGCAGCGTAAATATATTATCTGAATCCTTAGCATTCACAGTAGACTTCTTCGTTGTTGTTGACTGTTCCACGTAGATCGTTTGCTCGTCTTTGTTATAGCTAACATGTCCTCTCAGCTGATCCGTAAAAGCTCGTAACGGAACGTAAACACTGCCATTAATATTAAACACATCCTGCTTTAAGTCGACCATTTGATTGTTAACGACTAGCTTTCCTTTGAATAGATAAGCACTTATCTTATCCGATGCAGCCAGCATTGTTGATGAACATAGAAATAATATAATGGCGATTGCAATAAGTATTATTCTTTTCTGTTTCATGCTTCCACACACTCCTATTAATAGAATACTTCATAAAACGATGACACGCTTTTATAAGTGCTATACTGTCCTGATTTACAATTATGCTAAGGCCTAAGTAAAGAGCGTTCCATCTTACGGGAATGCTCTTTGCTTAGATTTATGTTCGTGCACAATCGTTACTTGATAGTCAATCTGGCTTGCCTACCGTCACATTCATCGTCGCCCTTTTATTGATAGCTTGATGAATAATAACTAGTAATCGAACAGCAAGATCCGCATTAAAATTTAGTCGATAGCCACCGCGTACTCGATCTACGAATCCGAGCTCAATAGACTCTGTAATGACACGATCAAAATTGGTAGAATCCGGCAAGTAAGACTTCAACGTTATTTCATCCATCGCATAATCTGGCTTCAAATCATCCATATCTCGTAATAGGGCGATTAAGATTGGACGAATTTCATCGGGCAGAAGTGTGAGTGGGAACTCAGCTTCCTGCTCTAATGTTTCTATTGCTTCCTCTAGAAACTGCGGTGTTACTATACAGGATATTCGATCCTTCGCCCATAGACCTATCCCGGTTGGCCCTAGATAAATATCTACAAGCGCTGGGTGCCGATACGAGTCTATCGATGGAGTGGGGATTGACGGTGCTGTTGCTGTAATAACACCGCTAAGAAATTGAATTTTCTCATCTACTGTCAGTGTAGCGAAGGCTTGATGAATCTGTGGCAGCAGCGTTGAAAGTCCTCCTGACCTCCCCAACAAGTAGTCGGTCGAGCAATCAAATATTTCCGCGAGCTCAACAATAAGCGGAAGATCGGGTAAAGAGTCACCATTCTCCCATTTGGAAACTGCTTGTGCGGAAACGGATAATTGTTTTCCAAGCTCATCTTGAGTGATACCGTGGGAACGCCGCAGCTTCGCGATTTTTTCGCCAAAACCATTTAACTTATCCATTTAGATAACCTCCCTTAAAGAATTACCACTATCGTAGCGTGCCTCTGATTGTTTTTGTATAGAGGTGAACGGGGGGTCTCAACCAATGGTTGAATTATACCGATCAACAGTTGTAAAGCAGCATTCTCCATTACTACCTTCTACCGATCTAAAAAATAAAAACCTATTGCCGCTAGAAAGGGCGATAGGTCATGTGCAAGTTGAAATATTGCAATCAGTATAATTCTTCCAAATATAACTGTCAATAACAAACTTACTCTATATCTTTACTTTCAAGAGTCATTGCGTGCTAGACGAAAGCCTTGATCTGGCCCATATCCGCTAGCCTCGAACCTACCGCGGAATGCGACCTCATTGTTGTTCTCGCCTCCCATCCAGCCGCCTCCCTTTACAACTCGCTGTAAGCCACTTTCGCTATCTTCATCTTCATACCAATCCCATATCCATTCTCTTACGTTGCCAGACATATCGTATAGCTGCAGCTCATTAGGCTCCTTAGAGCCGACAAATTGAGTTTGATTCCGATTGTTTTCTATTGCTGGCCAGTTCCAATCTCCTTCTAAGTAATTATTACCAGCGTTTCGCCAGTTCCATGCCACCTCGTTAACATCGTCACCGCCACTATACAGGTATCCTTTACTTAATTGACCACCGCTTGCGGCATATTCCCACTCCGCTTCCGTTGGAAGACGATAGCCGTTTGCATCCTTATTGATCGTTACCGTCCATTTGATCGGATCGAACTCACTTTTATTATCAGGATCAAGATTACTTTTATCTATATTGTAATAAGGCTCTAGCCCTTCCTTTTCACTCTTTAGATTACAAAACTCGATAACATCATACCAGCTAATCATTTCGACAGGTCGCTGCTCGCCTACAAATGCTGAAGGATTGTC
>Ga0180216_1004201_pt1 | contig 11033 bp, 6 predicted proteins | sample eDN3rd37CBELigMG_FD_128879 | JGI IMG/M metagenome (GOLD analysis project Ga0180216, IMG submission 128879) | Enriched Miracle-Growth compost microbial communities from Emeryville, California, USA - eDNA 3rd pass 37_C BE-Lig MG (version 2)... ...
AATTCCTCGACCGCGGCCAGCCGGTCCTCGGCCAGATGGTGATCTTCGAAGCGACCTTCCTCATTCTCGCCACGCTCAATGCCGCGGCCTATGCGATACTTGCCTCGGCCGCGCGCAGCGGAATCCGCCGCCCGTCGGTCCAGCAGGCCGTCAATCGCGTCGGCGGCTCGCTGATGATCGGCGCCGGCATGCTGGCGCTTTCCTGGCGTCGCGCGGCGAGCTGATTCGCGCTCCTTGCGAAAGGCGTGCGAGTTGGCTAAGGAACCGCGCGCGAGAGCGGGACATCGCCCGCTCTCCGATCAGGATTTTCCGGCCGCCCGGCCAATGATGTTTTCGGGCCGGCGGCCCATGCAGACGAGAGTTTTCCGCGACAATGGCGCGCATCGTGATGAAGTTCGGCGGAACCTCCGTCGCCGACCTGGAACGCATCCACAATGTGGCGCGCCACGTGAAGCGCGAAGTCGATGCCGGCCATGAGGTCGCCGTCGTTGTCTCAGCCATGTCTGGCAAGACCAACGAACTCGTCGGCTGGGTGCAGAACATGCCGAAGGTGGCAGGCGCGAAGTCGCCCTTCTACGATGCGCGCGAATATGACGCCATCGTCGCCTCCGGCGAACAGGTGACGTCCGGCCTGCTCGCGATCGCCCTGCAATCGATCGGGGTCGATGCCCGCTCGTGGCAGGGCTGGCAGATTCCGATCAGGACCGACAGCGGCCATGGCGCGGCGCGGATCGACGACATTGACGGGGCAACGCTGATCGAGCGTTTCGGCCAGGGGCAGGTGGCCGTGGTGGCCGGTTTCCAGGGCATCGGCCCGGATGGCCGCATCGCCACGCTAGGCCGCGGCGGCTCCGACACGAGCGCGGTGGCGATCGCCGCGGCGGTGAAGGCCGATCGCTGCGATATCTACACCGATGTGGACGGCGTCTATACGACCGATCCGCGCATCGAGCCCAAGGCGCGGCGGCTGGACCGCATTTCCTTCGAGGAAATGCTGGAAATGGCCTCGCTCGGCTCCAAGGTGCTGCAGGTCCGCTCGGTCGAGTTGGCGATGGTGTACAAGGTGCGCACCTTCGTGCGCTCCTCCTTCGCCGACCCGGATGCGCCCGGTATGGGCGATTTTCTCAATCCGCCCGGAACGCTTATTTGCGACGAGGATGAAATCGTGGAACAGCAGGTCGTCACCGGTATCGCTTACGCCAAGGACGAGGCGCAGATCTCGCTGCGCCGGGTTGCGGACCGGCCCGGCGTCGCCGCCGGCATCTTCGGGCCGCTGTCGGAGGCCAATATCAATGTCGACATGATCGTGCAGAACATCTCCGAGGATGGTTCGCGCACGGACATGACCTTCACGGTCCCCTCCGGCGACGTCGACAAGGCGCTGGCGGTGCTGGAGAAGAATCGCGGCACGGTCGGCTTCGACGTGGTCCAGCACGAGACTGGGATGGTGAAGGTCTCGGTCATCGGCATCGGCATGCGCAGCCATGCCGGCGTTGCCGCGACGGCATTCAAGGCGCTTGCCGAGCGCGGCATCAATATCAGGGCGATCACGACATCGGAGATCAAGATCTCCATCCTGATCGACGGTCCGTTTGCAGAACTCGCAGTTCGGACTTTGCATTCCGTCTACGGTCTGGATAAGCAGTAGACAAGAATATGGACGAACCAGGCAGAGGGTCGCCGCACAGGATGCGCTGCGGCCTTGTGCCCGTTGGAGCGACCCTGGATGCGAACCATGACGGCTGGCCCGCGTGTGCTGCTGAGAAGGCTTCGCGAGCTCATGGCGGAGCCGCTTGAGCCGCAGGTCAGGCTCGACCGCATCGTCCGCGAAATCGCCCAGAACATGGTGGCCGAGGTCTGCTCGCTCTATGTGCTGCGCGCCGATTCGGTGCTGGAACTTTATGCGACCGAAGGCCTGAATCCGGGCGCCGTCCATTCCGCGCAATTGCAGCTCGGGCAAGGCCTCGTCGGCACCATCGCGGCATCGGCCCGCGCGCTGAACCTGACGGACGCGCAGAACCATCCGGCCTTCGCCTATCTTCCGGAAACCGGCGAGGAAATCTATCATTCCTTCCTCGGCGTGCCCGTGCTGCGCGCCGGGCGCACGCTGGGCGTTCTCGTCGTGCAGAACCGCACCATGCGCACCTATCGCGAGGACGAGGTCGAGGCGCTGGAAACCACCGCGATGGTGATCGCGGAGATGATCGCCACCGGCGATCTTGCACGGCTTGTCCGGCCCGGCCTCGAACTTGACCTCAGCCGCCCGGTTTCCTTCACCGGGATGGGGTTCAATGAAGGCGTCGGGCTTGGCCATGTGGTGCTGCACGAGCCGCGCATCGTCGTCACCAACCTCTTCAACGAGGACAGCGATGCGGAGCTGCAGCGGCTGGAAGCGGCGCTGGGTTCGCTCAGGCTGTCCATCGACGACATGCTGTCGCGCCGCGATGTCGCCGTGGAGGGCGAGCATCGCGCGGTGCTCGAAGCCTACCGCATGTTCGCCAACGACCGCGGCTGGGTGCGGCGGCTGGAGGAGGCGGTGCGCAACGGCCTGACGGCCGAGGCGGCGGTGGAGAAGGTGCAGAGCGATATGCGCGCGCGTATGCTGCACATGACCGATCCCTATCTGCGTGAGCGGATGAGCGATTTCGACGATCTCGGCAACCGGCTGCTGCGGCAGTTGATGGGCCGCGAGCCGGAGGCCGTGGCGGCCTCGCTGCCGAAGGATTCCATCATCGTGGCGCGCTCCATGGGGGCGGCGGAACTGCTCGACTATCCGCGCGACAAGCTGCGCGGCCTGGTGCTGGAAGAAGGCGCAGTGACCAGCCATGTGGTGATCGTGGCGCGCGCCATGGGCATTCCCGTCGCCGGCCAGATGAAGGGCGCCGTCTCCATGGCGGAGAATGGCGACGCCATCATCGTCGACGGCGACGAAGGCATCATCCAGTTGCGGCCGCAGCAGGATGTCGAGGCGGCCTATGCGGAGAAGGTGCGCTTCAGGGCACGACGCCAGAAACTCTATCGCGAATTGCGCGACCGACCGGCACAGACGAAGGATGGCGAACATGTCCACCTTCTGATGAATGCGGGTCTGTCGGTGGACCTGCCGCAGCTGGCGGAATCGGGCGCCAGCGGGATCGGGCTGTTCCGCACCGAGCTCCAGTTCATGGTGGCGGCGCAGTTTCCGCGGGCGGAGGAACAGGAGCGGCTCTATCGCCAGGTGATACAGGCGATGGGCGGCAAGCCGGTCACGTTCCGTACGCTGGATATCGGCGGCGACAAGGTGCTGCCCTACTTCCAGGGCGAGGGCCAGGAGGAAAATCCCGCACTTGGCTGGCGGGCGATCCGGCTGACGCTGGATCGCCCTGCGCTCCTGCGCACCCAGGTGCGCGCCCTGCTCAAGGCCGCGGGCGGGCGCGAATTGCGCATCCTGCTGCCGATGATCACCGAGCTTGGGGAATTGCGGCAGGCGCGCGAGATCATCGACCGCGAAGTGCGGCATCTGTCGCGCTTCGCCCATCTCCTGCCAACCACACTGAAGATCGGCGCCATGGTCGAAGTGCCGGCGCTGCTGTGGCAGATCGACGAATTGATGAAGATGGTGGACTTCGTCTCCATCGGCTCGAACGACCTCTTTCAGTTCATCATGGCGACGGACCGGGGGAATACCCGGCTGGCCAACCGGTTCGACGTGCTTTCCGTGCCGTTCCTGCGCGTGCTCAAGTCGATCGCCGATGCGGGGCGGCGCAACCACACGCCGGTGACGCTGTGCGGCGAGATGGGCGGACGCCCCATCACGGCCATGGCGCTGATCGGCCTCGGTTTCCGCTCCATCTCCATGGCGCCGGCGGCGATCGGACCGGTCAAGGCGATGCTGCTCGAATTGTGCGCCGGCGATCTTGCGGCGCGGCTCGAGGAATGCATGGCCGAAGGTGGCGCGGAAACCGATGTGCGCGCCTTGCTGACCTCGTTTGCCGACGAGAACAATATTCCTCTTTGACCCGGACAGTTCATTGACCAGCCTGCCCACCGACCGGATGGACCAGCTCCTGAAGCGCTTCGACATGCTCGAGGCGCGGATGGCCGCGGGCGCCGATGGCGACGAATATGTGAAGCTCGCCTCCGACTATGCCGAGATCGAGGAGATCGCCGGCCGCATCAAGGCGCTGCGGCAGGCGGAGGGCGAGCGCGACGACCTCGACGCGATGCTGGCCGACAAGGCGACCGATGCGGAGATGCGCGAACTCGCCGAAATGGACCGCGAGGCGGTCGACGAGCGAATCGCGGCGCTGGAGACGGAAATCCAGATACTTCTCCTGCCGAGGGATGCCGCCGACGAGCGCAATGCGATCCTCGAAATCCGCGCCGGAACGGGCGGCGACGAGGCGGCGCTTTTCGCCGGCGACCTTTTCCGCATGTATGAGCGCTATGCGGCCGAGCGCGGCTGGAAGGTGGAGATCGTGTCGGCGAGCGAAGGCGAGGTCGGCGGCTACAAGGAAATCATCGCGACGGTTTCCGGCAAGGGCGTGTTCAGCCAGCTCAAGTTCGAATCCGGCGTGCATCGCGTCCAGCGCGTGCCGGCGACGGAGGGCGGCGGGCGCATCCACACCTCGGCCGCGACCGTGGCCGTGCTGCCTGAGGCGCAGGATGTCGACATCGATATCAGGCCCGAGGATATCCGGATCGACACGATGCGGGCCTCGGGCGCTGGCGGGCAGCACGTCAACACGACCGATTCGGCCGTGCGCATCACCCATCTGCCCACCGGCATCATGGTCGTGTCGGCCGAGAAGTCGCAGCATCAGAACCGCGCCAAGGCGATGCAGATCCTGCGGTCCCGGCTCTACGACATGGAGCGTTCGCGCGCGGCCGATGAGCGATCCGAGGCGCGCCGCCTCCAGGTCGGCTCGGGCGACCGGTCGGAGCGCATCCGCACCTATAATTTCCCGCAGGGCCGGCTCACCGACCACCGTATCAACCTGACGCTCTACAAGCTCGACCGGGTGATGGAGGGCGATCTGGGCGAGGTCATCGACGCGCTGATTTCGGACCACCAGTCGCGGCTGCTGGCCGAGGCGGGACAGGACTGATCCCGTGAACGGCATGGTCGCGATGCGGCTCGACGAATTGCTGCGGCGCGCGCGGGAACGGCTGGCGGAAGCCGGCATCGCGGAGGCTGCGACCGATGCGCGGCTTCTGCTGGCCCACATCACGCAGACCGGCCCGCATGAAGCGCTCCTGCGACCCGATCTCATGGTGGATGCGGCGCATGTATCGACCGTTCTCGATGCGGTGACGCGCCGGGCAGGGGGCGAGCCGGTCCACCGGATCATCGGCCGAAGGGAGTTCTACGGCCTGCCGTTTCGGCTTTCGCCTGCCACGCTCGAGCCGCGCCCGGACACTGAAATCCTCGTGGATGCGGTGCTTTCGCACGCGCGGGGCAGAGCATCTTCCCGAGCGGAATCACCTGGCGTGGCGGAGATGCGGCTGGAGCAAGGTGCGCCGCGCATCCTCGACCTCGGCACGGGCAGTGGCGCGATCGCCATCGCGCTGCTGCACGAATTGCCGGAGGCTACGTCCGTCGCGGTCGATATTTCCGCACAGGCCCTTGAAACGGCGGCATCCAATGCACAACTCAACGGGGTCGATATGCGTTTCGTCGCATTACGGTCCGACTGGTTTTCGTCCGTCAGGGACAGTTTCGACATTATTGTGTCCAATCCGCCCTATATCGAAACGGACGCGGTCGCATCGCTGGAGCGCGAGGTGCGCGAGCACGACCCGGTTGCGGCGCTTGATGGCGGTTCGGATGGACTGTCCGCATACCGCCTCATTGCCGGCCATGCCGATCCCTATCTGATGCCCGATGGAATCGTGGCGGTTGAGATTGGAGCCGGCCAGGCGAAGGCAGTCGTGGAATTGTTCGCGCGGAATGGTTACGCTCTTGTCGAATCACGAAAGGATCTGGGTGGGCACGAGCGGGCGCTGGTTTTTGCAAGAGCGCAGCAAATGTGAGCGGGTGCAAAAAAAGCTTGGCTTCGCTGGGGAATGCAGATAGTTTCCCGCTTGCCGGATGGACGAAACAGGCAGTGCCGTTTTGGTCCGGTCTCCGTTAGACAGGCTGCCCTCTCTAAGCGCGACGCTGACACGCCTCGTGCGGGGCCGTCGGGCAAGCGAACTGAAACGCAACGGATTCAACCGACGCGGCCGCGCGCATGATGCAGCGCGTCGCTGAAAGAGATAGCTGGCCGGCCAGCCGAGGCTGCTCCAGTGGACGATATCGGCTCATATTTTTCACATCGGCTCACGCAAAGAGATCAGGATGAGGCCACAACAGCAGAACAGGCGCATGCGCGGTCGCGGCGGCAACAACAATAATAACAACAATAACCGCAAGGGACCCAACCCGCTGACCCGCAGCTATGAGAGCAACGGGCCTGACGTGAAGATCCGCGGCTCCGCGCAGCAGATTGCCGACAAGTACACCACGCTCGCACGGGACGCGCAGAGCGCCGGCGACAGGGTGATGGCTGAGAACTATCTGCAGCACGCCGAACACTACAATCGCATCATTGCCGCCGCGCAGGCGCAGATGCCGCAAATTCAGCAGCCACGCGACAATCGCGACGAAGATTTCGACGACGAGGACGGCGACGACAATACGCAGCAGGCTCCGGTCCATGCCGTCAACGGCAACGGGCATGGCGGCCAGCCGCAGCAGGTGAACGGCCATGGCCCGCAGCCGGTGATCGAAGGCATGCCCGCCGAAGTTGCCTATCAGCAGGACGAGATGCGTGCCCAGCGCGCCAGTGGCGAGAGCGAGGCCACGGCTGGCGACCAGCCGGCCGAGCAGAAGGTTGTTGCGGAAGGCGAAGAAGCCGCGCCGCGCCGTGCCCGGCGTCCGCGCCGACCGCGCAATCGCGCCGAGAATGCTGGCCAGGACAGCGGCGAGGGGCAGGAGCCCGCGGCTGCCGAGGCGCAAGGGTCGCCCGAGCCGCAGACCGCGCAGGACTGACCGGTTCGGCCATTGTGAATGGAAAGGGGCGGAGGCGAGGCTTCCGCCCCTTTCGTTTGTCGGGCGTTGGCGGGTAGATTCTGGCCGCCTGACATCTTGAGGCCGTGCGCCCCGCCACCCATATCGTGTTCGAGAGAACCGGCCGTCAGGCGGTTCGTCACCACAAGCCCTCCGGTGCCGCATAAGGGCCGCAGGGGAACGGAGACATGATATGAACATCGAAAAATATTCTGAACGCGTGCGCGGCTTCATCCAGTCCGCACAGACCATGGCGCTGGCGCGTAACCACCAGCAGTTCACGCCCGAACACATCCTCAAGGTGCTCGTCGACGACAATGAAGGCTTCGCCGCCTCGCTGATCGAGCGGGCGGGCGGCCGCGTCGCCGACGTGAAGCTCGGCGTCGATGCCGCGCTCAAGGCGATGCCGCAGGTGGAAGGCGGCAATGGCCAGCTCTATCTTTCGCAGCCGCTCGCCAAGGTCTTCGCGACCGCCGAAGAGATGGCGCAGAAGGCCGGCGACAGTTTCGTCACCGTGGAGCGCCTGCTCACGGCGCTGGCGGTGGAGAAATCCGCGAAGAGCGCGGAGATTCTCGCCAAGGCCGGCGTGACGCCAACAGCCTTGAACAAGGTGATCGAGGATGTCCGCAAGGGACGCACGGCCGATTCGGCCGGTGCCGAGCAGGGCTATGACGCGCTGAAGAAATATGCGCGGGACCTTACCGCCGATGCGCGCGCGGGCCGTCTCGACCCCGTGATCGGTCGCGACGACGAGATCCGCCGCACCATCCAGGTCCTGTCACGGCGTACCAAGAACAATCCGGTGCTGATCGGCGAGCCGGGGGTCGGCAAGACCGCGATAGCGGAAGGGCTGGCGCTGCGCATCGTCAATGGCGACGTGCCGGAATCGCTGAAGGACAAGCAGCTCATGGCGCTCGACATGGGCGCGCTGATCGCCGGCGCGAAATATCGCGGCGAGTTCGAGGAGCGGCTGAAGGCGGTGCTGTCGGAAGTGACGGCGGCCGAGGGCTCGATCATCCTGTTCATCGACGAGATGCATACGCTGGTGGGCGCCGGCAAGGCGGATGGCGCGATGGACGCCTCCAACCTGCTCAAGCCGGCGCTGGCGCGCGGCGAACTGCACTGCGTCGGCGCGACCACGCTGGACGAATACCGCAAGCATGTCGAGAAGGACGCAGCGCTTGCGCGGCGCTTCCAGCCGGTCTTCGTCGACGAACCGACGGTCGAGGATACGATCTCGATCCTGCGCGGCATCAAGGAGAAGTACGAGCAGCACCACAAGGTGCGCATCGCCGACTCCGCGCTGGTCTCGGCCGCGACGCTGTCGAACCGCTACATCACCGACCGCTTCCTGCCCGACAAGGCGATCGACCTCGTGGACGAGGCGGCGGCGCGGCTGCGCATGCAGGTGGACTCCAAGCCCGAGGAACTGGACGAGATCGACCGCCGCATCATGCAGCTCAAGATCGAGCGCGAGGCGCTGAAGGTTGAGAAGGACGAGGCCTCGAAGGACCGGCTCGACCGGCTCGACAAGGAACTGGCTGCGCTGGAAGAGGAATCGACCGCGCTGACCACGACCTGGGCGTCGGAAAAGGCCAAGCTCGGTCTTGCCGCCGAACTGAAGAAGCAGATCGACGACGCCAAGAACGAGCTGGCGATCGCGCAGCGCAAGGGCGAGTTCCAGAAGGCGGGCGAGCTGGCCTATGGCCGCATCCCCGAACTGGAGAGGAAACTTGCCGAAGCCGAGGCGAGCGACAATTCCGGCTCCATGGTCGAGGAGACCGTGACGCCGGATCACGTCGCGCATATCGTGTCGCGCTGGACCGGCATTCCGGTCGACAAGATGCTGGAAGGCGAGCGCGACAAGCTGCTGCGCATGGAAGACGAGATCGGCAAGCGGGTCGTGGGCCAGGGCGAGGCGGTGCAGGCCGTGTCGAAGGCGGTGCGGCGCGCCCGCGCCGGCTTGCAGGACCCGAACCGGCCGATAGGCTCGTTCATGTTCCTCGGCCCCACGGGTGTTGGCAAGACCGAGCTCACCAAGGCGCTGGCCTCGTTCCTCTTCGACGATGAGAGCGCGATGGTGCGCATCGACATGTCGGAATTCATGGAGAAGCACTCCGTGGCCCGGCTGATCGGCGCGCCTCCCGGCTATGTCGGCTATGAGGAGGGCGGTGCGCTGACGGAAGCGGTGCGGCGCAGGCCCTATCAGGTCGTGCTGTTCGACGAGGTCGAGAAGGCGCATCCGGACGTGTTCAATGTCCTGCTCCAGGTGCTGGACGACGGCCGGCTGACCGACGGGCAGGGCCGCACGGTGGACTTCCGCAACACGCTGATCGTCATGACGTCTAACCTTGGCGCGGAATATCTGGTCGCGCTCGGCGAGGACCAGGATGTGGACGTGGTGCGCGACGATGTGATGAATGTCGTGCGGGCTTCGTTCCGGCCGGAGTTCCTCAACCGGATCGACGAGGTCATCCTGTTCCATCGGCTGCGCCGGCAGGATATGGGCCGGATCGTGGAAATCCAGCTCAAGCGGCTGGAGAAGCTGCTCACCGACCGCAAGATCAGGCTCGACCTGGACGAGGCGGCGATCGACTGGCTGGCCGACAAGGGCTACGACCCGGCCTATGGCGCGCGGCCCCTCAAGCGGGCCATGCAGAAGGAACTGCAGGATCCGCTGGCGGAGAAGCTGTTGCTGGGCGACATCCTCGACGGCTCGACGGTGAAGATCACCGCCGGTTCCGACCGGCTCATCTTCAATCCGGTCAAGACGGTGGAGGCGGTGGACGAAGCCGCCTGACCGCCCGCAGATGCGATGAAATGTGGCCGTCCCGCGCCGCGGGGCGGCCATTTTCATGCCCGGTTCATATTGCATGGAACAAGCTCGTCCAGCCGGCATTCATGATGCCGATGCGCAGAAACATGGGGACCCATGCGTATGATACGAATCTCCGCCTCTCTGGCCGCGATGCTTGCAGCGATGTCGTGGAGCGATGCGGCCCAGGCGCGCGCGGCGACCGTGCCGGGCGAGTCGCGTCCGATGGTGGAGAACGGCCTGCGCCTGGCGCAGGCGCGCGAGGTGGAAATCGTCATCGACGAGCGCGGGCGCGAGCTGATCGTGGATGTCTATACCGGCGAGGTGCTTGCCGTGCGGCCACCGCGCGGCGGTGTGGCTGAACGGCGCGCGGCGCGTGAATATGAGCTTGGCCGGCCGGCCCGCGAGCCGCTGGGAGCCAGGCTGGATCGCGAGCTGGAGATCATGCTGGGCCGGCGCGAGGCGCCGCGCGGCTACGACCCGGACCTCGAGCCGGAATATGAATATGAGCCGGACTATGATTCCCGTGCCCCGGCCCGTGGCCTGCCGCGGGAAAGCTTTCCGCCGCCGCCGCAGGAGGATTACGGCGTGGCGCGCCCCGCGCCCGACTATGATCGCGGCGCCACCGGCAGCAACCGCTATGAACAGCCCGCCTTGCCTGCGCCGCGCAGCGTGGAACGTGCACCGCTGGGCACGCCGGACCCGAATATGCCCGGACAGGACGATGGATCGATCGTTGCGATTCCCGATGGCGAACAGGTCATCGAGCAGCCTGCGCCGACGCTTCCCGACGGCCGCATCGCGCCGCCGGTGACGGCTGGTGCATCGTCGGAGGTGGCGAATATCCAGATCCTGCTCGACCGCGCCGGGCTTTCGCCGGGTGTGATCGACGGGCGCATGGGCGACAATGTCAACAAGGCGCTGTCGGCCTATCGCGAGAAGCTCGGCAATGCATTGCGCACCTATGACAAAGAATCGATCGAGGCAGCACTTGCCGAGAGCGGCGGCCCGGCCTTTGTCGACTATACGATCGAGCCGGTCGACGTCGCAGGCCCGTTCGTCGCCTCCGTGCCGGAGGACTATGGCGAGAAGGCCACGCTCGACCGGCTGGGCTTCACCTCGGTCACCGAGATGCTGGCCGAACGCTTCCACATGGATGAGAACTATCTGAAGAGGCTCAATCCGGGG
>Ga0180216_1004203_pt1 | contig 11029 bp, 11 predicted proteins | sample eDN3rd37CBELigMG_FD_128879 | JGI IMG/M metagenome (GOLD analysis project Ga0180216, IMG submission 128879) | Enriched Miracle-Growth compost microbial communities from Emeryville, California, USA - eDNA 3rd pass 37_C BE-Lig MG (version 2)... ...
AGGGGACGCGCTCCACGCGGCGGGCGTTCAGTAGGACGCACGCGCGGCAGGACGCACGCGCATATGGACCAGGTTGGTGCAGTGCGGCAGTTGTCAGAACTTGGCGTAAGGCGCCTCATAACAGGTGGTACAGGTACGAGTGCAGCACCAGGTGGTGCCGCGGCCCGAACGTCGACGGGGCCGTCGTCCACATGAGCACCAACCGCCGATCTACGGCGGCACCCACACGAGCACGTTCGCCGCCCTCGGTAAGCTTTCAGGGCAGCGGCAGCGGCGGCGGCGCGCACATGGGTGAGAGCGCACCTTCCTCGGGGTCGGCGATCCACTGCGCCAACGCGACGGCCTCCGGAGTCAGATCGGCCGGTGGCGACGGCGGCTGGTCCGGCACCGCCGCCGGCCCGACTGCCGGTTGCCATCGCGTGAACGTGGCTGCGGCCACCAGTGCGGCCGCGGCCGCGAGCGCCGCCCACACCCGCCGGCGGCTCCCAGGCGTGGGCGTGGGCGGCCCGCGGCCCGCTGGCGGCGCCATGGCGGTCGCCGCCGGGCTTGCTCACCGCCGGGCCACCCCGCCCATGTCCCTGGGACGCCTCCCGTGCCCGTTCGGTGCCCTTGATCGCGGGCTGCCACTGCGCCCGGCTTCGCTCGGCCGGGCGCCCGCCGCCGCCCCCGGCGACCGCCCGCTTCGATGACGTCATCAACCTGTCAGACATCTGTCAGAAGAGCAGCGGGAGAAACGCGGCAGAAACGCGGCAGACGAACGGCGGAAACGCGGCAGACACCACTGGCGCCGAGTCGCCCGCAGACGCTGCCGGACTGGGCTGGCGGCTGCCGCGGACGGTTGGCGCAGACACTGAGTGGGCCACTGGGGGCTGGCCACTGGGCTGGCCACTGCCTGACTGCTGGCCACTGGCACACCGGCAGAGCAAGCCAACAACGCGGCACGAGGGCGCGGGCCGAGGGTGCGAGGACGTGGACGCCGCAGCGGCACGACGTCGAGTCGCGGACGACGACGTAGCAGCACACGACAGAGAGCCTAGCAGGATCCGAAAGGATCCAGGGCCACGGCGCAGCCATGGACGACCTGGCGGACCTGAACTGGACGGCGGCCGCCACGGGCCCGTCGGCGGCCAAGCCCGCCCAGCAGGGCCCCCCGCGGCCGTTCAACCCATACGCGCCCAACGCGGCCGCGACGGGCGCCTTTGGCGCCACGCCGAGCGCCGTGGGAAGCGGATCGGCGGCGGGGCGGCCGCCCGCCGCGGGCAAGCCCGCCGCGGCAGCAGCGGCGGATCCGTTTAGCCAGTTTGTGCCGTTCTCGCACGACAAGACGCCCAAGACGCTGGCCGAGCAGCAGCGGCTGCAAATGGAGCAGCGCGCCGCCGCTGCTGCCGCCGCAGCCACGGGCGCCTCCCCTGCTATGGGCGGCGCGGGCAACACCTTTGCGGCGTTCGCAGCGGCCGCGCGGCCGACGCCGACGGCCACGCCGTCGGCCCCGGCCGCCGCTGCGAGCCGGCCGCCGTCCGCGGCCGCTGCGCCCTTGGCAAGTGCGAGCCGACCCACCCCGCCGCCGGCGCCGACGACCAGCCGGCCGCCCGGCGCCGACGCGTTCAGCGACCTGCTGGGCCCGGAGCTGGCCAAAAAGTCCGGTGCGTCTAGGACACCAGCTCCCACTGAGCGGAATGGTCAGCGGCTAACTCTCTCTCTCTGTACGCGCACTCTATCGTCGCGCACGCCGTCAGCACCCATGGCGGCTCAGAGCCGGGCCACCGCGCCGCTGGGGGGCCTGGGTGGGCCCGGCACGCCGGTCATGCCGACCAGCGGGGGCGCCAGCCCGGCGGCGGCGACGGCGGGGTGGGACCTGTCGTTCTTCGAGGCCGGCGGCAGCAGGAGCGCCGCGCCGGCGACGCCCGTGGCACCCGTGGCGTCCGCGTCCACCGGGCTGGAAGAGGACTTGCTCGGCCTGGGCCTCGGCCCCACGACGTCGACGGCGGCGAGCCGCGCCAGCCCCGCGGCGCCGGCCGCGTCGCAGTCGGCGGACCTGGCCTTCCTGGACACCCTCGGGGCGTCGACCAAGGCGTCCGCGGCACCTTCACCGGCTGCCACCGCCGCCGCCGCCGTCGCCACGGTGCCATCGCCCGTGACGACGCTGCCGTCGGCGGATGACATCGACCTGGACTTTTTCAGTGGCGCCAAGGCGAGCACGCCGGCGGCGGTGGCCGCCGCCGAACCGGCCCCCGTGCCCACGCCCAGAACGGCGCCAGCTCCAGAGCGCAAGGCGAGCCCAGCACCGCCCAGCGAGCCCGCCCCGTCTGCTGGCCCGCCGCCAATGCCGCCACGACCGTCGCTCAGCGGCGCGGACCAGGAGCCGCGGCGGCGCCCAAGCCGGGACCCTCACCGCGATGAGTTGCGCGGCGACGACGAGGACGCGGACGGTCCCCGCGACCGCCGCACCGGCGCGAGCCACCGGCCGCAGCGGGACGCCGCCCCGGAGGCGCGCCATTCCATGGAATCGGGCGGCAGCGGCACAGCCATCCTGGGCAAGTTCATGGGCTTGGCGAACAAGGTGCGGCAGAGCTCCTTGACAAGGCGTCGGCGGCGCACCGTTGGCTCATGGTGCGGGCGCGTCGCGCGGTGTGCACTACGGACGCCACCACGTGCAGCTCGGTGAGAAGGCCAAGGAGGGCGTCTCGGCGGTGCGTAAAATCGTCGACGAGACCATCCTGGACGACCAGCGCAGCCGCGTGCCGCCGGTATGCGCCTGTGCTCGCGCCCCTGCCGGGTATCAGGAACGCGTGCCGCTCACCCGACGCCGGTGCTGGCGCTGCGACTATTCTCCCCCCCGCCCTCAGCATCTGGTGAAGCAGCTGGTGGAGATGGGCTTTGATGCCGAGCACGCCCAGACGGCCCTGGCCACATCGGACAACTCGTTCAAGCACGCGCTGGCCAAGCTCCGGCAAGGTGACGTATCCCCAACAGGGCGCGTGCGAGTGGCGCGATGCTGGTGCACTGACCGGAGTGCCGAGCTGGCCCACCCACCCGAACGAGCGTTGCGCTCTGGCACAGAGTTTCCGGAAGTGGCCGCCAAGCTGGACGCTGAGGAAGCGGCCGAGCGCCGTGCGTCCCCAGCCGCGTCGGCGTCGTCCAAGACGGCCGCGCCGCCCAAGGCGGCGTCGGCGGGCCCCGCCCAGCCGCGCAGTACGCCCGCTGCACCGGCCGCGCGCACTGTGGCCTGCGACGCCGTTGGCTGATTGGCCGGTGGGCGCACTGTCCAGGGTTGCCGCCGCGCGGCCTCAGCTGAGTCGACCAAGTGGGATAAGGAGGTGGCTCAGCTGGTGGAAATGGGCTTTGTGTCGCGCGTCGCCTACGAGGCGCTGCTGAGGACCAACGGCGACGTCGAGAAGGCCGTCGGCCTGCTCACGCGCAAGTCGTACGCGCATCGCCCGTGCGCTCGGCGGAGGTGGCCTCGAGGCTAACTACTTGAACCGCCCGAGATTCGTGGCGACGCTCGACCGTCGTTGCGCTTTGTCTGCTGGTTCTGCCAGCGCCGCGTCCGTCCCTGCGCCCCAAGCGCCAGCGGCGGGCCCAACCCGCACGGGCAGCGCCCCAGCGGCGGGCCCAACCCGCACGGGCAGTGCCCCAGCGGCCGCACCGGCGCGAACCGGCAGTGCCGGCGCCTCCGCCGCGCCGGCGCCGAAGCCGGCGGCGCCCAAGGCAGCGGCCCCGCCGCTACCCGCAGACTTGGAAGAGAAGCTGAACGTGCTGCGGCTCAAGGGCAACGACCTGTACAAGGCGGGCGACTACGACCAGGCGCGCGGTAAGTGCGTTGCAACGAAGGAGCCCGCGGTCCGGCGCGTCAAACTCATGTCCGCGCAGCGTGCTCTTTCTCTCTGTCATATTGGCCATCGCAGCCCTCTACACGGAAGGCATTGCGCTGGTGCCGGCCGGCCACCCGGCGGCGCTGCCGCTGCTGGGCAATCGCGCTGCGTGCAACTTGGCCGCCAACACGTTCAAGCAGTGCCTGGAGGACTGCAACGCCATCCTCAGCATCGTAGCCGACGACGTGAAGGCGCTGCTGCGGCGGGTACGCAGCGGGCGACAAGCCACGAGGCCGCGCGGCGGGCTATAGTGCAGTCTGCTCACGGTTTGCGCCCTAGCACGCGATTGCCAACCTCAAACAGGCCAAGGCGTACGAGGCCCTGGAAAAGCTGGACGAGGCGCTGGCGGACTATCGCCAAGTGCTCGAGCTGGACGCCAGCCAGTTGGCAGCAACGCAGGGCCTCGCGCGGGTCCAAGCCAGTGCGTGCCGCTGTGAAGGCTATTTGCCCGACATCGCTCGCGACTGATTGGTGCTCCGATGCGCACCTGCCGCTCATCCCACGTAGGCAAGCGCCAGCTGGAGAAGCACTTGCAGGCGGAATCGTCGCCGTCGGCCTCGCCGTCGCCCGCCGCCGCGGCGACGCCGGCCGCGCCGCCACCTTCACAGTCCGCGCCGTACGTCGAAACCTGCCCGGCGAACGCTCAGGCTGTTCTCGTGGCTCATTGTCGGCCCTCTGCGGATGCGTGGGATTGCTCCTCCAGCCCGGCTGCGGCGCCGCCCAGCGCTGGGTCGAGCACCAAGGACGACTTGGCCAGCCTATTCGACCCGACCTTCCAATCGACCAGCCCCAGCGCCAGCGCGGCCCCGTCGGCCGAGGCATCGGATCCGGAAAGTACGCACGCTGGGACGAATGGGTCCGCGAGGAAACGTACTGCTCACTGCATCGCCCGCTGCACGCTTTACCTGATGGGACGATCAGTTGCGCGACGTGTGCAGGAACGCGAAGCCGCTGAGCGGGCAGCCGAGGCGGAGCGGGCCATGGTCGCCGACGAAGTCGAAGCGAAGGTACGCAGGGGTGCACTGGGCCGGCTCCGCTGGCCGCAACGGTAGCTAAGTGTGACGCAGGACTCGCGCGTACCCTGAACTGAATGTCTGTGCAGCTGGCGGCATGGCGCCACCGCCGCGAGGGCAACATCCGCGCGCTGCTGCCGGCACTGGACCAGATCCTGTGGCCGGAGCTGGAGTGGACGCCCATCAACCTGTCGGAGCTCGTCACGCCGCAGCAGGTCAAGATTCGCTACATGAAGGCCATCAACAAAGTGCACCCGGACAAGGTGCGCTCGCAGGCGGCTGGCCCCTGCCTGGGAAATCGAAGCGGGAACTAATGGGGGGCCCAGCTGGATGCGAAGGGGGCCGTGCGCACCGTCAGGTCGCCAACGCGACGGTGGCACAAAAGATGCTCGCCGACGGCATCTTCCACTCGCTCAACGAGGCCTTTGACCGGTTCAAGGAGCAGAACGGGATGGCCTAAACTTTTTCCCCCCTGTACCTCTAGTTTCATTCATGTACTTTTGCTGCACGTGCTGCTGCTTTACAAAACTTGCCACGCTTGCTTTCAAGAGCGCAACGCGTCGTTTACAAATGGCGGAGTGCCTTCCAGAGAAATCAGCGCCGCTTGTCCCGCTCGCAATCGCGATCGCGGCTGCGGCTGCGTCTTCGGTCGCTACTGCGACTGCTGCTACGACTGCTTCTGCTGCTTCTGCTGTTGCTACGACTGCGACTGCGCGTGCGGTCGCGGCTGCGACTACGGCTGCGGCTGCGGCTGCGGCTGCGGCTGCGGCTGCGGCCACTCGTGCGGCGGCGGCGGTAGCGGTCGTAGCCCCGGTCATAGTCATGACCGTGCAAGCCGCGTCGGCCGTCATCGTCCCAGTACCGGCCGTGCTTGCGCGAGGGCCCGTCGGCACGGTCCTCATCGCGCTCGCGGTATCGGCCGTCGTCCCGGGCCCAGTCGGAGGCGCACTCCTGGCCTCCCCGCTTGCTGCCTTGGCTCGGAGACGGCGATCGTGACCTGGCTGGATCCCTGGTCGGTCTGGCGCCCTGGGCGAAGAACGCCGGCGGCGGCACACCGGTCGGAAGCGCCCGGGGAGGCAGAATCTGGCACTGTTCCTCCACGGTAGCCGCAGCGCAGCACGTGAGACAGCGCGTGGCGGTGAGCCGACGTCGGTGGGGGGTGACGGAGCAGGCCTAGGCGCGACGCCAACGCACGTGTTTGTACTGCTCCCGAGGGTAGAGCGCGCGAACATAATAAAAGCCATTGTAGTAGTACGCTTGCGCGTACGGCGCCAGAAATGCCAACAGCGTCAGCATCTGAAGGGACGGTCCAGCGACCCCCGCTGCCCCGCTGGGCATCTGTGTCAACCTCCACACGGAGCAGCGATGGCGGTGCGCGGTGGGCCGCTCGTTGCCGCTACCTTGGTGAAGCCCACGTGCAGCTTGGAAATGCCTGTGTACTGGTGGCTTGGGAAGCCCATCTTGACGAAGACGTCGTGCAGTCCCGCGAACTGGGTAAGACCGCGGCTCGGGGAAGACGACCGTGGCCTGCACGGTTAGACCTTTCGTCACGTCCGCGGGCGGATGGCACCGCCGCCGCCGCCGCCGCCGCGGCACCTACCTCCTCATGCGGCTCCGGAAAGTGCCGCAGGAGGCGCAGCATGTTTGCCAGGTATTGATCGGGGTACTCCATCGTCAGGAGCAGGCTCGGTTTCCACAGCACGGGCGTCGCGCCTTTGGGCATGACCCTCTGCACCTTGGCACCCAGGGCCTTCACGGCTTCGGCTGCGACGGCGGCATCTGCTGGCGACAGCGGTCCGGGCCGCGGCACCGCTGACGGTGGTGGCGGGTGGGGTGGCGGCGGCAGCGGCGATGCTACGAGCGACGACGCAGCTGGCAGCAACGGCAACGGCGTCGGCGTCGCCAAAGGATGCTTCGGCACCGGCGCGACCGACGTAGCCGCGGGGGTCGCCGCCGCGGCGCCATTCATTGGCGGATTGTTGTGCCCCACGACGTCGGGTCTTGCGGTGGCCGGAAGGCTGAGCAGATCGCGGGCGCACGCGCCCAGCAACGCCACCATCAGAGCGGCCAGCTGGGCGTCGCCCATCCCCTTGGCACGGAGCGCCGCGCGAATCGGCTCCAGCGGCGGCTCTCGCGCGCCCAGCGCAGCCAAGTCCGCGTTGGTCTGCGGGCGCATCGACGCCGTCACCACATTCAGAGCCTCCGTGACGCCGGCCGGCCACCGTTCGGCCAGCGTGGCCCACGCCGAGGCCCAGTCCGCGTCCGGCACGGGGGCGGCGGTCCCGGCGGCGGCCGCACTTGCCGTGGGCGCGGCAACCAGCGCGGCGGGAGGCGGCGGCGGCAGCTCCGGCACCGGCGGCAGTGGGTGCGCCCCCGTCGCCTTGGCCCAGTCAAGCTGGGCAAACGCGTGTTGCAGCCATTCGTGGAACCTCTGCAGCGTCCTCCACTGGCGCCTAACGACGTTGTGCATGCGCTGTGAGCAGCCGCTCCTAACCAGCCGCATAACATTCGGGCCGGGGGTCAGCGGCTCGTGCCTGGTGGCTGGGCACCACGCAGCATCGCGCGTTCCAGACGTTACCTGGATCTGCGCGCTATTCCAGGTGGAGTGCTGCTCCACGACAGTTTTGACAAACGCGCCGTACCGCTGCTTCAGCGTCTGTTTCCACGAATAAACCAAAAAACGCAGTATCCAAATCGTGAACGGTCAGGGGCGCCTTCGGATGCTGACTGCGGCGATCACCGCCATGGTGGCCTCCGCACCGCGAAGAGGCCCAGGCGGTTCTGGTACTGGCTGAGCAGATCGGACGCTGCCTCGCCGTCGCGCCGCGCAGCCGCAGACCGCTGCGGCGTCGCAGCTGGCGGCGGCGAGACACCCTCTTGGTCGCTTGTATCGTTGGTGCCGTCGCTGGCGGTGGCCCTGGCCTCGAGCCCCAGAAGGTAGCCAAAGTAGAGCCAGTCCGCCTCGGCGGGCGACTGGCGGGTCGGCAACGAAACGACGCCGTGCGGGCAGTTAGTGTCGTGAATCCTGCCAACTCAAGCCAGGGCGAAGGAGGGTGGCGCACCGGCAGCGTGGACGGCGCCATGGCGGCCGCGTGGCCTTGCTTAATTGGAGCGGCCGAGACGTGGCTGCCCCCAGCTTCCTGCCCTTGTCAAATGGCCGGCGTCGCCCACCACGCCCGCGAAGAGAACTTTGGGCATTGGCCCTTTGGTTGCCGCACCAGGTCGAACCTACGTCGGCCCAACTGCCGCCGGCCCAACTGCTGCCCGCCAACGTGTTACCACAATGCCCCTGGGTGCTCGCTTCTGCACTTAGGATAGATGGCGCTCCCTGCCAGCTGCGTCCGACCTCTTCCGTAGTTCGCTTGGGGCCCGTTCCACCTGCTGAGCTTCCACGCGTTGTCTGCCGCGCCCGCAGCCCCAGCGGGTCCTCCGTGCAGCCCGCGACGCGCTAGGCCGCTGCTCTGGGCTGGCGCAGGAAGGGACAACACGGCGGCGGCGGCGGCGCCGGGCGCCGGCGCAGCGCCGCAGTTCAAAGGTTTCGCGCCAAAAAAGTGGCCCACAATTCAGAGGGCGCTGTGTCTTCGCGACCTGAAATTACAGCCAACGGGTGCGGCCGCCCTTGTCCGGGCCAGTACTGAAAGCAGCGCGCACTTCTTCACCAGCCGCTGCTTCAATTGTCGCCTGGGAGAGCAACGGATAGGCAGGGGCGGCAGGCAGCGTTCGGCGGAGGGTGGGCTCGCTCACCCTTTTGGCGACGCCGCGGGGGCATGCAGACATACCACAGGCAGCATGCGCGCCGTCTCTGCCCGACACTTTGCAAAGAACGAAACGGCAAGGGCGGAAGGACCTGTATGGGAGATGGCTGTACACAGGATGGCGCAGTTTGTACACAGTGCAGGGTGCGTATGGTACAGTGGGTGTCCGTCAGGTGCCGAAAAAAGGCACCCCTCACTGTCCTGCCTTGCGCGATCGCATGGCCGCTTCGTGGCGCGCGAGCTCGTCCTTGGTCTGCTGTAAAAGCTCCTCCAGCTCCTCGCGCGTCTTGAGCGTCAGCGCGTCGCGCCACTATGCAGGCGTTCAAGCAGGGCACGAGACAGGCAGGGAGGGCAAAATGAGCCGGGCACGGCAGCCAGGCGCCGTCAGCGCTTCGCCGCCACCGCACCTCCTGCTTCTCGCGGTACTCGCGGACGTAGCGGAAGCCGTACAGGCCGCCCACGAGCGTGCCGATACTCACCAGGATGCTCACGGGCACGTTGCCCGGCGACGCCGGTGCGGACGGCATGACGGACAAAGGCGGTCGCACGCCGCCCACTGCAAGGCCTCCTGCCCGAGCTGTCCAACCTCCACCGGCTTAGCTAGGCCCAGCGTGCTGTAGTCGACCGGTCACCGCGGCACAGCTCCCGCTCGGCGCCAGGGCGTCGATCCTGGTCCGCCCGTCTGCTCCTCGTACCGTTGCTGGCTCCCGCACGCTGCGCCACGTTATCAAATCCGCGATTTCTATTCTCGCTGTCGCTGCCTTGCCCCGCTCGGCCGTCGTCCACGGTGGCGCCTGGCACGTTGTCCGTCTTCGGCGCCTGCGGCTCGCGCGTCGTCCTGCGCCCCTGCCGCCGCTGCCGCCGCTGCCGCTGCCGCTGCATTGAATGACGTCATCGACCCAACCCGGCCGCGCAACGGCGGGCTGCCGGTCGTGAACTCGGCGGTTGGCTCGGCTGGCTGACGGCTCAGCGGGCCGTTCACCAGCCGAAGGAGCACTACAAAGAGGACCCGACACGCCCGCGAGCCGCCCAAAGCGTTTGATGCGCTCGTGTCTGGACGATTTCAGCGGAGATTTGCGGGCGCGCCGCCGTTGTTGTGTTCTGCCGCACCGTCCACGTCGCACGATTCACTTTGCAACCCCGGCCGCCGGTGTGGCCGGCCGCCGCCACCGCCATGGGGCAGACGCTGGAGAAGGGCGTCAACGGCATCGTGGCCGACGCCATCGCGCACGAGACGCACTGTACGCCGTCCTAGGCCGCCGGTCTAACGATTGACCTACTCGCTAACGCCAACGTTCGCCGCGGGCTTGTCGTTCACTTTGGCAGTCACGCGGAAGGAGATTCTCAAGATGCAGGAGCACTTTATGCGGCTCGCACACCACCGCGGGGCCAACTCGAGCACCATCGGGCCGGAGCAGTTCATGGAGGTCATGCAGCTGTGTGGCCTGGACAGCCAGCAGGAGAGGCTGGTGAAGCAGCTGTTTGGCGTCTTTGACCGGAACCGCAACGGCACCATCGACTTTCGCGAGTTCATGACGGGCCTGTCCACCCTCATGCGTGGCACCCTCGCGGAGCGTCTGCAGTGTACGCACCCCCGCCCGCCCAAGTCAACGTTGTCCGTGTCGCGGCTAACCCCAACGCAGCCGAACGAGTGGTTGCGCGAAGCGGCCGATACCGCTCAGTCGCCTTTGACTTGTACGATGAGGACAAGTCGGGGTACGCTACACCCCATGGAGGTCCTGCCATTGCGCACCGCCCAGGGACTCACGTAAGCGACGTCGTTCCCCTTGGCCCTTGCGGTGCTCTTGCAGCACCATCTCGCGCGACGAGCTGCACAAGATGCTGCTGCTGCTGTATGGCGTGCACACGTCGAGCGCGGACCCGAACGCCGCCCCCGACAGCGACGAGGTCGCGTCGATGCGCCGGCGGATCCTCGCCTTTGCTGACCAGATCTTTGACCAGGCCGACACGAACAACGACAACGTCCTCAGCCGCGACGAGTTCGCCAAGGCGGTAGGTGGCGACGCCGTCGTGCTGTGTCTCCGCACGTGCGAGCACTTATTTCATGCTGTGCAGACCAACGGAGAACACTGTGGCGGCAGGTGGAGCAACATCCGGACCTCCTTGCCTTCATGCCCCAGCGGGAGGAGCGCGAGTCCGCGCACTCGCCGCAGAAGCATCCGCAGCCATGACGGCGCCGGGGAGCGGCTGCTTGTGTAATGGAATTTGAACTCTGCCCACATGTACGCTTTGCTTTTGCTGTTGTATGCATAGCCTCCTTCCTTTCTTCGTGAGCTAAATTTATTCTCAAGACGAGTGGGCCCTACCGCAGTTGGCGTCCACGGGATTCTCCCCCATGAACAGAGGGTGGCAGGCACGCACTGGCACT
>Ga0180216_1004209_pt1 | contig 11020 bp, 7 predicted proteins | sample eDN3rd37CBELigMG_FD_128879 | JGI IMG/M metagenome (GOLD analysis project Ga0180216, IMG submission 128879) | Enriched Miracle-Growth compost microbial communities from Emeryville, California, USA - eDNA 3rd pass 37_C BE-Lig MG (version 2)... ...
CGGTACCCCGCGTTTCCCAGGAGGGTACCCTCCCTTCCCCGTCCAGGTACCGCCCTCTCCCCGCGACGGTACCCCTCCTCTCCCCCATCGCGGCCGGGAACGCCGTCCGAGACGCCAACCTCGCGCCCGCTTAATGGGAATGCAATCTCTGCATGTACAAACGACAGCAACAGCCCGTGTTGTTGGAGATCGCTCGAGAGACGCCTGGCATCGCGCGACGGTGCCCCGGTACGGCCCGCGGCCTGCGTTCACGCACCACCCCCCGGCTCCCGGGTACCGTTCCCTTCCCTCTAACGTCGCGGAGGACAGCGGCGGGAGCTCGTGCACCCGCCGCGCGGCGCGACCCGCCGCCGGCCGATCGCTCGGAGCAGGCGGGAGTACCGCACGTTCCCCACTTCCCAAGCGGTACCTCGTCTTCCCCACTTCCGCGCACCCCGGCTTCCGCGCGTCGGCTCGCGCGGCTCTTCGCGGCGGTTCCGGCCGGGCGGCGCGCCGTCGCCGGTACCCCTGTCTTCCCCTTTCGTCTCCCACTGCCGGATGCGGCCGCTACCCAACGGATCGCTCGCGTCGCGATGCGGGAGATGTCGTGTGGGGGCGCGTCCTGCGACGACGCCCGGCGGACGGGTCCTGCGCCGAGGCCCTGCGCGCCGGGCCGTTCCCCGTACCGGACGAGGCCACCGAGGCCGTCCCGGGCCCCTTCTCGCGCCCGGGTTGTGAAGTGGGAAAGCGGAGGTACTCGCGGAGGTCGGAGCGTGCGTTCGCCGTGACGCGTCGCCATAACGTTATGGCGACGCCGGTCGCCGCATGGTCTATGAGAGAACTGTGCCGGACTTGGCACAGGCGCGCCGCTCGGAGGTGCCTCCCCGTGGTCCGGGCCGGCCCCGTGAACCGCGCAGGGTCCGGCCCGCTGGCCGCGGCCGGAGGCCCTCATGCCAAGAGCGTTGGGCCTAGGGCGTGACGGCCGTTGGCAATAACGTTATGGCGCCCGGCCTAGTCGCGCGCGGCGGCCCTCGCTCGCGCGGGTATCATCGAGCCATGTCAGAGCTCTACTGCGGCTCACTGCACGGCGTCGCCGCCGCGACGGGCGCACTAGGCGCCGCGGTGGCCGCGAGGGAGGCGCCGCGGTCGTGAAGGTGCTGACGTTCTTCAACCACGCCGGCGGCGTCGCCAAGACGAGTACGGTCCGCGACGTCGGCTACGTCCTGGGTGAGCGCGGGCACAGGGTGCTGCTGATCGACGTCGACCCGCAGGCGAACCTCACGAAGTGGATGGGGCTCGACGACGTCGACCTCGAGGAGACGATCTACCCAGGCGTGATGGCGACCGCGGAGGAGGAACTCGACGACCCCGACGCGGAGCTCGCCCTGCCCAAGCCGAAGCGCGTGCACGGCGTCGACCTTATCCCGAGCCAGCTGAACCTGGCGATCCTCGAGCGGGAGATCCTGAACGTGTTCATGGGCGTCCTCCGCCTCAGGGACGCGGTTCGCAAGCTCGAGGGCTACGACTACGTGCTCATCGACCCGCCACCGAGCCTGGGACAGCTGTCGGCACTCGCGGTCGTGGCGGCCGACAGCGTGGTCGTGCCCCTGCCGACCAACCGCAAGGGACTCGACGGGTTGGGGACGGTCGTAAAGATGGTGCGGGAGTACCGCAAGGCCGCGCCGGGGCTCGACGTCGCGCTGTTCGTGCTCACGCAGCACGACCGGCGCACGCGGCACGACAGGGAGAGCCTCGACGCGATCCGCAAGCAGCTCGTGTCGATCGCACCGGTGTCGACGCCGTTGGCGAGCCGTCCGGCGTACTACTCCGACGCCCAGGTCGCGGGCATGCCCGTACCGCTGTTCGCGCCCGGCAGCGAGGCGGATGCCGAGATCAGGACCGTCACGGACGAGCTGCTGCGGGCACTGGAGGGACGCTGATGGCGAAGCGCAGGGCCGGGGTCGACAGGGCTGCGGTCTTCGAGGCGATCCTAGGCGGACTGACGGAGCCAGCCCAGGTCGAGGAGGCTGTCAGCGGGGTGACGACGATCCCGCTGAAGGCGATCCGCTACAGCAGCCGGCAGCCGCGCAAGTACATCTCCGAGGACGGCCTCAACGAGCTGGCGGCGAGCATCCGCGACAAGGGCGTGCTCGAGCCGGTGATCGTGCGCCGCGTCGGCGGCGGCTTCGAGCTCGTCGCGGGCGAGCGACGTACGCGCGCCGCGGCTCTCGCCGGGCTCACCGAGGTGCCGGCGATCGTCGTCGACATCGACGACCGCGAGGCGCTCGAGATCGCGATCATCGAGAACCTCCAGCGCGAGGACCTGAACGCGGTTGAGGAGACGGAGGCGGTCCTGGGTCTCCTCGAGCTTTACCTCGACATGGACAGGCGCGAGGTGGTCCAGCTCCTGCAGGCGCTCTACAACGAGGAGCGCGGCCGCATCACGTCGCGGAAGGTCGACGACAGGGAGCGGGAAGGCGTCAGGTCGCTGTTCGAGCGGTTGGGCCGCTTCTCCGTCGCGTCGTTCGTGAGCAACAGGCTCCCGATACTCGACTTCCCCGAGAGCCTGTTGGCGGCCGTGCGGGAGGGCAAGCTCGCATTCACGAAGGCGCAGGCGCTCGCCAGGGTCGAGGATCCGGACGACCGCGAGAGGTTGCTCGCGGTGGCGATCGCCGAGGACCTGTCGCTGAGCCAGATCAGGCGGCGCATCACGGAGCTCCGGGCCGGGCGCGAGGCGCTGGCCCAGCGCAGGCCGGCCGGCGTTCTGGACCGGACGCAGCGCCTCGTGTCGACGACGAAGCGGCTGCTCAACAAGCGCCGTCTGGTTCAGCTGCCGCCGGAGCGGCTGGCTCGCGTCAACGCGCTGCTCGAGGAGCTGAGGAGTGCCCTGGAGGACGAGTGAACCGCGCGGCCTAGCCGGGCCGCGACGTAGGCGCGGCCGCGAGGCACCCCGCTACGGCGCCCGTCGCCGGGCGCCGTTATCTTCGTAGCCGCGGCGCCGGCGGTGGCCGGCGGCTAGGAGGCAGCGCATGCTGAACGTGGGAACCGCGGCTCCCGACTTCGCCTTGCCCGATCAGGACGGGCGCGTCCACAGGCTCTCGGACCTGCGCGGCTCGTGGGTCGTGCTGTACTTCTACCCGAAGGACGACACGCCCGGCTGCACGAAGGAGGCCTGCGCCTTCCGCGACTCCCTGCCTAGGTTCGGGGAGCTCGACGCCGTGGTCCTCGGGGTCTCGGCGGACGACCAGGCGAGCCACAAGGAGTTCGCCGCGAAGTTCAGGCTCAACTTCCCGCTGCTCGCCGACGTCGACCGCGAGGTCATCGACGCGTACGGAGCCTGGGGCGAGAAGGAGTGGGCCGGCCAGATGATCGAGGGCATCCTCCGCATCAGCTACCTGATCGATCCGGAGGGCCGCATCGCGCAGGCGTGGTCCGTGACTGAGCCGGAGCTGCACGCCGACGAGGTGCGTGAGGCGCTGGCGCGTCATCAGGGGCGCGTGTCGGCCTGAGTGAGACGGTCGGGCGCGCCGGCGAGCGCGCGACATCGGGCTGGGCCGCGCGAAGAGCGCGGCCCGCGTCGTGGGTGCGGCTCGCGCGCCGGCGGCGCCCCGGCCTGACGCCTCGTGAACACTCCTGGTGCACGCACGCGGCGTCCCGGCCGAAAGGGGAGAGCGAGGGTACTTGCGGACCTGGGCGCCAAGTGGCGAGGAAGAGCGTCCGCGCCAGCATCCGCGAGCGCGGCGATGTGCGCGTAAGGTCCGAAGTGGGAAAGATGGGGTACCCAGTGGTCTGCACGCACGGCCGCGTGTGCGGCCGTGTCGGACCCTCGGGATGTGACCACACGTTGCGGGAGGGCGCCTGGCCTGGGACGGCTCGAGGACGGGCGACGCGTGGGCCCGGCGAGACGAAGCAGTGGCGACGCCGCGCCCGCGGCTTCGACCAGGGAGGCGCTGGCATCGGTCAGAGACCCGGCGAGAGGTGGCGTGTGGGCCGGACGGGTGATCGACCGGTGCCGGCCGCGAGGGGCTGGATTGCGAGTGCGGAAGAGGGGTACCCCGGAAAGTGGGATAGGCAAGGTACCGCGGCGGCCAGAAGGGGGGAAGCCGCGGTACCGGTCTCCGGTAGCGGGTGTTCGGCCGACAGAGGAGAGGAGGGGTACCGAGGTCGGGCCAACGGCCGAAGTGGGGAAGAAGCGGTACCGATAGGGAGATGCGGAGACCGCCGGGGAGTGCCAGCGGTCGAGCCGGTCCGGAAACGTGCGCTGCTGAGGCCTGGACCCGGATTCTGTGCTCTCGCACAGGACCGCGATGACGCCCTGGCGGCTGGATGCGGGTGGGGCCGGTCGTGTTCCGAGCCGATCGCTGAACGGTCGGGAGCCTCGACCGCAGTGGTTCAGAGAACTGTCAGAGCCTCGTCGATAGGCTCGACCGGGCCGTCGGCCCAGCGGAGATACGATTGCAGCCCCACGATATCTGGACGCTCGCCTATCACCTCTCAGGCGTGACTCTGCTGGGACCCACCGAACACGAGCCGCTGGGTCCCCTCCCGTACCCGGTGAGGACCGCGGTCCTGAAGGTGGCGCGTGAGCTGGCGCCCGAGGCGCTCGAGGTCGACCTGCGTCGCGAGACGCTCAACTACCTCGGCGGAGAGTACGAGTACGTCGACAGCTGGAGGTTCAGGGTCCCGGAGCTCCAGGCGAGGTTCACGGGCCGCAAGCCCCTGGCGACGACGGCGTTCTCCAGCGTCGAGGACTACTACGTCCACCATGGCCTCCGGAAGAAGAGGTACGACGGGGTTGACGAGCACTTCGCGGAGCGGCTGTTCGTGGAGCGCGTCTTCGTGCCCACCTTCGGCGTGAGGGGGCTCCAGTACCTGCAGCCGCAGGTCGCCTTGGTCGACAGCCGGGGTCGGCGGAGGCGGATCGACTTCGTGCTCGCTGGCGCCAAGAGGTACGCCCTCGAGATCGAGGGGGCGGCGTTCCACGCCAGGGACCGGGTCTCCAGGGAGAAGTTCGAGGACGAGAAGGTCAGGCAGGCGGAGCTGGGCCGCGCCGGCTTCACCTACGTGCCCTTCACCTTCGCGAGCTTGACGAACGATTACGCGAGGGCGATGTTGAACGATCTCAGCCTCGAGGACCCGATCCTCTTCAGGCTCGCCAAGGCCAAGCGCGAGCGCGCGGAGGGGGGTGGCGACCTCAGCGCGCTGCACGAGCTGGACCTGCTCTTCGACCGGTTCCCGCGGAGGTTCCAGGACTACCAGAAGCTGAGCCTCTCGCTCCTCAGGCGGGCCTTCGAGCAGGGCAGGGCGGTCCTCGACGTCGCGGACTTCTCGCCGCAGCTGCCGCTTCTCGCGATCGCGATGCTCGACACCGTGGCGCTCGTCGAGCGCGTGGCCGAACTTTTCGGGCAGGCCCCGGCGGTTCCGAGGGTGAACCTTCACGTCGTCGGGAGACCCGGGGCCCTGCACGACCGGCTGCTCGCTTGCTACCTAGGGTGCGAACCCGGTGTTGGCGACAAGCGCCTGGACTCCAGCTTCACCCCTGTGGACATCCACCACGTGGAGCACCTGCCGGCCCGCGAGGCGCTGGACCTCGTCTCCAAGGCGGAGAGCGTGAGCGGCGACGGACCGTTGGGAGCCTACGGGTTCGAGGAGTTCGAACGCATCTCGGCGCCGCTGGTGAGGGAAGCCGGGGTCGCTCCACCGGGTGATGCGCGCCCGGTCAGCTTCGAGCGGCCGCTCCTCGACTACTTCGCCCGGCGCTACTTCCCCTATGGCGAGCTGAAGCCGGAACAGATCCAGCTCGTGCAGCGCGGCCTGCGCGGGGAGTCCTGCATCGGTATCCTGCCGACCGGGTTCGGCAAGAGCGCGGTCTTCCAGCTCTACGGCATTCTCACGCCTCGGACGACCATCGTCATCAGCCCCCTCAAGGCGCTGATGCGCGACCAGGTGCACGCCCTGAGGCGTCGCGGCATGGTCGCCGTGGAGGCGATCAGCAGCAGCGACTCCAGCTCGGAGAAGGAGAAGAAGCTTCGAGGCTTCCGGGAACAGCGGTACCGCCTGCTGTACCTCTCCCCGGAGCGGCTCCAGATCAAGAGCTTCTACGACGAGCTCAGGCGGACGATGGAGGAGACCCCCATCGGTGCGTTCGTGATCGACGAGGCGCACTGCGTCAGCGAGTGGGGTCACGACTTCAGGCCGGCGTACCTCCAGATCGCCCCGCTCAGGAAGTCCCTGGAGGCCGCCGCCGGCCAACCGATCCCGGTCATAGGCCTGACCGCGACCGCGTCTCCCGTGGTGAGAGAAGACATCGTCAGCCTCCTCGAGCTCGACCGGGAGAGCGTCGTCCAGCTGAGCAGCAGCGACCGCCCGAACCTGAGCCTCAGCGTCCACCCGGTCCGTGGTTCCGGCCCGAACGCCAAGGACGAGCTGGTGACCGAGCTGATCAAGGAGCGCATCCCGCGAGCGTTGCGGATGCGGCCAGATGAGCTGCTGCCTCTAGACAAGGACCCGCCGTTCCAGCACGCCGGCGTCGTGTTCGCGATGTATGCCAACCCGCACGGCAACACCACCATCGGAGAGGGCGTACACAGCATCGCCAAGTACCTGCGGGACAACGTCACCTACAGGAGTGACCTCGTGCAGGTCCACGCGAGCTCGGCGCCGAGCCTGTGCCCGGAGTGCGGGAGCGCCCTCTACGCGGGCGCGAGCAAGAAGGTCGTGCGGGAGGTCATCGGCGAGGACGCCGACCCGGCCGAGTTCAGGTACGTCTGCCTGGAGTGCGGTCATCTCTTCAGCCGGCCCGAGTACATCGCCGACTGGGACGAGACCGTTCTGGCCCGGCAGGACGAGTTCAAGGAGGACAAGTTCCCGCTCCTCGTCGCCACCAAGGGCTACGGCATGGGCGTCGACAAGCGGAACATCCGCTTCATCGTCCACCACTCGCTGTCTGGCGGTTTCGAGGGCTACTACCAGGAAGCGGGACGCGCGGGCCGAGACGGCCGGCAGGCACATGCGGCCCTCGTCTACGCGCCTCCCGCGGATGCGTGCTACCGCAGCTTCCTCAAGGCCTTCACGCCGCCCCCGTGTGTGACCGACCCGCAGGCCCGCAAGTTCCTGAAGTGCCCCATGGGCCTTGAGCGGCTCTGCGACTACGGCAGGCAGGCACACTTCGTCGCGGGAGACTACCCGGGCATCGAGGTCGACCTCCAGCGCATCTCCGACCTGTTCCGCTGTCTGACGGCAGGGGAGACGGTTACCGCGAGCGACGACGACGGACTGAAGGCGACCCAGCTCGCCCTGTACCGGCTGCAGCAGCTCGGCGTCATAAGCGGCTACTACCTAGAGTACAAGAGCCTGCGCCGCGTCGAGTTCGGGGTCGAACGCGTGGCGGACGTGAAGCGAGACATCGTAAGGGAGCACGTCGCTCGGTTCCTGCGCCGGACGCGGGCCTCGGAGGAAGAGATCGAGGCGCAGCTCGCGCGGTTCAACCGCAGCCGGGTCCGCAAGGAGGACGAGCCTGCGGCCCTGGGCCTCGTGGAAACCGGGGCCAGGATCATCCTGGAGCGGATCTACCAAGAGGTGCCGCGAATGCGGTACCAGATGCTCACGAGCCAGCTCGACTACGCGACGAGCGGGGACCGGGGCGAGTGCCGGCGCATCAAGATCCGCAGCGAGTTCGATGAAGGTGTGGCGCTTTCGGACTACCGCTGCGGGTTCTGCGACGTCTGCCAGCCGGACCTGTGCTTCGAGTCCGACCGCGCCGCAGTGCCGACGCGCGACGCGCAGGTCGAGGACATTGCCCATAGGCTGCCGGAGATCCTCGAGCGGTTCGACCCCGTAGAGCTGCCCGAGATCGTGCGGGTGGCCGCGAACAAGGGCGCGGTGAAGGGCCTGTACTACAAGGTGAGCAACACCTTGGAGCACGACCCCACGAACCTCAGCGCACTGTACCTGGCGGGGGCGCTGGCGCGGCGGCTTCCCGAGTTCCGCGAGCGTGCGCTCGAGCTACTCGCGTTCGGCTACCAGGAGGCGGAGCGGCAGACGACCGACCGAGCGCCCCTGCAGGCGATCTACACGGAGGCGAAGCAGGTCGACCCCGCCAGGGCCTTCTCCTGGATCGCCAAGAGGAAGGGTGCCTTCGACGACCGGGCCGGACTCGAGTTCCTTCAGAAGGAAGCGGCTCAGGTGTTCGGGCCGGGCGCGACACCCGCTCGCGCGGTCGAGAGCCTGCGGAGGGTCAGGGGGATCGCGGCCCTCAAGAAGGACCTCAAGGGCGTAGCTAACGGCGTCGCGGAGCTTGGCGCGGCGATCGCGAGCGTGCCCAGCATCTTGGAGTGATGGGTGAGCAAGGACCTTACTAGCATCGACGTCGTCGAGCGGGAGCTCCGCTCCCTGCAAGCGGGGATCCGCGACAGCCTGGCCGTGCTCCAGCAGCTCAAGGGAGTCAGCGAGCAGGTAGCCGACGTGGTAACCACCTACAACAGGGCCAAGGGCCTGGTCGACGTCTTGACCGAGAGGGTCAACGCCTTGGAGGCCCAGCACGACGAGTCTCGCGCCGCCGTCGAGGCAGCTGCGAAACGGCTCCAGGAGTCCTTCGCGGCCCTGGAGAAGGACCACGGCGACCGCTGGCTGGACCTCCAGGCGAAGGTGGCCGCGTCCCAGGACCAGGTTCGGTCGGCGAACGAGGCGCTCCGGAACGAGCTCGAGGCCGTCAAGACGGCCCATGAGGAACGGCTCGAGTCGGTCAAGAGCGAGGTCGCGGCGCTCGCCGAGCGGCTGGACGGTCTCCTCGAGAGGAACGCCGCGGGCATCAGGGAGCTGAACGGACGGGTCGCGGGGTTGGCTGACGGCCTGAAGAGCGCTTCTGGTCGCAGTAGGGCAGCAGCGGTCACGTCCGCGCTGGCCCTCGTGCTGGTCGTCGCGCTGCTTGGCGCGAACGCCTACTGGCTGGTGACCGGTGCCCTTTCGCTGCCGCTTGGGTCCCTCTTGTGACGCCCTTGCGACGCCGGGCGGCTGACCGCGGCGAGCCGCGTCGGTTCGGCCCCACCGCCGACCCGCGGTCGCCCTCAGGACGGGCTGCGCGGACGATCAAGGTCGCTTTCGTTCCGAAAGTCGACGATCGTCCTCGGCGCGGCTTCGTGTGTTTCGAACCTCGTCGCCTTTCAAAGGCAACGCGCGGCGGCAGTTCTAAGGAATGCGACAGTTCATGCTGTTGAGGACGGCAATGCCGGGCCAGTTGACACGCCGGCAGGCACTGCCCTAAGCTGCCGCACGTTCGCGCCCGGCGGTCCGCGGGCGCGACTCCTGACTTTCGGAACGAAAGCCGGCGAGAGGAGCGCGCGTCGGCCCAGGTGGCGCCGCGCCGGGGCGGAGCCCTACCTCGGCGGGGACCGAACGTCGGCGCCGGAAGCGGGACCTAGAACGCGCGGACGGGGCCTCGGCGCGAGGCCGGACCTGGCAGGGCGCTCACCGAGGCCGGGAAGGAGAGGGACGTGCAGACGATCGAGACGGAGTACGGACGGGTGCGGCTCGACCCCGCCAGCGTGATGCTGGGCGAGCTCGTCGTCAGCGACGAGGGGGTCGAGCTGGAGGTCGTGGGCCTCGACCCGCTGCGGTTCGAGCCGGCGCCGGAGGTGGAAGAGGACTGGGGGGAGTAGGCGCGCTTGGCCGCCGAGTTGGTGATCGCCTACGACAGGGCGCGGCCGGAGGAGCGACTGCTCTTCGAGGCCTGCGAGGCCGCACGCATGCGCTACCGGCCCCTGTACGTGCCGGAGCTGCACGTCGACCTCGGCGCGCGAGACGACCTCCCCGGCGAGGGCGCTGTCGTGCTCCTGCGCTGCGTCTCGCAGTCGCGGTCGCTGGCGCTGGCGCGGTGCCTCGAGGCTAGGGGCGCCGCCACTGTCAACCCGTCGCGGGTGATCGCGCTCTGCGGCGACAAGCTCGCCACCTCCGCCGCCCTCGTCGCGGCCGGCGTGCCGACGCCCCGCACGGGCGTGGCCTTCACGCCCGAGGCCGCGCTCGCGCTGTGCGAGCGCTTCGGCTACCCCGTCGTGTTCAAGCCGCTGGTCGGCTCCTGGGGCCGCATGGTGGCCCTGGTGGAGTCGCGCGCCGCCGCCGAGGCGCTGATCGAGCACAAGGAGGTGCTGGGCGGACCCGAGCACAAGGTGCACTACGTCCAGGAGCTCGTCGACAAGCCCGGGCGCGACATCCGCGCGTTCGTAGTCGGCGACAGGGTCATCGCCGCGATCTACCGCACCTCCGAGCACTGGATCACGAACACCGCCCGCGGCGGGGTCGCCAGCGGCTGCCCCGTGACCGAGGAGCTGTCCCGCGTGGTGACGGCCGCAGCCAGGGCCGTCGGCGGAGGGGTGCTGGCCGTAGACGTGGTCGAGTCCCCGACGGGGCTCCAGGTCGTCGAGGTGAACCACACGATGGAGTTCAGGAACTCGATCGCCACGACCGGGGTCGACATCCCGGCCGAGGTCGTGAGGTACGCGGCGTCGCTGGAGGCCGTGGCGGCGTGAGCGTCACCGTCGCGATCGTCGGCGCCTCGGGCTACGCCGGCGGCGAGTTCCTCCGCCTCGCGCTCGGCCACCCTGAGCTGACCGTCGTGCAGGCCACCAGCCGCGAGCACGCCGGGATGCCCGTCCACGTGGTCCACCCGAACCTGCGGCGCGTGACAGACCTGCGCTTCGACCACCCCGACGACCTCAGGGAGGCGGACGTGCTCGTGAGCGCGCTGCCTCACGGCCGGCTCGCGGAACGGGTCGACGACCTGGCCGCGCGCTGCCGCGTCCTCGTCGACCTCTCGTCCGACTTCCGGCTGCGCTCGCCGGAGGCGTACAGGCGCCACTACGGCGGCGAGCACCCGCGGCCAGACCTCCTGGGCGCGTTCGTCTACGCGAACCCCGAGCTGCACCGCCCCGAGCTGCCGGGCGCCACGCGCATCGCCGGCGCCGGCTGCATCGCCACGGCGGCGGTCCTGGGCCTGGCGCCCGTCGTGCTGGCCGGTCTGCTCGACCCCGCCCGCGACGGCGTGGTC
>Ga0180216_1004213_pt1 | contig 11014 bp, 11 predicted proteins | sample eDN3rd37CBELigMG_FD_128879 | JGI IMG/M metagenome (GOLD analysis project Ga0180216, IMG submission 128879) | Enriched Miracle-Growth compost microbial communities from Emeryville, California, USA - eDNA 3rd pass 37_C BE-Lig MG (version 2)... ...
ATCACCTGCTCGGGGGCCATATAGCTCGGAGTTCCGATCCGAACGCCGCTCAGCGTGAGCGCCGGCTCTCCGTCATAGTGGCGCGCCAGTCCGAAATCGGCGACCTTGGGGGTGCCCTCCAGGGTGAGCAGTATGTTGGCCGGCTTGAGATCGCGATGCACGATCCCCGCGCGGTGCGCCGTCTGCACGGCCTCGGCAAGGGTTGTCAAAAGCGCGGCCGCCGGGCGGGCCGGTTGCGGAGAGCCCGCCAGGGCCTGGGCCAGGCTGCCCCCCTCGAGAAGCTCCATCGTGAAATAGGGGCACCCGTCGTGGCCGCCGACATCATAGACCTCGACGATATTCGCGTGTCGCAGGCTGGCCGCCGCCTCCGCTTCGCGCTGGAACCGCGCCCGCTCGGTGGGTCCGGCATGCGCGCCGGCAAGAAGCATCTTGAAGGCGACCAGGCGATTGAGGCGCAGGTGCCGGGCCTTGTAGACGAGGCCCATGCCCCCGCGGCCCAGCAACGCCTCGACCTCATAGCCCGGAATCCGCGGCGAGTCGGGTCCCTCGCGCCACGGACAGGAGGTTTCGGCGTTCGAGTCGGGTTCCGACGTGGGAAACATGGCGTCGAGCTCCGCCTCGACCACGCGCATCCGCCGCCAGCGCCAACGAACCTCCGGCAGCAGCTCTGGGCAGGTTGCGCAGACCTCCTCCGGCGTGCCCGCGGAGCTGGAGATCTCGTCGAGAAGCCGTTGAACACGGGATGCGGCGGCCATATTTGGGCTCCCCGGACTTCCGTGCGCGGTGACACTGACCTCCAGAGGATCTCCGTCCCGGCGGCATGCGTTTAGACCGAACCGGGAGTCTTTTCGCTCGGCCGGAGGTCGTCCAGCTGCTCGGTTAAAAGCCGCAGGCCGCGGCTCAACCGCCGCCTCACCGTCACCGCCGAGACGCCGAGCAACTGGGCGACCTCCGTCCGCGTCATCCCCTGGATTCGCACAAGGTCAAATACATCCCGCTCGTCCGCCGGCAGCCCGTCGATCGCCCGGAGCATGCGGAGGCTGTCCGGGTTGAGATCAGACCCGCTGCTGTCCCGCGTCGGCACGCGCGCCTCGCACAGCTCCGCCTCGGCCGGCTGCTCATCCAAGCGTCGGGCCAGGTCGTTCAACTCCCATCGCGCGTGCTGGTTGACCAGGGCGAAGAACTGGCGCGCCGTCTGGGGTCGAGCTTCGCGAAGCGCCTTAAGCAGCCGTTCCACCACGGCGCCGAGCAAGTCCTCGGCCTCCAGGTTCAGCGGCGGCCGCGCCAGGCGAGGATAACTCCGGTACAGGAGCGTGGCGCAGAGCAGGCGCAGGCGACGGACGGCTCGGTCGAGCAAGGCCCGAACAATCGGCTCGGCGGCCGAGTCCCCCGCCAGGTCGTCCAGGTAACGTTGGACCACGGCCGTGGTATGCTCGTCGCTCATAACTCAATCCGTCGATTGAAGCTATGTTGCACACGTGCGGATTCGACGAGCGGGTGTTCGCTCGCCACGCTCAGTATTACAGTTGAAAGCTGAAAAGGGAATGGTCGAATCCCCAAACAGAAAGCCCGCATCTCTGCTGCAACCATTTCGGCCTTCTGACGGCGGCTTTGACGGGAGACGTCCCGAGGACCTCGATGGGCAACTACGTGGACGAAAGGTCGATCCATGGCCAAGCACGTCAGCAAGCGAGCCGTCGCGAACGGCGTTAATTTGCACTACATCGTAGCCGGCGAAGGACCGGTGGTGCTCGGCATGCACGGTTGGCCTCAAAACCATCGCGAATTTTTGCCGCTGATTGGCAGGCTCGGGGGACGGTATCGTTTTATCGCGCCCGATCTGCGGGGGTACGCCGATAGCGACAAGCCGTTCTCAGGCTACGAGCCGAAGACGATCGCCCAAGATATGCTGGGGCTTCTCGCGGCCGAAGGCGTCGAGGAGTTCCACATCCTGAGCCATGATCTGGGCGGTCCGCCCTCGGTCGCGTTGGCCTACATTACGGGCGCTCGGGCGCTCTCGCTCTCCACGATCGAGACGCCGTTCTTCGGGCTTGATTTCCCCGGCTACGTCGATCCCCGAGTGCCGTACTGGCATCTTGGGATGCACATGAATATGGATATGACGGCCTTCCTTATCGAAGGACGTGAAGAGCGGTATCTGCGACATTTTTTCCGCGATTTCGCCTACAACCCAAACGCAATACCTGAGGAAGAGATCGAGCGCTATGTCATGCAGATGCGTCAGCCGGGCAATCTGCGAGCCAGCCTCAACCATTACGGATACATCCCGCGGATGGCGGAGGAGACGGCCGAGCTAACGCGGGAGAAGCTGAAGGCGCCGATGCTCGCCTGGGGCGGCGAGCGTTCCTTCGCGTCGCATTGCATCGACTGCGCCAAGGCCATCTCGGTGGTCGCGGAAGGCGGCGTGATCGAACAATGCGGCCATTGGGTGTTCGAAGAGAAGACCGACTTCATTTGCGAGCAACTCGCGGACTTCTGGGAGCGCCGGGGAGGGGCAAGATAACCGCCTCAACCGCTCCAGCGCGTGGTCCGGCGGTTCCCGCGTTCGCGTCTCATTTCGCCCTCCCGGCCAGCTCGGTTGGGCCGTGTCTTTTTACGCTCCGGCGGCCTCACGGCCGGCCCGGACCACGGAGCCGCCGATGCGCCAAGCGTCGTGGACCGCGTCCTCGGCCGCGCTCCGAAAGGTGGGCCGAGCGCCTGTGGGGCGGTTCGGGCCGCGAGTGCTTCGCGTTCCAACCCGGCGACTTCGGGGGTCGCCTCGGCGCATCGACTCCACCGGCGCGAGCTGACTCCACCGGCTCGGGAACCGACCGCGCTCGTTGCGTGGTCTGGGTGGAAGGGGCGCGGTTGCGGCGTTTTTGCGGATTGGTCGATCCGGGGCCTCTCCTCCGCCGATAAAGAGAATTGTCGCGTCAGGATTCAAAGTCCGATGGTGCGGGGACGCGAGAGATGTGGGCGAGCCGGGCAACCATCCGCGGTTGGGTCGTCATTGCGGCGATAAGCCCGGCCGTCCTGTCAATCCCCCGCGCCGTCGGACAGGGGCCGGAGTCCGTCGCCTCGTCGTCGAACCCGGGACTGGCGGCGGGGGCCCAGACCTCCGGCAACGCCCCCGCGCCGCCCGCCTCGCTCGGACGCCTGGGACCGGGCAGTCAGGCGACGGAGGGCTCCAATCTCAAGACCTACAAGCTGCTCCGTTACGACGAGGATTACAGCTACCTCCAGGACCCCGCCCGCCGAACCGAGCCTCTCGACGCCCTGAAGTACATCCCTTTGGGTGATCGGGCCGGCTACTATCTGTCGCTCGGAGGCACCGCTCGGCCCCGCTTCGAGTTCGATCAGAACCCGTTCTTCGGCAGCGCGCCCGCCAATCGCCACGGGAACGACAACGACCTCGTCCAGCGCTACATGCTGCATGCGGATCTGCATCTCGGGCCCAAGGTCCGCTTTTTCGGTCAACTCCAAAGCGGCTTCGAGGATGGCCTCGTGGGAGGGCCGCGCCCGGACGTCGACGTCGATGACTTCGACGCCCATCAAGCGTTCGTCGATCTCGTGGGGAGATGGGGCGAGGGCGATTCGAACTCCTTGACCCTTCGGCCCGGCCGTCAGGAGATGGCCTACGGATCGGGACGACTCATCGACGTCCGCGAAGGCGCGAATCTCCGCCGCTCATTCGATGCGGCGCGGATGCTCTTGAAGGCCGGGGACTGGCAAGTGGACGGCTTCTGGTCGAGGCCCGTCCGGAACCGTCGCGGCGTCTTCGACAATGACCCGAACCCCGACGTCTCCCTATGGGGTGTTTACGCCGTCCGACCACTTGCGATGCTGCCGGACGGGCACGCCGACCTCTATTACCTCGGCTTCGAGAACATCCTCGCGGCCTACGACCAGGCGACGGGTCAAGAGCTTCGACACTCACTCGGGACCCGCATCTGGGGACGGCCGATGCCCTGGGAATACAACGGCGAATACGTCTGGCAGTTCGGCCGCTTCGGCCGCGGCGACATTGAGGCCTGGACCGCCGCGAACGCCGTCCGCTACAACTTCAATGGGCTCCCACTGAGGCCGCGATTCGGCGTGCGATTCGACGTCGCCAGCGGCGACCGCAACCCGCGATCGCCGAACCTGCAGACATTCAACCCGCTCTTCCCATCGGGCGCGTACTTCAACCTCGCCAACCCCATCGGCCCTCAGAACATCATCGACCTCCACCCCGTTCTCGACCTCAACTTCGGCGAGAACGTGACGGCGACCGCGGACTGGAACTTCTTCTGGCGCGAAAGCCTGGGAGACGGGATCTACACCCTTTCCGGGGTCCCCCTCCGACCGGGGACTCCGAGCCGGGCTCGATTCATCGGCAGCTCCCCCTCGCTCACCGCGGTGTGGAGAGTCTCGAGCTATACCACAATTCTCACGAGTTATGTGCGCTTCATTACTGGACCCTATGTGAGGGACAACCCGCCGTCCAAGAACATGGACTACGTGACCGTCTGGATCGATTACACATTCTAAACCGCGGTCGAATTGAGCCCCGGAGCTCCCACGGTGCTCCGAGATGCAAGTTCTCACCGGGGGGGCGCTTGTGTCCGACGTAAGAGAAAAACTCCTGGTCTTGAATTGAACGGAGTTTAGAGCGGCGAACGGTTGCGCGAAGCGCGCTCCGGAGGGGCGGAATCGGCAGGGCATGGCCCTCCCATGAAACCCGCGCGACGCGATCTCTAAACTTCCAAATTCCTGAAATGTCGAGCAGTCGCCCGCTGATCTTATGAAGCGGGGGAGTCGCGCCTTGCGCCTTTAGGCGTAGGTCCTCCACCCCGCTCTTTCACAATACGGTGGACTCAAGGCGCGGCGAATGGCGTCGTTTTTGGCCAAACGAACCCAATTCCCACGCCGCAGCCGGGCAACGTAAGTCCCGACATAACATGGGCGTGCGCGTCGAGCCGCCCTTCGGGCGACCGCGCCGAACGAACCCAATTCGGGATCGTAGGCCGAAAAGCCGCGCTAAACCACGTTCGAATTGGAATCCAGGGGTTTTCCGCAGGGGGGCCTTTTCAACCCGGAGGACGGGCATTGCAGCCAGGTCGGGGGAAAACTCCGGGGCTCGATCTGAAGCGGTTTAGGGGGCCCGGGCGCGAGGGCGGTCCTCGGCTCCCGCTCCAGCCGGCCCTTGCGCGTTGGATGGACGCCGACCGCGCTGATGACCAGTCCGCTCATCCCGGCCGCCGTCGCGTTCGGGGTCGCCTGGTCGCACAACTCCGCGAACTTGTTGGCGCCCGCGGGCGCGGCTGAACTCCGCATCCGAAGTGGGGTTTGCCGGGGATTCCCTTGGGTCCCGTGTCCAGCCGTCACTCTCAGTGAAATGGCCGGGAAACACGGGCGCAACATCGGCGTCCCCGAGAGCGGCCACACTGTCGTCACGATGACGGATTGGCGTCCTCTCGGCGATTCGCATCGTCTTCGGGCGCCCCGTCGCGGCGGCGGAGTAGGCTTCACGCGAGCCGTCGTCATGAAAGCAGCGAGGCAACACCATGCTGGGATCATTTAGATCGAACGTGGCCATGGATATCGCGGTCATGTTCGGGATCGCCGGACCCTCTTGCGGGCTGGACGCGCCGCCCAGTGGCGCGATGGCAAGTTGAAGTGGACCGAGGGCCATCGCGAGTGGATCCAGATCGGCGGGCCGCTCTCTCCCAACGACATGAACGGCGACGAGTGAAAAATCTGGGTCCATTTCGCCTTCGGCCACAAGCCGCCGCTCAAGGCGGATGCTTAAGGACCTTGTATGGCCGGCCGCATTCCATGCTTGTTTCTTTGAATGTATACGGGTCCGCGGCTCGTCGTTCAGAAGTTGAGAGGTGTCAATCCTCGGGCTCCCGATCGCATCCGCGACGGCGCGGCGAGTCGCGCGAAGCGAGCATCGGCCGCCCTCCGAGCAACAGCGCGATAACCAACCACCCCGGATTCATCCGTTATTCCCTTGAGGACGTCATGCCGACGAACGACGAGATTTTCGAGAAAATCCAATCCACCCTGGTTGAGGCCCTCGGCGTGGATGAAGACGACGTGACGCCGGACGCGAACCTGGTCAAGGACTTGGGGGCCGAGTCGATCGACCTGCTCGACATCATCTTCCGCCTCGAGCGTAACTTCGAGATCAGTATCGCGAGGGGCGAACTGTTCCCCGAGAAGGTCTCCGAACCAGAGCTGGCCCGGAACGGCGGGCTGACTCCCAAGGGCTTGACCGAGATGAAACAGCGGATGCCCCACGCCGACCTCGGTGACTTCGATTCCAGCCCCGAGGTCGACAAGCTGCTCAACCTTTACACGGTCGACATGCTCGTGCGGTACGTCTCGAGCAAGCTGTCGGCCGAGGCGGCCTGAGAGGCCCCCAACGGACCGGACGGCCCAAATTGCGGAACGCCCTGGTTCAGCCGGTCGGGCGTCTCGGCGGGACAAATGCCCGTGCATGTGCATGCGTCGAAGGATCGTCCCCCGCGATGGGTCCGGATCGACAAGTTCTTGGAGTTCCACGGCGGCCGGTTCGCCCAGGCGATCGAGAACCCGGCCCTGGCCGAAGCTCCGCAAAACCCCGTTATGGACACATGGCTCGCATGTCCGAGCCGGCTCGCACCACCAGGAATGGGATTATGGCGAATACAACCGAAGCGATTGTCAAAGAAGCCGCCTATCACGGCGTGCCGGCGGAAGACATCTACGGCTACGCCCAGGCGATCAAGGTCGGAAACACGATCCATGTGTCCGGCCAGCTCAGCCATGTCGGCAAGGGGGCCATCATCGCGCCCGCGGCGCTCGATGGATCCGGCAAGCCGGCCGACTTCTCGATGATGGCGGAGCAGATGCGGGTGACCTACGCCAACGCCGCGAAGCTCCTGGCGCATTTCGGGGCCACCCTCGACAACGTGGTGGAGGAGACCCTCTATGTCCTCGATGTCGACGAGGCGTTCGCGGCCGCCGGCAAGGTGCGCAAGGAAGCCTACGCCACGGCGCGACCTCAGTGCGCCAGCAACCTGATCGGCGTGTCGAGGCTGGCCTTTCCCGAGCAGCTCATCGAAATCGTTTTCACGGCCGTGCTCCCTCCAGCTTAGTCGGATGGTGGCGGCGGCGGCGCGCTCTCGATCGATGGAGCCGCCGTCGCGCCGCCCAATCCAACAGAGGCATGGCGGGTTCCAAGCCGGGGTTGAGGTCGCGCGTCCCCGGTCGACGCGGAGATCGATCAGTCCGACGCGCTCATTCAACCCGTTAACGAGCATACGCGCAGGCATCAGTTCGTATTATCGGAGAATCGCGATGGCGACGATCGAAGCGTGGGTCGCCCCGGCCGCGAAGAGCGACTTGGTTCGACGGAGTATCGAGCTGGGGCCGCTTGGGGACGAGGAAGTGGAGGTGGAGGTTGAGCACTGCGGACTGTGTCACTCCGACGTTTCGATCCGGAACAACGAATGGGGGGGCTCGCGGTTTCCGGCCGTGCTGGGGCACGAAGCCGTGGGCCGCGTGGTTGAGGTCGGACGATCGGCCAAGGGGCTGACGGTCGGCCAACGCGTTGGGGTCGGCTGGATGGCGGTCAGCTGCATGCATTGTCGCCAATGCATGTCGGGCAATCATCATTTGTGCCCGCGAGCAACGCCTACGATCGTCGGGCACAATGGCGCGTTCGCCAGCCGCGTCCGCGCGCACTGGGGCTGGACCATCCCCCTGCCGGAAAATCTCAACGCCGCCGATGCCGGTCCGCTTCTGTGCGGCGGCATGACCGTGTTCAATCCACTGGCGACGCACGCCAAGCCGACCAGCCGCGTGGGCGTCGTCGGCATCGGCGGGCTGGGCCACATGGCCCTGAAATTCGCCGCCGCGCACGGCTGCGAAGTGACGGCGTTCACCTCGAGCGAGAGCAAGGTCGACGAAGCTCGGGCGTTCGGCGCGCATCGAGCCGTGTCGAGCCGGAACCCGGACGCGATCAAGCAATTGGCGGGGATGTTCGACCTGCTGCTTGTCACCGTCAACGTCCCGCTCGATTGGGATGCGCTCGTCGCCTCGCTGGCTCCCAACGGTCGATTGCACGTCGTCGGCGTCGTGCTTGAACCAATCCCGCTCGCGGTGATCCCGTTCATCGCGGGGCAGCGGAGCTTCTCCGGCTCGCAGATCGGTTCGCCGGTGGGCATCGGAACGATGCTCGATTTCGCCGCGAGGCACAACATCACGCCGCAAACGGAACACTTTCCGATGAGTCGCGTCAACGAGGCCTTCGAGAGGCTGGAGGCGGGCAAGGCCCGATACCGCATCGTGCTCGATGCGGATTTCTGAACCGTCGCGCGAGACCTCGTCGAGATGGCGTTCGGGGATCGTCGCTCGGCGCGGGGTGATGGATCGCGCGAAGGCCGGCGCCGGCGTGAACGCCGCGCGGGTCATGGATGAGGACTTCGTTTCATAACTGAGCCAACAATTGCCGAATTTCCGAGGAGATGGTCATGGAAACGAACGCGACCGCGAATCAAGATCTCGAGGCGCTGACGGCCCGGAACCTCGATTTTTTCGAGGCGGTGCGGAAGGGGGACGTGAAGCTTTTCGAGCGGATTTTGGGCGACGATTTCATGTCTTCGCAGCCGGACGGATCGCTGCTGGACAGGGCCGAATTTCTCAAACTGATGGCGAGTTCGGTGCCGATGAGCGGGCTTGAGGCCCCCCAAGACGTGCGGATCCGCTTGCTGGGCGATTTCGCGATCATTCACGGGCGCTTTGACTCCCACTCGGCCGACGGCAAGCCGCGTCGGGGCCGTTACACCGATAACTGGGCTCGCCGCGACGGCGCCTGGGTTGCCGTATCGGCGCACTTCCATGTCGACCAGGACGACCTATAGGTCGGACCGGCGAGTGGCGATGTTTTCGCGCCACGAAGCCACCAGCTTTTCCACGAAACCGCTCAAGACCCTCGGTGGCGAAACTCGTTCTCAACTCCGGCGCGCTGACGCCCCGTTCAAGCAAGTCCTCGGGAACAGCGCGCCACATTCACAACAACAAGGATATTTCGGATGGCGGACAGAGATGGAGGTGTCGGATGAAGGCAATTGTGGTGACCGATCAGTCCGCGGGTACGGCCGGGATGAAGCTGGTGGATCTGCCCGAGCCGCAAGCGGCGATCAACGACGCCGTCGTTCGGGTTCACGCGGCGGGATACACCTGGGATGAGCTGACGTGGCCCTCGACCTGGACGGATCGACTTGACCGTGACCGGACCCCGTCGGTCCCCGGACACGAGCTGGCCGGAGTGGTCAGCGCCCTCGGTTATGGAACAACGGGGGTAACGGTGGGGCAGCGGGTGTTCGGCCTCACGGACTGGACTCGCGACGGCACGCTGGCGGAGTATGTGGCCGTCGAGGCGCGCAACCTCGCGCCGCTGCCGGGCGACGTCGACTTCACGATCGGCGCGAGCCTCGTGATGCCGGGCCTGACCGCGTGGCAGGGGCTGTTCGATCATGGCCGCCTTCGCGCCGGGCAGACCGTCCTGGTGCACGGCGCGGCCGGCGTGGTCGGTTCGATGGCGACCCAGCTCGCGCGTGAGGCCGGCGCCTACGTCATCGGAACCGGACGCGCCGGCGGCCGTCAATCGGCGCTCGACTTCGGCGCGATGGAGTACGTCGACCTTGAGAAGGACGTCCTGGAAGACGTCGGCGGGGTCGATCTGGTGTTCGATGTCCTTGGTGGAGACATCGGCAAGCGGTCCGCGGCCCTAATTCGCGCCGGTGGAACGCTGGTGACGATCACCGGACCGCCCGAGGCGCGGCCCGTCGACGGGCTGGCCTTTGACTTCGTTGTCGAGCCCGACCGCGCCCAACTGACTGAGATCGTCCGGCGGGCGCGGGACGGACGACTGCGGACGAACATCGGCACGGTCTCGAGCCTCGACAACGCCGTCGCCACCTTCAACGCGACCGAACGGCGCCCGGGGAAGACGATCATCCGCATGTGTCCCTGAGCGACGCGCTCCCAACGACGCGCGGCCGGCCGGCGCTGGACGTGGGCCCGCCGCCGGCCCGGAGGCCCACCTTGTCGATACGCTCATTTCCAAGCTCGCGGGAGTCAGCCATGAATCGGATATTCCTCGCCTTGTCCGTCTGCGCCGCCTTCGGGATCGGCGGGATGGCGCTGGCCCGACACGATGAGAATGACGCGGCCAAAGTAACCGACCTCTCTCGGCGGGACATCGTCGAGAAATTGGACGGGAAGGACGCCAGGGTGACGGTGGAGGAGGTGACGATCGAACCCGGCGGGCGGGTCGGTCCGCACCGCCACGCCGGCCCGGTGTTCGGGTACGTCCTGGAGGGTGAGTACGAGCACGCCCTCAACGACGACGACGTCGCGACCTACAAGGCCGGGGACACGTTCTACGAGCCAACCGGGTGCGTCCACCGGGTGACGAGGAACCCGAGCGCGAGCGCGACGACGCGCCTCCTCGCGGTGATCCTCCACCCCCGCGACACCGAAAAGGTCACGATCCCGGAGGCGGTCGAGAAGACGGACTGACCGGACGCCTCCGGGGACGGGGGCGCGGGCGGAGCATCGCACGGCCCGCCGACCTCGCCCGGAGCCCGGCGTCCGTCGATCGCGCGAAGCTATTAAGGCCATACCCCAAAAGGAAGAGAACATCAACATGCCACGAATCGCGGTCCCGACTCTCGACGAGGCCCCCGCCGAGTCGCAACACATTCTCGACTCGGTGGGCGCGCAACTCGGGTTCGTCCCGAACCTGCACCGGCTCATGTCGCTGAGCCCCGCCGCCCTTGCCGGTCTCATAGGACTCCAGGGGGCGCTGAGCAAGACCCTCGACCCCAGGACCCGCTACGCCATTTCGCTGGCGGTATCCGAGGCGAACGCCTGCGATTACTGCCTCGTGGCCCATTCCCACCGGGCCGTCCGCTTCGCCCAGGTGCCGCCCGAGGAGATCGCCCTCAACCGCCAGGGACGTTCGAGCGACCCGAAGCGG
>Ga0180216_1004215_pt1 | contig 11013 bp, 9 predicted proteins | sample eDN3rd37CBELigMG_FD_128879 | JGI IMG/M metagenome (GOLD analysis project Ga0180216, IMG submission 128879) | Enriched Miracle-Growth compost microbial communities from Emeryville, California, USA - eDNA 3rd pass 37_C BE-Lig MG (version 2)... ...
GCCGATGCGCTGGGGCCGAACCTGAGATGGGAGACGGCACGGAACGGCGCGCTCTTTCCGCACCTTTATGCGCCCTTGGAGACGAAAGCCGCCGTCCGTGAAACCGCTCTCGAGGTCGATGCCGCGGGCCGACACATTCTGCATGGAGATCTCGGCGAATGCTGAGCCAACTTCTCGAGCTAGCCAGGCCGGCGCTGTTTGCTCTCGATCCGGAGCGCGCTCATCAGGTCACCATCCAGGCTCTGGAGAAGGGGCTCTATCCGCGCGGCCAGCAGCCCGACGATCCTCGGCTGGGCGTGACTGCCGCGGGACTGCAGTTCCCAAACCCGGTGGGCGTTGCGGCCGGTTTCGACAAGGATGCGCGCGTGCCCGATGCCGTTCTCGGAATGGGGTGTGGATTTGCCGAGATCGGAACGGTGACCCCGCTCCCGCAATCGGGAAATCCGAAGCCGCGGATCTTCCGTCTGATCCGGGACCGGGCGGTGATCAATCGGCTCGGTTTCAACAATGAAGGGCATGCTGCCGCATTGCAGCGGCTCGTGGCGTGTCGATCGCGAGGCGGCATCGTCGGAGTGAACATCGGTGCGAACAAGGACGCCATCGATCGGACGGCCGATTACGTGACCGGGCTCGATGCCTTCTACGATGTGGCGACGTACTTCACCGTCAATATCTCCTCGCCGAATACGCCGGGTCTGCGCGATTTGCAGGCGCCTGCTGCGCTGGACGAGCTGCTTTCGCGCGTCATGGCCGCTCGCGAGCGTCACATCGCGGTCGGACGTCCGAGCCGTCCGATCATCGTGAAAATCGCGCCGGACATCGCCGAGGAGGATATCGCATCCATCGTCGAGCGACTTGTCGCGCACAAGGTCGATGCGATCGCCGTATCCAATACGACTCTCGCCCGGAACCGGATCGCGGATACGGAAGGCGGCAAGGAGACCGGTGGGCTTTCGGGACGGCCGCTTTTCCATCGATCCACGGCCATGCTGGCGCGCATCCATCTGGCAACCAACAAGGCCATTCCTCTGATCGGCATCGGCGGCATCGATAGTCCCGAGACGGCTTTCGCCAAGATCGAGGCTGGGGCGACGCTCATCCAGCTCTATACGGGCCTCATCTACGAGGGCGGCGGCCTGATCGAGCGCATCAAGGCGCATCTCGCAGGCGTCGCCCGTGCCAAAGGTCTGAGCTCCATCGCCGAGGCAACCGGACGCCGCGCCGAGGAGTGGGCCGCAAAGCCGCTCGACGGTTGAGAGCGAACAGTATCAATTGGGCGGAGAACCATGTCTCCGCCCGCGAGCAGTGTGCCCACGTTCAGCCGAGGCCGCTCGCTGCGGTCAGCCCGCCATCGACCAGAATCTCGGTCGCTGTGATGTAGCGAGCCTCGTCCGAGGCGAGGAACAGGACGGCGTGTGCGATGTCCCAGGCATCGCCCATCTTGCCCGTGGGGCATGCCGCATTACGCTTATCGATCAATCCTTGCAGATCGTTGGCGGCGATCGTCTTGGCAAGGCGATGCTCCACCAGAGCGGTATGCATCAGGCCAGGGATCACCGTATTGCAGCGGATGCCCTTCTTCGCATAAGCGATGGCCGTCGATTTCGAGAAGGCCAGGATGCCGAGCTTGGTGGTTGAGTAGGCTACATGGGGCCGGTCCGGTGTCATGCGCAGGCCGGCGACCGACGCGAGGTTGACGATTGCGCCCTTGCCCTGCTTTTCCATTACCGGGATCACGTACTTGCAGGCGAGGAACGCGGTTTTCAGGTTGTGATCGATCTGGGTATCCCAGACCTCCTCGCTCATGGTCACGACATTGCCCGGCGCGGACCCGCCGACGTTGTTGACGAGGATGTCGATCCTGCCGAACTGCTTCACGCAGTCGGCGACCGCGGCCTCGACCTCCTTCGCGTTCGTCATGTCGACGCCGCGGGTGGCGCAAGTGCCACCTTCCTTCTCGATGATGCCTTTCGTGACGTCGGCGGCTTCCTTGCGCAGGTCGGTGCCATAGACCTTGGCGCCCTGCCGCGCGAGCAGCACGGCCGTCGCCTTGCCATTTCCCCAGACCTTGGCGTCCGGATCGTCGCCGACCGATCCGGCGCCCGAGACGAATGCGACTTTTCCTTCCAGACTGAGCATGATGTTTCCCGATTGGATGCTTGTGTCGCCGAGCTAAGCACGGGCGGAGCGTCCGGCCAACGTCTCGCCCGCTGTCGCTCATGAAAGAACCGCGGCGACATCGGATGGCATTGGCCGGCACGATCGCCTAAGTTGCCGTTTCGACCGTTGTCGCCACTTTCGCGAGCCACCTCACATGCCTTCCAGCGCTTACGATTCCGCCATCTTTCGCGACTTCTTCGGGACGCCAGCAATGCGCGCGGTGTTTTCCGACGAGACGCTTGCCGAGCGCTACGTCGAGGTCGAGGTGGCGCTGGCGCAAGCCGAGGCGAAAGTCGGCGTGATCCCCGCGGAGGCCGCCAAGGCGATCGCGGAACGCGGCGCCGGGCTGAAGATCGATCTTCCGCATCTCAAGGCAGAGACGGACATCGTCGGCTATCCGATCGTCGGTGTCGTGCATCAGCTCGCGAAGGGCGTCGGCGATGCGGGCGGCTACGTGCACTGGGGCGCCACCACGCAGGACATCATGGACACGGCGACGGTGCTGCAGGTCCAGGATGCGCTGGCACTGGTCGATGCCGATCTGGCGGCGCTCGACGCGACGCTTTCGGCGCTCGCTGCGAAATATCGCGATACGGTGTTGGCCGGGCGTACGCATCTGCAGCACGCGCTTCCGGTGACGTTCGGGTTCAAGGTGGCGGTGTGGCTCTCCATGATCCGCCGGCATCGGCAGCGGCTCGAGCAACTGAAGCCGCGTGTCCTCGTCGTGCAGTTCTCGGGTGCGGCCGGGACGCTCGCCTCGCTGGGCGACGACGGTCTCAAAGTGCAGGCGGCGCTGGCGACCGAGCTTGGGCTCGCTCAGCCGGATATCACGTGGCACGTGGCGCGCGACGGCATCGCCGAGGTCGGCGCATTCCTTGGCCTCGTGACGGGGAGCCTCTCGAAGATTGCCGTCGATGTCATGCTGATGATGCAGACCGAGATCGGCGAAGTGTTCGAGCCGTTCGTGAAGGGTCGCGGTGCGTCCTCGACCATGCCGCAGAAGCGCAACCCGATCTCGTGCGAGATGATCGTGGCGCTTGCTAAAACGACGCGGGCGCAGGTCGGTTTGCTGCTTGATTCGATGGCGACGGATCATGAGCGGGCGACGGGGCCCTGGCACCTCGAGTGGATCGCGCTGCCGGAGGCGTTCCTGGCGACCGCAGGCGCGCTCCATCAGGCGCGCTTCATGCTGGAAGGCCTGATCGTCGAGCCGGACACGATGCGCCGCAATCTCGATATCACCGGCGGCCTCATCGTGGCCGAGGCCGTGATGATGGCGCTCGCGCCGCACACGGGACGAGGCGCGGCACACGATCTCGTGTACGTGGCGTGCCGGTCGGCGCTCGAGCAGGGCACGCCGCTCATCGATCAGCTTCGCAAGATGCCCGACGTCACAAAACACTTCGACGAAGCCGGATTGCAGCGGCTGGTCGATCCGGCAGGTTACCTGGGCACAGCACGCGAGATGGTGGACCGGCTGCTGGGGCAGCTGCAACGGAGCTGAAAGGCTCATCATTTCCGAACGAGTTCCCGGACGACGCGCGCCGCGCGGCGATCCGGGACCTTTCCACGCATCGGGACGTGCAAAGACCCCGGATCTGCGCGCACCTCCGGCGCGCTCGTCCGGGGACTCGGATGTTCCCGGTGTTCTAACGCCCTCTCAGCTCGTTCATGCGGGCGACGGAGGACTTCAGGGCCGCGCCGAGCAGCTTGTAGTCGATGGACAGCACGAACACGCTGAAGCCGCGGGCAAGTCCGTCTGCGATCTCGGAGGCGTCCGAGACGTAGAGGCCTGCTGCAATATGATTGCGTCGCGCGGCGGCAAGAACAGCCTCGATCGCGCCCAGCACCTGCGGATGCTTGAACTGGCCGTGGACGCCGTAGGAAACGGAAAGATCGGCCGGGCCGGGCATGACGCAGTCGATGCCTCCGCCCGAAAGAACGGTGTCGATTGCATCGACGCCGGCCTTGTCTTCGACAAGTCCGATGGCGACGGCCTCAGCGTTCGAGCGCTGGGCGTAGTCGGCGAATGGAGACAGGCCGAAACCAGCGGCAGGAACGCCCGTGCACGTCGGGCGGTCGCCCTCGGGCGCGTAGCGCATGGCTCGAAGAGCTTCGTCTGCACCGTATCCGGGCAGGCCGAGGTGCGGGAGCATCAAGCCGCGGCAGCCTGCGTCGAGAATACGTGGCACGTCGTGAATTTGCGAGCGGCCGATGCGGACGAAGGCCTCGATGCCGGCGGCTCTGGCGGCACGCAGATGTGCCGATACGATCTGCGTGTCGCTCATCGTGTGCTCGAGATCGAGGATGACGAAATCGAAGCCGGCCGATGCGTAGATCTCGGTGATGTTGGGGTCGGTCGAGAAGACGAAACCGCCCAGCAATGTTTCACCGGCGCGTACCTGGTCGCGGAATATCGGTTTCGTCATCGGCTCGCCCCGTCGTTCTAGTTGGTTTGCGGCGGGCAAAGACAGGGCCCCTGCCGTTGCCCGCCGGATCGGCTCACGCGCGCTTCGGATCGCCCTTGGCCGGCGGATCGCGCTCGAACACCTCCTTGATGCGGTCGGGCGACACCTCGATCTTCACGCCCGCACGCTCGACCTGGAGCTTCATGGGGCTGCGGCTGTCCTGCGCCTCCCAGCCCCGGGCCAGGGCCTCGCTCATGTCGGCGTAGGCCATGTTGGCGAGACGCATCGGTACGCCCAGCTCGCGGCCAAGCTCGGTCGCAAGCGTCATGTCCTTGAAGGCGAGCTTCAAGGCGAATGCGGGCGGCTCGTACTTGTTGACAAGGAACTGGTCGACGAGGCGGTCGAACGAGCGGCCGCGGCCGCCGGCACCGGTGCGGATCGCCTCCCACAGCGCGAGCGGCTCGACGCCGCCCTTGACGCCCATGGTCATCACCTCGGCGAGCGCCGTCTGGATGGCGTAGCCGGCGCAATTGTGCACGAGCTTCGCGACCGAGCCGGCGCCGATTTCGCCGATGTAGCGGGCCTGGTCCGAGAAAGCGTCGAGAAAGACCTTGTTATCGTCGAACACTTTCTTCTCGCCGCCGACCCAGATGGCGAGCTTGCCGGAGCGGGCACCGGTCGGGCCGCCCGAGACGGGCGCGTCCATGAAATTCAGGCCGTGCTCCTTGTAGATGGCGGCGATCTTGCGGACCATGCTCGGGGCATTGGTCGAGAGATCGAAAACCGTGCCGCCCTTCTTCAGGCCCGCGATGAGGCCGCTCGCGGAGTCGGTCGTGACGGCCTCGACCTCTTTCGGGCCAGGCAGCGACAGGAAGACGACGTCGCATTTCTCGGCGAGCGCTTTCGGGCTGTCGGCCCACTCGGCTCCCTTGGCGAGGAAGGGCTCGGCGCTGCTTTTCCGTATGTCGTGTACGACGAAGCCATGGTTGGATGTTTCAAGGTACTTGGAGAGATTTGCAGCCATGAAGGCACCCATGGTGCCGAGGCCGATGAAGCCGACTTTCATTGGTGATCGTTTCCTGATCGGTTTGGTGTGAAGCTATTTCTTCTCTTCGGCATCGCGCGCGGCGAACACGTCGCGGATGACGCCCGCTGCCGACATGGCCACCGGCCAGCCGCCGTAGAACGCAAGATGGGTCACGAGCTCTGCCAGCTCCTCGCGGGTGACGCCGTTGTCGAGCGCGCGGCCGGCATGGCCCTTGAGTTGCTCGGTACGGTTCATCGCCACGAGCGCCGCGCAGGTGATCAGGCTGCGGTCGCGCTTCGATAGCTCCTTTCGTTCCCAGACGTCTCCGAACAGGACGTTCTCGGTGAGGTTGATGAGCTTGGGCACGGTGGCACGGACGGCTTCGCGCGATGGCGATGGCGGGGCTTTGGCCATGATGCTCTCCTGACTTTGTCGGTTCGAATTGGGGGATGCACCGCCATGCTAGCGAGAAAATCTCGCCGTGCGCCAGCGAAACGCAAAGCTACGGCCGGCAGTGCCTTCGGTTTGGGCTTGCCAAGGCAGGTCGATCCGCACGATCTTGCGTCATTACGCCGCTCGTGAGCCGATGGAGTATGCCGATGGCCGACTTTGATATCGTCATCCGGGGCGGGACGATCGGGACGGCGACCGCGATTTTCGATGCCGACGTCGGCATCTCCGGCGAGAGCATTGCTGCGCTTGGCCGCAACCTCGGGCCGGGCAAGCGCGAGATCGACGCCAAAGGTAAGCTCGTGCTGCCGGGCGGCGTCGACGCGCACGCTCACATCGAGCAGCTCTCAGGCATGGGCGTTCCCAACGCCGACAGCTTCGAAAGTGCGACCGGCGCGGCGGCGCTCGGCGGCACGACAACAGTCGTGTGCTTCGCGGCGCAACATCGCGGAAAGAGCCTCGCCAAGGTCGTTGCCGACTATCACGTGCTGGCGAAGCGCGGGGCCATCATCGACTATGCGATGCACATGATCCTGGCAGATCCGAACGCCACGGTCTTGAAGGAGGAATTGCCGCCGCTGGTAAAAAGCGGACACGCCTCGATCAAGCTGTTCATGACCTACGAGCACACGAAGGTCGATGACGTGCAGCTTCTCGATACGCTCATCGCGGCGCGCGAGAACCGGGCACTCGTCTGCGTCCATGCCGAGAACAACGGCATAATCTCGTGGATGGGCCAGCGTCTCGTGGAACGTGGCTATCGTGATCCGCGTTTTCACGGGCCGCATCATCCGCGCCTCTGCGAGTCGGAAGCGATCTACCGTTTGGCCGCGTTCTCGGAACTCGTCGACCAGCCGGTGATCGTCTATCACGTCTCGACGGCCGAAGGTGCGAAGGTGATCCGCGAGGCGCGCGGGCGCGGCGTGAAGATGTTCGGCGAGACCTGCACACAGTATCTGACGCTGACGGTGGACGATCTCGTCAAGCCCGGCCTCGAGGGCGCGAAGTGGGTGTGCAGCCCGCCGCTGCGCTGGGCCTCCGATCAGGAGGCACTTTGGCATGCGCTCGAGATCGGCGACCTTCAGTTCGTCTCCTCCGATCATGCCCCCTACCGCTTCGACGAAACGGGCAAGTTGCGGGCTGGACCCGAACCGTCGTTCAAGGAAATCGCCAACGGCATGCCGGGGCTCGAGCTCAGGATGCCGCTGCTCTTCGATGCCATGGTGAGCAAGGGGCGCTACGGCGTCGAACGGTTCGTCGAATGGACGGCGACGGCACCGGCGCGCATGTACGGACTGGGTCCGCGCAAGGGGCAGATCGCCATCGGCTCCGATGCCGACATCGCGATCTGGGATCCGAAGCGGCGGACGACGATCAGCGATGCCGGCGTGCACGACAATACCGGATATACGCCATACGCCGGGCGCACGATCCAGGGATGGCCGGTCGCTGTCCTGCGCCGTGGCGAGGTGATCGCCCAAGACGGCACACTCAGGGCGAGTGCAGGCTCCGGCACGTTTCTGCCGCGCGAGGCAGGCGAGGCGGCGACGCCCACGGGGCGGCTCAGTCCGGAATTCGATGAAGCGCGGAACTTCGGCGCGAAGCTCTATTGAGCGGTGCGATACGCATTTGGAACGTCCAGGGAAGAGGGGAGGAACTACAGCGGTCGAAGCGAGGTCGTGACATGTGCAATTTGGATGCGCGAAGGGTGGAGCTGTTCCTGTCGGCGCTCAGGACTTGGGCATGCACGGAACAACGGGTGAAAGGGCTCGCGCTGGTCGGCTCATGGAGCCGCGAGGAGCGCGACCACGCGGAGGCGGATGCCGATGTCGTCCTCATCGTCGAGGACCCGGACCATTTCCGCACGCAATCGGCCTGGATCGACAATATCGACTGGGAGGCTGCGGGACTGGGACCCGGACGGTGGTCGGAGTGCGATTACGGACCGGCCTGCTCGCGTCACTTCACATTTGCCGATGGCGCCGAGATCGAGGTGAGCTTCGTCGGCGCGAGATGGGCCTCTGTCAATCCGGTCGATCCGGCGACGCGGCGCATCGCAGGCAATGGGATGCGTGTGATCCATGATCCCGAGGGGCTGCTCGGCCGACTGCTGACGACGCTCTGAGACTCGCAGCGCTGCTTGAGAATTCGACCAAGCGTGGTTTCCTCATGACATGCGATCGTGCTCGCGCCTAGCATGCTGGCAGCAGGCACGGGAAGCGTCCGCTCGGGCCTCGCAATTTCCACTCTTCGCTCGGGTGGATGGATCAATCCGCGTCGGCCCGCGGTCCACCCGCGAAATGACAAAACGCGACGCACGTCACTCGGCAAAAGACCGGGACGCACTTGGGAGTAAACGTCTTGCGATACATGCGCACTGCTATCGGCCTGTCGGTTGTGCTCGCTGTCACGGGCACGACCGCGACAACCGCCTTCGCCCAGAAGCGAGGCGGGACGCTGCGTCTCTATCTCACCACGAATCCACCGAGCACATCGTTGCACGAGGAGACGACCATCGAGGTCGTGAATCCGTTCTCGGCGATCTATTCGAACTTGGTCCGCTTCGATCCGACGAAGCGCAGCAACGAGCTTTCAACCATCATTCCGGAGCTCGCGACGAGCTGGCAGTGGGACGACACGCGCACCAAGCTGACCATGAAGCTGCGGGAAGGCGTCAAATGGCACGACGGAAAGCCGTTCACGGCCAAGGACGTGCAGTGCACCTTCCATCGTCTCAACGGCAAAATCCCGCGTTACTATCGGCGCAGTCCGCGCGAGGCGTGGTTCGATCAACTGACCGAGGTGACCGTCAACGGCGACTACGAGGTCACTTTCAACCTGAAGCGGCCACAGACATCGCTGCTGCCCATGCTGGCGGCCGGCTACACAGGCATCTACCCGTGCCACGTCGACGGCAAGACCATGCGCACTAGCCCGATCGGCACAGGACCCTTCAAGTTCGTCGAATTCAAGAGCAACCAGGGCATCAAGCTCGAGCGCAATCCCGACTACTGGGATAAGGGCAAGCCCTATCTCGATGCCATCGACTGGCGCATCGTCACGAGCCGATCGACGCGCATCCTGGCCTTCGCGTCGGGTGAGTTCGACATGACACGCACCGCGGACATCACCGTGCCGCTGCTCGCCGACATCAAGAAGCAGGCGCCGAACGCCATCTGCGAGCTGCAGCCGACCAACGTGACGACGCACATGCTGGTCAACCGCGACGCGCCGCCGTTCAACAATCCCGAGCTCAGGCGCGCGATGGCACTGGGTCTCGACCGGCAGGCCTTCATCGACATCCTGGGACACGGCAAGGCGTTTCTCGCCGTCAACATGCAGGCACCGCCACAGGGCAAATGGGGTGTGCCGGCCGACGTGCTGAAGACGTGGTTCAGCTATGGCGATCCGGCAAAACAACGCGCCGAAGCCATCAAGATCATGGAGAAGCTCGGATACGGCCCCGACAATCGACTGAAGGTGAAAGTCTCCACCCGTGACTTCAACAACTTCCGCGATCCGGCCGTCATTCTGGTCGACCAGCTCAACAAGATCTACTTCGACGCGACCCTCGATGTGATCGAGTCGTCGCAGTGGTACAACAAGCTCTACACGCGCAATTATTCCGTGGCGCTCAATCTGGCCGGTGCCGGCGTGGATGATCCGGATGGCGTGCTGATGATGGGCTTCAAGAGCGACTCGCTCTCGAACTTCACCAAGTACAACAATCCCGAGGTCGACCGGCTTCTGGAGCTTCAGGCACAAGAGGCCGACCCGGTGAAGCGCAAGGAGATCGTCTGGCAGATCGAGAAGATACTGGTCGAGGACGTGGTTCGCCCCATCATCTTTCACGGCAACCAGGCCACCTGCTGGCAGCCTTACGTCAAAGGGCACGTGCAGCCGGAGAACTCGATCTACAACAGCTGGCGCTTCGATCAGGTGTGGCTCGACAAATAGGTCGGGCGGTGCGGGCGCTTCGCCGCAGGGCGGCGTCCGCCATGCCCAATAAGCCCGTATCCGGAGACGTCCCGTGTACGGGCTCGAAACAAGAAGAGATGATGCGCCCATGCTCGCGAGGAAACGCATGACAGACCCAATGCCGAGCTATGCGCACGGCGGTAACGCCGCACCTCTGCTGGGAGAGACGATCGGACAGCGCCTGGAGCGGACCGTGTCGCGGTGGCCCGATCGACCGGCGCTGATTGACAGCCAGCAAGGCATCCGGTGGACCTGGAGCGAGCTTGCCGAGAAGGTCGAGGCATTTGCGGCCGGCTTGCTCAGCCTGGGCCTCGAGCCGGGGGATCGCATCGGCATCTGGTCACCCAACAACGCGGAGTGGGTCGTCACGCAGTTCGCCAGCGCAAAGGCGGGGCTCGTGCTCGTGACGATCAACCCGGCATATCGGCTGGCGGAGCTGGAATACGCGCTGAACAAGGTCGGCTGCCGGGCGCTGGTCGCGGCCACGCGGTTCAAGTCGAGCGACTACATCGGCATGATCCAGACGCTCGCACCCGAGATCGCGACGTCGAAGCCCGGGGCGCTCCAGGCCAAGACGTTGCCCGAGCTGCGGATGGTCATCCAGATCGGTCCCGAGACGGCTCCAGGTGCGCTCGCCTTCGATATGGTTTCCGAGCGTGCCGATGCGTCGAGCCGCGCCCGGCTGTCGGAGATCGGCGAGCGCCTGCAGTTCGACGATGCGATCAACATCCAGTTCACGTCCGGCACCACCGGCTTGCCGAAAGGCGCGACGCTCACCCATCACAACATCCTCAACAACGGTTACTTCATCGGCCAGAGGATGCACTACACGGAGTCCGACAAGGTCTGCATTCCGGTGCCGCTCTATCACTGCTTCGGCATGGTGATCGGCAACATGGCCTGCCTGACGCACGGCTGCGCGATGGTCCTGCCGGGCGAGGGCTTCGATCCGCTGGCGATGCTGCGAGCTGTCGCCACCGAGCGCTGCAC
>Ga0180216_1004216_pt1 | contig 11013 bp, 6 predicted proteins | sample eDN3rd37CBELigMG_FD_128879 | JGI IMG/M metagenome (GOLD analysis project Ga0180216, IMG submission 128879) | Enriched Miracle-Growth compost microbial communities from Emeryville, California, USA - eDNA 3rd pass 37_C BE-Lig MG (version 2)... ...
ATGCTCTTCGGTGTCGCCGAAGATCACAGCTCCAATCCGATCAAGGCCGGCCTTGGCAAGCTCAAGCAGCGCGGCGCCAAAGTCGTATCGATCAACCCCATTCGGACCGGATATCAGGCGATCGCGGACGAGTGGATTGGCATCAAGCCGGGCACAGACGGCATGTTCGTTGCGGCCCTGATCCACGAATTGCTGCGTACCGAAAAGATCGACGTCAGCTATCTGGTTCGTTATACCAACGCGCCATGGCTGGTCATTGACGCCCCCGGCCAGGCCGATGACGGCCTTTTTGCCCGTGACGAGGCTGGCAAGCCCCTGTGCTTCGACAAGAAGACCGGGCAGCTGGTTGACGCGACGCTCGCCGACGTCGTACCTGCGTTGACAGGCGAATACACGTTGCCGGACGGCCGCAAGGCAAGGCCTTCGTTCCAGCCGCTGGCGGAACGGTTCCTGGGCCAGAACTATTCGCCGGAGGCCGCGGAAAAGGAAACCGGCGTTCCCGCCGACACGATCCGCCGCATTGCTGCCGAACTCGCCGAAGTTGCCTTCGAGCAGGAAATCACGCTCGATGTGCCCTGGACGGACTGGGCTGGCCGCCGTCACGACAAGATGATTGGCCGCCCGGTCTCCATGCACGCCATGCGCGGCATCTCGGCCCACTCGAACGGGTTCCAGACATGCAGGATGATCCACATTCTCCAGATCCTGCTGGGCTCGATCGATTGCCCGGGCGGTTTCCGTTACAAGCCGCCCTATCCCAAGCCCATTCCGCCTCACAACAAGCCGGCGGGCAAGTACGGGACCGTCAAGCCGAACACGCCTCTGTCCGGCGCCCCGCTTGGCTTCGTGACTGGGCCTGAGGATCTGTTGCTCAATCCAGGCAACGGACCCGAGCGCATCGACAAGGCCTATTCATGGGACGCGCCCATTGCTGCGCATGGCCTGATGCACATGGTCATCACCAACGCGGCACTTGGCGATCCATACCCGATCGACGTCCTGTTCATGTACATGGCCAACATGAGCTGGAACTCGACGATGAACGTTCCCGGCGTTCTCAAGAGTTTGACTGCGAAGGACGAGAAGACCGGCGAATACAAGATCCCGAAGATCATCTACTCCGATGCCTACTATTCGGAGATGGTCCCTTATGCGGATCTGATTCTGCCAGATACAACCTATCTGGAGCGCTGGGACTGCATCTCGATGCTGGACCGCCCGATCTCGGACGCGGACACCGCCTCCGACTCTATTCGCCAGCCGGTAGTTGAGCCTGACCGTGATGTGCGCGGCTTCCAGACTGTACTGATCGATCTCGGTGCGCGCCTGAAGCTGCCCGGTTTCGTCAACGAAGATGGCAGCCCGAAGTATCCCGGTGGCTATGCCGACTACATCGTCAACCACGAACGCATGCCCGGCATCGGTCCCTTGGCCGGTTTCCGCGGCAACAACGGCGACCAGTACGGCAAGGGGGCTCCCAACCCCAATCAGCTGCAGGAATACATCAAGAACGGGTGCTTCTACTCGCACCATCTGAAGCCGGAGCAGCGTTACTTCAAGCACGCCAACAAGGACTATCTGGAGTGGGCGAAAGAGGTCGGGTTCATCGGGTCGGCCGAGCCGATTATCTTCCAGCTCTATGTCGAGCCGCTGCAGAAGTTCCGCCTGGCCGCCCGTGGGCATGGGGAAATCCAGCCGCCCGATTCGCACAGGAAGCGCATCGAAGCGTTCTTTGATCCCATCCCCTTCTGGTACGCGCCGTTTGAGGGATCGCTCCTCGATGCGGAAGAGTTCCCCATGTACGCGGTCACGCAACGGCCGATGCACATGTATCACTCGTGGGGATCCCAGAACACGTGGCTTCGTCAGATCACGGCACAGAACCGGCTCTACATGCATCGCGGTCGGGCCACCAAGCTCGGCATCAAGGATGATGACTGGGTCTGGATCCACGGTGCCATGGGCAGGGTCAAGGCACAGGTCAGGCTGATGGACGGCGTTAATCCGGACACGGTCTGGACGTGGAACGCCATTGGCAAGCGCGCTGGCGCCTGGGGCCTTGATAACGACGCCCCCGAAGCAACCAAGGGCTTCCTGCTCAATCACCTGATTTCGGAATTGTTGCCTGAGCGTGCCGGTGGCTACCGCTTCTCGAACTCTGATCCGATCACCGGGCAGGCAGCCTGGTACGATCTGAAGATCAGAATAGAGCGCGCCCACGAAAGCGAGGAAGGACTGACGAGTCCCCGTTTCGAGCCTCTCAAGAACCCGCTGAAGCGGGTGCCGATTTCGGTCTCGACGTTCGGAGCTGAGTTCAGGGGGAGCAAGTAATGACGACGTTGCCGCAGACCACTGAGCGCAAGCTTGGTCTCGTTATCGATCTGGATACGTGCGTCGGCTGCCAGGCCTGCGCCACGAGTTGCAAGGAGTGGAATACGGGCGGTTATTCGGCGCCACTGTCGGATCAGGATCCTTACGGAGCTGATCCGCACGGGGCCTGGCTCAACCGCATTCACGCCTACGAGGTGGATGATGGCCAGCAAGGCCGGACTGTCCATTTCCCGCGGTCGTGTCTGCATTGTGAAACGCCGGCCTGCGTCACCGTCTGTCCAACGGGCGCATCCTACAAGCGTGCCGAAGACGGCATCGTTCTCGTCAATCCGGATACCTGCATCGGTTGCAAGCTGTGCTCATGGGCGTGCCCCTATGGTGCGCGTGAATACGACTATGCGCATGGTGTGATGAAGAAGTGCACTTTGTGCGTGGACCGCATCTACAACGAGCACCTGGCAGAAGAAGACCGGATCCCGGCTTGCGTGCGCGCATGCCCGACCGGAGCCCGCCACTTCGGTGATCTTGGCGATCCCACGAGCGATGTGTCGAAGCTTGTCGCCGAGCGCGGCGGTTTCGATCTGATGCCGGAGATGAACTACAAGCCGGTCAACAAGTATCTGCCTCCGCGGCCGAAGCGGAACGCGGCGACATCTCCCAAAAAGGAGATCGCTCCGCGTACAGCCCCGGCTGACGGCAGCGTCACCGAGCGGCTGTTTGCCTGGGCCGATCAAATGTTGTCGCGGTAATTGAAAGGCGGCCCTCTCCGGATCAGGAGAGGTGCCGCCGTGACGATCGTTAGAGATGATAAGACCATGCATCCTGCTTATTCGGTGATCTTCTTCACAACTGCCTCCGGCGCCGGCTATGGCCTGCTGATCTGGATGGCGATCGCGGGCACCCTCGGTGTCGTACCGCCCCACTGGGGCATCGGTTTTGCGGGCCTGGGCCTCGCGCTGGCGTTGATCAGTGGCGGGCTCCTGTCATCGATGGGCCACCTCGGCCGGCCGGAACGCGCCTGGCGTGCCTTCTCCCAATGGCGGTCGTCATGGCTGTCCCGTGAGGGCGTTCTCGCAGTGGCAACCTATGTCCCCGCCGGTTTGCTGGGGATCTCTTGGGTATTCTTCGAGAATCTCTCAGGTATCGTCGTGGTGTTCGCGGCCGCCACCGTCATCCTGTCGCTCAGCACCGTCTGGGCAACCGGCATGATCTATGCGTCGCTGCCTCCGATCCGGTCCTGGAACCAGCCTTTGACGGCACCGGTTTACATCGGATTGGCGCTGGCGAGCGGCGGTGTCCTGTTCCACGTCATCCTTGCAGCCTCGACCGGTGTAACCTGGACAACGGCCGGACTGGCCATTGCCCTCGTCGTGGTGGCTTTCATTCTCAAGCAGGCGTGGTGGCACACGGTCGACAATGCCAGACGCGACCGGACCGTCGAGTCCGCAACAGGTCTTGGCCGTTTTGGCAAGGTGACGATGGTTGAAGCGCCCCATTCACGGCCGAACTTCGTCATGCGCGAAATGGGCTATCAGGTGGCGCGTCGCCACGCCCAGAAGCTGCGCCAGATTGCAATCTATCTGACCTTCCTGGTGCCCGTGGTCTGCCTGCTGCTGTTGCCTTTGCTTTCAACGCTGGTGGCTCTTCCCGTCGCCCTGCTTGGCATGATGAGCGCCGGCACGGGACTTGTAATTGAGCGTTGGCTTTTCTTTGCCGAAGCTGATCATGCCGTCACGCTGTTCTACGGCGCCGACAAGGCTTGATAATGGCTGCAGAGAACGCAAACTTTGGAAATAATATCCGGCAAAGACCGGGTAAACTCTGAGGAGACGACAATGACGGCTGTTGCGTGGAAAACGATCGAAACGCTGGATAGCAAGAAGCTCAATGAGGCCCGGCGCCAGGCACATAACGGTATTCATTGGCTGGCCCGTTTCGCCAACAGCTTTCGTGAGCCTGAAAGCGGCAACAAGCACATCGAGTTGACGTGGGACAAGGAGAGTGGCGCATTCCTGACGAAACCCTTCGAAAAGGACTACCGCGTCGAGCTGCGCCTGCCGGAACTGGCCATGCAGTTCCGTGAGGGAAGCAAGCTTGTCCCCCACGTTCTGCGGTTCGAAGACCGTACTCCCGCCCATGTTGAGGCCTGGTGTCTGGTCGAGTTGCTCCACCGCGGGATCGAACGCGACCGCTTCTCCAAGAACCTGCCCTATACGCCGGAAAATCTGATGTCGGGTGACAATGAGGAGTTCGCACCTGAATCCTATCAGACCGAGCTTGAGGTCCTGAATGGCTGGTATCGGAACGCAGGCGAGATCCTGACGCTGCTCGCGAGCAACATGCCCGAGGCAAGCGCTGATGACGCGACAATCAAATGCTGGCCGCACAGCTTCCAGATCGGTCTTGAAATGCCGGTACAGCCATCCAGCGGACGCCTCCTGCGCGCCGGTATGTCGATCAGCAACACCGCACGGCCGGAACCCTATTTCTTTGTTGGTTCCGAAGAAGAAGCAGCAAGCGGTAACTTCAACGCGAATTACATTCTCATGGCGCGGCGCATCGTTGCCGACGCAATGACGGTTGAAGATGTCGTTGCGTTCCTGCAGAAGGCAATCGCAGCGCAGCGCAAGCCGCATGCCCATTAGTCAGCAGGCGCAAGCTTGAAGAGGAAACAAGACAGGGGCCGCTCGATGATTGAGCGGCCCCTGTTCTTTTTTCGATTATTTCCGGTTTGTTTGGCGTCTGTGCACCGCACAGACGCCAAGGCTGAGGAAGTTTACAGACCGTCGTGCTTGTCGAGCTGACGACGACGCTCGCGGCCCCCATTTTCCTTCGCGAAAGCTGCCGAGTTGGCAGACTTCTTGATGGCGCAGGGTGTCTCCGGATTGGGGAGTTGCGCCGCTGCTTTCGACTGCTTGCTCGTTCGGGCACCATCGTCGTCGCCCAAGAGCCGGCGAAGCTCTCCGGACTTGTTGAGCTTGCGGACGATTGTGACGAGCGCGCTGGCCATCGGCATGATGATTTCGCCCTCGGCCCAGAAGAGTCCGACCTCCTGGCTCATGACAGGATCGACGAGATCGAGAGCCTTAGTACCGGCATGCAGACCCGGCATACGCTTGAAGTGCGCCGGGATGATCGTCGACAGCTCGGTGCACTGGACCTGGAACATCAGATGAAGGATCGACTCGGATTCGACCTTCGGATCGACCGTGACACCCACCTTTTCGAAAATGCTGTCAACGAACCGGCGCTCATGCATGCCGGGGCGCAGCATGGCAAGAGGTAATGTCGAAGCTTCCTTCCAGGTGATCTGCGTGCGGCCCTCGAATTGAGCCGTGTCAGGAACCAGAAGGCTCAGTTTTTCGGAATAGATGGGAAGCACGTTGCGCCGACCGAGATCGGCTTGATCGATGTAGGTCAGGGCGCAGTCGAGCGTGAAGTTATCAAGGCCCAGTTTCATCGCTTCGTTGCCCATGAAATGGACGTCGATGCGGACCTTTGGATAGCGCTCGCGGACCTTTTCCAGCAATACGGGAAGAACCGGAGACATCGAGGGCATGGCCCCCATGCGGAGCGAGCCATGCAGGTCGTCCTGCCGCTCCTTGATTTCATCTCGCATGGCCTCGCAATGCGAGAGAATGAGGCGGGCCCACTTGGCGATGCGCTCACCATCGGGCGTCAGCCCGTGGAATCTCTGGCCTCTGCCGCGCAGAAATATCGGAACGCCGATCTCAAGTTCGAACTGTTTGATTCCACTCGATAAGCTCGGCTGGGTTACGTGGCAACGTTTCGCTGCACGACCGAAATGTTGCTCCTCAATTACGGCGACGAGATATTTGAACTGGCGAAGGAACATGGCTGCAATCCCGTTTTATGTCCGTCTCGGCTCTGACAACGGACTACGGCTTGATGATAGGGCGCTCTACTTTCGAGTTCCAGTTTAATAAATCTCATCAATGATCGACGCGATCTATTATTGGTTTGGCAGGTTCAAACGCCATCAGGCTGGATTTGGCCTCAACATAAGTGATTATGGGCATGTTCCGCTGTCTGCCCATGCATTCGCGTCCCGGCTGTTACACACACAGTTTTTCCCCGAACAATCGAGAAAAAAGCATGGAACCTTTCGTTTTGGCGCTCTTCGCTTTCATCGGCCTGGGTGCGGGCCTGTTGATCGGCTGTGTCGGGATCGGCGGCGTCATTGTTGTGCCAGCGCTCGTTTATCTCCTTGATGTGCCAATTCATGTGGCGATTGCCGCAGCGATGTTCGCCTTCCTTTTGTCCGGGGTGGTCGGGACGTTTGTTTTCGCGCGAAGCAATTCGATTCGCTGGGACATGACTGCATGGATGTGGGCGGGTGCCATGCCAGCCGCGTTCGCCGGAGCCCTGGCGGCGAGCGCTGTGTCGGGATGGGTCATCGAGCTGGCCGTCGGCTTGCTGACGGCGGGCTCCGGAGTGCACTCCCTTATCGGTCGGAGCCACCCGGAAACAGCCGAGGGCGGCGAGATCTCGAAACCGGCACTGGGCATCATCGGAGCGTTCACGGGGTTTACATCGGCGCTGACTGGAACCGGCGGACCTCTGGTCCTGATCCCCATCCTCGTCTGGCTGAAGCTGCCTGTCCTGGCGGCGATTGGCCTCGCGCAGGCAATACAGCTGCCGATCGCAGTGCTCGCGACCGGCGGCAACGCCGTTGCGGGCACTCTGGACCCCATGCTGGGAGCAATCCTGGGTGCCGGCATAGTGTTTGGTACATGGGGAGGAGCCAAGCTGGCCCATGTGCTGCCACGCTCGATCCTGCGAGCCTTTGTGTCGGCCATGCTGGTGATAGTCGGCGGGCTGATCCTGCTCAAGCTGATGCTCTCGTTCGGCGGCTAGCGGTTGCTGCTCGAAATGGCACGCGGATGGACTTCAGGGCGGGACAGACAGGCCGCAACTCATTTGTCATGAGCACCGACACTCGCTGCTGACGCGGGCCAATCGAGCACGCCTGAAAGCGGTTGCGAATGTTGTGCGCGTCCAGTCGCGACTCCGGCCATCTGGGGCCACGACTCGAAGGTGTCGCCTTGCGGGCTGCCGCACTCGCCGTTTCGCTCCATGATCTGGCGAAATGAAAAAAAACTCATCGGGGTTTTTTCTGTATTTCCCATGCGAAAATGAGCCAATGCTTTGGAAAAGCCAAGTCGTTCCAGACCTCATAGGTTTTGGCAAACCCATGATAGGCGCTGCGGATTTGACTATCAGGCCCCTTTCCCGACCCTTTAGGGGGAGAGGAGCCTGAAAGCGAAAAGCATCTGAAGTTGGTTTCCTCGTCTGCAAAATCATCAAAGAATTCCCGAACGGAGAAAACGCCATGGCGGATACCAAGCCACGCAAGAAGGTTACCATCAACTCGCTGATGGCCAAGAAGAAGAAGGGTGAACCAATTACCCAGCTCGCGGCCTACGACTACCGTACCGCAGTTGTGGCTGACCGCCTCGGAATGGACATTCTCTGCGTGTCCGACACGGGCGGCATGATCCTGTTCGGCCACAAGAGCACGGTCTCGGTGAGCTTCGACGAAGTCATGATGATGACGAAGGCAATTGACCGCGGTTCGCAGTACGGCCTGCGCATGGTCGACATGCCATACTGGAGCTTCCACGTTTCCAAGGAACAGGCCATCGAGAATGCCGGCCGCTTTGTGCACGAAGCCAATGCTGAAGTCATGAAGTGCGAAGGCAACCGCCACCACGCTGCCAACATCGAAGCTATTGTAAGTGCTGGTATTCCTGTCCAGGGTCACATCGGCATCACTCCGATGCGCATGCCCCAGCTCAGCGGTTTCCGCGCGCAGGGCAAGACGGCAGCAGAAGCCAAGCGCATGATCGATGACGCCAAAGCATTCTATGACGCCGGCTGCTTCTCGATCCTTTGCGAAGTGACGACCTCGGAAGTTGCTGAATACCTTGCAGAGACGCTGCCGGTTCCAATCATCAGCCTTGGCGCTGGCAACCGCGCCGACGGCGTTCACATCATCTCGTCCGACCTCTTCCACCTCTGGGAAGAGCACGTGCCGAAGCACTCGCGCATCTACACGGACCTCATCCCGATCATGGAAGACGTGATCACCCGTTACATGAAGGATGTTGTCGAGCGTGATTATCCAGGCCCGGCCGAAACTATCCACATGCCGCCGGAAGAGCTTGAGACGTTCGCTCGCGAAATGAAGTGGGAGCGTAAGCTCGACGAAATTAAATCGGGCGGCAAAAAGAGCTAAGTACGCTTCCTATATTGCCACGTCTCACGCTTACCTTCAGCGCCCGGCTTTGCCGGGCGTCTTTTTTGTAAAAGCCGGTACCAGGCTCTTTCCAAAAAATAAGTATTATGAATAAGAAAATAGTCAGAAATGATTATGTGCTGTGACAGTATGCGATAATTAGGAGCCTGCCTAACTGACGCCCAATTGATGTTTCTGTGGCAACGGCGCGCTGATCGGTCAGGGCCTGATGAGCACTGTCGCAAGGGGAGGAACGGTGTCGCAGGGCCCCAGGGCTTGCGCGCGCCACAGGCGACGCGCAGCCCTGCACGACCGTTTCGGAACACGTCTCAGTGCGGGAAATGCGACACCTTTCAACCTGCCCTCTGTGCGGCAGCGATGCGGGAGCGCCGCCGGCGCAGTCCCAGCATGCAGGCTGAGAACAACAGGACAAGTATCGGTCCAGCGGCCAGGTTGGCGATTGTCAGACGCTGGCCGAGGCGCTCAACCTCTTCCCGCATGCCCGCGCGAAGCCGCCGGAGTTCACGACGATGAGGAAGAAGCGCGCGTGTGAGCTCGTTCACCTTCTCGCGGATCTCATCAGGCAATTGATCAACGCTGCTCGCGTTGGCGAGATGGAGCACCTTGCCGATGTCCCCTTCAACACGCGCGATCCGCTCTACCAGCTTGCTCTCCTCGTCGCGATAGCGCTCTTCAGCGGCGCGCAGAAGTTCGGCGACACGTGTAAATGGTCGAGCCAGTCGACCCCTTGAGCGAATGCCGATCAGTCGCGAATTGCCCGACGCATGCTCCATCATGTTGAGGAGCAGCGTGACGTTGTCATTGAGGGGCCGCGCCAGGGTGCGCTCGCCGACGGTGACATTCTGCAACGCCGCGGGGTCATACAACCAGTCCGCGTCGCTGATGGCAAAGACACTTGCCGCACCTACAGCAGCACGATGTTCAGATGAGCCGGTGCCTTCGGGCGCCGTGTTGCCGTAAGCGCTTTCGAATGGACCGCTCAAAGCGACTGCGACGGTGCGGGACCCTCCCTCGGGCCTGAATTGGGCTTGCAGCGAACTCGGGCTGCTGTCCTTGAACGCCTCGCGCGGCAAGGTTCCTGATTGTTCAGAAGTCGTGACGAGAGCGACGCCGTTACCCTTGCCGGTCAGCTCCAGAGTGCCGGCTTCCGCGAACAGCAGGTCATTGAGGCTGGCAGTAACCGGATGATCCTGCGAGACGTTCCCCTTGGGTACCCGCAGCCAGAACGGATAGTTCAATTGCTGCTGGTCCTGTCCCACCACCGGCGATGCGAGCTCCGCATCGCCCACGATCTCGCTGCCGGAAAACCGCACGCCATATGCCAGAAGCAAATCTGAAATGTCGTTGATGCTGTCGGATGGCTGCGGTAGCACGGGAGGCACGCCGCTGTTGAACCGCGCATAGGGATCTATCATCACGATCAGCCCCTTGCCCGCCATAACATGCTGATCGATCTGGTATAGAAGGTCCGACCTGAGAATGGAGGCATCCATGACGACGAGGGCATCAAGATCCTCGGGCAGCGTATCGGCAAAGTGCGGGATGATGGCCACGTCGTACTGCCGCTTGACCTCCTCCAGGAACGCCAGTCCTGGCCGCGGCTCCGTAACGTTTCTGGGCGCGAGCGCCGGGGATACGATACCGATGCGCGGCGTCTTTTCCCGCGACAGGGTGTCAATGGCGAGAGCGACGTCGTACTCGAGCAGTTCGGCCCGCTGCTCATCGAAATAGGAAATGATACCCTGGCGCTCGCCGCGGCGAAACACGGCGCCGAGTATGAAACTGTCTCCGGATGTCATCGGCACCCGCCGCAAGCCTGCAGCAAGGGCCGCCTCCTCAGCCTCGCTATCGGGACGGGTATCATGTTGCCGGACAGTAATCTGCCCGTCTGAAAGGCGGGATAGTTGCGAGAGCAGTCGTCTGATCCGGTTGGCATGGAGCCGTATGCTGGCAGGCACGCTCGCTTCGGATTCGCTCCAGTAGAAATCGATTTCGACGCCTTGGGCGGCTTCCTGCGCTAGGGCGCGTGTTTCGCTGTGCAGCGTGAACTCGCGTTCGTCCGTCAGATCAAGCTGCACCTGCCACTGCGATATCCATGTGATCATGGCGCCTGAGGCTGCTGCCAGCACAAGCCAGATGCCGGCGGAGCGTGCAACGCGCCCAAGCCTGCGTGATCCCGCAAAGCGCCGGTTTGTGATCGCCTGGGTGGTGGCAAGAAGCGCAAGGGCAATGGCTGTAACGAAGTAAAGGATCGCAGCGGCTTCGATCTGGCCCGCCGCCATCCGGTCCAGCCAGTGCTTGGGGCTGAGAAAGAGCAGAGTGCCGGCAAGGGAACTGGCGGGCGTGCCGCTCAGCAGTTTGCCGAACACATCCCAGCCGAGCAGTGAGAGAAATGCGAGCAA
>Ga0180216_1004217_pt1 | contig 11013 bp, 5 predicted proteins | sample eDN3rd37CBELigMG_FD_128879 | JGI IMG/M metagenome (GOLD analysis project Ga0180216, IMG submission 128879) | Enriched Miracle-Growth compost microbial communities from Emeryville, California, USA - eDNA 3rd pass 37_C BE-Lig MG (version 2)... ...
ACGTGCTCGCCGTGCACTTCCAGGTTGTAAACCCGGTGGGTGCCGGGGCGTTCGCTATGCCGCTACCTTGTGTTCCTGGGCTGGCGTTTCAGGCTTGTTGATGGCGCTGCGACGCCCGGGCGTGCGGCTCGTGGTTGGGGTTCTCACTTAAAGGCTTGCGAGCAGTTTTTTGAGTGATTCTGGCGAGATGGGTTTCACCATGTGCTCGTCGAACCCTACTTCTTCGGACTTGCGCCGGTCGTTGTCCTGGCCCCAGCCGGTCAGAGCAACCAGGCGAATGTTCTGACCCCAGGCCTGGTCGCGAATCCGTTTCGCCGTTTCATAGCCGTTCAATCGCGGCATGCCGATATCCAGCAGAATCAGGTCTGGATGGTACATCGCGGCCACGTCCAGGGCCTCCAGTCCATCGTGGGCGGTGCGGGTGTCATTGCCCATGAGCTTGAGCATCATCGCCAGGCTGGTCGCCGCATCGCGGTTATCGTCGACCACGAGAATCTTGCGGCGGCCAGACGCACAAGCGGGCTCCGCGTCACCGCCTTGCCGTGGCATAGCGGAGGTCGCCCGCGGCAAGCAAACAATGAACTCGCTGCCCATGCCGGGACCATCGCTGCGGGCGTGCACACGGCCGTCGTGCATTTCGACCAGGCGTTTGACGATGGAAAGCCCAATGCCAAGACCGCCTTGCGACCGCTCCAAGCTGCGATCTACCTGGGTGAACATGTCGAACACGTGTGGCAGCATGTGGGCTGGGATGCCGATCCCGTTGTCTTTTACGCGAATCATCACTTCGCGATCGCTGGGCTCCACCGCCAGGTAGATTCGCCCGCCGCGTTCCGTGTACTTGGCGGCGTTGTTCAGCAAGTTCGAGATGACCTGTCCCAGCCGGGTGACATCGGCATCGACATAGATCGGCTCGCTCGGCGCGCTGATCTTGAGTTCATGGCAGGCCTCGTCGATCGCCGGACGACTGGCTTCCAGCGCGGCCTGCACAATGGTGGTGACTTCGATCCGCTTGTTGCGCAGTTCGATCTTGCCGCGGCTGATCCGGCTCAAATCGAGCAGATCGTCAATCAGATGCACCATCTGCTCCAGTTGGCGTTCCATCATCGAGCGGACTTCTTCCGCCACTTCGGTATTCAGTCCGCCGAGCCGCAGAACTTCCAGCCCGTTGCGAAGCGGCGCCAACGGGTTGCGCAGTTCGTGTGCCAAGGTCGCCAGGAACTCGTCCTTGCGTTTGTCCTGGTCGCGCAGTTCTTCGAGCAGCCGCTCGCGTTCCTGCTCGGCCTGCTTGCGTTCGGTGATGTCAATGAATGAGGCCACCGCTCCGCGCACCTGGCCAAGTTCGTCGCGCAGCGGCATGGCCTGGCCGAGCAGGTGAACGCGCTGACCATCGTCAAAGACCACTTCCTCCTCAAAGTCGCGGACTTCCTGGCCGGTTGCCGCCGCCATTTGGACGGGCAACTGATCGGGCCGCAACTCCACGCCGTCTTGCAGAACCTTGAAGTGCGCAGGCCGTTCCGGAACTGGGGCCGTCACCGACTGATTGGCATCCATCGGAAGCCGCAAGAGTTTGCTCGCCGCTCGGTTGCCAGTGATGCGACGGCACTCGCGGTCGTGAGCAATCCACACCACCGCAGGCACGGCCTCCAGCAAGGTGGCCAATTCATTCGCCCGCAGCCGTTCCCGCATTTCGCTTTGGCGCAAGGCGATTTCGGCCTTCTTGCGGTCGGTGATGTCGTGGGCGATCTTCGAGGCGCCCGTCACTTTGCCCTCGGCGTCCAGGACCGGTGAGACCGAAAGCAGCACATCCACCCGCCGCCCGTCTTTGGCTACGCGCACCGTCTCAAAGTGTTCGATCCGTTCTCCCCGCCGAAACCGCTCAAGCATCGCCGGGAAGGCCTCGGTGCGATCGGGCGGAATCAGAACGGACACCGGCTTCCCGATGATCTCTTTCGCCAGGTAGCCGTAGAGCTTTTCCGCGCCGCGGTTCCAACTGGTGATCGTGCCGTTCAGGTCGATGCTCATGATGGCATCGTGCGACGATTCGACAATGGCCGCCAGTTGTTGCTGGGTCTGGAACGCCCGCTGCTGTTCGGTGATGTCGGCCGACATGCCTGCCAACAGCCAGGAGCCATCTCCATTCCGCAATGGGAACTTGAACGACAGGTAATGATGCACGCCGTCGGGCGCTGTCGAGGCTTCCAAGAACTGAGCCGTCTGCCCAGAGGCTAACACGCTCAGGTCGTTCTCATGAATGATCTTGGCCTCATGCGGAGGAAAGATGTCGAAATCGGTCTTGCCAACCCACTGTTCCAGCGGACGGTTGAACATCCGCTCCACGGTGCGATTGACGAAGTGATACCTTCCCTGGGCATCCTTGATGTAAGCCGTGGTTGGGCTGTGGTCCATGAATAATTGGAACCGTTCTTCGCTCGCCCGCAGCGACCGCGTGGCTTCCTTCCGCAGCCGAGCCATTTGGAGGTGGGCTGAAACGCGGGCCAGGAGCTCCCGGGCACTAAACGGTTTGACGACATAGTCGTCTGCCCCCACCTGCATACCTTCGACTCGGCTTTCTTCGCCCGCGCGGGCAGAAAGCAGAATCACCGGGATGCCGGCAGTATGCGGATCGGCACGCAACTCGCGGAGCAGCCCAAAACCGTCGAGCCGCGGCATCATCACGTCTGAAACGACGAGGTCCGGCGCGGCCCTTCGCACGGCCGCCAAGGCCGCCTCGCCGTCTGCCGCTGCTTCCACCCGATACTCGCCTGCCAACAGGCGGACCAGGTATTGCCGCATGTCGTGATTGTCGTCGACGACCAGAATCAGCGGGCGCAATCCGTGGGCTGGCGAAATAGGCGGAAGCGAAAGCACATCCTCGGTGACCCCGTTGCGGCCGGCGGGTTCGTTCTCGGCATCAGGCAGCCACCGCAAGGCTTCTTCCACGAACGGATCGGCCCCGGGCGTTGCCACGGCGAGCGTCTGATCGGTTCCAACCTGCTCAGGCGGCAGATGGCTCGCCCCTAGGGGAATGGTGACGGTAAAGGTGGTGCCTTGGCCAATCGCGCTTTCAGCGGTGATCGAGCCGCCATGCAGCTTGACCAGTTCTTGCACAAGGGCCAGGCCGATCCCACTGCCTTCATGGGTTCGCCCACGAGCGCTTTCGATGCGGTGGAATCGCTCGAACAGCCGGGGCATTTCTTCGGCGGCGATGCCTGTCCCGGTATCGCTCACTTGCAACTCGGCGATCTTAGCCCGCTGATGCACGGAAACAGCAATCCGCCCCTCAAACGTGAACTTGAAGGCGTTGGAAAGCAGGTTCAGAACCACCTTCTCCCACATTTGCCGGTCCACGTACACCGGCTCGGAAAGCGGTGGACATTCCACTCGCAGATCCAGTCCGGCCCGCTCACACGCCGAGCGAAAGTTGCTGGCCAGCTCGGCCGTGAACGCGGCCAGGTCGGTCGGCTCGAAGTACGCCCGGACTCGGCCAGCCTCGATCCGCGAAAACTCCAGCAGCGTGTTCACCAGGCGGTGAAGCCGCAGACCGTTGCGGTGGACCACCCGTAAAGGCTCGCGGTACGCCGGGGGAACCTCATCAGCAGGCATGGCCAACAGGTCTTCGATCGGCCCCAGCATCAACGTCAACGGCGTGCGAAACTCATGGCTGACATTGGAGAAGAATGCCGTCTTGGCTCGGTCGAGTTCGGCTAACGCTTCCGCCCGGCGCCGCTCCTCGGCGTATGCTCGCGCGCTAGCAACCGCCGCGGCGATATGGTTGGCCAGCAAGTCCAGGAAACCGCGGTAATCGTTGTCGAGTGCCAAGCGAGGGCTGATCCCCGCGACAATAAACCCGGCGGGCCGGGTCTGGCCCGATTTCGCCATCGGCAGCACCACGGCCTGGTGGGGTGGCTCCGGCCACGCTCCTCCAGGCAATTGCCGCAGTTCCACGGGCAGTTCCTGCATATCCACCGGCTGCCCCGTTTCCATCACGCGCTGGAACGGCCAGGGAGGATCGGCGGCGTTCAAGCCAACTACGGCAAGCGAAGCATCCAGCTCGCGCGCCACGCCGGTGGAACTAACCAGCCTGGCTTGTTGCTCCTCACTATCGAGCAGATACAGCAAGGCGAAAGGAACGTCGTGCGGGTTCTCGGCCAAGATGCGCGAGGCAGCCTGGCAAGCTTCTTCCGCGGTTCGGGCATCGCCGGTCTTCCACGCTCCCAGTTCCCGCAGCGTGCGTAAACGCCGCTCGCCAATGACGCGGGTGGTCGTTTCCAGAACAGCGTTGAAAACGCCTTCAACTTTGCCGCCGTCGCCACGAATCGGACTGAACGTGTAATCGAAATAGCACTCCTCGGTGAACCCGTGGCGGTGCATGGGCAGGAGCTGATCGCGGCTGCGCGTGGCCTCCCCCGTCGTCATCACGCGTTCAAACAGTGGCTCGATGATGTGCCAGATTTCCGGCCAGGCTTCGCGGGCCGGCCGTCCCAGCACGCCCGGGTGCTTCTCGCCCGGGATCGGGCTCCATTCGTCGTTGTACAAGAGCAGCAGGTCGCTGCCCCAATAGATGGCGATGGGAAAATTCGAGTTCAGGCAGATGCTCAACGCCGAGCGCAAACTTTGCGGCCAGCGGTCAATTGGCCCCAGCGACGTGGCGGACCAGTCAAACTTCCGAATGCGGCGGCCCATCGCCCCGCCGCCTTCAAGAGCGGCAAGCGGATCGAGGGCCTGTTGATTCTCGGCGTTTCCCATGGACCGTCGCTCCCGTTGTGGGCTGTGGCTAACTCGACCAAGTGCCGAGAGACGGACGCCATTCTAGCGGATGCCCACAGCGGTAACGACGAAAACACGAAGCTGACCTGATTCACGAATTGGTGCTGACGGACGCGGAATGCGCCGTCGGCCGTTCTTGATTCGCCCTTGGCCTATCGCAGCGAAGTAGCGGCGGACTGGGTCAGCAGGAGAACCGGTCGTTTACTGAAAGGTTCGCGTTTCAATGATAAGCGAGAAGGCAGAGAAACGCCGCCCACCTTTCCGGCAAGCGAGCCGGCAAGCGAACTACGGTGCGGCAATAAGAATGCGTCTGCCGTCCTGTACGGCCCGCATTTGTTTAATACGCAACAGCGCGTTATCGATCCCAAGCCCGTCAACTGGGAACGAACTACCAAGAACGCTCAGCGTGACGCTCATTCAATGTGGCAAAACGCAACGGCATGGATAAAGTCTGCCCGCTGCAAGAATGCCTTGCGAATGTGATCCAGCCGTTGGCATGCAACTTCCGTTGCTGTTTGCGCCGTTTCAGGAGCGCCAAAATCGCGCTCCGTCCGCTGGACGAACACGCCCGACTCGTCGGCGGTGAGCACCACCAGCGGCGGCAGCCCGGGAAAGCGGCCGAGATCGCCACAGGCTTGCTGGGCGTCTGCCAGCGTAAACGGCTTGTCTCGCCGCCCAACGAGGAACAGCACCTCGGTTCCGGGAGGCCCAACCAATGGCACGGCCTGCCACGGCTGTGCGGGGAAGAACATCGTGGTGTCGTTCACCGCCGGTTCGCTGGCACACAGTTCTTTGAGGTTTCCTTCGCTCGTTAGCAGCAACAGCGTCGCGTGAATCCCGGCTGGGATCGAAGAACGAATCCGTACTCGGTCGCCCGACTCCAAAGGCACCAGTTCCGCCAAGTCGATAAACCGTTCTCCGCGGGCGACCTCGATGTTCAATCGTGGTGGGGTGACGGTTGCCGGCAAGTGTTGGTCTTTGGCAGCCTGATCCGCGCCTCGTCCTCCGAACCATACTCCCCCGATGATCGCCAGCGGCGTTGCTACAACCGCGGCGATCGCTGTCCGGCGAGGAATCACGCGATGGCGAGCGAATCGTTCCAGGGCGTCGGCTAGTTCGTCGCAGTTCCGGAAACGCTCGTCCGGCACCGGCGCGAGCGCCTTGAGCACAATGCGACGCAGTGCGGGCGGAATGTTTGGTTTATCCAGCAATTCGCTTCGCCATTGGCCGCGACGCACAGTTTCTAACATCTTCGACAATTCATCGACGGCAAACGGCGACTCACCGGTTACCAGGAAGAACAATACCGCCCCCAAGCCGAACACATCGCAGAGGTGGCCAATGTTATCTGTTTCGCAACGTGCCTGCTCAGGAGCCATGTAGGCCAGCGTGCCGCGCACGTTGCCAGGCTCCAGGTTCACTTCATCGAACGCCCGCCGGGTGATGGCCAACCCGAAATCAATGATGTAAGGACGGTGGCTTTCGTCCACAACGATATTGCGCGGCTTTACATCCAGATGAACAATGCCGCACCGATGCGCCGCCGCGAGCGCGCGCGCAACAGCCGCCACCATGAATGCAATTTCCCGCGGCCCTGGGAATTCCTGCTTGGCAAACTCCTCAAGGGTTCTGCCGCGAATGTAGCGGCTCGCGATATATGGCCGGCCGTCGGCGAATCCGACATCGTAAACGCGAGCAATATGCGGATGCTCCAACTCGGCGAGAATCCGGCCCTCGCGCAGCAGCAGATCCTGGTAGCGCTGCTGGGTATAGCCGGAGCGGGCAACCTTGATCACGACCTCCTGGTTCAACTCCGGATGGACTGCCCGATATACATCCGCCTGGCCACCGGAACCTAGCTTGGCGATCAAGGTGTACTTGCCGATCTTGGTTGGTGCTGGCGAACTGCTGGAGGCCGATGCCGAACTGTCGGTCGTTGTCACGGCCGTCGCGTACAAGTCAGGCATAGCCTCTTCCGCTTCGAACTGCCGTCGCAAATCCTCGCGGAACTGCGGGAATCGCTCGAAATACTCTTCCGGAGTTACATCCTCGTATCGCTTGCGAAGGAGATACTCGGAATAGATCAAGTCAACGGCAGCCTCGGCGGCCTCCGTGCCGGTGAGATACGACTCCGCGCGGACGGACTCCCCATTCGCCATGCGCAATTGCATGTCCTGCCAACATTGAAATACCCAACTGGAGTGGCTAGACGCTCCCGTGTCGGCATTTCCAACCTTCGTCGCAGCGGGCTGTTGCATTACCCCTGAACTCCTGGATCCTTCGCAACCCGATCCTTAGTGCGACTCAACTGATTGCCAATCGCCACAAACCGTGATTGGCGGTCACTTTCTGATCGTCCCGTGCACGCCCTGACCAGCGCCGGACCAGTAAACGCGGTTCTCCGTGCAAACCGATTCGGTCGCTTGTTGAACCGTTCCGCCTCAGCCAATGGTCCGCTAGATGGACTTATAAAATCAGCGCGGCGATCGATTTTGGCGAGCCTCATGCGGCCCACGAACGAATCGGCGACTGTCAGATTACCTGTCCGCAGCCGATGCGTTTAAGAGTCGACATCATCTGCCGTGCCCATGGAACCGCCACCAACAGGCCCGCAGCAAAAAATCGAAAACCGCTGACCGTCCCCAGACAGTTTCGTTCATTCTTGTTACAGAGACGGACAAAACTGATTCCTGGCACTCACTAGGTTGTATGCCCAGCCCTGACCATAGCTGGTCATTGTATGCCACTTTTGAGCTGTGTACAATTTTCGGACCTCCCCACCCCCAGGGCTCCCGGCACGGTGTCGGGGCCCTCATATCACACCGCGGCACCGCCGCAAAGGAGCTTCCGATATGCCGCTTGGCAAGATCTGGGTCGCCATGGCATGTGTCGTCGGCTGCGCGACCTTCGCTTCCGCCGATGAAAAGCAGTCAGGCAAAGAACAAGAGCAGCAAGAAATTGTCGTTAAGGCTGAGAAAGTACAAAAAGCCAAGTTCATCGACTTCGGCAGCGAACTAGGGTTACCGCTCGCTGCCTTGGATTCGCTCGGAGACCGGATCGACGGCGCACGGCTGGAAGCCGATCCGGTTGAACTGGCTTCGATTGCCAAGTACCTCGAAGCCGCCGAGAGCACGGCGAAGAAAAAGGCCAGCTTGACCTCGGAGACACTCATCAAAGAAGCCGTTGCTCTGGCAAGGCTGCGCAACGATCTCACCGAATTGGAGATGGTGGCGAAGCTTGTCGGCGGCCCCGCCTCGAAAGAATTGCTGGCGATTGTCGAGGCGGCAAAAGCTGCCGAGAAATCGGAGGAGAATGAGGAGGAGCGTCTTCTGACTGGCAGGCTGCGGGTGCGAAACTACGGGTTCTCAGAAGTATACGTCCGCGCCAATGGCCTTCCGCTGGGCGTGGTCCCTCCGCGGAGCGAGATGTTCTTCAATGTGTTTCGTGCGTTCTACATTGATGTTCGCGATCGCTTCGGCAACCAGTGGGGAGCCGACCTGAGGTGGCAGGATCGCGCGTGGTATGTCATGCACATTCCGCCCTTCGGCCCGTCGGGTGGTCCATTCCCAATTGGGCAGCCTGGCTTTCCGTCTGGCGTTCCGATCCCGATCAACTAGTCGTCGGTTGGTAAGCCATACCAGCCATTGCGGCTAGTCGGGCAATCCGTTCGTACCGGGTGGGAGCCATCTTGGTGAGGACAGAGCAACGATGGCTCTCACCCGTGCTCTGATTTGCTAATCAGCGAGGTTCGAGCGTGATCTATCTTTCGCGTCATGCGTTGATTCCGTTCTTATTGGCAGTCGAATTCCTCGGCGGCTATGCCCTGGCTGCGGAAAACCACGCTTTGCTGATCGGCTGCTCCCAGTACTCCGATGATTCCATCCGGGACCTGGCCGGAGCCGAGAACGACGTGCGCAGCTTTGAAGAACTGCTTCGCACGCAGTTCGGCTTCAAGAACATTACGACGTTGGCCGGCTGGCCCGCCGATGCCTCCAAGCGTCCAACGCATGACAACATCGTGGCAGCCTTCGAGCAACTCATCGAGGCGGTCGGACCTGGCAGCCAGGTCGTAATTCTGATGTCGGGCCATGGATTCCGCGTTCCGCTGCCCGAGTCGCAGGTGGATCTGCTCGACCCCTCCAATCCCGAACCGGACGGGTTCGACGAGGCTTTTGCGCCGGCCGATTATCAGGCCGGCAAGAACATGATTCTGGACAATCAAATCGGCCAATGGCTCGATCGCCTCAAGGAGAAAGGCGCGCACGTCTGGATCGTCTTTGATTGCTGCTTCAGCGGAACCATGTCTCGAGGCGATGACACGGAAATTGCCCGTGAACTTGCCGCGACCGAGGCAGGCATTTCCCTGGACGCGATCCGGAAGGCCGATGAGCGGGCTCGCGCGGCACAGATGGCCAATCGCGGATCGAGCAGCCCCGCGTCCGAAGGCTTCGACCTGTCGCGGAAACAAGGTCAGCAAGGCAGCGTGGTGGCGTTTTACGCCGCGCAGGAATTTGAGACCGCTCCCGAAGTCTCTAGGCCGCACGGAGTTCCCGCAGGCGATCCGCGATTCAAACGCGGCTTGCTGTCGTACACCCTCGAACAAGAACTGCGCCAGCGGACCAAGAAAGTCACCTATCGGGACCTGGGGCGGGCCCTGGTCAGCCGGTATCGGGCAGATGGGCGCCGGCGTCCCACGCCTTCCTGGGATGGCGACATCGATCGCGAAGTGCTGGGGCAAGAGAAATGGCCCGCCGCCACCGCAATCCATCTAGAACACGTCGGTGACCAGACGCGACTCACTGGCGGCCAACTAGCCGGACTCCGAAAAGACACGATCGTCGCCGCCTACCGACTCGAAGATAAAGAGTTCTCGCAGCCGCTGGGGTATTTGAAGGTCACTGAAACAACAGCCACGGCGGCCCTCGTCCAACCAGTTGCTTACAACGGCATCGATGCTCCCAAGCTCAACGCGTTGCCGGACAACAGCGTGTGCCGGATCGTTAGCCAGGACCTGGGCGACACGCGCATTCGGCTGCGTCTGATGTCCATCCATGACCAGGTTACCGACCTCGACAAGGCTCTGTCGCAATCCATCGCGAAGCTGGCGGTCGATCAGGACGCCTTCGTTGAAGTTGTGCCCGATCTTCAATCGGCAGAATGGGTGTACGCCCAGCTCACTCCCAGCGCCGCCGCCAGACAGCTTGGTGATGATACATCCGAGCCGATCGGCATTCTATTGCCAGCAGAAGACGCTAGCGTGCTACTGCAATCGGTGAAGCAAGAAGATGAATGCCCGAACGAGCGGCTGCGCCGCATTCCGCATGCGCGGTTCACGGGCGACACGGTGACCGATCCCGATGCGTGTGCGAAACGGCTGCTCGAAGAATTGCGGAAGGTTCACGTCTGGAAGAACTTCTGGCAGGTTGCAAGCGCGTACTCCGAAAATTCGCCGCTGGTTGCCGATTCCGATATTTCGCTGGAAGTCCGCTTGTTGAAAGGTCCGGACGATCACTCCGCAGGCGAGCCGCCCGCCGCAAGTCGGCTTGCCAACGGCGATTACATCACGGTACGTGTCGCGAATACGGGCTATCACGCCTACTGGTACTCGGTGTTCTACCTGGATACCCGGTGTGGGATCTATCACGTGGCGACCGACGCTATCCAAGGCCGCGACTTCCAGAACCCGTATGAAACGCGCGTCGAAAAGCCGGTCCGCCGGTTTCGCATCAATAAAAACATGTACGGCACCAATGGGTTCATCCTCGTGGCCGTTCGTCAACGGGAGCACTCGGTTCAGCCCAACTACCGGTTTCTGGCCCAGGCGCCGCTAGGCCAGTCTGCGACACGGGCCAGTATCGATACCCACGCGCTGAGTACGCCCTTTGAACAGCTCTTGCTGAATACCCTAGGGGGCGGACCGCAACGCCTGCGGAGCTCGCAAAGTCCAGACGAACCGCGCATTTCGGCGTGGTCGTGGGTCACCGAGTAGCTGCGGATTTCGATCGCAATACTTTGCGCGATCGGCACTACCGCTATCGGCCCCAGGACGCGGCCGCCAGAACCTTCCCCCCCACCCTGGCGTACGGCACACCGGACAACATAAAATGTTCGCGTCCGAAGTCCGAGGGCCGACAGGCCAGTAAGCCGGTGTCTTGTGTCCAACAACAAAGGGGCAATCCCGTGGCACGATTCAACCGCAACGCCGCCCGCTGGATGAGAATGGGGGCATTGCTGTTTCTATAT
>Ga0180216_1004220_pt1 | contig 11011 bp, 12 predicted proteins | sample eDN3rd37CBELigMG_FD_128879 | JGI IMG/M metagenome (GOLD analysis project Ga0180216, IMG submission 128879) | Enriched Miracle-Growth compost microbial communities from Emeryville, California, USA - eDNA 3rd pass 37_C BE-Lig MG (version 2)... ...
GCCCTTACAAAATTTTGGCGCCCTTTTTTTGTCAGAGGCCAAAATTTGATCAGCACTTGAGGGGCATCAACACTTCTGACCAAATTCTGATCAAAATTTCGTTCAAAGTTTGCGCAACCCCTCTATTATGTCTATCCATCCATAGCACAGTACGTTACTACACCGAGCGCGCTCCTCTTTCTCTCTCTCTGTTACGGCTGATCACGGCTCCCTTTGCAACACCATACCGGTTTGGGTTGGCTCTCGCGTTTTTTTTCTTAGCACGGGCGGCAGCAGTGCGCAACCATTGTCAACCCAAAGGGGAGACGTCTCGCCCAGGCAGGCGTGCTCACAGCTGCGGCGAAGAGAGCGCAATGCCACGCATGAGCCCTCCTAGATTCCTCTGTACGTGGTAGGCCCTATATGTTTGCACGTACGGCGCGTGCTGCGATCAACTGGCAACTGCTGGTGAACATGATGTATCCGCAAGTTGCTTCCAAGGTTCCCTTATTTCTTCGTTTTCCCCGACTTTTTGATCGGCCATACGCAAGCCCTGCTAGGATGCAGCACGTTTTTGCACGCACGGCGTGCGCTGCGCCCGACTTTCCGCAGCGTGCTCCTCGTTTTTCCCCTTCGGCTCACAAGATGAACGACGACGAAGACAAGCCTGTACCTTTTTGCCAAACAACTAACTCGATGCAAATGCCGTTCATGCCCCTCAAGTTACGATTTGGCGCCATTCCGCCCTGTGATTCCACCCCATTCCACCCGTCGCTGAGCGATTCCGCAGCGTTTGTCAACCCCATTCTGCCCCTGCGATGCGAGGCCACGAGGACGACGACGACGACGAGGACGCCGACGCGGACGACGCGGACGACGACGCGGACGACGACGCGGACGAGAAGGACTCCGTCGAGGAAGCAGCCATGCAGGCAGACAGCCAGGAGCGTCGGGGATAGGCGAGAGCAGGGGGCGAAGGCGGTGGCGGGCAGCGACGCGGCCTGGACGGTAAACCACCGACTGGAGTGACCGATTCGAGGCAAGGCAGCAAGCAGCCTGGAGGAGCAAGACGCCTGGCCCAGCCCGATCAGCACCAGGAGCACGCCATCGCCACGTACTGGCCGCTGGACCGGAACCATGGGCCGCCACCGCGGCAAGGGCGGCAAGCCCGCCGCCAGCGAAGCCGCCGCGGCCGAGCCGGACACCGACGCCACCATTGCGCAGCTGGAGGCGGCGCTGGCGGCGTCGGCCAACGTGTCCAAGGCGCTTGTAGCCAAGTGGGTGCAGGGCACGAGCCTCAGTGACGCGGCCGCTAACGCGCTCGCCGTATCCAAGCCGCCCGCCGGGCCGCCCGCCGCCGCGGCCGCCTCGTACGGCTGTTTCCGCTCACTTGGCTCTCTGCATGGGGCAAGGCGGCTAACGATGCGCTCGCTGGCCGTGTCCCCTCTTTGCGATGGCCAGGCGCGCCGGCTTGGGGCACACGGGGCCGGCCAAGACGAGTGCGAGCGCGCTGACGACGCAGCAGGCCCTGCAGCGGCAGCTCAAACGGCAGCAGGGCCATGCGGCGTCGCGCCAGCGCGAGACCGGCGAAGCCGCCGCGGCCGCGACGGTGCCTGCGGCCAAAAAGCCGCGGTTCGACAGCGCCGACAAGGGCGCCGCCGGCCAGGGCGCGCCGCGGCCGCCACGGCTCAAGGACAACGTCGACGATGACGCCGACTCGCGCGTCAAGGCTGTGCTGGTACGCACTCTTTCAGGAAGGATGGGAAAGGGCGTGGGCGCTGGTAACCCGCGTGGCTGCACGCATACGGGTTCGTCCTCGTGCACAGAACAAAGGGCCGCGGGAGAGCCCGGCGGCGCCGGGCGCCGCAACGGCATTCGTCTCCAAGAGCGCGCTGCGGCGCCAGCGCAAGAAAGAGAAGCTGGCGCAGCGCCAGGCCGGCGACGACGCGCCCTCTACCTCCAACGGCGCCGCGAAGCCGCGGCCTGCGCATGTGGATAAGGCAGCGCCAAGGCCGCCCACGGAGAAGGCCGCAGCCAAGCCCCCGGCGGCGGCGGCGGCGGCACCACAGCCAAAGAAGCAGCTTGCTCCACCGTCTGCCAAGCCAACGGTGCCGGGCGGCGCCCCGTGGAAGTCCAACTGGACGGGCGACGACCTGTCCGAAGACGCCGACGCCGAGCGGCCGGAGAACGCGGAGGGCTCGCGCATCCGCGTCGCGCCGCTGGAGCTGACGGTGTCGCCGCAGTTCCAGGTGCTGGTGGCGTCCGCCGCCGACGAGGCGCTGCCGGAGAAGCCGTCGGACGGCGAGCAGCCCGCGGGGCCGGGGGCGGGCCCGGGCGGCAAGCCTAAACTGCGCATCAAGAAGCGGTCCCGCCAGAAGAATATCCGCAAGGACAACCGCCCGCCCGAGCTGGTCCGTGGCGCGACACGGTCTTGGGTGGAGTCGAAACGAACGCTCGGACTCAGATGATCCGACTCTGGCTGGGGTTAGACCGCTTTTGCAGAAACCCGACTACATTCGCAACGCCCCGCCGGGCTTTCAGCCGCGTCCGCCGCTCGGCAGCGGCCCTGGATTCGCCGCCTCGCAGGCCAAGGCGGCCGCGTCGGCCGCGGGCAAGGCGCCGCCGCCGCCTCCCAAGGCGTTCCACCCGGCCAAGGCTGCTGCAACCGCGGCGGCCGCCGCCTCTGGGAAGGCCACGGCGGACCAACAGCCTCCCGCGCTAAAACGAGTCGAGACCAAGCTCGCACCCAAGCCTGCCAAGCCCGCACCCGCGCCAGCGTCCAACGGCGTAGTGAGCGGCGGCGGGCAAACGAACCCGCTGTCGCTACCCAAGGCGGCTACGTCGGCAGCCGGCAAGGCCACGCCGGCAGCCGGCGGTCGCCCGGGGGAGAAGAAGAAGCGCCACAAGCGCAAGGCGGCCGCAGACGCACCGCTGCCGACAGTGTAGCAGCAGCTGTTAATGAACTTTACACTGTACATACGTGAAATGAAAAAAGCAAGCATAGTTGCTGGTCGCAGTCTAGGCAGACGTGGCTTTCCCGGCCTTGGCGTCCGTCGGCGCCGCGGCAAAGAGCTTGCGGAGGTCGCGGATGTTTTGCAGCTGGCGCTCGCCGCAGCTGGCCGCGCAGGTGTCAAAGGCACGCTCGATGCTCTCGGCGCCCGCCGTGCCCGGCGTGGCGTTCTTCCGGCGCAGCTCGTCCTGCGCCGTATCCTGGCACACCGAGATGCACTTGGTGATGCGCTCCTGCGCAGGGTCAACCGAACTAGGGAAATGATTCTGTTGCTGCTGTTAGCGGGAAGTCTGTGCACTCCCATCGGGAGAAAGAAAAGGGTGCATGCAGGCGTACCTGAATGCGCCGGAGCTCGGCGTCCAGCAGCGCCTGCATCTGCGCGACCGGCGTCACGCAACGCTCATAGCATTGCTGCCGCCCCTCCAAGCCCAAGTTGGGCTGGTCCACACAGTCCAACTGGCACAGCAGCGCCGAACGCTGCACCAAAACCACGCAAGGGGGATTGCCTGAAGAACCGTCAGTACTGGTGGAAGTTTCCTCACACAGACCGCAGAGGACAAGTTGCGGCTATAGCGGCCCCCCTATACTGTATAAATGGAGCCGCATCCTATTTAGCCTGTGTAGACGTACAGGTGCGGCCGAGGGCGCCCACGACGGCGTCGACCTCGGCCTGCCCCCTTTCCCCGACCAATCCCACCAGGCGAACCTAAAGTCGCTCAACAGCGGCTCAAGCCCCAACCAAACGGCATGCACCAGCCCCTCTCCTTCTGCTCTACACACGCCATTCCCCTACCTGCGCCTGGGTGAAGACGGTGCGGTCGAGGGCGCCCACGACGGCGTCGACCTCGGCCTGCACGCTGGCGGCCGCCGCCGGCCACCGCGCCATCGCCGCCGATGACGTCATCCAATCGATGACGTCATTCAAAGGTGAAAGTGACCCGCCAAACGGGCGCGCTTGTGCGACCGATCGACGGACCGCAGCGACGACGCGGCGGCGGACGAGGCGGCGGACGCGGCGGCGGACGCGGCGGCGGACGAGGCGGTGGACGCGGCGGTGGACGCGGCGGCGGACGCGGCGGACGAGGCGGTGGACGAGGCGGCTTGGGAGAGGTCCTAGCAAAGGCGGAGAAGGCAAGCGTGGAGGGCGCGGCGGCGGACGAGGCGGACGCGGCAGCGGACGCGGCGGTGGACGACGCGGCTTGGGAGAGGTCCTAGCAAAGGCGGAGAAGGCGGGTGGGGGGAGACGGTGGGGGAGGGGAAGAAGGTAGTGGAGAAGGAGGAGCCGAAGCGGGGGCAGTCTTGACCGAGGCAGGCAGCGGCGCAAGTTGAGCCAGAGACAGCGAGGTGGTGGGAAGAAGGAACGGGGGTAAGGTGGGAAGCGGCGACTGGTAGTTTGGTAGGACCGGACCGGTGCAGGCAGACCGATGACTTGAGCCAGGACGCATTAAAACAGACAGCACGACCATGGCCGACGACATTGACGACTGGGAGGCGGCCCTCGACGCTGGGGTACGGCACCGGCCGCCCATACCCCGCCCAACGCGCCTGCTCACACTCGTGCGCCATGCACACCAATGCTGCCCGTGCTCAGGTGGACGTGCCGACATTGTGCCCGCCGGTCGAGCCGGACCCCGTGCCGGACGACGACCTCGCGCCGCCGCCGCCGCCAACGGCGGCTGACGAGGCGGAGACCAACAGGCGGCTCTGGGCGCAGGCGTACGCAGGCGCGCACCGACCCTAAGGCCGCACGCCGCCGCGCCGCGGCCGCCGCCGCCGGCGCGTCTCTAACACTAGCAGAAGCCCGCTGGTGCGTGGTTTTGGCACGACGCAGCAACGCCGGCAGCGGACCCGCGCCCGTGATCGACTCGACCAACCCGCCCCTCTTTGTGCCCACCGTACGTCGCGCTGCGTGGTCCAGAATCCTCCGCGTTGGTACGCTAACATCGCCGACCGCGCTCCTTCCGTGCGCACAATGCGCGCGCTAGGTGCGGGTGCTGAAGCGGCCGGCCAACGCGGCCGCGGCGGCGGAGGCCGAGGCGGCCAAGGCCAAGGCCGCCGCGGCGCCGGTCAAGACGCTGGCGCAGCGCGAGGCCGAATACCAGGCGGCCCGCGAGCGGATTTTTGGCACGCCCAGCCCCTCGCCGCCGCCGCCCTCTGCCGCCGCTGCCGCCACCGCATCCCGGCCAGGTCGGACGCCATCACCGGCCGTGGGCGGCGCCGCACCCGCGTCGGCGGTCCAGCGCGCACCGCGCGGGCCTGGCGCGCCTCGCGGCGGGTTCAACAACAGCGGAGGCGCCGTGTCTCGCTAGAATGTAATATAATTGCATCTCTCTAGTGTACAGTACGGAAGGTCGACAAAGAGGGACATGCACAGCGCGGCCGACTCAGTTGATGGTGACCACGTTCTTCTTCTTTTTCCGGTTGCGGCGCTTGGAGGCCGCCGATTGGCCCGGCTGCCCCGTCACGACCGCGGCGGGCGTGTCGTCGTCGCCGTCGGCGTCTGCCGCATCGGCCGCCGGGGTCAGCGCCGACTCCGGCTCGGTCGCCTCCGGTGGCTCCGCCGCCGGCGCGGTCTCCGTCGGTTCCCGCGCGGCGACGGCCGGTGTGGACTGGGGCGTCGGGGGTCCTTCCTCTACCGCGACCGCCGGCGCTGCCGCCGGTGCGGCCGCCGTCGGTGCGGACTCTGCCGGCGCTGCGGGACGTGCAGAAGCTGGCGCTTCGGGCGGTGGCGCCGCCGCCGCGGGCGGAGCGGCAGGTGCGGCCTCCACCTCCGCTGGCGCCGGCTGGGCGGGCGACGCAGCCACAGCCGGTCGGACGGGGCTGGTCGGGGCGGCTGCCGGCGTGGCCGACAGCGTCGGCGCCGGCGCTGCGGATCCGGCCGGGGCCGTCGCGGCTGCCTCCTTGGCCGCCCGCTCGCGCTGGATGCGCTCGGGCGCGTCCCGAAAGGGCGCGTGCACGAGGATGGGCTCGAGCTGCTCCTCGAGCGGCAGCTGGCGGTTCAGGTACTGCAGCGACTTGATGCACTGCTGCGCGGCCGCATTGGTCCGGTCCAGCAGCGAGGCCAGCGCGGGCACTGCAATCCCGTGTCAACATGAAGGCCATCGCGCGAGCGTCAGTGGCTGGCCTGGGCGAGAAACGCTCGGGCGTCGTACTCCTTGCCTTGGCTGAACTGCTCGTGGTACGCCTGGACCTGGGCGGCGCGCGTGGTGACCACGTTTTGGATGCGGCCCACGAAGCCGTCCATGTTTTTTATGTTGGTCATCAGCAGGCGCTGCGTGCCGTGGAGTTCACAGTGCGCGGAGTGAGGAGAGTAAAGAATTAGATCGCGTTTCAAGGTCCACCAAGGGGAGAGGGACTGTCGCGTACCTGGTCATGGCACACACTCCGGGCGCAGCGCTTCATGAACAGCTGGTAGTGCTGGCACAAGATCAGCAGGTGGTCCGGGTTGAGCGTGTCTAGCATGTAGAACCGCTAACATGCGGCAAACGGGCCCAGGCACCATCAGCGACGCCGCGACAGCAAGGACGCCGACCAAGGGGGGCGCCCGTACCAAGACGGTGATCGTTGCCGGGCGAAAAGAGGTCGGTCCACTTGAACTCGGTGTGGGTGCGCAAGATCGGCATAATCTGGAAGCACGCAGAAGCAGAAACGCCTCCCAGTTTTATTGAGGACCGTGGCGCGCCATTGCCGCTGACCCAGTTGGGTTCGGTAGATACCGGCGGAATCTTGCGCAGCGCCTCGAGCTCCGGCTCCAGGCTGTCGAAGGCGGACGACGGGTGCGCGTTCACGACCACGATGCCCTGCGATGGTCCGAGGGCAGCACGCCTCGCGGCCAAGGCGTGTCTAAGCCGCGGTGCCATGGGACGGCTTGCCGCGGTGGGGGGCAGCCGTACCGTGTCGCCTCCTGCGGCGCCCGTGGGCGCGGCGGCGGCAGCGGCCGGCGCGGCCCCCGGCACGCCGACGCCGCCGGGCCCTCCAGGGGTGCGGGACACGGAAAAGTTGGTGTATGGCACCTCTACCTCTGCCAGCCCGCCTTTCTGGACGCGCGCCCCCTGCGCCGCGGCTACGCCGCCGGGACCCACGGCGGGCACCGCGGCTGGCGCCGGTGGTTTGCTCGCTTCGTTACCCTGTGCGACAGGACCATCCAGAACGCGGGAGAAGCGGCCGAAACGTGTTAGAAAACGTGCGTGCCGACGCCAAGAGCAGGCCGCGATCGGGTGGCGCCGCCCCAAAGAGCAAGGCTGCATTCAGTTTCCGTCACTGCTCCCTCTGGTTGGTCTCCTCCCCGCCGCCGCCGCGCCGCCGCCGCTCCGCCTGCTTCGTCCGCGAGCTCGCTGCTTCCGTCCGCTCGTTGGCGGCCGCGCGTACCGCGCACAGACGCGCGTTCATCTTGGGACACAGCAGCTGCTTCCGCGCTCTCCCCGCCTCCTTCTCTCCGCCTCCTTCTCGTTGCTGCCGCCGCGGTTCCTCGTCCTCAAGCGTCCCCGTCTTTGCGCGCTCGGCGGCGCGGCGCGCGCACCATCGCAGCCGCCGCCGCCGTCCGTTGGCGCGCTCCGATGACGTCATTGACAGGACGAGCGCGGCAGCTGGGCAAGCACTGCGATGCAAGGAAGTCGGCCACGTTGCGCCTGTGGCATGCGGCCAGAGGCGGTTAACTGCAGCGGGCGAGGAGCGCGTCTGAATGGAGCGGAGACCACGCCGTGGCAGCAGCAGCAGAGGGTGCCTCTCGCATGGTGGCGGCATACGCGTTGGGATGGCAAGCTGGTAGGACGCGGCGGCTGGCCGATGCGGTCACGGTAACCGCACAAGGCGCCCGCATCCGCCAATCGTTAAGCCTCTAATGAGTCTGTACACGCCTGTACAAGCTACCCTCTACACTCGCAATCTGTACACATGCACACGGATCGCTCACACGCGTCATCACTTGTGGGCACCGCTGTTGGGCGACGGCGACGGCTTGCGGCTGCCGTTCCGATTGAACACCGAGTCGGAGGCGCGCCGCTGCGCCCACTCAAAGTGCGAGCACCGCGTGTTGGGGTCGCTCGGATCGCCCTTGGGCAGCGCGCAGATGAAGAAATCGCGGCCTGCGGGAAAGAATGTTCCCGTAATGCACACGACAAAATTATCATTGGCATGCGGCCGCCGGTCACTGCGGTAGTTCCTTGCCGCACGCACCGTGGTTGGGCCCCGGCTTGTTGACGGTCAGGAGGATGCACGGTCGGTTGTGGCCGCGGCAGTTGGGCGCTCGCGGCGTCGATCTCAGCAGCCTGAGCGGGAGCGAACAGTCGGCGAGCGCGACGACGCTCTAGTCAGCTCCCCTCTTAGCACAGGGGCCGCTCACGCAAAACGTACGCCTTCCACTGGTCCTTGGCGGCCGATTTAGCTGCGGCGGCGGTGGCTTCCTCAGCGGCCAAGAACTGCTCCAGTTCGTCGTCGCGCAGCGCCTCGAGCGCCGCTTCCACCGCTGGTGACTCTGGCGGCGGATCGGGGGACGCTGGCGTGGCGGGCTCGCCCGGTGACAACGGCGGCGGCGGCGGCCCCGCGACCGCGGCTGACGGCGCCGCGGACGGCACGCCAGCGTCTCCTGCCGGGGAAGCCGGCCGCGGCCGGAAAAAGTCGACCACAGAGGGTACGCGCGGCGCCGCGGACGCCGACCCCGACCGGCTGACCTTGCGCTCCTTGGCGGGCGGCGGCCGCGCGGACGGCGGCGCAGGCGCCGCGCGTTTTGCTCCCGCAGTCGCCGGCGCCGGCGGTGCGGGCGTCGGCGCCGCGGGCGGTGACGGTGGGGCGGCCGCCGCAGCCTTGGCGAAAAGGGCGACCAACGACTGCTGCTTGCCTTGAAACTCGGGCATCCACTTGGCGCACAGCGGGGGCGGCGGCGGCGGCGGCGCGGCCCCATCGAACGGCGGTGGACCTAAACAGTGCTCGCGCGACGGTACTTGACAAGGCCGCGTTACCGTCTTGCTCACACACTGTGTGTCGGTGCGTCCTCCGCGTTCGCCTACCTTCCAGGTCGCCCTGGACGGGGCAGTGGTCCGAGCCGAGGACGGTGCGCAGCAAGGTGCAGCTCACAAAGCGGTGGACGGACGCGCTGGGATCGCCCGGAACCAGGGCCGGCGTGGCGAGAATGTAGTCGATCCGCGCGCCGTAGTTGGTCTCGCGCGCGTTGGTCATGGTCTCCCAGCACGTGTACGCTGGTGGCGTCCCGCGCGCCGCGCGATCGGGCTGACGAAAGGGCGTGAACATGCGGCTTGCAGTTTTGAACGCAGAACACCGTGCGTACCGTTGGGCTCGTCTGGGTGAAAGTGCCGGAACAAATCGATCAAGATGCCGCCGCCCTCCACCAGCAACTTGTGAAACCTGTCCGCCCCACGCGCGTAGAAAATCGGATGGGCATGCTATGAGCTACTGTGCTGCCACCCGCTCAAAACAAGAGCCCTCGTCACGGCCGCACCATTGCCGGTCTTCTCGAGCCATAAAGCTGGACAGGCCGGCCTGGCGTGCGCGGCGGGCCGCGTCGGCCGCGTCGATCTCCTTGTGGCACACGTTGATGTCGCCGACCACCACCACCTGGCGGCCGGCCGCCAGCAGCTCTGGCCCGCAGCCGCCCCAGCCTCCGCACGCAGTCGGATCAACGACCGGGCATGCACAGTGGCCCACTGGCAGCGTCGGGCCTCACGCGGCCGTACTTCGGATGCGCGCTTCCAGGAGGCGGTTGAACCGCAGCTTAAAGTTGAAGCGCTCCTCCGACTCGCCCGAGTTGGGGCAGTACATGTTGAAGAGCACAAACGCGCCGTGGTCTGTGACGACGCACCGCCCCTCGCTGTCCAGCGCTCGCAGCTCCGCGGGCGTCTCGCCCACTGTGCGCACGCCGCGCACGACCAGCGACGCCGCGCGGCCGGTGAGCTAGACGCGCATGCCGCGCCTAACCGACCAGCCCCTCACCGCCGCGGCACCTTCATCGGCGGTCACGTAGGCGCCGATGGTGCCCATTTGGCCGGGCTGCGCCCACGTCCCGTTCACGCCATCCTCGGCGGCGCGCGGCGTCCACCCGCTGCCCTGGCGGCAGTAGGTCGCGGTGCCGGCGTAGCCCGACCGCGTCCGGCAGCACGAAAAGTAGCTGGGGGGTGGGGAGGCGGCCACAGAGCAGGCAGCCGACCCGGAGGCCGTGTGGACTGTGGAGGTCAGGTCCCCCCGGACAGCGCTGGCCCCGAGGCCAGCCAACGTCGCGCCGGTGTGGGCGTCGCGTACGCGTCGTAGCCGTCGACCAGGCAAACGTCGGTGCTGAAGCGGTCGCGGGTGATCTTGGTCTCCTGGAAGCAGATAATGTCGGCGTGGAAGGAGTCCAGCACCGGCTTGAAGCTCTTGGAGGCGTTCCACGGGTGGTACGACTGCAGCGACCGGATGCCGTTGACATTCCAGGTCACCAGCCGCATCGTGGCCGGTGTCCGCGCCGCGCGGCAAGGAGCCGCCCGCGGCGGCGGCGGCGGCGGCGGCGGTCTTGGGCGGCGGCGTCACGGACGGCAGAGCGTTAGGCCATGGCCTCTGGGCCGCAAAGGTCGTCCATCCGCCTTGTCCTCCGTGCCCCCCTCCTCCTCGCGCGACTCGTCCTTGTGGCCCGCAGCCAACCAGCTCCCGGGCGTGTGCTTGTCCTCGCGCACGTCGCTCCTCTCGCGCGGCGTCCGCCTCGCTCTCTACGCGCGCTGCTCCGTCTCCGCTTCCTGCAGCCCTACCGGGCTTGCTCCACGGCGCCGTCCTGCCGTAGCGCTGTTGCGGCCGCGTCCTGCAGCCCTCTCCGGCGTCCGCGCCCGCGACCGTGTCCGCGCTCCAGCGACTGCTCGTCCTCAAACTCAAAGTGGCGCGTCGATGGCGCCACTCGCAGCGACGACATGCGGCGACGACATGCCGCGACGACATGCGACATGGGGAAGGCATACGGCGACGACATGCGACATGGGGAAGGCATACGGCGACGACATGCGACATGGGGAAGGCATACGGCGACGACATGCGACATGGGGA
>Ga0180216_1004223_pt1 | contig 11005 bp, 13 predicted proteins | sample eDN3rd37CBELigMG_FD_128879 | JGI IMG/M metagenome (GOLD analysis project Ga0180216, IMG submission 128879) | Enriched Miracle-Growth compost microbial communities from Emeryville, California, USA - eDNA 3rd pass 37_C BE-Lig MG (version 2)... ...
TCACGTTGGATTCGTGCCGTTACCCCGGTCGGTGAGGAAGCCCAACTTGAACGCCAAGAGCTCAGTGCCTGTTCATTTTTCTGATAGCCACAGTATGTGGGGCATGATTGCGAATGTCAATTGGCAGGTCGATGCCTATTTGTTCACGTTGAGCGTGCGGCATATGTGCCGAGATCGACATGGGGGCGGTAACTTGCGATTCCCCAAGCGCCTGTGCGCCATTATCAATGTATTGGCGAGCTCCGCCGGTTTTGTGCGCTCGAAACGGGGTAGGCCGTCGCTTTTGGCGCAATATGCCCATCGAATTGACCGATGGGCCTTCGTGGAATCCGTTTTTCCTTGGAATGTCGGGGGTTTTGAAGAGATGGTGCCGGGTAAAGGATTGTGCGGACGCAATATTGTTCCGAATGCTTGGCTGTGAAATGGTGCGTGCGTATACAGCTCATGCGCAACGGTTAGTCGGCACTCTCTGGCCAAATGTGGGACTGTTTGGACGCGTTCGTGACGAAATGTGACGTCACAATCAGGTGCCAGGTTTCATTAGGCCCCGAGAATATGGAACCAAAGTATGAGATCCGGGGCCGCCATGCGGATGGCTCCACGCTCATTAAAGACGCCCTATCCCTGATGCGCCCCTGAACGGTTTCTCCGCGATGCCCGCCGGCTGGCCCAACGTTGCCGCAGGGTCGGTAACGCGTGACAGTTCAGGAGAGGGCCAAGCCGGATGAGAGGCATTCGTATTCCGAGTCTCGTCCTGTTCTTTGGCGTTAGCGGCAGCCGCGGACGGTCGCGAGACACAGATGGTGTCAGGTAAGTGCCCCTCTTTGTTCATTTCAAGGGTATAACTCGATGCGATTAAAGCGGATTGTGAAATCCTCGGCGCCCGAGCCGAAAGGACGCTGGCCCACCCGGTAACCGGCCACCCAACGCGCTCCGCCGGGAAAGCTCTGCAACGCGCTGTTCCCGATGCCCGGAATGACGCAAGAAACGACGCTCGCGGAGATCCCACACCCAGCCAGCTATCACGTCGCCCCACATCTCCCCTTAAGCGCTCCAAAGTGAGCGATTGGCACCATGTTTAGGCGAAAGAGCAGAGGACGCACTCGCCACGTCCACCTCTCCAGCACGCATGACGACCTCCCTCACGGAGCGCATCAAACTGAGCGATCTTGCCTCGCTGGTGGTCTAGATACGACACGCGACTCCCGGTCCCACCCCCTGTCCGATCAGCAGCCGTTCGGCTCGTCTTACCAAAGTGATCGATTGCGCATCGCCGGTGGTCTAGAGAATGTGTCGGGAGAATCGCCCTACCGGCCCGCATCCATCTCGCAGGAGGTTTCAACTCGTACCCCGCGTTCACCGCACAGTCATCGGTGATGGGTCGCCCGGCCTTGCAAGCCCTGGCGGCCCATCGTCATCTTCGGTTGGCCGGATCTTCTCGGCCACCCCACCCTATCACCCGGAGGACTCGTCATGCTTCGCCTGCTGCTTGCCGTGGTGCTCGTTTGGTTGCTCTTCACCTTCACGCAACCGATCCTCGACCAGATCGCCCAAGTCGTCGCTTGGGTGACCTCCCATATTGACGTTACCGTGACCTGGTAGCCGGTTCCCGAAAGGATGGTCTCATGATCCGCTTCTTCCATTGTGCAATCGCGGTGTGGCTGTTCGGCCTGCTGCTGCTCAGCGACTTCGTGGCCCTCCAGGAGATTCGCCATTCACTCTCCTGGATCGTCGGTGAGCGTGCAACCGTGGCCGCATTCGCGATGCTCTTCCTGGCGAACTCGGTGACCCTGGTCTTCTTCTTCCCGGGCCTGACGCACAACCAGAAGCGACAGTTGCATGGAATCGCTGGCGCGATCTACGGCCTGGTGTGGCTCGCCATGTACGCGACCGGAGTGCAACACGGACAGGAGTCGTTTCCGGTCGCGCTCGCGCATCAGGCGTTCGGCCTCTCCCAGCCGGTCGCCGTGCGGCTTGCGGCGTTCCTCGTCGCGGCGGTGCTCGCCGGGACGTCGTTCAGCTTCTGGCGGGTGATCGGCTCGCTCATCAACCGCGGGGTCACCACCGGCACGGAGGTACGATGGCAGGCCGGTGCCGAACGCCTGGGCATGCGGACCGAAAACATCTTCGACCTCGGTCGCCGCCAGCGCGCGGTGAACGAGTAGCACGTGAGCGAATCGCGCTCGCCGGTGGTCTAGAAGAGGCGGAGGGGCCATTGAATCCGTCATGCGGACGCAAGGTCCTCCTCCCAATTCGCGGAAGCTCGCTGGCACCCCTGCCTGGCGAGCTTTGTCGTTCCCGGCCACGGCCGCCGAAGAAAGGAGCCCGACCGCGCGAGACGCGCCGGATCGCTGACCTGTCATCCCCGTTCATCAAGGAGTTCGCCTGTGAAGCTCGAATCGCACGATACGCCGCTCGGCCGGTTCATCGTCGCGTCCGGCCCGGAGTTCGACTCCCCGGGCGCGACGATGAACACCCCTGTCCCCGGCGGTCCCATTCGCGTGGGCACCGGCGGGACCGATCCGATCGACCGGATCTCCGACTCCCTGTGGTCCCAGATGGGCCGCTGGCTGGGCCGCATCCGGTCCGAACCGGACCCCGCTATCGCTGCCATTCGCCAGGAGGCCGAGGCGGCCATCGAGGAACTCGATGCCGCCTTCACCCGCCTGCTGGACGATCACATCGCCGCCATTCGGCGCGCACCGAATCGCTCCGGCGCCCCCGCCCCTGTCAAGCCTGCACCCACGTCCAACCCCGGGACTGACATCGTCGACGCCGACTTCCGGGTCGCCGACCCCACTGACAAGGAGACCACCAATGGCTAATCCCATCACCTTCGATGACCTCTCGGCCCAGCTTGACGCCATTGCCAGGAATGATCCCGGCGCCGGCCCGGCGTCGGCTCCGGCCCCGTTCCCGCCCACCCCGCTCCAGCCACGGGCCGCGAGTCCCGTGCCGCTGCGGAATGGCGACAACGCCGTCCAGGAGGCCGACCTGATGCGGATGGTCTCCGAGGCCCGGAGCGACGTGAAGCGGCAGATGGGCATCTGGGGCCGCCTGATGCACCAGCTGCGGGGCGACGAGTTCCAGCGCCGCGAGGTGCATACGATGCTCGCCCGGATCGACGCGTACAACGTCAGTGAGGAGGCCAAGCTGGCGATGCGGCTCTACGTCTCGCTTCGGGTGCTCATCCATCAGCTCGCCGTCAGTGCCATGGCCGAGATGGAGTCCTACACCAACGGGTTCCTTCCGGAGAGCCGGGCGTACCGGCTGGGGAAGGCGCTGGAGGACCAGACCGAGACGGCGCTGCTCCAGACCGCGAACCAGTACGCCACCGCCGGTGGTGCCCGCTCGGGCCGCCATCTTGGGGTCGAACGCTAGCGACCGGCCAGAGAGTGCGGAGCCGCCCGATGTGGGCGGCTCCACACTCTGTGTGAGGACTCCGGGGAAAGGAAGGGATCATGAACACCGACTTCGACATGCGCCGCCCAATGATTGGGCAACGCTGGCTCACCACGATCGGACGGGTGCTCGCCCTGCCGGTGGATATCGTGCTCTGCGTGCTCGTGTGGCTCAGCGTCGATGTGCTGGGACCGATGGCGGCGCTGCCGGAGGCCTTTCACCACGGTATGAGGATGCAGATTGCCCGCGTCCGCACTCGGAACATCTACCGCCAGGAGGAAGCGGCCATCCGCGCCGAGATACGGCTCCAGATCCGAGCCCGCCAGATCGTTTTCGAGGATCTGGTGAACGGGTTGAAGGCGCTGGAACGCACCCATGCCGGAGCCGACTACCAATTCGCGGAATCGCTTGCCGCTGCCATCGCCGCCTATGAGGCGCAGGTCGCGGCACTGGAGGGACTCCCGAACGATCCGGTGTTCCGCCAGCGCTTCGAGGCGTTGGTCTCCCGTCCGCTGGACAGGTGAGAAGTTCCTCTCTCGCCCGACCGTCCCGCCATCAGCTCACCTGGAGGAATGTCATGACCCCTTCACCATTGGCCTATCGCGATCCACGCCGATTCTCGCCGGCGCGGCTATCGTCTCACTCCCTGGCGCAGATGCACCGGCTCGCCCTCGATCTGGAGGATATCCGCTACACCTTTACGTCGGGAACGCGCGTGCGCAGCGCCGGGGGCAAGCACCTCTTCATCGTGCTGCGCCGGAAGGACATCCCCATTGCCGATCGTGCCCTGGAACGCGTACGACGGCGCGAGGGGATCGTCCTCCATCTCGACCGCCACGGCTGGATCGTAGACATCGGACGCGATCCCCGGGCGTACCGGCGGTTGCGTTCGCATCACGGACAGCCCATCCCCCGGTCCCGCCACTGCAGGCTGGGATGAAGAGGTACTTCCACTACGGTTTGGTTCGATTGGACATTCTCTCCACCGCTACCGTGCGTTATGCTGTCATGACTAGGGACAACGATAGGTGCGATGGCTAGATGGAATCGGGGGTGAATGGCACCATGGAGGCCGACCTCGGCATCAACCCTCTGCTCGAGATCCTCAGCAACGACGTCATGACGAGCCTGTTCCAGACCGAGGCCTACCGGCTCAGCCCGCCCGACCCGACGGCGAGCGGTGCGACGACCCTCCTCGAGCAACTCCACCGGGAGTTCACGCCCGCCCTCGCCACCTACGCGCGCGAAAATAGTGTGCCAATCACGCCCGCGATCGTGTCCGGGAATCGGGGCATGCGCGACAGATCACCCATGTATCGGGGCATGCGCGAGGTCGCTGCCAGATTTTACAACCCGGTGCTCATCGCCGACCTTTCCGATCCGAAGGCGCCGCGCCATGATGTCGCCCATGTCGAGTTCTACGCGCTGACGCAGAGTCATCTCCGCCAAGCCGAGGGGCATAACAATGCGCGGCTTTCTGAGGTGGTCCAGAAGGCCGCAAAGATAGGTCTTGAGCAAGAGGATATCTATCGCGATTTCCTGACGATCGTTTGGCGAAGGATGCTGCGGGGAAATAACCCGCTGTCGCATCCTTACAAGTTGCAGGGATACCTGCGGGCTCAAGCGCGGGGCTACCTGAGCAACTGGATTCGCGACCACAAGGATGAGAACGACCACACCCTAACCAGCAAGGTTTCGTCCGAGGTGCTGGATCTCTTGATCGAACACGAAGCATCGAATGTGCTCATACCCTATAAGTGGTACGACACCTCAGCGGTAGCAATTGCCAATGTCACGCGTGAAGAGGATATCCAGTGGGTGCTCGATGCTTACCTGCCGGAAAGCCGCCAGAACCGACTGGGATTTCTTATCTACCTGCACCAAAGATACGGAATGCCAAATCTCGCCTTCCTGGGCATTCCGGAGGGCGGCCCTCTGCAGGAGATCACCGCTGTTCTCCAGCGATGGCGGAACGATCCCAACGCCTTGGCCGACTTCCTGCTCGATCCGGACCGTGGTCTGGGACTCCGACCCGCGCTGGTCAGGGCGATCGTGAATGTTACCGCTGAGGGATTCGCCAAGGCGCCCGATCCCATCACGACGACATTCGTCAAGAACCTGTACGCCAGGTATATCGTTCTGCTTGAGCCTCGGCTTGCCGCGCTCCAAGACCGGCTGATGAACATGAAGGATGACCCGGAGACCAACCCGGACGAGGCGACGGAGGCTGAGCATGCCTGATTGGTCTGGACAGATCGTCGTTACTCCGCAGGTCGCGGACTGGATGGAGACGCTCTCCCCCGTCGGCAAACGGCGATTGGGTGGTGCGCTCGAAGCGCTCGAGGCGCTCGGTCCAACGCTCAGGCGCCCACGGGTTGACAGGATCGACGGCGACCCCTGCAAGAATCATGTCACCATGTTCGAACTCCGTTGCCAGAATCCCTACCTCCGTGTGCTCTTCGTCTTCGACCCCACCCGAACTGCCGTCCTGCTTTACGGGGGAGACAAGGCCGAAGACGGCGCCTGGAAGACGTGGTACGCAGGAGCGACCCGCGTGGCCTGCGAGACATACGCAACCTACCTGGCGTCCAGAATGGCACCCTCCTGGAGATCATCCCGATGACCGAATACATCCCCCTCCGCCAGATCCTCGATCGCTGGCGGGACGACCCCGACCTCGCCGCCGGCATGGATGAGGAACGCGACGTCATCCTCGCCGAACAGGAACGCGAGCGGCTGCGCACGGTCCTCACCCTCTTCGGCACGCTGGTGAACGAAGAAACGACACGCGACGAGGCGCTGAGCGCTGGCGCGGCTCTTATCGCAGACAATCCCGCCTTGGCGATGGCCTTTCCTGTGGAGCCTGACGCGATCCCTGAAGACCCGCTGGAAGTGGCTTGGAGCCGTGTGCTTGACGCCGCCGATCCGATGACCGGAATTGTTCCAGCCGACCTGTGGGACGACCCGGCGCTCGCCGCCGCCGCTGGCGAAGACGCCGAGCTGGGAGCGATCCGAGATGGCGCTCCGATCGATCTCAGTCCCGTGGAGGTCGACTATGAGGCGATGCTTGCGGGCGTCGATCGCTGGATCGACCGATATTCTACGCAGCGCATCGGCGGCACCTGGTTCGAGGTCGACGACCCCAGCCGGCCTGCGGAGACGCGAGAGTTCGCCTTGGTGCGGAGCTTGGGACAGCCGCCGCTCGACAGTGGTTTGAACGCGGGCGATATCCGATTGAGCTACGCGGAGGATCCCGCTGGCCAGTACCGCTTGGAGATGGCCAGGGAGTTTCTCGGCGATGATCAGTACCGGGTGAGGCTCCGCCTCCTGTGGCCCGGAACCGTGGACCCGATGGTTGAGACCCGAGACCAATGGTTAGTGGTGGCATCAGTGGATGGCCGTCCGCTGGAGGTGATCGATGACGATGTGGACACCGATACCTACCAGTTGCGGGAGCCGGTTTCCGGGGATGTGCTCGGCAGTATTGCCTTCGATGTCACGCTGATCCCTGGAGGGATAGCGTGACCGGCCTGCCGTTGCTGCGCCCGGACGAGGCCTACCTCGACTTCCTGGTCACGGCCGGCAACGCGAGCGCCCCAATGAGCTGGCTGCGGTCGCTTGTCTTGCCCGGAGATGGCTCTGGACAGCTCGATGCCGAGATTGTCCCCGCCAATGACGGGATCGCCGCAGGGTTTCGGGCGTGGCACACCGCGCTCGGCGCCTGGTCACGGGCGATGACGGCCCTCGCCGATCCAGAGCGGTCCGCCCCTCAAGCCGTCCACGCGGCGCCACGACAATGCAAGACATCCCGCCACAACGCGATGACCGCACTCCGCGACCTCGGCGCGGCCCTCCTCGGACCGGTGTTGCACCAGCTCCGCGATGCTGGGATCCGGCGGCTCATCGTCTCTCCGGACGGAAACCTACATCGGGTGCCCTGGGCGGCGCTTCGAGTTCCGGATCGGGACGGGGCGTTGCGATTCCTGATCGACGAGTTCGAGGTTCATCTCGTTCCGAACGTCGCACGCCTCGAGCGCTTGCGGGAACGGCCTTCGGTTCCGTCGGCTCGGCTGCTCGCCGCCGCACCGTTCGGAACGAAGGAACCCAGTCCTGGAACGGCGTTCCGGCTGCGCGATCACATCCGTGACGGCGCGGCTCCGGTCGATCTTCCCGCCTCGCGTGGAGAGATCGAAGCAATCGGGGAGGCGTTCCGCAAGATCGCGAGGGACAACGAACCCGTGCTGCTCCACCGCGAGGGGGCGACGGCCGAGGTACTGCGGAAGGAGCTCGCTAACGCCCAGGTCATCCATCTCGCCACCCACGGCGAGCACATCACCCACGTCGAAGTGCTGCGACGCTTCCAAATCCTTTTTGCGAATGCTACCTCGATCCCGGTGCGGGAGATCCTCACCGACCTGCCACCGATGCCCGAGACCCTGGCTGTGGTGCTCTCTGCCTGCCAGCTTGGGGATGCGGTCGTGAAGGGAGCGGATGCTGCCGGGTTCGCAGAAGCATTCTTCCGGGCCGGCGCGCGATTGGTCTTGGCGCCGCTCTGGGCGGTCGCCGACGGTCCGACGGCCGATCTGATGGTCGGGTGGTACCGGCACTGGTTGGCACAGGAGTCGCCGGAGGCAGCGACCGCCTGGCAGCAGGCTGTGATCGCCTTCCGCACCAGCCATCCGCAGGAGGACCATCCCTTCTACTGGGCTGGGTTCCTTCCGAATGGCGACGGGCGCATCCGGATCGGCCTTCCTACGCCGAACGGTCGCCCCCTTCCGCTGTGACCTGCTGAGCGAGGCCTCGCGCAAGGTGACCCTTAGCCGCCTGGGCGAACGCGAATGCCGCAGCAGAATCGGGGGGCACCATCTTCATGCACAGCCTGACAGCGAGTTGAGATGACGTGATGAATTTGCCTCGGCGGTCGAGAAGCGACTCCCACGACAGGGCGGACCGAGTCAACGCGTCAGCGGCCCGCACGGCCGCCTGGGCGTGGACCAACGCCTGGGCATAGTCACCGCGCTGGTCGTACCAGATGGCCAGGACGTGCTCGCCGGAACGTAAACGCTCCTGCGCCTTGGGCAGCAGCGCGAAAATCGCGTTCACCCTGCGCTGCAGGTCGAGGGCCTGCTCCCTCTCGTCGACGGTCCCTCTACCCCAGAGATTGGCCCGGATGCCAAGGCCATACGCAAGCGTGACGCTGCGGTCCGCGCCGTGGTGGCGAACGATGCTCTGCGCCACGATCTCCGGCTCATCGTTCGCGTTCAGGAACGCTCGCTCGCTGAATGCCAACAGATCGAACGCCCGGTCGAGGTCGCCGTGGGCTGCGACCCGATGCGCGTCCCAATTCGGCCAGTCCCGCTCCCTCGCCAGTTTCGTGTGGAAGTTCGCTCTGCTCAGCAGAACCCAGACGGCATCTATCGCTTGCCCTGAAGAAGCAGTGCGTGTAAGCGCCTCCTCGTACCACGGGAGTGATCGCTGGAAGAGGGCATGTCTCTGCGGATCACCTGCGACGGTGTCCGTGGCGATGTCCTCGAGGCAGGTAGCGAGGGCGAACGCGGTATCGGCGCGATCGAGCGGGTCGTAACCGGGATCGCCAGCCGTCTCCATGAGCGAGAACCCTTTCCACGCTGCCTCATAGGCGGCCAGCGCGCGTTCGAGATGCCGCGGCGTGTCGCGGTCGCGGCGGCGGTGCCAGAAACACCCCTCGTCCAGCAGGCAGCGGGCGCGATCGGCGGCGGCCCCATGTGCGGCCAAAGCCTCGTGGGCGCGGGCATAGACGTCTGCCGCATCCCCGAATGCCTCTTGCCGGACGAGGAAGATAGCTTCCCCGACGAGCGCTTGTGCAGGCTCCTGCCAATCCGACGGGTGCTCCGGAGTCCAGTCGACTGGCTGGAGGATTGGACGGGTCTGATACGGATCGACTCGCCGTCTGGCTCTCGCGTTCATTGCGCCACTCCGGAAATGACGATTGGCTCGCAATCCAGTTCCCGCACTTCCTCCACATCGCAGTTTCTAGTATACAGTAAGCAGATGGGCCCCAACAAGAGCGAAAGACTGACCTGGAAGCAGGTCCCCCTGTTGCGCGAGAAAGGGTGTCATGATGCGTGTCGTTCACTTGCCCGCTCCATCGTTTGAGCGGGAAACCTTCCGACGCCCGCAGACCGTCCTGGCTGACCTGAAGCTGAAGGTGGTGACCCCGATGTTCGGCGGCGGGGCGACGCCCCGGAAAGTCGATCCGGTCCAGCCGATCCGGGCCTCGGCGATCCGGGGACAGCTGCGGTTCTGGTGGCGCGCCTGCAACGCGGGCCGATTCGAATCTCTCGAAGCTCTGCGCCGGGAGGAAGCGCGCCTGTGGGGCTCTGCGCGGAAGGAATCGGAGCCGGCGTCCGGGCCGGGAGTGATCAGTATTGCTGTACAAACGACGTCGAACGGAACCGAGATGACCGATCAAGACGGCCCGAAATACGTCCTGTGGCCGTTCGCAGAGCAACATCCCCAAAACGCACCGGCTATTCCTGCGGCGACAGGACGCGTGAACGTCCAATTCACGCTCCGCCTCACCATGAGTAATCCATCGGGAAAGCTAGGAGGATCGAACACGTCCAACGCTTGGCCGACAGAGCGTGAGGCGGCGATTGCCGCGCGGCAGGCGTTGTGGGCGTGGATCACGTTTGGAGGCGTTGGCTCACGGACGCGGCGCGGGTGCGGCACGTTGTTTTGTCAGGACTGTGTATCGGATATGGGGATACGGCTCGAGGCGCTGCGACCAGACCCGACACACCCAGACCGTTGGATGAAACAGCAATATGCCAAGCGCGTAATCCAGGCGTTTCCTCCTCGGCCCGAGTTTTCCGGGCTTGCCGGCGCTCGACTCCTGATCTCAAGGGGAGGGGCAACACCCACCAGCGCATGGAGCAATGCGATCGACCCTCTTTTTGACTTTGTGCAGGGGGAAGGCATAGCTCGAAACAATGGGAAATGGAAGCCTCACCCGAGGTTTCCAGAGAGGATAGTCAAGACCCCCGGTCAGAGCTTCTGGCCGGAAGTGAGTGCGGTTCGGGGAATACTTGGTTGGCCACAGCCTGTTGGCACCCCACTTCCTCCGGATGACCATTCCAACCTCTATACACGGAATTCAACGTCCTCGAAAGACATGAATCAGTTCCCGCGTGCCGAACTCGGACTGCCAAGAGTGATCCGAGTCGCGACCGAAGCCTGGCAACCGTCCGGAACCATCGAGGGGGCAGTCAAAGAACATACACGGATGGCCAGCGCCGTCATTCTCAAGGCGTTCGTGCTCTCGGATGGTCGAGCGATCTCACTTGCATTATGCCTCAGCGCTCCACATGTCTGGGATACCAAGAATTCGCCGGGTATTCAGCTACGAAAGAATAGACACACAGCCCTTCCCCTTCAGCCGGACGAACTCAACAGTAAGACGAGTGGCTCGACTTGGCCGGGGGCTTCGCTGCGCAATCCTCAAGATCCAATCACAAAGCTGCCTCCATTCGTTGCGACACCCATTGACGGGCAACTGCCAGTTTCTGCGAGGGACGCATTTATGAACTACGTAAAATCACGCGGCTGGACGGTGGTGCGCTGA
>Ga0180216_1004226_pt1 | contig 11000 bp, 12 predicted proteins | sample eDN3rd37CBELigMG_FD_128879 | JGI IMG/M metagenome (GOLD analysis project Ga0180216, IMG submission 128879) | Enriched Miracle-Growth compost microbial communities from Emeryville, California, USA - eDNA 3rd pass 37_C BE-Lig MG (version 2)... ...
CGACGGCAGCGGCGATGAGGAAGGCGGCATCGAGCGCTGGCTCGTGCTGACGGACGGACTGGGGCTCGACCGCGAGTACGTCACGTCGATGCGCGGCGCCCTGCCGGCCACCCGGTTCGCCGTGGAAGCCTACGTCAACTTCGTGCGTGAGCGTTCGCTGGTAGAGGCGGTCGCATCGTCTCTGACCGAGCTTTTCGCCCCGGCAATCCACCGCGAGCGCATTGCCGGGATGCTCGAGAACTACGATTTCATCGACGAGAAGGTGATGGCGTACTTCCGCCGCCGCCTGACCCAGGCGACACGCGACGCGGACTTCGCGCTCGACTACGTCAAGCGAAATGCGACGACACGCGAGTTGCAGGAGCTCTGCATCGAAGCGGTTCGTTTCAAGTGCAATGTCCTTTGGGCGCAGCTCGACGCGCTGCATCATGCCTACGTAACGCCGGGGTTGATCCCGCCGGGCGCTTTCCGGCCGGAGGGCGGCGCCTGACTGGCCCCTCCGTCACCGTAGCCATTGGGCAATGCTTGCGAACCGGTCGGCGATAGGTTAGACCGGGCGCACGCGAGGAGACGCTGCCGTAGCTCAGTGGTAGAGCACTCCCTTGGTAGACTTGCCCCCCTGGCCGGAAACGGTCAGGAGCGCACCGCCCAAATTCGGGGAAACCGTCCGGTTCGGCCGACGGCAATCCCGAGCCAAGCCCGGAACTCCGGGAAGGTGTAGAGGCCAGACGGGCGGCATCTAAGGGTCCTTCGAGGACCTATGGTGAAGGGATGGTCCAGCGCACAAACGCCGTGAGGCGGGCGCGAAAGCGCCGGTGTGATGAAGGGAGAGGTCGACAGTTCAATCCTGTCCGGCAGCACCATCTCAGCCTAGCGCTTTCCCCCAACTCCCATCTCAAGTTCCGCGCTTACTGCACCCACGCGATGAAACTCGCGAATATTTGATCTAAAGATCCAAAGCGGTGTATGCGCAAAATATCGGTTTCGAAGCCTTTTTTTCACTGAGATTTGGCCTGGAAAATGGAAGCGCCCGCTTCCCTTGACACGGCCGCCATTCCGCGCGACCATTTGCCCTAAATCAAGAATGATGACGTGGAAATTCGCGACTGCTTCTCCGCCGAAGCCGCCGCCCAACGGAGTCCACGCATGCGAAAATGGCGAGCTGGGTTTTCAAACAAACTATCCACGAAGTGTTTGGCCCTGCTTCTCAGTTCGTTAGTTCTGCTATCCGCGCCTTTCTTGGTCAAATCTTCGGCGGTTGCGCAATCACCTGATCCCCGGGCCTCGAAAAAATCACAGCAGGCGGACGTCCAGCGGATCAGAATTCTGCTCGCGCGCGAGCAGCTGGATTTACCGCCACCTCTTTCCCTTCTCGATTTCCCGCCCGAAGACCTCGGGATTGCCGGAGCCGAGCTGGCCATCAGGGATAACAATACGACCGGCCGGTTCCTGAAGCAGGAATTCTCTCTCGAGGTCATTGAGACGACTTCGGCGGAAGAACTGATCGCGAAAGTTGCCGAGCGCGTGGCTGCAGAAACGGGCTTCGTCGTAGCTGACGTCCGTGCCGATACGCTACTTGCTCTGTCAGATGCGCTTAAGGATAGAACCGCTCTTATTTTCAATGCAGGTTCGAGCGACGATTCTTTGCGGGAAGAGAATTGCCGCAAAAACGTCGTGCACACTGCGCCAACCCGCACAATGCTCACCGATGCGTTGGCGCAATATCTTGTCTGGAAACGCTGGCGCAACTGGCTCCTGGTACACGGCACTCAGCCTCACGATCTTGCGTATGCCGACGCACTCCGGCGAGCCGCAAAGCGGTTTGGCGCAAAAATCGTTGAGGAACGGCCTTTCGATCTTGATGTCGGCAGCCGTCGCGCCGATGGCGGGCATGAGCAGATTCAGCAGCAAATACCGACTTTCACGCAAAATGCTCCCGATTATGATGTTCTCGTCGTAGCGGACGAGCTCGATCAATTCGGTGGTTATTTACCTTTCCGTACGTGGGATGCGCGGCCCGTCGCAGGCACACAGGGACTGGTGCCGGCGAGTTGGCATCCATCACTGGAGCAATGGGGTGCAACGCAACTCCAGAGCCGGTTTCAGAAGCTGGCCAAACGGCCCATGCGCCCACTCGATTACAACATCTGGATTGCTATCCGCTCCGTTGGCGAGGCTGCAACCCGAACCCGTTCAGCGGACCCCGCAAAGCTCATCGCTTATATCAAATCGGCAGAATTCGACGTTGCGGGCTTCAAAGGCCGCAAGCTGAACTACCGCTCGTGGAATGGGCAACTTCGCCAGCCCATCCTGGTTTCTACAGCCAAGCTGCCTGTTACCGTCTCTCCGCAGCCAGGATTTCTCCACCAGTTCACCGAGCTCGATACCCTGGGTATCGATCAACCGGAAACGAAATGCCGCAACTTTGCGCAATAACAAGATCGGGGGAAGGAATGGCCAATGAATGGAGGAGACGTTGTTCCAGAAGAATACCTATGCCGCCGCAACCCTGGCCGCTGGGGCTGCCCTTCTCCTCGCGAGCAGTGCGCTTGCTCAGACGGTTTTCGTGACGAATGAGAAAGACAACACGGTCACGGTTATAGACGGAGACAAGCTCGAAGCGGTCAAAACCATCCAGGTCGGCCAGAGGCCGCGTGGTATCACCCTTTCCAAAGATGAGAAATGGCTACTCATCTGCGCGAGTGACGACAACAACGTCCAGGTTTTCGACACGAAAACGCTCGAGTTGGTCAAAACCCTGCCTTCAGGACCGGATCCGGAGCTGTTCATTCTCCACCCGAGCGGAAATCCCCTCTACATCGCGAACGAGGACGATAATCTCGTCACCGTTGTCGATATCGAGAAGGGCACGGTACTCGCTGAGGTCCCGGTCGGTGTGGAGCCCGAAGGCATGGGCATCAGCCCTGACGGCAAGATGTTGGTGAACACTTCGGAAACCACCAACATGGACCATTTCATCGATACCGAAAGCTACGAGATCATCGACAACGTTCTCGTCGACAGCAGGCCACGTTTCGCAGAGTTTACATCGGACGGGTCGCAGGTCTGGGTCAGTGCCGAAATCGGCGGTACGGTTACCGTGATCGAACCGAGTTCACGGAAAATTCTGACGAAAATTACCTTCGAAATTCCGGGGGTAAGTCAGGATGCCATTCAGCCCGTCGGCGTGCGGGTGACCAAGGATCGCAAGAAGGCCTTCGTCGCCCTCGGTCCCGCCAATCGTGTTGCAGTCGTCAACGCAGAAACGTTCGAGGTCGAGAAGTACCTGCTGGTCGGGCAGCGGGTCTGGCAGCTCGCCTTCACGCCTGACGAGCGAATGCTCTTCACCACCAATGGTGCCTCGAATGACGTTTCCGTCATCGACGTCGAAAAGCTGCGGGTGGTTCGCTCGATCAAAACCGGTCGCTACCCGTGGGGCGTCGTAGTGGCGTCGTTCTAATCTTTTTCAGGAGGAGCTTCGCAATGCGTCTATTGGCAATTCTCGCCCTCGGTGCGTTCACCATCACGCTGCCGCAAGCTACTCGCGCCGAGGGTGACTTGGCCGTAAGACCTACCAAACTCCCCGTCTTGGAAATAGGTCTCGGTGATGCCGGGTATGGGGTTTCGCAGGCAGATTTCGAGCTTGAAACCGGGAAAGCCTACCAGCTTGTAATCAAATCGACAGGTGCCAAGGAATGCGCATGGCGGGCGCCTGAGCTTGCAAACACGATGTGGATGCGCAAAGTCGAAGTTAACAAGGTCGAGATCAAGGCCAGCCATCTGCAGGAAATCGAGATGGAGGAGGAAGGCGAGGCCGAACTATTCTTCGTGCCAATCCGGCCCGGCACTTACAAATGGGGCTGCGCCGGTCTCGAGGAAAAAGGAATGGCCGGCAAGTTCATCGTGAAGTGAGGTGATGCAGGAAGCGATCGAAACGCAGCATTCGGAAATCCAGACTCACGCGCTGGAAGTGCTTGGCGTAAGCCACAAGTTCGGCTCCAAGGTTGCGCTGGACAACGTCTCCCTTACCGTACCGAGAGGCCGCTTCGTCGTGCTTCTCGGGCCGAATGGTGCCGGAAAATCGACCCTCTTCGCACTCATCACCCGCCTTTACGACAACGTAAGCGGCGAAATCCGCATCATGGGCTTCGATGTGCGGAGGCGTTCGACAGCCGCGTTGCAGCAGCTCGGGGTCGTATTTCAAGGCCGCAGCCTCGATCTTGATCTCACGGCGCTGCAAAATCTCACCTACCACGCCGCGCTGCACGGGATCGGCTATCGCGAAGGGCGGCGGCTGGCGGATGAGGCTCTGGTAAGCGTCGGATTGGCGGACCGCGCCCGTGACAAGGTTCGCACGCTTTCGGGAGGGCAAGCCCGGCGGCTGGAAATTGCCCGCGCGCTTCTGCATGGCCCCGCATGTCTGCTGCTCGATGAAGCGACGGTCGGTCTCGACATCGCATCCCGTGAACAGGTTATCGATATTGTTCGTGGTCTCGTGCGCAACCGGGGAGTCGGCGTCCTCTGGGCTACGCACCTCGTCGATGAGGTCAATGCGGATGACAAGCTCGTGCTGCTGCACGAGGGGCGCGTCCGCTACTCGGGGACGGCCGCCGATCTCATATCCACCACGCATGCGGAGAGCCTGAGGGCCGCATTCATTCACATGACTGACGCGGGGCATACGCACGCTCAATGACTCCGCAAGGAAAACTTCGACGCCTCGACGCCACTGGTTATCTGGCCTGCTTCCGCGGCATTATCTGGCGTGAGGTTTTGCGGTTCCTGCACCAGCGCGAGCGGTTTCTGTCGGCACTCGTGCGGCCGCTCGTCTGGCTTTTCATCTTCGCGGCAGGATTTCGACAGGTCCTCGGTGTCTCGATCATCCCCCCATATGAGACTTACGTCCTTTACGAGGTTTTCGTCACGCCTGGCCTGATCGGCATGATTCTGCTTTTCAATGCTATGCAGTCATCGTTGACCATGGTTTACGATCGGGAAACCGGCGCAATGCGCACCCTCCTCGTCAGCCCGTTTCCGCGATCGTTCCTGCTCGTTTCGAAGCTTCTGGGCGGTGTGGCTGTCGCGGTTCTGCAGGCCTACGTCTTTCTGCTCATCGCCTATTTCTGGGAAATCGAGCCGCCGCTCATCGGATATGTCACATTGCTGCCCGCACTTGTCCTTTCAGGCCTCATGTTGGGCTCGCTTGCGCTTTTCATTTCTTCCGTCATTCGGCAGCTCGAGAACTTCGCGGGCGTCATGAATTTCGTGATTTTCCCGATGTTCTTTGCGTCTTCAGCGCTCTATCCGCTCTGGCGCATCAGGGAATCGAGTCCCCTGCTCTACGAGATCTGCCGCTTGAACCCGTTCACGCACGCGGTGGAGCTGATCCGGTTTTCGCTTTATGCCAAGTTCTCGCCCATGCCCTTGGTGCTCGTCGTCGGTTTCACTGTTTTCTTTCTGGCGGCCGCGATATTCGCCTACAATCCATCCAAGGGCCTTATGGGCCGGCGCAAACCACTCGCCAACGGAGGCTCGTGACATGGCGGCTCCCCAATGGCTTCGTCTTCTCATCGGAACAGTCGTGATCGCGGCCTACGCGTCTCCAGGCTCGGCGGCCGAGTCCGACTGGCCGTGCATTCAGCACAAGGTCGATAAGCTGTCCTCTGCGCAGATGTGGGACGGTTCGCCGGTGGAAAGCCTTACCGAATGGCGCGGGGACCCAGCGATCAAAAAGCTCGTGCCGATATTGACGAACCGCAGAATACCCATCGAAAGGGCAGGCGAGGCGATCGACCAATTCGCTGCGTCGTTGCCGGAGGAGAAGCGCGACCAGGCACTGATGCAGCTGTTTGCGGCCGTGCTCGACGCCACCAACCGCGATCGCGCAATTATCATGGCCGGAATAGAGCGCTTTCAGCGGCGCCAACGAGAGCGGGCCGCCAACATCGAACGCGAAAGCGCCGAACTCCGGAAGCTCAAAGCCGAAAACAACGTTGCACCAGCGAAGCTCGCCGAAGCGGAGGACGCTTATAATTGGGACGTGCGCGTTTTTTCGGAGCGGCAGCAGTCCATTCCACTTGCCTGCGAGGTCCCCGTCATCATCGAGCAGCGGCTGTTCGCTATAGCGCGCGAGATCCGCGCCCGAATGTCCGAATGACCGCGCGGGCCGTCAGTATCTCGGTTTGGTAATCAGATTCGAGTGCTCGTCCAGCAGAGGCACGCCATAGGCGAGCAGCACAGAATCAATGTCGCCCTGTCGCTTGGCCAGGATCCTGTTGAGCTCCCGTTTCCACTCGTCCTCGAGATTGCGGACGCCAAGCGTGATGCGATAGGCCATCCGTGGCCCCACGGTTTCCTTAAGAAGCGGCACCACCTCGAGCTTTTCGCCGTTCTTGTCTGCGAAATAGCCGGCTAACGGCCCCCACAGAACCCCGGCATCGATTTCGCCTGAGCGGATATCGGCGATCATCTGCTCTGCCGGGGACTCGACACGCCGATCAACCATCAGTCGATACGGGCGGGCGTGTGACATGAGGCCGAGCTTCGCCATGGTCGCGCTCGGTGGTGTGCCAGCAATGACGCCAATCCGACGGTCCTTGAGGCGTGGATCCCCAAGCGTATCCACGCCATCGAGGCCATTGCCCTGTCGATATAGGAGCGCGTACGCCGAGCGATAGTAGTGATTGGTGTTGAGCACCAGCTCGTCGCCCTGAGCGTATCCGATGACGACATCGCACCGCTTCGCAAAAAGCGTATTCCGGATAAAGCCAATGGCCTGCGGGAACCAAGTATAAGATACGGGCACCCCAAGCTCACTGGCCAGAATCTCGGCGATCTTGTTTTCAAAGCCCTCCCCCTTGTCGTTGGAAAACGGCATGTTTGCAGGATCCGCGCAAACGCGCAGGCTCGTACGATCTACGAGATCGACTCTCTGGCCTTCTGCCGCGAAAGACGCCGGGCAAATGGCTGCAAAGAGAAGAACTCCGACTGATAGACCAAGCCGGCTAGTTCTCGCCAAGGCAGGACTTTTCATGATCTCTTGCGGCTTGCGGTTTGTCAGCTCGTTTCGCAGGACGCCCCCGCGGAAGCACACCATCAGCGCGAGCCTTGAGATAGACGAAGATATCGTCGATGTAGCACATCACGTTATGATTATCGCCGAGCGCCGGCATGACGCTCTGCTTGTCCGCCCGCATGACCTCTCGCCCACTCGCCACGACGAGCAGGAAATCCTCGTAACTCATCGTCTTGAGCGACTGGACAAGACCAGGTGCATAAGTCGAGCCTTCGCCGTCAGGACCATGGCACACGTGGCATTCGGAATGATATCTCCGAAAGCCGGAATACGTGTACCAGTCCACAGTGCCATCCTCGGCGATGTGGTAGGTTGGAGAACCGTCTTCAGTTTCCCACTTTCCGTCGACGTTCTTCTTGTTCGCTTGCTCACTGAAGGCGAGGCTAGTCAGAGACAAGGTGAGAACGGCAAAAGTCAGTGCAAGTCCAGCTCGCTGCACGATAAGTCCCGATATTTTTCAGTTGTAAGGCTGGCACCAAAAACCGGCGCGGAGACGTCCGCGCCGGTTCTCTCGGGCTTTATGGAAGCGTGAACACGGTGAGCGTACCGCCCAGAGCCGTATAATCACGCAGCCCGGCATAGCCACCCACGGCACCCAGGCCTTCCGTCGGGTTCGTCAGACCAGCCGCAAGGCCGATGCCAGCCCAACCGCCAACACCTGACAGAACCGCAACGTATTGCTTGCCTTTGTGACTATAGGTCATGACGTTGCCGATAATTCCCGAAGGCGTTTTGAACTTGAAGAGCTCCTTGCCATCCTTCTCGTCGATAGCCTTCAGGTATCCCTCGAGCGTGCCGTAGAACACGACCCCACCCGCCGTCGCCAGCGCGCCGGACCAGACAGAGAACTTCTCCGGCTTCGACCAGACGATCTTGCCTTCGCCGGCATCCCAGGCAATGAAATTGCCCATTCCGCCGTGACTGTTCGGCGTCGGGAACATCGACAAGGTCGCACCGACGTAGGGCTGCCCTGCCGTGTACGAGACCCTGAAGGGCTCGTAGTTCATGCAGACGTGGTTTGTCGGCACATAGAACAAATTGGTCCGAGGTGAGAACGCTGCGGGCTGCTGATCCTTTGTGCCGAGCGCAGCCGGACAGATGTTCTTCGTGTCCACGTCTTCGCCGTTCAGGAAGGTCGATTTCTCAGGCACGACCAGCGGACGACCATAGCGCGGATCGTTCTTGTCCATCACGACGCCGGTGGTCCAGTTGATCGTCGGGTCGAATTTATCGGCGACCAACAACTCGCCAGTGACTCGGTCGAGCGTGTAAGCGAGGCCGTTTCTGTCGAAATGCACCAGCGCTTTCCGCGTCTGCCCCTTTACTGGGATATCGACCAGGATCATCTCATTGACGCCGTCATAATCCCATTCGTCGAACGGCGTCATCTGATAAGCCCACTTCGCGACTCCCGTGTCGACATCGCGCGCAATGATCGACATGGTCCATTTGTGGTCGATCGGCTTGCCATCGGGGCCCGCACGCTGAACCGGGTTCCATGTCGAAGGATTGCCGGTCCCGTAATAAACGAGATTTGTCTCGGGATCATACGAGAACCAGCCCCAGGTCGTGCCGCCGCCGATCTTCCACTGATCGCCGTTCCAGGTTTTCAGCGAAGAATCCTTACCTACCGGCTTTCCGAGTGACATCGTCTTCTCGGGGTCGAACAGGATTTCGTCGTCCGGCCCGATGGAGTAAGCCCGCCATACCCGATTTCCGGTTTTCGCATCATAGGCCGTGATATGGCCGCGAACACCAAACTCGGCGCCAGAAATGCCGACGATCACCTTGTCCTTCACGGGAAGGACGGTTGCCGTATTCGTCTCACCTTTCCCAGGATCCCCGTTGACAACCTTCCATTTGACCTCGCCGGTCTTGGCATCCAGCGCAACGAGCGTGGTATCGGCCTGGTGCAAATAGATCGTGTTGTCTGCATAAGCCACGCCACGGTAGACGGTGTCACAACACATCACCGGAATGACCGAAGGATCCTGCTTCGGTTCATATTTCCAGATGATCCGTCCGTCTTCGTTGAGATCGAGTGCATATACGATATTCGGGAAGGGCGTGTGGACGTACATGATATCGCCGATGACCAGCGGCGATCCTTCATGCCCGCGTAGAACACCCGTCGAGAAGCTCCAGGCAACCTTCAGATCTTTCACGTTATCGCGATTGATCTGATCAAGTTTGGAGTAGCGCTGATTGGCGTAATCGCCGGTTTGCAGCGCCCACTGTTCAGGCTTTGCTGTTTCTTGAAGTACGCTATCGTTGGCTTTGGCTGGTATCGCAAATGCGATCACTGCAAGCCAGGCACTCGCAAGTGCAATTTTATGCATGGTGCCACTCCTTGCACAGTGCGTTCCCTAAGCGAAGTAGTAGCGTTCCTCGGCCCGTCGCAGCCAAGCCGCCCATTCCCTAGTCCAACTAGGCTTGCTATCGGAACGAAGCACTTGGTGGCCATTAGTCGTTCCTTGGGCTCATGCTACCACTTTGATCCTAGGCGCGCCTTCTACGATTATCAAGCGAAAGGTGCGCCTTTTTCCGACCCGATCAGATTAATTGTATGAGCGCATTTTTCTCCACGAGAGAGCTCGGGCCCGGAACCATTTTGAAACGTCGCGAGCTTCAAAAGCAGCGCAGCTCGGCTTCGACTTGAGCCCGCCGCAGCTCATCGATTTTCGTCCGCATTTGCGGGGTGAAAAAAATGGCCGACTGTTCGCCGCCTCGTTGGCGGACACTCAGGATTGTCTCGATTTCCTCGTACTCGTCGTAAGGCAGCAGCGATGCAATGACGTCGATCGAGCAGGAACACTTGCGAAGAGTTTCGCGTGACCGGCCGTTGACCTGCATGCAGGCAAAAACGTAGTCGGCGCGCGCTTCGGTCGGGTAATCGTTGGGTGGTAAGTCGACAGCCGCCGCATTGTCCCATGCGACTGCCGCAAGAAGCATCGCCGCGAGCGTAGCATGTCGGCTGCACATTGCTTCCTCGCCAGCTCCGGATCCGAGTCACTCGAGCTCGGATTACCCCGAGCTCACATCTCTCATTTTGAGCAATTTACACCGAAATCGTTAGATCGGCAATCTTCGTGGATAGTTGCTGATCGTGCCGGACGACCAGGCAGTCTCGATCGAAAGTCAGAGGTGATCTTAATTTCGATTTCATTCGGCTGCGTCATCTTCGGCCACTCTGTTGCAAATTGCATTTTCAACCCAAAGAATCGAGCCAAAAACAAGCGACCACGGTTTGCAGGCAATCGCTTGCGGTCACGCAACTGTGAAGTGCCATGGTCTTTCACGACCCATAAATCCGAAATCCGGAAAACGCGTCCGAGTGTCTGCGTCTTGAAAAACGAGCCTTTGCGTTTCACCGCCGGTGGGCAATCGCGGTGATTGCCTAAAACGAGACAGAGTTGGCCATGATTACCCTTGTGCTTTCGGCGTGCCTTATCAGCAATGGGGACATCTGCCGAGACCACCGCATTCGGCTCGAGACGGAAGTCTCGACGGTGCGGTGCCTGTTCACTGCCCAGCTCCAAATCGCGAAATGGACTGAGGAGCACCCTCAGTGGCGTGTCGTGCGATGGCAGTGCCGTCCAGCCAGCGAGGAAGAAATCTGAGGTTCCCTCCGCAGACCCGCTTTGGCTGCACACCAGCGTTTCAGAAATCAGTAGTTAAGCCTGCGGACCCGGGATTTCTTCTCTCTGCCGTGCTTATCGGCAAATTCGGTTTCGGAGATCCAGCCTCAAACCAGCTAGCTCGCCCTTGCCGCGCAACTTGCATGGAGGACTTAACTCTGAGCGGTTGCAGCGATTACCGACCTTGACAGTCATGGATTGGCGCGGCTAGCCTCCGCCGCGACTTGGCCAAGCACCTGATCTGGCTCGGAGATTCCGATTCGGGTCGGCCACCTATACAGCTCCAC
>Ga0180216_1004227_pt1 | contig 10998 bp, 10 predicted proteins | sample eDN3rd37CBELigMG_FD_128879 | JGI IMG/M metagenome (GOLD analysis project Ga0180216, IMG submission 128879) | Enriched Miracle-Growth compost microbial communities from Emeryville, California, USA - eDNA 3rd pass 37_C BE-Lig MG (version 2)... ...
ACGATCCGGCCGTGGCCGCGCTCGATCCCGCCCGACCCGATCCCGCGCAATTCCACGGGTTCGGCCGTCAGGTCGGCGCCATCAAATGGGAGATGGGCGCGGTCCTTGCCTATTACACCGCCATCAACGGACCCAAGCTGTTCAAGGACGCCGTCGCGCCGCATTTCCACAAGGAGGGCTGGTTCGGCAAATCGACCAACACCGTGGGCGTGGACAAGCTGGCTCATAGCTACAGCGCCTATGTCATCTCCGAGCTGCTTTATGCCCGGCTCAAGCACAAGACCGGCGACGCGCCGGGCATCGCGCTGACCGCCGCCGCGCTCGCCTCCGCGACCATGCTCTACACCGAGGTGTGGGACAGCATCGAGCGCAGCGGCGGCTGGTCGTGGGAGGATGTGACGTTCAACACGCTCGGCGCCGGCATGTCGGTGCTGCGCAACTCGGTGCCGGGGCTGGACCGCAAGCTCGATTACCGGCTGATGATCGTGCCGAACTCGGATATCATCACGGTGCAAGGCAAGCATCATTTCCAGCAGCAGCGTTACTTTTTCGCGCTCAAGCTGGCCGGCTTCAAGCCGTTCGAGCGCGGCCCGCTGCGGCTTATGGAGTTGCACGCCGGCTATTACGGCAAATATTTCACCAATGAGGACCGCGCGGCGGGGATCGAGCCCAAGCGCCGCATCTTCTTCGGCGTCGGCATCAACCTGCGCGAGCTGTTCTTCAAGAACAGCCACACCCGCGTTGGCCGCGCGGCGGGCGAGGTGCTCGATTATTTCCAGCCGCCCTATACGGCGATCCACGCGCATGTGACCAACTGAGGGGGGATGGGCCCGGATCGCCTTTCGCCGGCTGGTGATGCGCGCCAGCGGAGTATGTCGCTGCCGGTTATGCGGTGCAGGAGGAAACTGGTGCGCCTGCTTTATTATAAACGCCCTGATTGCTCCCGCCCGCACCGTTTTTATCGTAATCGCGCTGGTCGCGTACGGTCATGGCGGCGATGTCCTTGATCACAGTGCTCGTCACGAGCTTGCTGGCAATTAACGGATGGTAATCATAGGCAACCTCGACGAACATGACGGCCGTGTCGTCCGGCGTCGTGACCTTCTGGTTGACAGGACCCATATAATCGAACGGGGCATCACCGACTTTCTTGTAGTCGGTGACATAAGCCTTGTCGCCATAGCAGCGCTGCCAGCGAACCTTGAACTTCTTGGTGGTGTTTGGGTTGGCCACGGCCTCCACGCTGGAGAGGATGATCCGGGCGTTCTGCTTCAAGTCGAGCGAACCTGCTTGCAGGGCGGCGCCGATGAACAGGTCGTTGATCTGCGTCTCGCTGATTTGGACGTCTGAAAGCAGGCTGTTAGTGCCGATGCGCGATGCGTTATCCGCTACATGCAGCGCGACCTGGCTCACCCGCATCTTGGTGATGGCAAAGTTGGTCACTTCCGCTCCGGCGAGGAACAGTGTCAACACGAGCGGTGCCGTGAGGGCGAATTCCACAGCCGCGAGGCCACTGTTGTTGCGCGACAAGCGCCAAAGCTTGCGGGGGAAACGCATCATGGCGCGGCTTCCGGCGCCGGCTGGTCGGCGCCTGGCGTCCCTATCCCGCAATTTCCGGTCGTCGGCGCGCTGTAGGTGCCCTGGTCTCCATAAGGCTGATTGGCGAGGATGGTCGATGCCGTCACCGTTGTCGTCGGGCTACCACCGATGAACCTGTTCAGAGGGAACATGCGGGGATAGCTGACGGTCACGGTATAGACGATATTGTCACGCGCCCCCGCATGATCGGCGGAATCGGCGCCATCCCGGTCGAACCGGCCATTATTGTTGGCGTCCACGAATGGTTCGCCGTTGTTGCATTTGCCATCGTGAAAAGGGCTGGCCAGATCGCCGGTATCGGTAAATTCTTCCGCTTTGGCGGCTGCGGCGTCGGAAAAGCTCCGATAGAAACGGCGCGTGATGTCGATCTTCGCACTCTTGTTGAGCGGGAGGATCTGGTTTTTCACGACCTGATCGATGGCATCGCGTGGCGTCGAGTCCGCACCGGAGGCGCTTTCCAGCGTGCCGTAGCGGGCCGCATTCTGCACTGCACCCTGCACTACGCTCTGCATATAGAGTGTGTGGCCGATATCGAATGCGCCAATAAGCAAGAGGCACAGCATCGGCGCTATGAAGCCAAATTCAACGAGCGTCGCGCCTTCCTGTGCATCGCGCAAGCCGGCCAATCGGGCTGTGATGGATGGCGGAAACCGCATCAATTGATGAGCCTCAATTCGGATATTTCCGACGCAATCTGGCGGAAACGGGCGATCAGGGCTGCGCCATCCGATGCCTTGTAATAGCGGCCTGGAGACGCGCAACTTTCAAGCCGAGTCTCCGTCGCGGTGCCGACGCCGCTGCCGTAAGAGATCACCCAGAGCGTGATGTTCATGTTCTTGATGGCCGTGCAAAGTGCAGCAGTCCGCGCGTTGGTCAGATTGTCCATCTGCGTGTCGGACAGATTGCCTTGCGCCTGAAGTCGGCTGTAATAGCCGATGCCGTAGGCGCTGTAGTCGGTATTGCTCGTGTTGGTGTCGCCGTCCGTCATGAAGATGAGGTGGCGCTGGATCGCGCGGCCGGCAGGGGTGAAAGCGTTTTCGCTGGCGAAGATGCCGGTCGGCGAGAGCAGCCGGGCACCCCAGAGCATGCCGATGTCATGATAAGTGTTGCCGCCGGTGGAGAGCGAATTGACGTAGTTCTCGAATGGGCCGGGCGTGTTGTAGGTGGTGAGCTTCTTGGCCGCCGTGGGGCAACTGGCGCTGCTGCTGCTGGCATTGCAACTCGTGTCGACGCTGTTGGTGGTGCGCCCGGATTTGCTGCAATTGCTGTAGCCCCAATCATATCTGGCCCAGGTCGCTCCGGGCAGGAGCGGACCCCAGAAGCTGTTATGCGCAGTGAGGGCGCTGGGCACGAGGTCGATGCTCATGTCGAGCGCCTCTGTCGGCACGGGGGACCATTCATCGCCGGGCGTGCCGTCCGTATTCTGGTAGGTGTGCCGCTCCTCGATGCAGCCGCTCCAACTGACGTTGACGGTTGCGCCAGCGGTGCCGACGTCGAGGGGCACGTTGTTGTTCCAACTGCTATCGCCAGCCTTGAGACCGCTGACGTTCAGCGTGCGTGGGGCGTAAGTATAGAGATAGCGCGGCGTCTTCACATTTGAATAGACCTGAACTTCTTGGTAATTAGTATATTTAACTTCCTTAGGTCGCCTTTTGTTGCAACTAGAATATTCTGATCCGTTCGTTGTTCTGGTTACCGTATATGATGTCGTTATGGTTCCATCGGGCGCCGTTGTCGTAGTGGTTGGTCCGGTATAATCGGATGATTGAACCGTATTGGTTAGGCAATCTTCTACACTATTCTCTTCATATTTACCGCCAATATTTTTCCAATTTTTTGGATCTGTAGTTCCGTTATACAGATTGCTTTCATTATAAGTCACACCATCCCAACCATAGCTCCGCGACTGATAGGTCCAGCTATCCGCCAAGAACTTGTTGGGCAGCAGCTTGCCGACATTGACATTCACGGAATAGGGCACGAACCCAAGACGGATCTGCGCGGTCGTGGTCGAGGATGTTGCGGTCGGATCATTACCGCATATCTCTGTCGTATTGACGCGCAGTAAGGATTCGTAAAAGCACTTCACGGCTTTCTTGAGGCCGCCGATCTTGTTGTCTGTGTCCATGGAACCGGTCACGTCCAGCACGAACATCACGTCCGTGTTGGGAATTTCCATCTTGGCCGTGCAACTGATGGAGACACTGCGCTGTGCCATATTGAATATGCGCATCAGTGTCATGGGCACGACAACGCTGGCCGTGCCGGTAACGGTGCCGTTCGATTCTTCGAATGTGTTGATGAGCGTGCCGGTGCCGTAGGCTCCGGTCACGAAATTGGCGTTGAACAGCTTGTTCGCGGTATCCTCCGTGCTGCCATTATTGGTGCCCGTGGTCCAGCCGCCGCCGCCCATCGCCTTGCGGCCGGCGAGCGCGCCGGCGTCGCAGGCCTGTTGCAAGCGCGTCTTGACGAGGTAGAGACGACTCATGTCGACCGCACCGCCGATCATGCCCGCGAGCGGGATCAGCCCCGCCGCGACGAGCGCGATGGTGTTGCCGGCCGTGTCGTGCCGCAGCCGCGTCAGGAAATTATGGTCGCCCCTCATGCGCTTCATGGACTGTCTCACTGCCTCCGGCTCCCATGCCTCCTCATGCACGGGGAGCCATGCTGCGCCCTACAGGAGAGCCGTGCACAAACCGCTAAATGCGATGGTTGACGGATGGTGAATGCGCCGCCGGGGCCGGGGCTTTCCACCGCCGATCTCGCGCCGTTGCAGCGGTTGCTGCTGGCCTATGCGCCGGCCTCCATGCGGGCATGGCACGCGCTGTGCTGGCTGCTCGACCAGCGGCTGGCGGCGGTGGCGCAGCGCGGCGGCGAACCGACGATCGCGGCGATTCGCCTCGCCTGGTGGGATGCCGTGCTGGTGGAGGGCGATCGCGCCAAGGGCGGCGGCGAGCCGCTGGTCGAGCGGTGGCGCGCCCTCGCTCCGGCGGGTGCCGGCGCGGCGGCCGAGCGGCTGATCGACGGCTGGCGCGCGCTGCTCTCGCCCGAGCCGCTGGGCGAGACCGACCTGCTGGCTTACGGCGCGGCGCGGGGCGGCGGCCTGTTCGGCCTGCTCGCGGGCGACGAAACGGCGGGCGGGGCGCTGGACAGTCCCGGCGCGCTGTGGGCGCTATGGGACCTCGCGGCGCATGTGCGGGACGAGGCGCTGGCGCGGCAGGCGCTGGCGGCGGCGCGGGGCCTGGCGGAGGAGGCCGGCGGCGGCGTGCCGGCCGGCCGCGCGCTCAGGCCGCTGCGTCTGGCTCATGCTGTCGCGCTGCCGGACGTGCGCGCCGGAACCCTGCCCGCCGCCGGCTTCTCGCTGCGCCATTACGGCCGGCTGCTGCGCGCTTCCCTGCGGGGATGAGGTCCGGCATTTTCCGCTCGACCTGCGCGCCGGGCGGTTCCATCCTCGCGCAGGGATGCGGGCGAGGGGGCCGCGAGTCATATGGGACGGTTTCTGGCGGGATCGGTCGCGGCCTTGCTGCTCGTCGCGGCGGGGCTGTTCTGGTGGCAGAGCGAGGCGGAGCGCACCGCCCGGCCGCTCGTCGCCCATGGCGGCGCCAAGGCGCAACCGCTTGCGCTTCCGCCCGAGGGCGATCCCGATGCGCGCGGCGCCCCGCCGCCCGCCGTGCCCGAGGCCGCCCCGCGCACCCGCGAGCAGAAGCGCTTCGACCGCTATGACCGCAATCGCGACGGCATCGTCACCCGCGCCGAGATGATGGCGAGCCGTGCCGCCGCCTTCCGCAAGCTCGACAGGGACGGCAACAACCTGCTCTCCTTCGAGGAATGGGCGGTGCGCACGTCCGACCGCTTCGCCGGTGCGGACGGGGACCGTAACGGCCGGCTCACCCGCGCCGAGTTCGCCACCACCGCCCCCAAGCCGCGGGCGCAGGCGAAGCGGGCCGCGTGCGTGTGCGAGGGGGATTAGCGGACGGCCGTGCTCCTGCGGAAGCAGGAGTCCAGGGCGGGAAAGAACCGCCCATGCGCCCTGGGCTCTTCCTGCGCCGGAGCACAACAGGTTCAACTTGAACAGGACCAACTCTAGCGGGCGGCCGTGCTCCCGCAAAGGCAGGAGCCCAGGGCGGTAGGGAATGGCGCCGGGCTCTCGGCTCCTGCTCCCGCAAGAGCGCTGATGGGCTTGGGCGGTCGGGGGAGGCCCCTCCACCCCAATTCAGACCGCCATCGTCTCCCGCAGCGCCGCGCATTGCGCCAGCCAGCCGCTCAGCGCGGCGCGGGCGCGGTCGGTGTAGGCCTGCTTGCGCTGCTTCTTGCGGACGCGCTCATCCTCGATGGGCGGGAACAGGCCGAAGTTGACGTTCATCGGCTGGTAGGTCTCCGCCTCGGCATCGCCGGTGATGTGGGCGTGGAGCGCGCCCAGCGCCGTCTCGCGGGGCGGGGAGGGGAGCGGGCGGCCGCGCAGTTCCGCCGCCGTCAACAGGCCCGCCAGCAGCCCTACGGCGGCGCTTTCCACATAGCCCTCGCAGCCGGTGATCTGGCCGGCGAAGCGGATATGGGGGAGCGCGCGCAGCCGCAGCTCGCGGTCGAGCAGCTCCGGGCTGCGGATGAAGGTGTTGCGGTGGAGGCCGCCGAGCCGCGCGAACTCGGCCTTCTCCAGCCCCGGTATGGTGCGGAACAACGCAACCTGCGCCTCATATTTGAGCTTGGTCTGGAAGCCGACCATGTTCCACAGCGTGCCCAGCGCATTGTCCTGCCGCAGTTGCACGACCGCATAGGGCCAGCGCCCGGTGCGCGGATTGTCGAGCCCCACCGGCTTCATCGGCCCATGACGCAGCGTCTCGCGGCCGCGCTCGGCCATCACCTCGATGGGCATGCAGCCGTCGAAATAGGGCGTGTCCGCTTCCCACTGCTTGAACTGCGTCTTGGGGCCGGCGAGCAGCCCGTCGACGAACGCGTCATATTGCGCCTTGTCCATCGGGCAGTTGATGTAATCCTTGCCGTCGCCCTCGGCCGAGCCCTTGTCCCAGCGGCTGGCCTTCCAGGCGATGCCCATGTCGATGCTGTCGGCGTGGACGATGGGCGCGATGGCGTCGAAGAAGGCGAGCTGGTCCCTGCCGGTCGCGGCCGCCACCGCCTCGGCCAGCGGCGCGGCGGTGAGCGGGCCGGTGGCGATAATGGTGAGGCCCTCGCCGGGCAGCGCGTCGATCCGCTCGCGCACCAGCGTGATGAGCGGGTGGGTCTCGATGGCGCGGGTCACGCCGCTTGCGAACACGTCCCGGTCCACCGCCAGCGCCGATCCGGCGGGGACGCGCGCCTTGTCTGCCTGCGTCATCACCAGCGAGGCGAGCGCGCGCATCTCCTGATGGAGCAGGCCGACGGCGTTGTTGACCGGATCGTCCGAGCGGAAGCTATTGGAGCAGACCATCTCGGCCAGCGCGTCGGTCTGGTGCGCGGGCGTCATGTCGCCGCCGCCGCGCATCTCGGAGAGGCGCACGCGGATGCCGGCGTTGGCGAGTTGCCAGGCCGCCTCGCTGCCGGCAAGGCCGCCGCCGATGATGTGGACCTGATGCGTCATGCCGGGCCTGCCTTCGCTCAAAAGCCCGCGGGGAAGATGTGGGCGCCCGCGTCCCCTAGCCGCAACCGGCTACTCCCGGCAATCGCCGCGCGGGGAATGGGGCCATAGACGTGGGGAAACAGCGCGCCGCCGCGCGACGGCTCCCAGCGCACCGTGTCGCCGAGCGCGGCGAGGTCGATCATCACCAGAAAGAGCGGGTCCACATCTGCGAACCATTTGGCGGCGGTCTCGCGCACCTGATCGCGCGCGGAGAGGTGGATATAGCCGTCCTCGCGGTCCACCGGCGCGCCGGTGAACAGGCCCGATTCGCGCCATTCGGTCCATTCCTCGGGGCGGAGCAGCTTGAAAGCGAACAGATCCGTCATCATGCGACGCTACGGCAACGCCCGCCGTGCGTCCAGCGCTTGCCTTGCGCCCGGCGTCTGGCGCACGGTGAGGCGTTGGGCCGCTTCCGGCCGGGAAAGGACGATGCCGCTGCGATGACGGATGGGGCGCCGGATCTCGATCTGCTGACCCGAGGGCTGCTCTACCTGCTCGACGTGGAGCCGGCGGCGCCCGGCTGCTTCACGGGCCACCGCCGGCCGGGCGGGGTGGGCCGCGTGTTCGGCGGGCAGGTGGTCGGCCAGGCGCTGATGGCGGCGACCAAGACCGTCGCGGAGGCTCGGCCGGTCCATTCGCTGCACTGCTACTTCCTGCGGCCGGGCAGCGAGGATCACCCCATCGCCTTCGAGGTGGCGGCGGATATGGACGGCCGCGCTTTCTCCAACCGCCGGGTGATCGCGCGCCAGCAGGAGAAGGTGATCTTCAGCCTGACCGCCTCGTTCCACCGCGCCGAGCGCGGTCCCGTGCATGCGGTGGCGATGCCGTACGTGCCGCCGCCCGATGGCCTGCTCGATCTGCGCGCGCTGATCTGCACCTATCCCATCGCCGCCGGGCCGGCGCTGCGGCGGCTGGCGACACGGCCCAGCCCTATCGAGATTCGGCCGATCGGCCCGATCCAGCAGGGCCGGATCGCCGAGGAGCGCAGCCCCCACGCCGCCTGCTGGATGCGCGTCGGAGCCGGGCCGCTCGGCGTGGGGCAGGCGATGCAGCGGGCGGTGCTCGCCTTCGTCAGCGACCTGTTGCTGCTCTCCACGGCTTACCGGCCGCACGGGCTCCAGATCGGCGGGCCGGGCGTGGTCAGCGCGAGCATCGACCATAGCGTCTGGTTCCATGGCGATGTCGAGTGTGGCGAATGGCTGCTCTACGCGACCGACAGTCCCTTTGCCGGCGGCGGCCGGGGCTTCGCGCGCGGACATTTCTTCGATGGGGCGGGGCGGCTGGTCGCGAGCGTGGCGCAGGAAGGGCTGATCCGGCTGCCCGAGGAGGACTGAGCGACGCGGCGCCATCGCGTTTCCGTTGACAAAGTCCGGAAGTTCATAAACCCTCCGCCTGGATCAAAAGGGGAGAGGAGTTTTCCAGATGCGTGCATTCATTGCGCTGGCGGCACTCGGCGCCGCGATGGTTGGCCTGGGCGGAAGCGCTCTGGCCCAGGGCATGGACATGATGCAGTTCGCCGATGCCGATCAGGACGGCAAGGTGACGCAGGCCGAATATGCGACCTTCATGGAGCAGGGCTGGTCGTTCATCTCGCAAGGCGCGGATGCGGTGAAGATCGCCGATCTCGACGACATGATGAAGGGCGCCTTCGTCGGCATCGCGCCGGATGCGGAGGGCAAGGTCACCAAGGCGGTCTATCTCGCCGCTGGTCCCGGCCGCTTCAAGGCCGCCGACAAGGATGGCGACGGCGCGCTGAGCGCGGACGAGCTGAACGGCTCGATGATGCCGCCGAGCTGATCGGGGGTAAGGGAGCTGGCGCGCCGCAAGAGAGGTGCGCCGGCTTCCCCTCAATGCGGATCGTCGCGCATGGTGCCGTGCAGCGCCGTCTCGCGCATGCGCCAGTAGGCGATGAGCGAGAGCGCGCACATGCCGCTCACATAATAGAAGAACAGCGATTCATGGCCGACCTTGACCAGCCAGAGCGCGACATATTCGGCGCTGCCGCCGAACAGCGCGTTGGCGATGGCATAGGGCAGGGCGACGCCCAGCGCGCGGATATGCGGCGGGAACAATTCCGCCTTCACGATGGCGTTGATCGAGGTGTAGCCGGAGACGATGACGAGACCGCCGAGCACGAGCAGGAAGGCGCTGCCACTGCTGCGCGCCGCGCCGATCGCCTGGAACAGGGGCACGGTGAGCAACGTGCCGCCGATACCGAAGGCGATGAGCAGCGGGCGCCGCCCGATCCGGTCGGACAGGGCGCCGAACGCGGGTTGCAGCAGCATGAAGATCGCCAGCGCGGCGGTCATGATGAGCGTGGCCTGCGGGCGCGTGAAGTCGGCCGAGTTGACCAGATATTTCTGCATGTAGGTGGTGTAGGCGTAGAAGGAGAGGGTGCCGCCCGCCGTCAGCGCGAGCACCAGCAGCGCGGCGCCGGGATGGGCGCGGATCAGCTCGATCCCGCCCGAGCGCTGGCCGCTGGCGCGCGCGGCGGCGAAGTCGGCGGTCTCCTCGATCTTGCGGCGCAGGAGATAGACGGCAATGGCGATCAGCGCACCGACGAAGAAGGGGATGCGCCAGCCCCATTGCTCCATCGCGCTTTCGCTGAGCAGGGCTTGCAGGCTGAGCTGCACCGCGAGCGCCGCCAGTTGCCCGCCGATCAGCGTCACATATTGCCAGCTCGACACCAGCCCGCGCCGGTGGGGGCCGGCCATCTCCGCGAGATAGGTGGCGCTGGCGCCATATTCGCCGCCGACGCTGAGGCCCTGGAGCAGCCGCGCGGCGAGCAGCAATGCCGGCGCGGCCACCCCGATGGTCTCCGCCGTGGGGGTGATCGCGATGAGCAGCGAGCCGCCGCCCATCAGCGCGACCGAGAGCGCGAGGCCGCTCTTGCGGCCGTGATGATCGGCATAGACGCCCATCAGCCATGCGCCGATCGGCCGCATCAGGAAACCGACCGCGAAGATGGCGGCGGCGCTCAGCAGTTCGGCCGTGCGATCTCCCGAGGGGAAGAAGCGCCCCGCGAAATAGACCGAGAAGGCGGCGTAGACATACCAGTCGTACCATTCGACGAAATTGCCGAGCGAGCCGCCGATGATGGAGCGCAGCACGCTTTGGCGGCGGGGATCGTCTCTGGTCTCGGGCAAGGCTGGTCCGTTCCGTTCCCGTCGGTTCGCTCGTTCTTGCCGGGGGAGGGCGCGGCCTGTCCAGTCGCAAATCGGACGCGCTTGCTTTGCGGTGGCGTGCGATCCTTGATCTGCCGCATTGTCCCGATGCCAGGATGATTTAATCCGATTTTGAAATGCTCTAGCAAGGTAGCGAGCAAGAGGAGTGGAGATGGTGGTTTCCGGCAATCGTGATGCGGTTCTGATCAATTATGTGGCGCGCACGCCCGAGCGGCCGCGTTATTACGCCAACGATCACAGCCGCGACACGGTGGTGATCGAGCAGCATGCCATGCCGTTGGTCGATGGCCGCGCGGGCGGGCTGGATCTCGACGGCGCGGGCTTCGGTCTCGTCCCCCACCGTTCGGCGGCGGGCGACCTGCGCGACAAGGCGAACGGCCCGGCCTATGCCGCCGAGATCGAGGCGCTGCTCCGCGACCTGACCGGCGCCGACGCCGTGGTGGTGACGGGCATGCCGATCCCGCGCTTCTCCGAGCGCTCGGGCAAGGCGGGGAGCAGCGACAACAGCTATCCGGCGCGCTTCGCCCATGTCGACCTCAGCGACACCACCGGCGTCGCCTTCTCGGACCGCTCGAAGCCGGGCGGGCGGTCTTATGCGCG
>Ga0180216_1004228_pt1 | contig 10997 bp, 8 predicted proteins | sample eDN3rd37CBELigMG_FD_128879 | JGI IMG/M metagenome (GOLD analysis project Ga0180216, IMG submission 128879) | Enriched Miracle-Growth compost microbial communities from Emeryville, California, USA - eDNA 3rd pass 37_C BE-Lig MG (version 2)... ...
CCCCTGCCGCATTCACCTGCGCGATAACCGTGGCAAGCCGCGGCGCGTGGGACGCTTTCCGTCCCTGGGCGACCACTTCGCCAGCGGCGGGCAGGTCACATTCCAACTGCCGGTGGGCAGCTATGGATTCGCCATCGAACGCGGCCCCGAGTACGTGCTACGCACCGGCCACTTCACGCTCCAGAAGTTCTCGGACGATGCCAAGACCGTAGATCTCAAACGCATCGTTGATATGAAGCGCGAGGGCTGGTGGTCGGGCGATTTGCATGTGCAGCGGCCCGTCGAGGAACTTCAGGCATTGATGGAGGCTGAAGACCTGCACATCGCCGCCGACGTCACTTGGACGAACAAAGAAAGTCTGTGGAACCGCCGCGAACTTCCCGAGGCGCTGGTGCTGCGGTTCGATAACGACCGCTATTGTGAGCTGCTTTCCGGCCGCGACGAACGCGCCGGGGCCACGCTGCTGTTTTTCCATCTGAAGCAGCCGGGGCGCGTCCAGGCTGGCCCGGTGGGTAGTGAGGCAACCAGCGGTGCGTCGTTTACCACCATGCCGGCCGCCAATGCGGTGCGGCCCACGGCGGCTGAGCTGGCTGCGACTGTCCGCCGCGAAGGCGGCTGGGTGGATGTCGAAAACCCGTTCTCGCCTGACTTGCCGGTGCTACTGGCCGAAGGGCTGGTCGATTCGTTCCAACTTGTCCACGGCGACTTGCAGCGTGAGAAAACCGTGAACACCGATGTCGCCCAATTTCTCAAAGGCAAGGAGGACCGGCCCGGCCCGCTGGCGGCTGGCGAGTGGGCGCAGCGGATCTATTACCATCTGCTGGAGGCCGGATTCCGTATTCCGCCTTCGGCCGGAAGCGGCTCCGGCGTCAGCGAAAATCCGGTCGGTTACAACCGGATGTATGTGCATCTCGACGAGCCGTTCACCTGGGAGGCCTGGTGGGAAGGTTTTCGCGCCGGCCGCGTGCTGGTAACCAATGGGCCGCTGCTGCGGCCGGTAGTCGATGGGCAATACCCAGGCCACGTTTTCACGGCCCCCCAGGGCGGAACCGTAGAGCTGCGGGCCTCGCTCAACCTGACGACGCGCGAACCGATCCAATACCTGGAGATCGTGCAGAATGGCCGCGTGACGCACGTGGTGCGGCTCACCGACCTGGTGCGCGACAACGGCAAGCTGCCGGCGCTCACGTTCACCGAGAGCGGCTGGTTTCTCATTCGCGCCGTGGCCGAGAACAACACCACGTATCGGTTCGGTTCCACGGCGCCCTTCTATGTCGAAATTGGCGATCAGCCGCGCATCAGCCGCCGCTCGGCGCAGTTCTTCCTCGAATGGGTCGAAGCCCGGCTCAAAGCGGCGGACAAAGCCACGACGGACCCGGCCATCCGCGCGGAGCTACAGTCTGCCCGGCGGTTCTGGCAGGACCGCGTGCGCGAAGCTACGGCCGAGTAACGGCTGCCGCGTAACTACTGGAGCCGGTCGAGCACGGCATCGGTCATGGCGGCGGTGCTGAGGTCGCCGCCCAGGTCCGGCGTGCGGCAACCGTCGGCCAATGCTTGTTCAATGGCGCGATTGATCTGCGCCGCGGCGGCCGATTCACCCAGCCAATCGAGCATCATCGCCGTGCTGAGGAACATGGCGATCGGGTTGGCGATGCCCTGCCCTGCGATGTCCGGGGCCGAGCCATGCACGGGCTCGAACATCGACGGGTAGGTGCGTTCCGGATTGGTGTTGGTGCTGGGAGCCAGGCCCAAGCCGCCGCCGATGATGCCCGCCAGGTCGGTGAGCAGATCGCCAAACAGGTTGGAGGCCACTACCACGTCGAACCGTTCGGGCCAGCGAACCATGTTCATTGCGGCCGCGTCGGCGTGCATCTTGTCGGCCTGTACGTCAGGATACTCGGGCGCGATTCGTTCCAGGCATTCATCCCACAGCACGTAGCCGTATTTCAGGGCGTTGGACTTGGTGACCATGGTGAGCTGGCGACGCCGCTTGCGGGCGGTCTCAAAGCCGAACCGCAAGATTCGCTCGATGCCCCGCCGGGTATGGATGGCCGTCTGCAAGGCAATCTCGCCGGGCTCGCCTACCTGAAACCGGCTGCCGGAATCGACGTATTCGCCCTCGGAGTTCTCGCGAATCACCACAAAGTCGATATGTTCCGGCCCCTTGTCGGCCAGCACGCTGCGCACGCCGGGCAGCAGCCGCGTGGGCCGGATGCAGGCGTATTGCTCGAACTTCTGGCGGATCGTCACCAACGGGCGCAGGGTAAGGTGGTCGGGCACCTTGGCGGGCCAGCCGACCGCGCCCAATAAAATGGCATCCTTATCGCGCAGGATGTCGAGCATGTCGGGCGGAGCCAATTCGCCGGTGCGTTCCCATCGCTGCACGCCCCAATCCAGGTGCAGCCGCTCGGTCGCAAAGCCGTTGGCCGCCTGCACGGCATCTAGCACCCGCAGGGCCTGATCCATGACTTCGTTTCCGATCCCGTCACCGGGATAAATGGCAAGCTGATAGGTTTTCATGGCCGGCGGCTCCCACGGTTACAAGCTAGGTTTCTGGTGCGGCAGTGCCCCAAAAGCATCGGAAGCATCCCCCGCGGTGTCAATTACCACGCTGCCAGGTAAGTAGCGTGGCCGGCCAAGTGCGGGTTCGTTAACACCACGGCGTGGCTTATCAACCGGCCAGCCGCAACATCCAGAACATTGCGAACAGGCCAAACTTTCTGACAATATGGGCCTGGCGGCACGCGCTCACCGGAAACGTGCGCAAACCGTTTCGTTACACTTCGCGAAGAACTCAGATGCGTCGCATGCCCATGCTACGACTGTTGATCTTGGTGCTGGCTTTGGAGAGCGTTCTGGCGACGGCTCCGGCCGCCGCCGCCACATTTGCCAGCAAGTGGGATCAGGCTAACGACCGGGTTTGGATCGGCCCCGAGTATTGGGCCAATCCCATGGAAGACTTCCGCCTGGCCAAGGGCCGGCTGGAATGTCTGCGCGGAGGCCCGAATCGTAACGTGCACTTGCTTACGGTTCGGCTGGGCGAGAAACGCGGCGGTTTCACGGTTTCGGTCCGCCTGGGCGATCTGACCGGTGGCCGCAAGCCCGGCACCGCTGGCTTTGAGCTGGGCGTGCTCGACCAGGAAACCAAAAACCCGCAAAGCAGCCTGCTCTTTGGCACCGGCTTGCCTGCCGGCATAACGACTGCCGGCAAGCTGTTCATTGGCGAACCGCCGGAAGTGCCCCGTCAGGCCGTTGAGCAGCCACTGAACAACATCGAGCTGCGGCTGGTGGCCCAGCCTGAAGGCGACAACACCTATATGCTGGAACTTTCGTCGCACGACGCCGACGGCAAACAGCTCGAACGCATCGTCGAGCGCGGCGTGAAGGCCGATCGGCTCGTGGGCAATATCGCGCTGGTGAACAACTTTGCGGGCAACCGCCGCCCCAACGTGCGCGGCCCGGGCCAGTTTGCGCGATTCTGGTTTGCCGATTGGAAGGTGTCGGGCGACAAGGTGATCGAGGACGAGTCGCTTCGCTTCGGCCCCATCTTGTATGCCATGCACACGCTCAGCCGCGGCGTGATGAAGATGACCGCTCAAATGCCGCCGCTGGGCGAGCGCGATAATCAAACCGTAACGCTTCAAATTCGGGATAGCGAAGGCGGCGCGTGGCAGAACGTGGGCGAGGCCAAGATCGATCCGCTTTCACGCACCGCGACCTTCCGCATCGAGAAGTGGGACGATCGTCGCGACGTGCCCTACCGCCTGGTGTATCGCCAATTGGACCGCAGCGGTAACGGCACCGATACCTATTTCACCGGCACGGTACGCAAGGACCCGGTGGATAAAGAAGAGATTGTGGTTGCCGGTTTCACGGGCAACACCGACTCGGGCTTTCCCAACGTGCTCGTAGCCACCAACGTGGCGACGTTGAATCCCGATCTGCTGTTCTTCTCCGGCGATCAGATCTATGAAAACGTCGGCGGATACGGCATCCACCGCGAGCCGGTGGACCTGGCTACGCTCAACTACCTGCGGAAGATCTATCTGTGGGGCTGGGCGTTCCGCGACCTGATGCGCGACCGGCCCGCGATCGTGATGCCCGACGATCACGACGTATACCAAGGCAACCTTTGGGGCGAGAACGGCCGCGATTGCGGCGGCATCGAAGGGCACGACAGCGGCGGTTATGCCATGCCGGCCGAATGGGTCAACATGATCGAACGCACCCAGACGTCACACCTGCCCGATCCGTACGATCCCACGCCGATTGAACGCGGCATCACCGTGTACTACGGCGACATGCTGTATGGCCGAATCAGTATCGCGGTGATCGAGGATCGCAAGTTCAAGTCGGGGCCGGCTGGCAAGGTGAACTACTGGGAAGGCCGCCCCGACCACGTGAAAGATCCGAACTTTGATCCCAAGTCGGTCGACAAGCCTGGCCTGCAACTCTTGGGCGATCGGCAACTGAAGTTCCTGCGCCACTGGACCACCGACTGGAAGGGCGCCGACCTGAAGATGATGGTTTCGCAAACCATCTTCTGCAACCTGGCGAATTACCACGGGCAGCAGCAGGAATACCTGGTGGCCGACCTCGACAGCAACGGCTGGCCGCAATCCGGCCGCAACGAAGCCCTGGATGTGATGCGGCGAGGGCTGGCTTTCCACTATGCGGGCGATCAGCACCTGGCGTCGATCGTACATCACGGGATCGATGAGTACCGCGATGCCGGCTTTTCGTTCTGCGTGCCGAGCATCGCAGCCGGCTATCCGCGTTCGTGGCGGGCCGATGCCGAAGGACGCCCCGTGCGGAATCGGCCTGAGCCGGGCCTGCCTGATACGGGTGACTACCTCGACGGCCTCGGCAACCGCATGACGGTTTACGCCATCGGCAACCCTGCCGAGAAGAACCGCGCCGGCCGCATCCCCACGCTGCACGATAAGGCTAGCGGCTTTGGCATCGTGCGGCTGAACAAGCCCAAGGGCACGATCACGATGGAGTGCTACCGGCTCGAGATCGATGCCAAGAACCTCAAGCCGGAGGACCAATTCCCCGGTTGGCCTCGCACGATCCATTACACCGAGAACGACGGACGCCGCGGCGTGGCGCACTTGCCCAAGCTGCGCATTAACGGCGTGAAGGATCCCGTGGTTCAGGTCATTCGCGAAGGCGGCGACGGAAAGGGCGACGAGGTGCTTTACACACTGCGTATCCGGGGACAAGAATACCTGCCGCGCGTGTTTGCCAAGGAAGGGACGTATACCGTCCACGTCAGCGATCCCGACCGCGGCAAGCAGCAAACCTTCCGAGGGCTGCGGCCGCAGGAAGAGCAGCGCGAGATCGTTGAAGTGCAGTTCTGATTGAGAATTGCCAATCTAGCTTGGATGCTGAGCCGTCAGCGGCAGGCCGGTTGTTCGCATTGCCTGGCGGGGGAACGTATTACCCCGCCGTGAATGAAAGGTCTGAGGTATGACCAACGCCTGGTTTGCCGTCTGGATGGCCGCCTTCGTTCTGATCGCATCGGGCTGCGCCGAACAGCCCAGCGCCCCGAGTAGCAACACGGCTCCGGCACCTGCGGCGACTAGCCAGCCTGCCGGCGAGGCTCCCTACGCGGCCATGGGCATCATGGTCGGTGAGCTAACGCCGGAGAGTGCGCTGGTTCAAGTGCGGCTAGCCAGTACTGATCGCCTGGTCGATGGCGACGTGCCGGGCGCCGAGGGCGTGGTGGAATTCTCGCTAAAGCCTGCCGATGCGGGCGACACTGCCGCGGCGACAACGCAGCTTATCGAAGCCAAGCCGGAGCGAGATTTCATCGCCCGGGCGCACTTTACCGGGTTGAAGCCGGGCACGCGCTATACGTGCGAAACCCGGATCGGCCGCGATAAGGATTCGCTCAAGGCCGGTCCGGTTGCCACGTTCCAAACGCTGCCTGGTGCCGAGCAGTCGGTGCCGGTGGCGTTTGTCGTTGTCACAGGCATGAATTACGCCAAGTTTCATGGTGATAACCGCATCGATCGCCAGTTGCACGTGCAGCAGAACAACACCGAGTTGCCGCCGCCCTACGCCGGACCCGACAAAGATCAGGGCTATCCGGCGTTGGCCACGATTCTGCGGATGAAGCCCAACTTCTTTGTTGGCACCGGCGATAACGTGTATTACGACACGCCCAAGAATCCTCGGGCTGAGACCGAGAAGGAGATGCGGCAGAAGTGGCACGAGCAGTTCGTGCAGCCGCGATACCTGGCGCTATTCGCGCAGGTGCCTACCTATTGGGAGATCGACGACCACGACTATCGCAAGGACGATAGCGATAACAGCGGCGATTATGAGCCGTCGCCCGAGTTGGCCAAGAAGATCATGCTGGAGCAGTTGCCGTTTGCTCCGGCCGATGCGGCCGATCCCAAGACGTATCGCACGCATCGCGTGAGCAAGGATCTGCAAATCTGGTTCACGGAGAACCGCTGGTATCGCAGCCCAAACGCTACGCCCGACGGGCCTGATAAAACGATCTGGGGGCCCGAGCAGAAAGAGTGGCTGAAGCGCACGCTGGCGGAGAGCGATGCCACGTTCAAGGTGCTGATCTCGCCCACGCCAATGGTCGGCCCCGACGATTTGCGGAAGACCGACAACCATTCGAATGTGGGCGGCTTCCAGCACGAGCGCGATGAGTTCTTTGCATGGCTGAAGGACAGCGGCGTGTTGGCCGGGCATTTCTACATCGTTTGCGGCGACCGCCATTGGCAGTACCACTCCATCCATCCCACCGGGGTGGAGGAGTTTGCCTGCGGAGCCCTCGTCGACGAGAACAGCCGCCCCGGCCGCAAACCGGGCGATCCCAAGTCGACCGATCCCGATGCACTTATCAAGCAACCGTATCTTCAGGACCCGCCCTCGGGTGGCTTTTTGCTGGTTCGCAGCACGCCGGCCGAAGGAGATACTCCAGCCCAACTGGCGCTGGAGTTCTACGACGAGCACGGAAAACTGCTGCACCGCGAAACCAAGGCGGCCAAGGGCAACACCCCGTAGCCATTGCCCGCTGTGCCAAGCGGCTGGCAACGAGTAGCCCCAGTGTGCGGTTTGAGCACGTCGTGCCCAGCCGCACACTGGCCGGGCTTGTTAGAACCGGGCCAAGATCTTTGAACGGCTGTTGCGCTGCGCGGACGTCGCCGGCTGGGCTTGTGCTATTTTTCACGTATTCCGCGGGGCCGGTGGGGTGCGGCGCAACGCAAGTTAACTGCGGGCCGGCGTTTCAAAGAATGATTCAAAGCTTGGCATGGCCCTTGCTTTATTCGAAGATGCGGTCCGTGGCGCAACTCAGCCGCACACTTCGGCCCGGCCGCAATCGGATCGACGGCACGTGCGGCGTACGGCGCGTAATCGCCGCCAAGCTGTAAAGGAGGGCTCCCATGACTGCCAAGAAGATTCTGTTCCCGACCGACTTTTCGGAGTGCAGCGATGCCGGGCTGGAACATGCCACCACGCTCGCACGCGATCTGGGGGCGACTCTGCTGATCGTGCACGTGGAAGAGCCGCCGCTGGCGTACGCCGGGGGCGAGATGTACTACGGCGTGCCGGAGCCCGACACTCGCGCGCTGGAAGAGATGCTCAAAAAGGTGCGTCCGACTGATCCGAACGTACCTTACGAGCATCGCCTGGTGGTCGGTAGCCCTGCGCATGCCATCTGCGACCTGGCCGACGAAGAACGCGTCGACATGATCGTGATGGGTACGCACGGCCGCACCGGGTTGCGGCGGCTGCTGATGGGTAGCGTGGCCGAGCACGTGGTGCGGTGGGCCAACTGCCCGGTGCTGACGTTCAAGACGCCGCACAAAGAAGCGGCGGCGGAGCGGCCCGAAAACGCGGAGTCATCGACGACGTAGGTTCGCTGGCCGGTTCCCCTGCCCTCACCCAAGCAGGCTAGCCGTTTTGATTGGCCGGCGGCGCGATCGTCGTGGCACGTCCCTGCCGGAAACGCCGCCGGCGCCTGGTAACCCCCTAGAAGCATGAAGGTGCCCGCCGGTCATTCAAGAGCGGGACGTTAGACATGGAACATCTTTACGAACGTTTGCAGCAGCTCAAGGTCGCCGATTGCATGAACACCACGGTGGTGTTCGTCTCCGTGCATCAATGCATGCACGAGGCCGCTCAACTGCTTCGCAAACACGATATCAGCGGTGCCCCGGTGGTGGATGAGCATGGACGCTGCGTGGGCATGCTCAGCGCGTCGGACTTTGTGCGCCGCGAGGCGGACGAACGCAACGGCATGCCGCCCTCGGCGTATGCCAAGGCCGAACGGATCGACGACGCTCGGCCGATTCCGCTCGAAGTCGGCGAGATCGGCGAGGAACGAGTTTCCAAATACATGTCCACGGCGGTGCAGGCGGTCCAACCGGAAACGCCGCTGATCACGGCCGCCCAAATGATGTGCGCCGGGCATATTCACCGGCTGCCGGTCCTCGATGCAAGCGGCCGGCCGCTGGGCATGGTCACCTCGCTCGATCTGACCGCGGCCCTGGTCAATGCCATGAACGAGGCGCAGCAGGACAGCCGTCGCTGAGCGACCGCCGCTGCGGAGATTGGGTTGGATCGGTCAGCGGTAACGCGGGTATCGACAAGGCAGATTGGCTCAATCAAACGAAAGGTAGCGTGTGGCATGAAACGAGGACGCTGGCTGGTTGTGGCGTGTGTGGCCGTTGGGCTGACGTGGCTGGGCGTATCGCTGGCCGGACAGCCGAACCCGGCGCCTCGGGCGCAGGCCCCCGCCAATGAGGTTGCCGACATCATGGCCCTCAAACTCAAACACTCCGAACGGGTGTTGGAAGCGATTGCCTTGGCCGATTTCGACACCCTGGCCAAGGAGTCGCAAGCCCTGAGTCTGTTGAGCCAGGAAGCCGCCTTCAACGTGCTGATGACCGCCGAGTACGCGCAGCAGAGCTTGGAGTTTCGCCGGTCGGCCGACGCGCTGACCAAAGCGGCCAAGTCCAAGAACATCGACGCGGCAGCATTGGCTTACGTGGACATGACCATGAAGTGCGTGAACTGCCACAAGCACGTCCGCGACGTGCGGATGGCCGCGCTGCCGGCGCTCGAACTGCCCCGGCGTTAGACAGCGCTGTGATTACCACCGCCGCTCCGCTCAAGGTGGAGCGGCGGTGCGGCTTTACTGGGCGGCGATTTGGCGCCGCATCTTCGCCACCTGCTACCCCGCGATGCTACGACCGGCGCGGCTGCTGCAACTGCGGCAGCCGTTTGTCTTTTTGCAGCCGCGCGAAGGCACACTTGGCTGGGCAGGATGAAGAGCTGGCCGGAGTGCTGTCGATGCCATCAGTGCAGGCGAGACGCTGGCAGCGGTGCCGGAAAAACCTCCTAACGTCCCTTCAATCGATACGGCCACCTCCCTATAATCTGCCGCCTCTTCTCAGGAGCAATCGCATGGAACGGATTCAAACATGGGTGGTCGCGTCGTGCCTGGCGGCGGCAGTAGGTTGCCAAAGCGCGCCGGGGCTGCTGAATCCGGGCCCTGCGGAATACCAGCAGCACGTCTCCAACCAGTTTGATCCCTACCCCAGCGTGGAAGACGGGCCGCCGGTCGTTGGTGGCCGCCCGATCGATTACCAGCAGCCCTACACCGAAGTGCGCCGTTCGCAGCCGGGCCGCTGGGTGAACTCCCGCTTTAACCCGCGCAACTGGTTCGCCCAGTAACCTCCCCAGTACGACGCCGATTGCCCCGCCCCTCCCATTCGGCTTATGGCAGGCGTCGCACGCCCAGGGGATGCGCAGCGGTGTAACGATTGTGCCAAGCGGGCAGAACGCCGCGGCTGCACCGGCCGGGCAGACGCGGCAGCGGACGATGCGTAGTAGATGGCTACGCGTGGCGGAGACGGGCTTCGACCAGCCGGATGGCTTCTTCGGTCTTCCAGCACTTGCCGGCCAGGTGGAAGGTTTCGCCCTCTTGCACCGAGCGCTCGATCCGCCGCTGGGCCGAAACCACCGTGCTGTGGCTCTTCTTGCCGAAGTATTGGCCGATCTCGCTCAAAGCCGCTCGGGTGTGTTTGCGAGCCAGCCACATGGCCAGCATCCTAGGATGGCTGGCGTCCTTATTACGGTTGGCCGCTTGAAGCGTGGCGGTGTCGATCCCCAGCACGTCGCAGACGGCAGTTTCGATATCTTGTAGCCGCACGCCCCGGGCTGTCCGTTGGGCATCGCCCAGTAGCTCTTCGGCCATTTGCAGCGTGACGGCTTCGCCCCGGGCCTGGCTGCCGGCCTTGAGCAGTTTGACCGCGCCTTGAAGCTGCCGGGCATGACCGCTGCACTGCTCGGCCACAAACTGGACCACACTCTCGGGCAGGTCCAGTTCAAATTGTGCGGCGTAGGCGGAAACGATCGCCTTGCGGACTTCAAACTCCGGCGGCAGGATTTCGCAGGTCAACCCAGCTTGCAGCCGCGAGGCCAGCTCCGGCCCAAAGCCATCCAGCTCGGCTGGGTTGCGATCGGCCGTGAGGATCACCTGTTTGCCGCTGCGCATCGCATGGTCGATGGTGTACAGCAGCTCGGTGATCGTGTGCCGCTTGCCGATGAAGAATTGCACGTCGTCGATCGCCAGCAGGTCCAAGCCGCGATGCTTGTGACGGAAGTTCGGCAGTCCTCCCCCGTGCAGGGCGCTGAGAAACTCGGTGGTGAAGCCTTCGGCCGTCAGATGCACGGCGGCAGCCCGGCGCTTCTCGCGGAAGCGGGTTACCAGGCCTTCCAACAGGTGCGACTTGCCTACGCCCGGCTCGCCCCACAGAAAGAGCGGGTTGTATTGGCCGGGCGCGGCCATCACCAGTTCGGCCGAGGTAAAGGCCAACCGGTTGCAGCGGCCCACCACGAAGTTATCGAGCGTGGCCTTCCAACGCGCGGGGCGCACGGGCGGGCGATCCGCCGGCATAGCCGGACTCGCCGCTCTGGCTGGCGCGAGCGGTTGGCCTGTACGCATTGATGCTGCCCCAGCGACG